>Ga0065711_1030796_pt1 | contig 31405 bp, 26 predicted proteins | sample Hoacrofraction12_FD_59098 | JGI IMG/M metagenome (GOLD analysis project Ga0065711, IMG submission 59098) | Hoatzin crop microbial communities from Cojedes, Venezuela - Epithelial fraction 12 v2 (version 2) | ecosystem: Host-associated > Birds > Digestive system > Esophagus > Crop | place... | reverse complement strand
TGTTCAGCTGGAACTTCCTCTGCTTCAGTTTGTGCCCATTGCCCCTTGTCCTGTCGCTGGGCACCACTGGAAAGAGTCTGGCCCCGTCCTCCTGACACCCACCCTGCAGATATTTGTAGTCATTTCTAAGGTCCCCTCTCAGCCTTCTCCAGGCTGAACAAGCCCAGCTCCCTCAGCCTTTCCTCGGAGGAGAGATGCTCCAGTCCCCTCACCATCCTCGTAGCCCTCCACTGGACACTCTCCAGTAGCTCCTCATCTTTCTTGAACTGGGGAGCCCAGAACTGGATGCAGTACACTCCAAATGGGGACTCACTTGGGCAGAGTAGCAGGGGAGGAGAACCTCCCTCAACCTGCTGGCCACACTCTTCTTAACGCACCCCAAGACAGCATTGGCCTTCTTGGCAACCAGGGCACACTGCTAGGTCATGGCTTTTCTGCCTGAGTCATTCTGCTCGGTCTTACTCTGTCCGTCTGGGGCTCTGTGGGCCAGAAGCAGAGCTGGTACTTGGGCACATACAGCCACACATGTCTGGGCACATCCTTTCTTGCTTTAGACAACAGCTATGGAGTCCCAGTGATTTTCTCTTGATTCTGCTGAGAGACCATACCTCAGGATAACCCAGGGATCCTCTGAAATTATCCAGCCTAGAGGGACTGACGTGGAAATAGAAGTCCTGGGGGTCTCCCACTCTGCTTAGCTTGGGGGCAGCTGATCTTGCACGTTAGTACCTGCCCATTTCAGGCACTATATAGGAGGAATATTTAGGATAAGCAGACCTAGTATTAATGTTATGACCATAGCCTGAATAGTGGGACTTAGCCAACAGTGAAAAACTTATTACTCTCCCTTTCTGAAATACGGGATTTTTTTATCAAAGTTCTGTGGAGCAGAGGCAAGGTATCCACTCTGCAGTTTTCACCTGAAAAATGCAAGGTTTTTGATGTAGTAATGTTCTTGCTACCCGGTAGGTCCAACACTGAACAGCCTCATTACCCCCAGAGACAAGTTACTGCCAATCTGCTGCTGAAGATAATCTGTAAGCATCAGAAATTGTCACTGAGGACCCTTTTAGATTGTGGCTTAGGGCAGCGTGTCCTCCCAACTCCCACCGATACATGGCTCTGCAGCAGCAGCTGAAGGTTGTAGTTAAATTGAGTCCATGCCTGTTGGGAACCTCTGGTTTAGGAAAGAAATATGAATTTTTTATTCTAGTCCTCTTGATGTACACTGCATTCCTGTAGTTTTCCTTCACGACACAGAGAGATGCAACCAGTGCTGCAGAGGTACCCAGCTGTGTCCATGGAGCATTTTCAACACCCTGGCACTTCATTTCAGTGCTCAGCTCTACTGAGTCTCAGCTCTACCTTTAATTTAGTGGTTAACTTGGAGTAGCATTGTCCTGAAGATGGAAGCTTCCCTCATTTGGAGCCTATAGAATTTATACAGGAGGCAAAATTACTCATTGTTGAGACAAAGGGTCTACTTGCCCCAAAGAGTCTGCAGTCAAAGCTTTGCTGCAGTGAGGACTGATGGTCAGGGTCTGACCCACACAGACCCACACGTGTTCCATTCACACGTATTTTCAGCTCCTTAACACATACTCTAGAACCACTACGGATACATTACGCATCTAGGCCCTTCCTAACCCATAGCGAAAATGATGGTGTTTTAGTAAAATTTTACGCTGCACTTCAAGGTTTATGAGTCTGCAACGCGTAATTTACCCCTGGTAAACGACACAGCGGTGGTTTCGTGCTCTGTGTAATGCTCAGCCAACACCAGCCCTAAAGACAGATGATCAGTGTTTAAATTTTGAAAAGAATGTTGATGACATTTTCTTTTCTTTACTCCACTAAAGACAAGAAAGGTTCATGTAAAACATAAGCTCTGGCCCCTTTCCAACATTAATGCAATTTACTGCAAAACTGTTCACTTTTTTAATTAAGCTGGAATGCTGCTACTCTTCATAGGAATGCAAAATGAATGGGTTACTGACAGAGGGAAGGGCTAATGACTGCAGTCTGCTCTTAACTGGGCAGAGCAAGACTTTGCCACCTCCACTGGGCTTTGCTCAGAAGTGCAGTTTGCTCGATTGAGCAGACAGTGTTGGGTCCCAGAAAGCAGAGAGCCTGTTCAAATGTCTAAGGAGTAATTCTGCAAGCCTCTTCCCTCTTCGGTGAAGTCACCATGATCAAATGGCTGGGATGTGAATTTCATAGGCTGATCTAGTTTCTGAATAAATAAAAGTCTGGAATTTTTTAGAACTTCAAATGGCTCAAAATGAAGTATCTACACCCCCTCCACATGTACCCATAGCAAGCTGTTTATGAAAGTAGAGCATAAAATATTTGATCATGGTTTTGATCCAGAACATGCAAACATTTGTCCTCTTGTGCTGGCTTCACCTGGTGGCTTTCATTTTCTTCGACATAAAGACAGAGTGAACCAAAGTAATAGAAAAATAGAAAACATCTTTGTCGAAAATGAGATTGCAGCTGTGTAACTGGAGCGCACAACCATAAATCAGAATGTCAAATCCAAAGCACATGACTTTTTGCGAGTTCTCCATGTGTGCTATAATGTGATTACAGCCTGGTTACTATTATGATTTAAAACAAAGTCTTTCATGCTAGAAACAAAATGCGGAATGTGAGCAGCCTGGGGGAGAGAGACAGGAGACTTAGCCCTGACTGTCAGAGGTGGGCTAGAGGGTTTCAAGTGCTTCTCCGTCAGGTGTGAGGGGATGAGGGAAGGACTCAGCCCCAGCTTTGGCAGCAGTCTTAACATCAGGGACAAATTAGCCGGTGGTGTTCAACTCTGCCTAACAATCCTCTGTTAGGGATGGGGTAGGTTTCTGTCTCCCCATGTTGTAGAAAATCCTGAAGCCAAATACACAGATTACAGAAGTCATTCTTCTCTGTCTATCACATAAACAAATGGTCCAGCTGTTATTGCTAAGATTCCAGTTTGAAAACTTGGACTTTCTTGTATAAACTTCAATGTAATGGTATTTAAAGTGTCATAGACAATAAGCATCTAATCCTAGTCAATAAATTGCAGACTAGTTGCATGAGCTTCGAGAGCTGTTAAAGACAGCTGTGCTTTTTTTGTAATTCAAGTCATTTCCAAATTGGGCAGCCCTCCTGGTGTATTTTCAGACAAACACAGTGTGCTCAGAAAATGTGTTGTTTGGAGCAGCATGAGCATGAATGCAAGGGTGTCACATCACCCAGAGACAAAGCGGAGAGCACATTCTCCATTTCTAAGAAGCTCAGGTTGATGAGGGGGAATTGCTGAGATGTTTGTGAAATTAGTAAATGACCCTACAGATCTCCCAAGGGAAACACATGGCCCCTGTGGAGAAGGAGGGGAATATTCCTATTTATTTCAGTTGAGCCAGCAATATAAATGGGTCTGTAGAGACTGCCGTTCCTTTCAGAGAAAGGGGAGAGAGGGCAAACATTTTTTTAACTATCACTCAGTTGTTTTGGAGAAACGGCGGCCAGTAAGGTCTGAAGAGGATGGACAAAGCAGTATTTTCCCAGAGCCAGCCTGAATACTTGCCCCTGAGGAAGGCTGGCTGGAGCCACATGGACTCCACTAACGTGAGGTGTCTGGGACACATCTCAGTGCACATGACTTCTCCCACTGGGATCAAACATGAAGGGTCAGAACAACACTCCCTGGGTACCAAATTTTGGGATCATTGTCATGGTTTTGCAGAAAAAATGGCAACCACCAGCCTCTCTAATTCCTCTGGTTGACCTCAGTAGGAGATCAATGCTTCTAAAGACCAGACAGGTGCTTGCAATAAGCTTTCAGAGCCTCCCCACCAGGCTCAGGATGGAAATCTTGGCTCAGATGTATATTTGCAAGGTATTTCAATTGTTACATTTGAAACCAGTTAGCACAGGGTCACTGCCTGGTATCGCGAGGTGCCCTGCGGGATCTGGTTGAGTCGAAAGGTGTCTGCGCACTTGCTGCTGGGCTGTCACTCTCCCTCCGTTGGCAGCTGTGGTGAAAAACATCCCGTTGAGCTGTTTCAAGGGTATTTTTCCACATCTGTGAGCACCGGGCAGATTAATATCTTTCTTTCCCTCCTACCCCCCTGTAAGCCATTTTATGACCATCAGATGGTTTACACCTGAGAAGCAGTCTTGTCTCCTGCAAGCGCAGCTCTGCGGTGCTCAACATCTGCCCCTCAGCACGTATCAAATATCCCTCTCCTTGTCAGCAGCATGAGGAAAACAGACAAGCTGGCGGAGAAAATATAAATCAAAAGCCTCCACTGCCGGGCAGAATTTTTCTGGACCTTTTCACGGGGCCGAGTCCCCGGCATGCTCGCCTGGGGTGCATGATTCCTGCTGAGCACCTGCTGCAAGAACATCCCACCACCAGGCTGGGTTTAAATGTGTGCAAGCAAGGTGCTTTTGTCAGACCCATGTCCCTGTGCCTGTGTTGGCCCAGCCCTTCATGGGGAAGGGTCCCAGGAAGGCCCCCAGCCCACGGTCGAGACTCGACCCTGGATCCAGGAGCCTTGGGCTGGATTTCCAGCTTGGCCACAGGCTTCCTGTGTGGTCTTGGGCAAATCATACGCTGCGAGGCCCGTTCTCAGTTTGCTGATATTTTGAGAGAGCCGTGGTTTGGCAGGTGAACGAGCTGCATGCGTAGGTGGGGAGAGGAGGTTTTATTATTAGCGCTGGTCGAAACACTCGCGCCAGCTCTGTCTGTGCGCGTCGCAATTTTACAAGCGTCTCAGCGCAGGATTGGGAGGAAAGTGCTCATCGGAGCATGTGTACGCCGGGGTTTCATCCCCGCCTTGTGTGCAAATGGCAGCATCTCCGGGAAAGCAACTCTTGCCGATCCGAGCAGCCGTGAAACTAGTCCATCATCACGTATGTTCTCAGGAATGTGCGCTCGTGTGGGTCTCTGTAGACAACCCCGATTCATCACCTCCAACGCAATTAATAAAACTCGTCTGGCCCTTCCCCAATATATTGAAAATGATTTGCAATTTGAGAGTGAGAGTCAGTGTTGTTTTTCACATGGAATCAGTTTAATTAATCACACTGTTTGAACAGCTGGGTCCGCCATGCATTTCTACTAGAGTTCAGCATTCCTAGAAAACTTGTCAAGTATGAATCAAAATAATACCATCTCCCTGCTTCCAATGATTAATCGCATATCTCTCCTTCTCATTCACACCTAAACATGAGCTAAATCAAAAGCAGCCTCCTTCCCCACCATTGAGTTTGTGGCTACTCGCCAGTCTAGGATAAATTATCTAGAGAAGGCTTTGAAAAGCTGTTGGTTTACCCTCAAACTTTTGTTATCAATGTCTGTTGCAATTTCACATGTATTTGTAGTCTCTAGGAGCCAGGGACCGCACAGGAAATGTGCACATTCCAAAATTAAGGATTTGTGGCACAGAATTAAAAAATAAAATTAATTTCTAGCATCTGGAAGTCCAAGTGAGGTATTTGTGGGAGGTCTCCAAAGGGTGTCTGAACAAAGGGCCAGAGTTTTGAAGAATATGGCTCTGATTTCCAACACGAAGTCTGGTATGTCCCGAACATTTCTGTTTGCTTAAAGCAAGACTTTGTCTTTGCGGCAGTTTGCCAACACAGATGGTGGATCCTGGTCACTAATACCACGTGTGTGCTGTGAGCTTGGGCCATCAGGGTTCATGCACGAACTGATGGCTGTGCAAGCAAGGATAAACACACAAGAGGTGAATGCAGGTGGGATTTCTCTGTGAGTCCCTCCAGGTCTGGGGGGCTATTGGCAACTGGGTACAAGTTACATCTCCACCAGCCTTACCCATCAAATAACTGGTTTTGAGAATGCAAAAAAATGAAGATGTTTCTAAAAACATGGGAGAGCTTCAGGCAGAAAGGAGAAGTTGGGCTCTTCAAGGACAAAGAAGAATGCTTTAAGCCATCTGGGTTGCCTACCCCAACAGAGTCACTGTATAGCAAGGCTCTCACCAAATCCCCATGGCAGAAACCTGCTCCCAGCCCTGGGAGGGGTCATGGCTTGTTTTCCTCTTACCACACAAGGATGCAAGAATATGCCATTGGGCATGAACCTTGAGAAAGCAAGAAGATGTTAGAAATAGCTGAGCCTTCCCTAAGGACCACCCAGGAGAAGCTAAATACGGGGTTTCTTTTAAGTGGGGTTGGGATCAGAGAAGAAAGGAGATTAGAGCCAACAGGGAGCTAAAAGGTAACATCTGGTCCTTTTCAGTGATCACCAACAGAAACGGGCTTTCTCTGGAGAAGCAGTGTCCAGTGGAGTCTGTCCTTCACCACCACAGGGGATGCAAGTGGGAAAGTCAGGCTCAGAAATGCTGCATTGATGTCTTCTTCTGGTCCCAGCATCTCTCCATGCTGCACAAGAATGCACCAGGCCTGGAGCTATGGTCTCGATCACTTTAGAGGTCACCTTAAGCCATCTGTGCTTCATGGGGAAGTGCTATGTGGAGGAACTTGAGCTGCCTTGAAGCAAGGAATGCACTGCCTAAAGGGAAGAAATACTGTCCTGGTTGCTGCCTCATCCCTGTCGCAGCCTTATAGGGCCAGGACAAGGAAACATGTCCCATCTCCAGGCAGTACAGAGTCCTCCAGGGATGGACACATAAACAGATAAGTCTGAGGCTGCTCTTGTACCCTCCTCTCACTGTAGGCTGCCTTGACACTGCACCCATCCATTCCCCATGAGTGAGTCCTTCCCACGTGTCCTATGTCCATGGGAAACACTGTAAAAGATGGGCAGGCGAGGGTGAGGGCAAGATTTGTATCCTTCCTGGGCTCCCCGTGAGAGGCTGTGATGGGAGGTCATCAATCTGCCTTGTCACCAGGGGTGCCAATTAACCAGAGTAAAGTGCCTCTGGGTGATAAGCAAATCCACTTGTTGACCTTCTGAGGACTGAGCGATAGCAGGACAAGTCCTTAACTTGACAGCTTAGTGGGCAACACATGATGAGTCCCTGTTGCTGGAGGGCAGTTTTCAGTTCCCAAAGGTTCTGTGTCTGCTTTTTAAGCCTGCGGTCCAGTATTTTGATGGTGATTTTGCTAATTCTTAAGGAGTGGAAAAGGGAGGGTGTCATTTTCTCATGATCATTGTGTTTTCCCATCCCTGCCATCTACCGACCCATCTGCAAGAGCCTTGCCACAGCTTCTGGCAGAGCAGATGTCTTGCAGGCTTTTAAACAGTGACACGCAAGTATGTTTGCCAGAGTACGTATGTCAAAACGCCTGCCAGGGTTTTGTCCTTGAACATGCTGCTGGGTGACGTCCCCTGGTCTGCTGCAAATGTAGTAAATACCACATTGCTGCAAAAAACAGCCCTCAAAATCAGTTACAACTCAGTATCAAAATGCTGGTGTTCAAAGTGGCCTGGTGAACCTGGCTTGCTCTGCAAATCCTTCAGGAGCTCTCTGTCTTGCTGTTTAGCTGCTTGGAGTTGTACATGGCAGCAAAGGGAAGGAATAATCTGTCCCCTACATTCATCATTGGCAGGCAAAGCAGTCCTGGATGTGTCTTGCAGCAGACTTCAGGAACTTTCTAACAGGGATGATAATGAAGTCAGGATGGGTGTATCTGAGGACGGTGTGGTGTCTCCATCACCAGGTTAAGCTGGTTCTGCCACGGGGAAGGCAGATGGAGAAGCAGACCTCTGGAGTCCTCCCAGCCCTGGGACCCACACATCTGTGCACGTGAAGGATATGACGATGAAATAATTTTGCTGCTCCCTCAGGCTTCTCACCCACAAATTCCCCTCATCAGATCCCACTTCTTCTATACATTTCTGGCAAGAAAATGCATACTTTGAAAAAAAAAAATTAAAAAAAGAAAAACTCTTGGTTTGCTCTCCATAATGATACCAGATATCCTGCCAACAAAAATACAAACCCTGAAATGGATCTTGTTCTTTTCCCACATTTTTCTAAATATAAGGTCTGAATAGCAGCTCCAAGCTCTCACTTGGAACGAAAGCTGCAGCCCAGTGCTGGGGTTCAGCTCAACAGGGAGATGATTGCCTGCAGCGGTATCTCAAGATTGCAACCTGAATGGGGGGATTTCCCTGCAAGTAGCCACCAGCCGAGCTGCTCCATCAAGACTGAAACACGTGGGTGGCTGTGTGGGGCCAGCCCAGGCAGGCAGCAGCACGTTTTGCTGTATCCAAGCTGGTGGCAGCCTTTTGTTGGGATAACAAATGGAGAAAAACCAGCAAGGTGTTGGGATCCTTGAGGTGTCCGGGTATACTGGGGTACCAAGGGGACTTGCACCAGGTGAGCAGCCACTGCTGACCTCTGCTCACTCCCTGGGGTCTTCTCACCTGGCTGTGTTTTCATCACATCCCAGAGGTGCTTACCTGCATCCTTACGAATTGTCTTCAAAAGAGCAATGGGCAATTCTGAGTCACGCAGTGGAGCAGAGCAATCATACTGCCTACATTAGGCATTTCTAGTAGGTAACAGAAACTCTTTCTAGTTTACCTTTCCACAGCTTGGATTGCAACAAAAAGTTTTAAAAAATATATTCATTAAAGACAGAAGAAAAATATAACCTTGACAACAGAAGTGTTTTTTTTCCATTTGTGCACATGCATTTCATCCCTCTCAGGTCTTGTTGTAGGGTCCAGGATGGAGACCATAGGGATTACAGCCTAGATGTGCACAGGTATCAACAGGATATAAAGGTCCTGATGAGTTCAGCAGCATTTGGGGCCAGTACAACTCAATATGTGCTGTAGAAGACCAGAGCATTTCTGACTGCTTCAGCTCTCTTTAGGTGCTGTTGAATTGCTTGTGCCCTGCCTGGGGCACGCCAAGGCAGGGGTATCACTCATGGGAGGTACAGCTGAACCTGGGAGCATCACAGACAACTTCAAGGCCAGGTGGGGAATCTGACTGAAATAAGCAACCTTCTTAGTGGGATGGGGTCTCCATTAACACCTGAATATCTGTGTATTTTCAGCTGTATTGTCCTCCTGTGGACTGCAAGGCAGGGGTTGTCTTCCACCTGCAATTTCATCAGGTCCTTTTCAAGCTTTTTTCCAGGGCTTGTATTGCCTTAGGTTTACAGGATCATCCACCACCTCCCCTTCATGTTGCCGCCATTTAGTCCTTTTGCTCCTCCCAACCTGTCTTAGCAGCAGAAGGGAAGGTTGGAGGTGCCATGGTTCTGGAAACACAGACCATACAAACTCCAGCTTCTAGCCCTGGAGGAGAGATATGCACCAAGGAAGCCTAAAGAAAGCCTGCTCTGGTGCTGGAGGTGGGAATGGCATGCATATGGGGAGTCCCACTGGACCCGCCCCCAAGCCAGTGCCACCCTCCTAGGTGCTTCCTCAAGCCACAATTATCAAATACCATGTCTGTTGAAAAAAATTGCTTTTTTTCAGATGACCTTTTGGAAAAGGTCACCATTTTGGAAACTGAATTTTTTTCAACGGGCATTGGAAAAAAACTGATTATTTTTTTTCCTTCCATTTTCATTTTTTCCCTCATTATCTTCTTTCTTTTCCATTTTCAGTGTCTGGATCCTCCAGTCCTCCCAGTAAATGAAAACGTTCCTCCAAGTGGGAAGCTGCAGGGAAGTGTCTGGGGGAAGCCTCCCAGGGACGTCTGGCCCCGAGCTTGGTGGGAACGGACGCTCATTCACTCGGAGCAGACTTTTTTGTGTGGCAGTCGCTGAAAAGTGCCTGGTATCTGTCTGCACTGTTTCAAATGTAAGTCATTCAAAACATTCCCTGTGTTTTTAGCTCATAAAACTGCTGAAGTACATCCTGTACAGTGAACAAATTACTCAGCTTTAAGCAGATATTTATGCTAATTATCCATGGGAAGCTGTTTCTGCCATTGTAGTTTTTCATCTGCTGGCCTAATATTTGAAAGGTTTTATGTGGCGTTAACTATCAGCAATAAAATCCCCTGAAAGTAACATGAGAAGAAAGAATCTGTTCTGCATACATTTATTTTCTTTAAATGTTCTTGATTTGCCATCTATGAGATGAACGTGTTTACACTCAGCACTCCCTCCCCATTACTACAGCAGCGTTCTCTCCCTGCCTGCTCTTGCTTCGGTTTATTTACCAAAGAATATTCATATTTTGTAAATCCCAGGTATTTATTCCCCTGATTATTTTGGCATGGTGCATTCTGAGGATGTTTGCTTTGTTTTAAGCAAATCCTTTTTCTGCCTTTGAAAAGCAGAGCACTAGTAAAAACAAAGGCAACAGCAATATTTGTTAATGTAAGTCCACGCTCCTAAAATATTTATTCTTTTTTCATATGAAGAAGATTAAATGCTTGCAAAATTCTACAGACACATGCACATATTTGACCCAGAAGGACGTCTCTTGGGATTTGTAACAGCAATGTGTGTTGAACAAAACGTCTTGGCCCTGTACAAACTTACTTTGTGTTCTAAAAGCCAAAAACTTCATTTTAGCATGACCTTAGAAGAATAGTGATACTTTTAGTATTTCCTGGTATTTGGTGCAAGGAATGTTTTTATTTGAATGCAGATGTCATTTGGTTTACAGGAAGGATTTGGTAACATGTCCATGCCAGTACTGCACTTATCCCAAATTTCCTGCTATGGAGGAAGAACATATGTCAAAGCTCACTGTTTGTTAAATTGAAAAGATTCAGTACACCAGAAGCTTCTCTTCTAAACATTGTGACTTTGTGCAATTTACAGAATGTTCTATCTCCATTAAACAATAAACCCTTGACCCCTGGAGCTGGCTTTCAGGATCCTGCTATTTGAGAAGGTAGACATAATGGATGGCAATTATAAATGAAAAGTTCAAGAGGTTAAGAAAAACTGTTTAATTATTTCTCTAGAGCGTGGGCTGCAGAAGAATTACATATCTGCCTTCTCTCTTGTAGAAACCCTGCAAGGAATGGCTCCGGCAGTGCAGCTCGGGCAGGGTATAAAGCAGGTTGCTGGCCCTCAGCTGTGTTTATGAACAAACGGTCTCTAGATACTCTTCCATCTCTGAACCTTTCAGTTTTCTGTGAGTTAACTCCCTGCCAGCAGCAAGCCTGTGCCAGCCCCACAAACCTCAGCATCTGTTTTGCAAGGATCCTTTATTTGTTAGCATGTGAAAGCCATTGCTCATGTGTGCTTCCCAGCTGTAGTGTACTTGGGCTTGGTATCTTTAAAGAAATCTTTGCCTTATTTGCTTACTAAACCCAGACACACACAAAGCAGTGCATTCTCCCCTCATGATGTGAGCCTGTAACTCAACCTCTGCTAACAGGTCACCATTCCCTGCCTTTCCCCTACATTAAACCAAATCCAGGACAAACTCCATCATGAGAAGAAAATCAGTAGGCTTTCCTTCCTCCCCTTGAAGGCACATCTCTCTTTTTCACACTCCTGTTTGGTTGCTGTCACGTCACTTGCGGCATCCAATTACTATGGGCTTTACCATGGGACCAAAAGCCATGAGCTAAAATCATCCTGCAGTTATGCAAGTTACTGTGCAAACACCCATCAAGAGAAAGGCTGCTCCAAAAATGTCCATGGCAGGGCAAGGGGAGACACATGGACCAGGAGTCGTGCTCAGGGTCACCAAGCACATCCAGGGTAGAGCCCCAAATGGGAGCCTGCTCTTGAGGTCTGACCCACGGCCACCTGCCAATGAGCATTTCCCACTCTTGGACTCCCTGCGCCCTCCATTGTGGTGTCTCTTGGGAGGTCTTGCACGTGCATGGAATGAGGCAGGGCACAGACATGGGGTTGGATGCAGCAGTAGTTTCAGTCGAGGAGGAGCAGGAGTATCTCTCTCTTTGGGACACAGAGGCCTGTGCTGCAACAAGAGGATCACCCTCATGAATCTCCCCCATCTTTTTCTAAGAGCAAATGTTCTGCCATGCAAAAAATCCAATGCCCTTTTTTTGTGTCTTGCATGGCTTGAGGCCATGTTTGAAGGTGTTTTGGAAAAGGGAAGTCATCATTTAATGCTAGGGCCAGGAGATGGAGCAGACCCTCCTTTGGGGTAAATCAGCTTGTCTCTGTGACCTCCAAGACGCTAGATCTGTCTGTGCTGGCTAGAAAGCTGGCCAAGGGCTTTTGATGACAGCTTTTGAAAGGGTTTTAAAAGCTTTTCACATTCACTCTCTCCTACTAAAAGCCTTGATCTGCAGCTTATACTATCAGGAGTCATTTTTCCAAGATGTGCCTTGTGCAAGAAGCATGGTTTGACTTTCATTTTTCTAAATAAGTTCCCCCAAATCAGCTTTCCCTCTCTGCCTACTGTGTTGGATACAAATGCATCCCAAACACAAGCTTCTGGTCTCCCCACAGCACCATCAAGCGGGTGGGAAGCGAGACGTCAGGTTGTGACCCTGATGGGACCCTCTCTGTTTAAATAAACAGTCCAGGTTTCATGTAATGTTATACTCAGTCATAGGCCCTGGAACAATAACAGTGCGAGAACCATTCACGTGACTTCTCTGTGATATATCAACAAACAGAAGGAGCAGTGAGCATTGGTGGCTTGGGTTGGATGGAACATGTTCTTAGTCTGACACCAGATGAGCAAACAAGCTTTCCAGAGCCACCACCTGTAAATCACGAAATAAAAAAGCTGGAGATGGAAGACTGTTTTGGCCCAAAGTAAGTTCTAAGAAAATGTACATGTGAACATGGTTTCCAAGCATAGAAGATGGGCAAAAATGTCATAGACTCATAGAATTATAGAATGATTTGGTTTGGAAGGGATCTCACAGATCATGCAGTTCCAACCCCCCTGCCATGGGCAGGGACACCTTCCGTCAGACCAGGTTGCTCCAAGCCCCATCCAACCTGGCCTTGAACACTGCCAGGGAGGGAGCAGCCACAGCTTCTCTGGGCAACCTGGGCCGGGGCCTCACCACCCTCATCATAACAAATTTCTGCCTAATATCTACTCTAAATCTCCCCTCTTTCAGCTTGAAGTCATTAGCCCTTGTCCTATCACCCCATGCCCTTGTAAAAAGGCCCTATCCAGATTTCTTGTGGTGCCCTTCAGGTACTGCCAGGCTGCTCTAAGCTCTCCCCAGAGCCTTCTCTTCTCCAGGCTGAAGCAGTGAGAGGCTGCAGCCATGGCCTGTAGGTGATGAAAAAACCCTCAAAAATTCCATGGAGGTTGGAGGTGTTGTGAAGTGAGAACACACTCTGTGTACAGGGTATGGGAGCTCATCCTGGCAGAATCACCAAGGCAGAGGGTTTTCTCCTCTGTCCTAGTCCTGGAGTACGTGCCATTTTCCTTATGCTGGCTACTCCTACAATGAGAAAGCCGTGAGATTTTGAGCTCGGTCTTCCTTGGTAAATTCCCCATCAGCTAATGACTAAAATAACGACTCCCCACCCTGTCCCCTCCCTTCCCCTTGTGGGTGTGGTGGGAGAGCAGTCAAAACCTCTCATTTCCACTCGAGAAGGTGTAAGGAGGAGCTTTGGCTGACAGTAAAAGCTGTCCCTGCTTGACCTGGCTGTCAGCGGTATCTGGCCCTTTGGCCTGGGGAGGTTCAAGGAGACCGAACGGGATCATGCCCAGGTCCCTCCCTTGGAGGCTGCCGGCCACGCAAGCTGGCAAGCCCCAGGCTGGGAAGCCTTCACCGCATCCCTCTCTGGGCATGCAGAGTGCCTCTGGGCTCCGCGCCACCAGTGGAGCTCCACTTCCAGCCAGCATCCTGCCAGCACCCTTCCAAGTGCAGCACAGAGTAGGCTTTGGGCCATGTTCAAACCACTCACTGCAGCCCCAGTGAGAGATTTAGGCACTTTGACTAACAAATGCCCCAAGATCCTTTCACCTTTCCCTGTGGGTGATGTGCCCATGCCCTTGTTCCTCCTCTCTGGAGCATCTCCAAGTGCCCCCGTCTTTCCCGGACCCAAAACCCAGGAGTGCTGCAGTTTTGGGGGGAGCCCGAGGGACCTGTCTGGCTTACATACCTTGTTCCTGACTGCGTGTCATGGTAGGATGTGTGCACTGGCGACTTTGCTCAGCTTGTTGTTGTTCCCTGTGTTTGCACAGTTGCAGATTATGTGCAGAATCATCTGCTTGTATTGATTCATCTCCAGTTTTTCAAGGTTCTTGTTGGACAAAATGAACAAAAATATTATGCTTGTGTTCAGAAAGATAGAAGGACAGTTGGTGCCAAAGACATCCCCTGCAAGCGGAGGATCATAGAATCATAGAATCATAGGTTGGAAAAGACCTCGAAGATCATGGAGTCCAACCATCTACCCAACACCACCATTCTGATGAAGGAGTCTGTTGCGTAGGAACACCTGACCAAGCTCCCACAATGTGGAAGGGCAGAGGCAGACAGCCCAACACCTATGGTTCTCTTTTGCTGTCCACTGATTTTGTGAGAACTGGGGTAGCCCAATTACAGGTGTGTCTTGGCCCAGAGCAATGCTCTTGTTCCTATAGCCCCAACAGTATGGTCTTTACACTCCTCCACCCCATAGAGCGGGTCAGGGTAAAAAGGGAGTGCAAGTTCATCTTGACAGCAAGAAGTACATGTTCAGTTTCCTCTCAGGAGATTTTTCTTTTACTTGCCCTTTGTGGGGGGGACCTTGAAGCATACAAGAGCCATGGCTGGGGCAGGATATGACTAAACCCCGTGGGGTTTTATGCTTCACACTACATGTCAGCAATGATGTCTCTTTTCCACAAAGTCACCCTTCAGCTCAGCCGGGGCAGATACAGGCCCACGATACTCATGGTTTTCTGTTCCAGAGTGACTCAGGTATCAACGAGGGCCCCAGTTTCTAAGAAACAGATGACAACATATCTTGGCAGTTTGACGACAGAGCAAACCAATCATGACGGCAAATTTTCTGCTCCTCCAAGCGCATACAGAGGAGACTGGCACTGCTGGAGTGTCATCCCCCATAGGAACTGTCCTTTGTCACCTTTGGATAGCAGCATCAGGAGGGAGTTTTGGTGGCTTGCATCTCTGCCGGAAGAGTGAGGGGGAAGTAGGTGGCTCAGGAGGTACAAACCTCTTAGGGACACCATGGCCAGAGGAAAGCCAATGAAAATAATGACTCACTTGACCCCTCACAAGACAGGCAGCACCCAAAGTTTTCCACACAGTGTTAAAAAACACCATGCATTGGCCTCTAATCACATCAGCCATGCCAGACTCCCACCTGTTTATGTGGAAAACTTTAGGCACCCAAAGCATGAAGTTTTTTAGCATAATATGTTGGATGGATCAAGGTTTCCATGTGCTCCAGTGCTGTCAAAAAACGGTGTCTTAACCAACACAGGATGATACAAGGAGGGCACAGAAAGTTGGAGTCTTCAGGAATTCAGTTGAGGAGGCTCTCCTGTTCCTCAGACACTCGGAGTCCTCTCACCTTCTGCCCTTTTGTACACAGAAGCATTGCAGATTCTTGCCAGCTCTGGAGAATGAAAGAAAAACCCCACTCCTGTACTGCTTTGTAGCTGTGCCCTGGAGGAGAACCTTGACAGAGGTACCGTCTTCAAACTGCAATTAAGAGTATGATGGGTACAAAACTCAGCATGTTTGACGAAATAGAGTGTTGACCAAGGTAAAACAGTGAAAGAGGTAGGATCTAAAAGCAGAGGAGCAGGAGATTAGAGAGCATGGTTAGATAAGAAGGTGTGCAGACTCTGCATAACACTTTCGACTCGTGCTTACTGGCTTTAAGCTAGGGTGAGAGACTTTCCTGAAGAAACTGAGAAAGTTACCTGGGTGAAGGTAACAACGTTCCCTGATATTCTGGAGCCCATGAATGTAGGATGTGGTGCAACCTCTCAACCGGAACTTGGGTAAGGGCTCTGGGGGTACTGATCCCAAAATTCAGTCTTCCTTGGTGCCATTTCAACACCTTCCCTGTGTTCCATCCCCTGAAAGGATGGAGAACAGAGTGTTTAATTTCTCTTCACAGTGGCCATTTATATATCTGTCCTTCAGCCGCAGAACTGTTTAGGCTGGGAGGAACTCTGTAGGTTTGTAGCTTAAAGAGGGTCAGCACTGAATTCAGATCAGCTTGCTCAGGGCTTTTCCAGCCACATCTAGAAAATGGGTTTCACTCTCCAAATTCTTGGCTGGTATTAAATCCCTTTATGAACTTTCTCTTCCCAGGCTGAACAAGACCCGATCCCGCTGCATCTCCCTGTAGGACATGCTCCAGCCTGTCTTGGCGGCCACCGACTAAACTCAGTTCAGTTTGCCAGCATTTCACTTGTACTGGGGACCCACACCTACACACCGCATCCCAGCCAAGGTCTAATGAGTGCCCGCTAAACAGGAATAATCACAACCTCTCAACTGCTTGCTGTGCTTCTGTTGTGTATTTCTTCTCTCTTTACTCATCACAATTCGCCGTGGGTGCCTCAGCAATCCGTTAGAAAAGCTCCAGGCTAGAATAGTTCCCCACAGCAGAATGCATTTGCATTTCCCACACCCAGAGCAAAAAAAAGCATCAAATAGTAGTAATAAAAAGTGATGTTCGACTGAAAAATACATGCCCCAATTGCTACAAATTCTGGTGATGAATTCTCTTGCTAGAGAAACCATGCTGCGAAAGGCTGGGTGTCCTGGGGACAGCCACTCTGAAGCAATGCATTTCTTCTTTGATACATTCTGTTCTTCGAGATTGCTGAGTTGAACTCTAAGTTGATAGAGGTCCTGGGACTGCAGCAGTGAGTGACAGCTTTGTTAAGCTATGATTGATGACTTTGCTACCAAATTCTGATTAATGTTTCCTTCCCAACCCTCCTTGCCCTTGCAATATGCTGTCCATTAGCCCCTGCCAATATTTGCCTAGAATAACCTTCTTGCTGTGATAGGAGTTGTGTGATTATAGTTATCTAAATGTGTGAATAATTGGGAGGTTATGCCATATTACATGCTTCATCAAGTTCTCTGTTCAAGTCTCAGGGAAACATTTGAAGTTCAACACTATGTCTCAATTATGCTTGGATTTCTGGCAAGGGAAAAAAAGTCACATTAACGAAGCTGTCAAAAACACATTCTGCTTTAAATTTCCTGGGACAATTGGACAATGAAACTCACTCACTCAGTGAAGAGCTGCCTTCTCCTCGCACTATTAACAGGCTCTTGAATTTATTGAATTTCTTTCTCGCTTAGGCTCTGAAACTAGATCTAGATAAAAAGGAGCTGCGCAGTAAATGAGTAAGCTCTGTAAACAACAAATTCTGTGCTGAAACATGTATCTCCAGACATGTGTGGAACGCAGTGCTCTTCTGTTGGGATACGTAATGAGTTTGCACTGTGGTGATATCTGTAAATTATAACAGAAATAAAACAAACCCTTTTTCTTTGAAGACAGCACTGAGGACTTCTGTGTTGCACAGCTTCCCCAAGAACTGGAGGCCATCTTCAGAACTGCGTCCTGCCCAGTACATTGGAGTTATAATTTTGTGAAGAGGAAGGGCTGCTGCCCCGTCATAACAGAAACCAGGCAGACACTTGTTCATGCTCATTCATATATAGGTTGTATAAGGCCAAAGAGGGCAGGAACATCAGTGGTGGGTGGTAGGAGCGGTGGGACGTGCTTTATGCTCTCTCTGTATGTGTGCTGAACAGGGGCCACCACCTGCAGCAGCTTCCACAGGTTGGGAAGGACAGCTGCCCGATACCAGGTCATCCATGAGATGATGGCAGAGCCAGTCCCATACCTGCCCTGGGTCTTTCCCAATCCATCAAGTAGCCATGCCACCAGGAGTGGCATGACCAGGGCCAACTCCTTGCAGCTTTGTTGCCGTGCTCTCGTGGTGGAAGGGCAGGCTGGTAGGCTTAGCGGCAAGGTGCACAAACTCACAGCATGCCAGAGCATGAAATCACCTTTGATATGGACAGTAGCCACACAGGGGGTAGCTCTTCCTCACCTTCCCCCTCTTGCAGGCCTTCCCTTCCTCTCTTGGGGTGCTTCTCACTGCAGACCCCACAGTGAACTTCCCCTCTCCACGGCTGTACTGCGGCCATACTACTTCTTGCCATGCAGCGATGGTGGGAAAGACAAGGGAGTGAAAGGCTGCAGAAATATCTTAGCAAGGTGAGTGAGTAAAGACAGACCAAGTGTATTTATCTTTTCCGAAATATTGCAAAATACATCCAGGCTTGGCCTACAGTGAGAGTACAAGCAGTGAAGAAATCTAAAGCGTGCAGATGCATTGCATACCAGCATGGAAAAGTGACAGAAAGACAGGGCCAAAACAGGCCAACCACACTCCCTTGGGAGTCTAGGAAATAAGTGAATCAAAGAGGGCTTAGGGCCAAAACAGGCCAAAAAAGGATCCCTCAGGACTCCAGGAAATAAAATGAATCAAAGTGTGTTTGGGGCTGATACAGGCCAACCACAATCCCTCTGGAGTCCAGAAAATGAATTTGAGTGTTGTCTGGGCCAAGACAGGCTATTAAACTTTCCCCCAGCACAGAAGAAGTCAGCTGTGAACTGAAGGAAGTGGGGCCATTCTGCCTTAATACAGACAGGACCCCAAAGCACATGTCAGCAGTCCCCTGCTCGTCCACTTCTCATTCTGAAGCATGGTGCCCCGGGGATGCGTGGCTGGTGCTTCAGGCTAGAATCACCTCCCGGCCAGGATCCTCCCTCTGTAAATTCTGTTTAACTTTCCATAGTCCTTTGATGAACTCCTCTGCTACCTTCCAGCGCTACCCTGGAGGATCAGCTGCATATGCCTGGGGTCAGGAGTTGTCACAGAATCTCTCTGCTCATGGCAGGCCATGCCTGTGGCAGTGTTGACCAGGTTCATGGCACTGCTGGCCATGTTTGCAGCAGCGTTGGCCATGCTTACGGCAGTCTTGCCCACATTCATGGTGATGTTGCCCGTGTTTGTGGCAAAGTTGAAGTGTGAACTGCAGTTATTAAACAGGAGCAGGAATAAGCTGCTGTAGCAGATACACTTCCACTATTGTAGGTCTGTGACCATGGATATTGGTGGGGAATAAGATGTCAACTCCAACTTCTCATGCTCAGTGGCTGCTCCTCCAGCACGTGCTGCAGAGCCCTTGGGAACCATGAGACTTCAGTAGGACAACCAAGCCCACTCTCCTTGGCATGTTGGTCCTGCTCCCTGACATCCAACTTGTGGGGTTAATCCATCAGCTGTGGGTCCTCACCCACCCCACTGCATCCAGCCCCACCTCCTCCCCCAGAACCTTCCCACTGCAGGAGTGCCACTGAGCAGGGCAACAACCTCTGGAGCAGGGCTGTGAGCCAAAACCCCATCAGTCCCATGGCTCCTATGGCTGTGAGGCTGATGAACACAGCATGGGATGGGGCAAAGAGCTGTGGCCTCTTGCTCAGAGTGGGGAGAGATGGACATTTTCATGGGGACCTGCTGCAGTACCCCACTGACAGCAGCCGATGGCCTCATCTCCCTCATTATGCCTTTTTCTGCATTTGGGCATCTCCCCCTGAGGATTTTTTTTTTTTTTTTGGCAAACAACCACAAACCATGGGAGGCCTCAGCACCTTCTCTCAGAGGCTGTCACCGCTATTGCTGAGGGGTCATGAAGGGAGTAAAACTAGCGGCCGCTTCATTTTCTCCATGAAGCAAACGGCGGGTAAATGGAGAATAAATCAGGGGAGGTACTGACAGTCTGCAGTCAGGCACGGGGATTTACTGCTGCAGAAGGTTTATTAATAGAGCTGTAGATATAGCAGTGCTGTTTGTAAAGGGTTGTGGGATAATTTAATGACCAGCAAGGACAGAAAGCTGAGATAAGGATAACTGTAGCATCCATATTAACAAAGTTTCCTCTCTGCGGTGGCTTAGCTCCCTCTGAAGGGCCAGCCAGAGATGAAATAAATCATGGTTAGCCTCACCTCAGATGTCCCTGTCCTGTGTCTCTCCATTAAGGCAAATAGCTATTTATGAGTGAGCAAAGTCTTAGATACCAGCACCCACCTGAGGGCTGCAGGCAGCCAAGTGACCCCTTAGGCTAAAGAGCAGAGGGGTACCATGGAGGTCCACCAGGACAAGCACCTCAGCGTGGCCATTAGAAGGAGAGATGCCACCAGTGCAGTGCTGCAGCTCTGGAGGGTGGAGTGAAGAGAGACAAACACTGCCAGACAATACCTAAAGCGGGACTTTAAAGTAAGTGACGTAGTCTTAATCATCCCTGAAAGATGTAAAGATCTCGGACAAGGTCATGAGGGCTCTCCTGTGAGATACCTGCTTCTGAAAACGCCACCATCACTCATGCCAGTTCTGGCCACCTCCAGAGAAAACAGGTTTCTTTGCTTCATGGCATGCTTTACCTTCTTAAAATGAACAGAGAACACAAATTTGGCACCTTCGCAGTTTCTCTCAGCCTTTTAGCTTTGGGTCAAATTGCTACTGGGGAGGGGAATTTCTATCACAGGAGGCAAAGATGCAGGCAGTGGCACAAGCAGCTGCTCTGTGTCCCAAACTGAGTTTGTTGGTGTCTCTTTTCCTGATGGACGCACAGCAGCAAAGTGCACGAGTCATTCCCCTTCCTGTCTCTGTGATGCTGCAGTAAGTGAGTTGACCTGGAGTTTATAACACAGCCTGTTATTATTTGAAGTTTCTGGAATTAAAGTGAATTTCCGGCATTAAAAATGCAAACAAACCCAATGAAGCAGAATCAACGCAAATTCCTTTTTATTTGGGTTAGTGGTGGATGCTCCCCAAAGTCTTCCTGGGGAACGTAAAAAAACATGTGTGTCTTGTAATTAGATCTACATGATTATGAAATTTTGGGAAATTGGTGTTTATGACACCTGCTGGGGTACACTTCCTCCTCCTGCTGAGAGACGACAACGCAGGAAAAAAAATGAGCCTAACTTGTCTGACCTCCTCCTGACCTATGACAAAATCACTCAAGACAATTTAACTTCAAAAAGTGATGGGCTCCTGGTTTGTTTGTTGAATTGAAGAAAATCCGTTTCACATCCAAGTACTAATTTTCATTATTTTGCATCCTACTTTGGGGGAAATTTCAGAGTTATTTTGAAACCACAGGTGACATGACCCATTAAAACTGGGAGTTAAGCATGGGTTTTATGCAGCAGATGGATAATCTATCAGTCACTCGCCTGTAGGTGGAAAAATTTTTGCTTAAGCCATTAACACTCCCTAGCGTAATACTACCTGTGTTGAGCAAAGGGAAATCTGTTTTCTTACTGCGATTTGATATTGGGAAACAGGAGGAGATAAGCTTTATAACAGCATTGAAAATGTGTCTATGATAATAAATGAGACACATATGCAGCAAAACTGTCCTTGCTGCTCACCCTATATTGGCATGTGTCTGGCTGCTCTGCTTTCCGGCAAAGGGTCTGGGGGCAAGATGGTCCTGGGACAGGCTACAGACAAAAGGAAGAAAAGGAAAAAGAGCATCATGTCTCATCCTATGGGCTTCCACCATCCCTCCTGCCATCAACATGCTCTGCGGGAGGGATGCCCCAATTAATGCAGCAACAGCAATAATGCAAGTATGGCTGGTGGCAGTTCTTGTAGAGCACCCACTGGCTGCAGCCCTCTTGTATTGCTACGGAGAGCCCTGCTTTACAGAAGAAATTTTGTCCTTAGCTGCTCCCATTCATTTCCGCACACTCCGAGTGTCCAGATCCAAGAGGCGGATGGCTTCCAAGGCGAGGAAGCACAGATGTTGGGAAATCCAGGAAGGAGGCTCATCTAAGTATTTTAATATGTAGCTGCTTAAATACACAGCTTCCCCATGGAAACTTGTGCTTCTGATAGACCCCATCCAATAGACACTGAAGTCAATGAAAAGACGCCCCTAGAGTCAGATGAGGTTAAGCTGCACTTGGAGAAACAAACGTTTATGCTCCCTTGAAATGCATATACTTAAAAAGTCATAGCTCATCCATCCATCATATGGCTCTCGACTCGCACATTTCCTCCGAGTTGTTGGTTTTCATGCTCCAAACACGTGCCTGTTTCAATGCTACTGGCTAATCTCACTGTTATTTGCTGGAAGAGATTTCTGTCTAGTAACTAAGTGAAGGTCAAGGGGTGTGGGATGGTGGTGTTCAGTTTATGATAACTTTTTTTCTTATGGTTTGCCCTGTGTTGGTTCCCGAAGTCTCCCACATGGACACAAACAACAAAAGTTTGCATGAATGATGATGACGATGAACTTGGCCAAGGTTCCAATCTTTTGCACTCTATGAAAGCAAGTGTAGTGCTGCCCTGGACATTATATCCACTGGAGTGGTCATTTGCTATTTTCTATCATATTCTCAGTTAAGAAACGTAGAGCTCCTGTTTCCCCTTCCAAGTTGGGGGGAGGGTAGGACACACAGCAACATCTTTGTCGTCTCTTGCCTCTTGACACGTCTGTAGCAAAGACTGCAGAGGTCTGGGAACAGCTTCCCAGAGTGCCGCATAGTGATTGTAAAACATAATCCCACCCACATATTTAATAAACTCCTTTTTCAAACTGAAGAGGAGCCTTTTGCCATTGCTAACCCACAAGAAATTCATTCCAGCATTGCATCTTTACAGGAAGAGAGAGAGGGGTTTCCCAGTCTCCCAGGGGAGTTTGGCTGGTGGAAACAGGACCAAACTTTTGAAGACTTCATTCTGCAGAGGACAGAAAGTCTTTGGCACGCGAGGAGGCCCTGGAGTTCCCAGTGCTACTGTTGAAAAGGCCAGAGGTTAACACCCACAGCCAAAAGCCATTGCCTGGGGAAGGGCTTCATCCATGGTTTCCCATGTGCCCACGGGACCCCAAATCTGTGCGGTGCATTTCACTGCCTTGCCCAGTTTGGGCAGCAATCCTCCCCAGGATAAACCTGGGCACCCTGCAGCCAAGCCAGCTGTGACTTCCGGGCCAAGGCATGTATTTCTCATCTGTATGGAAACGCGTGTTTCATTTTGCCCCACCATCGAACCCCTAGTGTTTCAGATATCCTCCCAGCCCTTGTAACCACTCAGGTACATAAAAGTCTGACCACAGGAATAGCCAGGGGCTGTGTAGAGGTTCCACCTTGTACAACATCATGGGCTTTGAAGCGCTGAGCACAGCAGGTCCCAGTCAGTGCTGGTGGCTCCAACCCATCACTGATCATACCAGGTGCTTGGGCTCCATGGGGCCAGCCCAGCGTAGAACAGCTCGGGGCTGTCCCTCAAGGCATAACCCAGCTCAGAGATGATAATGCTCTGCGGTGGTTAAACACTCTCTCGCTCTTTACCAAGCACTGGGGCAGACATGCACTTACACTAATGGTATGTATTTCCTAAAGCAGACCGTGTTTTCGTATTTCCTTTCTTTTCCTCTTTTTCTCTTTTGCAACCAGGAAGGCCAAATCCACAACAGACATAAATCAGATGTGCAGAGCTCAGATCAGTTTGTCCCAGCTGAAGATCTTTGAGGGATTCAGGATCTCCATATCTTGGTTATGCAGGTCCTCAGAGCTCCTGAGATGGGAAGTTTTTCCCAGCCCTTTCTTGCACAAGCCAGGTGAATCCCCCTGTTGTATTCCCAAACAAACTGTCTCCACCAAGCCTCCCTCCAATGCCACGAGCTTTCTATAAGGTGAGACAGGGACTGTAGAGAAAACCCTGACTTTCATCTCGGCGTGGCTTACACGCTGTGCCGCTTGGAGACTTTTCCTGAAACAGCCTAGAAGCGTGCACAGCCTTTTCTTTCTTTCCCCCCTTTCCTCTTTTCTTCCTCTGGTCCTGTTTTCAATCACAGACTGCCCGGGCAGCGTAGTGGTCAGGCTTAAAGACTTGCTAGAACTGGATTCAAGATTTATGAGAACTAGATGTAACCAGGCCTCTCCCAGAGGTTTGGGAAGAACAGCTGGAGTCTGGCACTTTCCATCGTGACAAGGACTATTAAAAACTAAGAGTTGAACTGCAAAAACGGGGGGAAAAAATGTTTAGGCTTAAAATGCAAAACAAGCGCCTGCAGTATCCAGGCTGTCTGCACAGGGGCCAATTCTGACAGCAAACGGCTTTCGCAGCTGCTGCGAACTTGGGCTTATTTTAGAAACTACTTTAGAAACAAGAGGTTAAAATAAAAGAGGGAGGGAGGGGGATTTTAGTGTGAGGGCTGTCTGTGTGCAATCTCTGGATGCAAAGCCCTGACTGGAGCGCGGCGGCGGAGCGGTTCACATCCTGCGCTGTCTGGAGGCCGTTTCGGCCGGGCCACCCCACCCAGCGCTGATGTAATGCACCCTGGCCGGCTGTGTTTGTCAAGATTGCTAAGGCGTGCGTGTGTCCGGCCATCCCAAGCCAGGACACCAAAGCTGCTCCGTGACGAGGAGGGAGCGGATGCCGACGACGCAAGGAAATTTGAAGGCTCTGAGCTTCTGCTTGCACACTGCATGTCCTCAACACTCCCACCTCGTCTTTGCCCTCCACACTCTCCGTCCTTGTAGGGCCATCTTAGTGTACAACCTGTCCCATGTCCAAGGACTGCCCAAGGGTTGCCCCCGGATGAGTTTGGGAAACTCCTCGACCTTCAACTGGCTTGCAACCAGGAGTGGAATGGGGGAATCTGAAAAGGAAACCAGAAATGGTGTCACTGCTGGAAAACTGTGAGGACCACTGGCATCAGGTCTACTGGCCAGGTGACTTGTGCCTTCACTGATGGAAAGGTGGAGGATGCGTCAGCACAGCCAGGTTGGTTATATCTATTTTTTCCTTCCTAACCATGGCACAGGTGACCATTTCAGAACTGAACTGCCCACTGACTGAGGTGTCAGTGTTGACTCGTAAGGGATCCCACACTCCTGACTCCTGTGTCCCACCTAAGTACTTACAGCTTTATGAGATGAATCCACACCAGGATGCTAGGAAACTGGGCAATTTGGATTTGCCTGCATTTTGATCCACCTTTGATCAAGGCTGCTCCATGCTGTAAAATAAATATGTTTCAAATGCACGAGAAAAAAGCGGCAACCTCCCTATATCTGCTTTGCTGGTCCTGGCCATAGCTTTATCTGACAGATAGTCACCAACGGTGTGACATCACAGCATGGCCAAGCCAACGGGTTCTGTGATGTCTTTTGCTCTGGGCATTTTGTCCCCCATTTCACTGGGAAATATGGGGGTCTGTCTAGCCAAACACCCACCTCTATCCATTGTCTTCTCTTTGTGCCAAATCGTGTTTCAAAGCTCTCTGTTAGGCCCAGACAGCAGCTGTAAAAAACCCAAAGGCTTCACAGGCTGATCTCAACATCTGTCTCTTGACCTGCAATACTAATCGAGGCAACCCCACCACCACCTTCTTGGACCCTTTTCCTCAAAATACAGGTACCAAGAAGTCCTTGAGAGGTTGGTGCTCCTGTTGATGGGGAAGGTGCTGCTAGAGAGGAGGGCTGCACAAAGACTGAATGTGTTATGTTTCCAAGAACCCACTTGCAATGCAACACGCTTCATGTCAGGTCACATGCATCGTTCCTTCTGCCTGCTGAAGACAACCCAAGAAGAGGTTTTTATTCTTACTCAGTGCCCCATGCTCTGAGGTCCGAAGTCAGCTAAGTAGGCAAAGGTGCATTTAAGGCTGTGTGTCTCCATCTCCACTTTGAGCAGCATTTGACATCTGGCCTGGCCTACAGGTTGGTGGAGAAATGAAGATCAAACCAAGCTGAAGTCAGTACCCACGAAAACCAACCACAGGCCGAGAGAAACAAGAAAAAAATGCTGGTGCAAAAAAATGTCAAAATGATCCAGGAATATTCATGATGCCAACCTCAGAAGCTTCTTCCAGATTTCCTGGCTGAGAAGAGGTTTGTGGTGATTTGCTTTGGTGAAGCAGCTGGCAGCAAGAGACCTGACCTTGTCCCTGATCACCCCTTGTGTTGCCTGAAGTTCCACGGGTCTGTGCAGGAGCCCATTATCTCCTTCCAGGCTGCACAAGCAAAGGAAGAAAGCAATGCAGCCAATATAGAGGGTACTTCAAAGGTAGCAGGAATACAAAAACAAAAATAAATGATCCATAAATCCCGGTTCCCACACCCATCTTAAAAAACAGAGAGACGTGCACAGAAGACACCCTCAAACAGGGGTTGCATGTCAAAAGAAAGGGAATTCAACCTTCATGTGCCAAAGAAACTAAAAAGACAGTTAAAACTGCCACTGTCTCCTGAGCTCCAAGACTGGCTCTCAGCTAGTCTCAGCTGAAGGCAGGTTGGCTCAGGGAAGTCCTGTGTACTGATGAAAGAAAGATCTTTTGAGCACTAAGGCAGCCATTTGACCGAGTAAATGTCCAGACATGGTAGTGGTAATGGCCAGTCCTCCTTGGGGCTGACATTACAGCGGCATCTCAGCAGAGGGGCTGTTTGGGAACCACATCTGGCAGCACAGGGTAGTCGAAGACTAGGTCTCTCCTCACCCTAAATTAAACTGAACTTGTGCTAGCAGCTCTACCCAGAAAAGGTATCTCTGGTGAAGACCACTTTCTCACCTCTTCAGAAAAGATCTGTTTAAGAGTTTAAATTCCGTTTCCTACCTTTAGCTGCTCCCGTCATAGCGGTGCTGGTCCCCCCCCAGAGACTATAATGCTGCAGTGACAGCATCTTCCAAAACAGAAACAGAAAAATACATGACATTGGTATTTCAGAGATGTATCTTTTCCCTTTAAGAAATATCTGTGGTCTTGGAGATTCTGCAATATCATTTCAACGTAGCCCTTAATAGAATGTAAAATCCTAGGGCAAAGACTGGCAAACAACGCGAACATCATTATTATCAACACTTTTCTAAAAATATTTGTTTCTGGGGCTTTTTTTTTGCCCTTTTTTTTTTTTATTTTTTATGTTAAACGGTCAGCACCTTTTCTTCAATTGTTTATTGTCTCTTAGCAACTGCAGAGTTTTGGTCACGCACAACTATGGGTAAGGAGACAGGAAGTGATTTGGAAAACACGACGTTCCAAAAAGGTGACCTTTTTCTGCTCAGCATTTTCAGTTTGCGCAAATCTCTTGGGAAAAAATACAGCCAACACGAGCCCAAAATGAACTGTCCCGTAATGTACAACATGCAGGCAACCACCTTCCATTAGAAATCTCAATGTATTTATTATTTCTCCTGCTCTTTCGGACTGCCCTCCGCTATGCACTGTGCAAATACGGAGCAGAAAGAGGGTCTCTGAGAGCTCAAAACATCTGCAGAAGGGTGGGCACAGGTGCGTTACTACTTCACAATTGTTGCTGCTCCGTGTGAGACACACATTCCAAATCTGGCCCTGTGGAGTTTCGCAGAAGTGGGATGTTATCATACCAGGATTGCAGGCTCGTAACTCTGCCAAGACACAACAAAAAAGAGCTGTTTCATGGCGGAGGAATATGAGAGAACATGTTTGGTCAAGCTGGTAGGCAACATTGTTCCTTCACCTCCCAAAGCTGGCTGGGCTCTGGTATGCCCGTAAAACACCGCCTCCTTCCTCTCCTTGCTGTGGGGGCATCAGAAAACCTTGATTTCAACCGACGCAATTAAAATAAATGTTTGCCACATGTAAATATTTGTCTCATTAGCCATCTTGCTTCATCCATGGGTCTCCTGAAAACAAAAGGCAAAATGCAACCCTGGCTGTTAGAGTAGGACCTGAGATGTGTTGCAGTCTGAATTTTCTTGGTGCCTTCAGTAGCAGCCAAACCAGCAAAGCCAGGAGGGCAAATGGAGCCTGAAATCAGACACTTGTGGGTGTTCGGATCAACGCAGTGCTCATGGAGTGACGCTGGTATTGTCTGCCCTCGGTGGTGTCACTGTGAGAAGACCTCTTCTCACAGCCTCTCCAGCTTGCTTGGGGTTCCACTGAGTGTGCGGTCGGGAGGACCGTCACACAAGTCCGTGTAAAAACTCATGCTCCAGATGTGGAAAACCCCTGCCTTATCTCTGAACCATGCCTGAACCACCCTCCCCAGTGATAGATTCAGGTCCTCAACACAAGTCTGCCACTAGCAGTACAAGGGTCCTCTCAGCCAAGCACAAATCCCCCTTCCCTGCTGAGCACCAAAGAGTTTTAACGCTCACCCATGCAGCTTGCACCCACAGGACTGGGCCCGGAGAGAGGAACAGCAGGGCTAAGAACGTCCCTGGCTGCTTGTGCCTCTAACCTATGTGACACCTATGTATGAGCTTGTGTATTATCCGGGTTTGTTTCAGCTCAGCAGAAACATTACAAAATCAGGTCTTTACCGCGCTTGTCTCCAGGGTTCTGCCCTTTGGCATTTAGGAGTGAGGTGGATAATTATACATGATTTTTTCTTCCCCTGGGATAAGACATGAATCCTGGATTATTTCTGGCTTTCCTTGGTGGCTGTCCAAGCAGAAGTTAAAGCTCTCACAGCAATTTCTAAAAACCCCTTCTAGATAACACAGCGGCTGGGTTTCCAGGTTATTCTCAAGGGTGTAATAGCAGTATTTCTTCTTCACTGCAACAGCATGATCTAATGCACAGTTTCAAGAAGCTTTAGGACAACTTTAAAACTGGAAAGTGTTTCGCAAAAAAAAAGAAAGAAAAAAAAACCCCCACACTGCTAATTCCAGTCTGCTTTCTTTGTGCTGTATTGAATAAGTTTGAAAGCAAACTGGGAAAATTTAATTTACACCAGGGGAAAAAAAAATATTGCAATTCAAGAGAAATAAAAAGTCTACACCGATACTGTTTCACTTCAACAATTGTTTGTAGCATATCCCATATATACGTAAGTGGTATATATACACATACACACACATATATATATACATATATACATGTTTTTCCCTCTGGGGTTTTCCTTTTAAAGATTTTTGCCTTTTCACATGTGAACTGTAAACAGACTGACAGATGGAATTCTTTTGTATAAACTGTTTCAGATACACTATTCTTCTATGCCTATGTCAGTTGTTTACAGTATCAAAAAGCCACAGATACGCCTAAAAGTAAGGAAAGTTGGAATTTCTGCCAAACATTTGGATACCATCCATCCTCAGAGGCTATACCCTTACTGCACCGGGTGGTGCTGAGGAACTTCCCACTAGAGGCATCTCCACAAGTTGTGTGTCAGCAGGAGGCTGGGGGGATCTTCAAAGAAAGGGCTGGAGAGGGAAAAGAGGGGCAGTTTTGCAGACTGTAGTCCCCCAGATTTGCTGCTGCCAATGTCTACACTTGCTAATGAGCATCTAATAGACTGGTGGCTGCTGGGCTGGCAATGGGAACATCTGGAGCTCTCCATGTGGGTGGTGCACTGTCTCCATGTTTTGTTTTGTTTTGTTTTTTCTTGTGTGTTTTCCCTTCTTGTTTTTCTGCTGTAAATGCCAGGCAAAGACACTAAACTGAAGGGCCATCATGTACCGTTACTCGGGGATCTCCATTGCTGTGACTCCTGGTATAGGAGTCTTTATCAGCCTGGTCTGGGCCTTTGAAGGGTGCAAAGAAACCACAGCCTTTAAACAGAGTTGTCCCAAGGAGTCCTCTTTTAGGGAGAGCCTACTTCACTGGAGGCACTGAATTAAGCTGCCTCAGCTAGCAAGCTTCTCAACCCTGTCTCAGAAACAGCTGTACTGGGTGATCCCCAGCCTCATGGCAAAGCCACGTAGATAAGTCTTTATTTTCCGGTAACTCCACTTCTGGCCCTTAACCTGAGAAGGGCTTCACCTGCACGCTCTTCAGTCATTGAAAATACCTCCAGATCCTTTGTACTGCTTCTTTTCTTTTCAAACCATGCTGTGGGTTTAGCTGGAAGAAGATGAACAGCAGCATATCTCCATCACCATAGTGGGCTTGGGCTGGGTCAAGCACCAGAGTTAAGTACAACTTTTGGTAGCCTATGGCTCATCAGTATTGGAAGACCCCTCCTTATCTGGCAGACATTTACAAAAAACAGCCTCACTAGCGTATTGCACCTCTTCTACAAGGACCCATAAAAGATTGTCCATGTGGTGGGAGCAGATGAATGCCTGCTGCTAGAGAGCCATCTGAAGGGAGGCTCCCCTGGGAGTGAAGGGGAAGGTTGTGAAGGATGCTTGCAGCATACTCCTTCAGGAAGATCACTGGGCCTTGTGGTTTGAGGGATTGGGAAAGCCTGAAAAGGACAAACATCCGTCAGACGAAAAATCTGCCCCCAACAAGATAAAATAGAGGTCCCATGGCACAGAGGAAGGTTCTGTGAATTTGAGTTTAGGGAAATGGGAAAAACGGGCCTCTCGAATGGCAGTGTGTACAATTTGTCCCTATAAGGCTCCCCAGGGATTGTCTCGGGGGCCTACCCCCTTCTTTCCCAGAAGAAATGGTTTGGGAAGGATTTTAGTTTTGTTCACCAGGACATTTATTCATCCAAATTTGGAGCTCAAAAAGGTACCAGCACTAAACGCTTTGGGAAAAACCTCCATACAAACAACAAATAAACCAAACAAAACAACGTCCAAGTCGCCAGCACATCCCACCCCATGTTTGCCACCAGACATTGTTCTGCATCAAGTCTAGCCCATAATCTCCACTGGAACAAAGTCAGGAGTTTGCACGAATGCCAGTGATGCTCTGGCTGGGGAGTGTGGATACATCACTGCCCTCTCCTGGCTGGAGAGCCCGAGCTTGCTGAGCACCAGAGCAGGCTGCCAGCCCAGCAGCTGCCCAAATACGGCGGGATTTAGAGCTTGGTCTGCTTGGGCAATCAGGCAATCTGCCGTCGGCATTTACTTCGCAGGATAGATACTTTGTGCTAGCTATTTCTTCATGCCACCATATTCATATACAGCCACATTTCCACATTTCCAGTGGGAATAATGCACTGCAATACTGGGAATATGGTGGCAGGCAGTGGGGTTGTGATCAAGAAATGCATGAAAAATTCAAGAACAGGCCTTCAATGTTGCTGTTTCAGTCTCAACCCTGCAAGGGACGAAGTCTATCCAGATTTCCTCCAGTCTTCTGCACCACGAATGCTTCAGCATCCACTAATCCTTTGCAAAGCCAGTTTCTATCCTCCTTTTCCATTCAAATCCAACCTGTCTCAAAGATTGTCCAATGTGGACTGTAGGCAGGATGGTGGGATGCATCCTGGAGCATTCCTAGATCACAGTTGTGTTGCGTTGGTGAGAGAAACCAGACAAGGCTGACGACAAAGAGGTGAACTCAGGGGAAGGAGAGGCAGCAAAGGAAGGTCAATAAGTAAATGAGGAAAGTCCATTAATGATCTGTTCTCTGCTGCAATATGGAGGAGTACCTGAAGGAATGATGGAGATGGACTTTTCACAAGGATGTGTAGTGATAGGACAAGGGGGAATGGCTCTAAACTAAAAGAGGGCAGATTTAGATGAGATATTGGGAAGAAATTCTTCACTATGAGGGTGGTGAAACACTGGAACAGGTTGCCCAGAGAAGCTGTGGCTGCCCCCTCCCTGGCAGTGCTCAAGGCCAGGTTGGATGGAGCTCTGAGCAACCTGGTCTGCTGGAAG
>Ga0065711_1030795_pt1 | contig 31406 bp, 18 predicted proteins | sample Hoacrofraction12_FD_59098 | JGI IMG/M metagenome (GOLD analysis project Ga0065711, IMG submission 59098) | Hoatzin crop microbial communities from Cojedes, Venezuela - Epithelial fraction 12 v2 (version 2) | ecosystem: Host-associated > Birds > Digestive system > Esophagus > Crop | place... | reverse complement strand
GGTGCTGCGGAGCGGCTCGGCTCCCTCCTCCCCGCCCCGGCGGGCAGCAGCCTGCCCCGCAGCGGGGTTCGTCGCGGTTGTCCCGCTTGCCATCGTGTGTGGGCTTTGGGCGTGTGGCGAGGGGGATGCACCAGGGGAGACAGAAGCGTGTTAAAACGGGAGGACGCGGCTGGAAAAGCGAAAAAGAGTTGAAGAGCCAAAAGGACAAAAGAAGTAGAAAAACTTGCTTTTCGCCGAGTGCTGTGGGTTGAAAGTTGGTCTCCAGGTGCTGCTTGGAGCCGCTGTCAGGCGCGGTCCGAGGCCCCAGTGCCCAAAGCCGTCGTCAGCAGGTAGGTCACTTTCCAGTTTTAGCCGCGCTGCTGTATTATAATTATCCTCCCTGCAGAGGTGTGGAAATAAGACCTTCCAGACTGCCTGGAGTGATCATTATGAGGCTAAAATCATTATCAAGGTGGAAGGACTGCGGCCTTCTTGGAAGCAAGCTTCAGTGGAACTGCAGCAGACTTTATTAATGTACACATATATCCATAAGTAGTCCTCTTCCAGTGCATTAAAGCATAAGGATCAAGATGGCCTTTCCAAATTTGCTTATAGCTTTCTAGTCTGGTTACCATTTCAAATGAACCATCCACCGTATGGTAGTGACTACGTGTTGGTCGTCCTTTCTGACATAATGGATGGTAAGTTGCATTTGCAAGTTTGTCAGAACATTGTAATAAAAATATCAACATTCGTGTATGGGTCTATGGTACTTTCCCTGTAGAAACTTTCTTTGGCAACTATTCTGATGGTAAGTCCTCTCAAATAAAGGTAGTGGTTTGTAGCTTTCTTTCATTACTTTCTTGTGTTCTGGGGAGGTTAGGTTGTGCCATAAAAGCTGTTGCAGTTGGGTAGTGAAAATAGCTCAGCTTTTTTCAGGCTTAGGAACAGGTAGCAATCGTGGAAAATAGTCATATACTGTTCAAAGCCTAATGTTGTTGCTCTGAGCTTTTTAGGCTCTAATGCAACAAAACGACTAGAGATATGTAGCCAGTTAAAGACTGGAGTTGAGTGCAAATTAAAATGTTTGCAGGCACTTACTTTTCTGAACTAAGTCCTTGTTTTCCTAACCATAGCTGTTCCCTGAGAACTGGCGAGACATTCATCCTGCGCTGACTAAAGTATCAGTGAAGTATATGTCATCAATATAGAAATAACTTAAAACTTCTAAATATAAATGACCGTGCAGTATTGTTTTCAACTATTGCAGACATTGAGATAATTTAGAATACTCAGAGAATACCTGAAAAACTTTCTAAATACTACAGGTGATATTGGATTGAGTAAACCAAGAATGTATTCAACATAAACATGCTAGAAAGTGGAAAACAATTGGAAATTCAAGTTTGTACTTTCTCACAAACCAGTGCATTTATAATGTATCGATGGTGTCATCCCATCCTAAGAAAGGAGTAGACTTATCTGCTTGCTGTCTTGGGTTGGGCATTGCGAAACTATGAGTGACACTGTGCAAATAAGACATAGGAAGACTCCCTCTGCCTGTATCTACCCTAGCTGCATGCACCATTACTTCCTTTACTTGGGTAGATAAATTTACTTGAAACCAGATTTTTTTTTTTTATGTTGAAGTTTTTGTAAAAACTGATCAGTGCGTTTCTGGTGATCAGGGAATACCTGAATTATTTTTTTCCATTTTTCTGGAAAGCGTAACTTGTTTGCTTTCCGTTCTTCCTGTCTGTGTGCCTGCCACCTGTAGATGTCTGTTCAACTCATGAACACAACCTTGATGTTCCCAGCCTCTGTCCAAGAGCCAGCCTCACCCTGTTACCGAGCAATCACAGAGTTCGCATGTACAAAAGGTTGTGCCATGCAGACTCTGCCCGTGGGTTTTGGCGGTTCCTCCAGAAGCCGCTGTGTCACATGGCAGTCCTTGATTGTTAACTGAATGTATGTTGGTTGAGGAAGGAGGTAGGTAGAGAAGGAAGTGGTGTAGAGTCACCTCTGCTTCTGGCAGAGCTTGTGGCAGGCAGAATTTTAGTTCAGCTGTGGGTTGTCGTAACATGCAGGTTGCTCTTCTGTTGCAGCTGCACTGGGAGAATTCCCCAGACAATGCCTTTTGCTCACCCATGGTGCTTCCCTAAGGCAGCGGAATGAAAACAGAGATGGTGATGCATTTATCCATTTATATAGTTTCTATGCACACCTTTTCATTTAGTGTCTTGCCAGTTTTCTGAGCTCTTACCTTTGTCCCTCAAAGCCCCGTCTGCCTGTTTGTAGTCTCTCCAGGCTCACCCACTGCCGTTGTGTGACTGAGCAGCACGCTGCTGCCCAAGAGCAATGCAACTCTTCCTTAGGGTTGAGGTTTTCTATTCCAGCTTGCCAGTGACTCAGGCATTGCATTTTGGTTTGATTCGCTCATGCCATTAAAATAAAATTTTCCATGCGTTTGTAACAGCTGAAACATTGAGGGGGGGGAAAAGTAACAAAATAAATAATGTTTGTTTTTTGACAGTTTCAGGCTTTCTTTGTCAGAACTGGAAAGCTCATTTAAACTGACACTTTTGTTAGAAAATTTCTTAAGGAGTTTTTGCAACTTGAGAATTCCCGATTAGAAGAAAACTATCAAAAAATCCAGGCAAGGTCCAGACTGAGACATTGAAAGTGTGTTGGTCTCAAGAGTAACTCAAGCATTTCGGAGTGCATAAAGATGATAAATTGTGAAGTTTTAAAAAATGCTTTGGGACTACACTTTAAAATGTTTTGTAAGTCTGGGATTGTTAAAACCTTCAAATTAAAACAGTTTCACTTAACAAATTAAGACAGTGTGACTCTTAGTGTGTACTGCTGGAAAGCTGCTCTGGGTTTTACGGCTGGTTGCAGATGCAGTGAGAAGTGATCCAGGATTTGTGGTTGCACTCCCGCAGGTTTGGTCACTTTTTCTTTTGGATGGTTAGTGAGCTCTCTATCTGCCTGAGGTTCAGTGGGTGGGACAAGGCCTTGTAATCGCCTATGGACTGAAGCCACGGAAGCATATGATGATAAAGATGGCATCCCTGGGAGCCCTCATGCTGAACTCAGTTGTCTTTCTATCTAGCAGTGAAAGTGAAGTGGACAAGTAAACCAAGAGAAGTTTTTTCTTCCCTATACTCTGCAGTCTTGTTTGACTCCACCTGGAATACTGTGACTGGGCTGGGGTCCTCCAGTACAGGAAAGATGAATTCAGCTGGATTGAGTTCAGCAGAGTGCCACCATTGGGGCTGGAGCTCTTGTCCTCTTGAGGAGAAGCCAAAGTACCTGGGCTTGTTCAGCCTGGGGAGGAGATGGCTTGGGTTAGGAATACCTCACAGCTGCCTTCCCATACCTCCAAGGATGTCGTCAAGAAGATGGAACCAGGCTCGGTAGTGATGTGCATGGTGGGAGAATGAGACAATGGGCATAAATTGGAACAAGAGAGGTCTTGCTGTATATAGGGTGGGAAATCACTATGGGGATAATGAAGTGTTGGAGCAGGTTGCACAGAGAGATTATGTTGTCTCCACCCGTGGAAGTTTTAAAGACTCAACAGCATAAAGCCCTGAGCAGCCAGGCCTGAATTCAGTTTTTACACAACTTTGGGCAGGAGACCGGACTAAAAACCTCTGGAGGTCCCTTCTAGACTTATGATTCTATAAATCTGTTTCCAGTTGTCCATTGGTCTCTATATCAAGTTTAGCGTGTGAGATCTGAGTCAGAAACCCCCATAAATCATAGATAAGTGAGACAGTCTCAGCCCAAGGGAGAGTATTTCTTGTCACTTAATATCTACCATTGTTGCAGTCAGGAGAAACTCTAACTATAGAAGAGAGATCTGTTGGCTACCAGGATATTTTATATAAGAATCCTGAAAGTTTTTCACTATTTTCTTCCAAAAAAACCTATAGCTGCTGACTTTCTGCCCGTACAGGGAAAGATGGGTATGCTGTGTCAGGACTCTGGAAACAGCTGTAGGTTTGGGTGGTTGTGTTTTTTTTTTTTGTTTGTTTGTTTTTTTTTTCTTCCCCCACAGTAGTGAAGGTGTGGAAATAACCTTTTCTTATGTAGCTGTCTGGAAGATCGTATGCCTGTTTGGTTGTTTTAATGCTGATGGTTTTCCTCCTAAATATGTCTGAAGGTACCTAAACCTTTGTATAAGTTAATGCGTTATTCCAAAAAAGTGCTATATTCTCTTCTACATTTGCTGTTGGAGATGGAAAGATGGGGAGCATTTAGTGAGAGAGCAGGGGGGAAATGGGTTGGACTTGTTCAGAAGTAGCGTGTTGGCACAGACCCTTCAAAAGCTTGTTCTCTTCTGGGATCTGGGCTTCTGAGAGGGGTGTGATCACTGGATGAACTCCTCTTTTCTGTCTTGTTCTGTGTCACTGCAGTGTGGCCTGGATTCTCAGGGGAAGGACTGCATGGTAGGCCGGTTCCAAACTCTGGGATTTTCCTTTTGTGCTCACTGTACAGGGTTGGGAATTAACGTAACTCACGTGAGGAGAGGAAAGACAGTGACAAGAAAGTATTTGAGCCCTAACCTTGTGATTTTGAACATGGTTATTGACTTCCACAGGCCTTGGTGTGGGGTTTTTTGTGGTTAGCAGTCAGTTCGTTAGCACTGGATTCAAGGACGCTGTACTTTGTGCCTGAGTTTGGAAGACCTGGGCACCGTGTTCAATCTTTCCTCTAATCTTTGTTTGGCCCTCAGTGAATTATTCAATTTCAGCCTTTTCTGTACAATTTTGCTTTATGTACCTTGATTGTTTTTTTTCTTTTTTCAGTAAAGTAGTTCATACTGAGATTACTTGTTCCTGTGGAAGTGCTGGACTGTGCTCAAATGGGGCTTTTGTGTTCCAAGAAATGCCACATGGCTTAACAAGAATATTGAAGTGGTTGACTGTTATGCAATTTAATTTTTTTTTTTAGTATCAATCATCTTTTGGTGAAATAAGAAGTCAGAAATGATAGTGACATGATGACCATATTTTAAATAGACTTGGAAGTGCTTTTGTTTCAGAAATATTAAAGAAGTACTTGGCCAATGTCCAACACTTTAATATTTCATAGGAAACTCCATCCCAATGTTTGGAAACAAAGGTGTTTTACAGGAAGTGTCATGCTTGTCTTCCATCAACATTACAGCTCTCCAGCTCCAATGGTAGTTTGCTTTGAATTCTGAAGACACAGTAAAAACTGATGTTTGATAGAAGTTTTCGTATTGCACTTGCTGTTGGTATTGCTTAAGTGCATCTGATTGCAATACGATTGCAACTATCAATACATTCAGTAAATACAACAAGTGTTACTCAGTTTAATCCATCAAAAGAAAACTCAGATTTTGGCAAATGTTAAGATCACTGTCACTTTTAATGTTCGTCTTTAACCCTCTCATTGTTCAAGGAAGGCTTTGCAAATATTTCTTACTGTACACAGGGAGCTGTAAACCCACAATTTCTTTACTCTTCTTTGAGTGAGTGCCTTTATGCTGAGTATTGAAGACAAAAAATCCAAATCTTGCTCTCGTACAGTAAAATGCCAAGAATTATTTAGCCATTCTAATTTTGGAGGATTTCCAGGATTAATTTGTGTTCTTGCTTTGCTTGCACTTTGCTTCACAGAGCTGGTCAGAATATCCTATCCTAGATGACAGAAGCTGATATGAAATAAAAAATACTATCCAAAGAAACACTTGCAAGAATTGAGGCTTTGTCAATATTTAAAAACAAATAAAAAAAGACTAAACACTTGTTATATAATCTCTACCAAGGCAGAGTAGAGACTGCTGTTTTTTATAGTTGTACTTGGAACTTATTTTAAATTTTATTGCCAAACTAGGTTGGCTTTGGGTGCAGCTGTGCCACAGTCGAAGGTGTGATTGTGACTTTGCATGGCATACTTCAGCTCACTTTGAGCTGGATAGTTTAGGTATTGCTTTCAGCATTGACAAAACAATGTGGAGTTTAGGGCAGGCTGCAAGACGCTCTCTTATGTAGCTGAGCTGGAGGATGTTAAGGCGCCTGTGAGGCTGCAGTCACACCTTGGAGTGCAGCGTGTGAATGCTTCTGGCTTCCCGTACTCCAGCTGGACTGCAAAGCTTGGAACAGGCTGAAGTAAAACCCAGCTGTGTGACTTGTGTGCTTCTGTCAACACTGCTGGCTGGTTGCCTGCCTGAAAACACCCGTGTTGTCCCTGGGAATTTGGGTGTAGACTCTCGGCTTATGGATTAGGCTGCAGTGTGTGAGGGTCAGCCATTTGGTCCATTCGGGCAAAACAGGTGAGTGACTGGGCTGAAACTGGTGGCACGTGTGCTCAGGCTTCCTGCAGGACCATTCAGAGCTCAGACTCGACCCATGCCTGAGGGTTTTCACTACCTTTAATTTTCTAGTAATGGTCTTTGTCTACCTGTCAGACACCAGATGGGGGCAAGTCACGATGAAAGAGAAGGTAAACCTGTATCCAGGTGTGTCAACAAGGCAGACACAGACAGTGGCCTTACTGACAAGGGGTGGTTTCACTGTACCTGATCAAAGTGAGCAAAGCAGGTTTGGAGATGCTAACCAGATTCAAACAATAGACTGCCAGAGGAGTGTACAGCGATGAGGCAAGTCCGAAGTCAAGGAAGGAAGCCAAGTCCACGAGTTTGAGTCAGTGCCTGGGTCAGCAGGGTACTTGACCAGGATGTACATGACCGCAGTGCAGCTGTAATGCAGCTCAGGCAGGGGACAGAGGCAGGAGATGGCTATATGCAGCTGCCAGCTGCAAGGTGGGGGGAGACTCTGCCAAGGCACCTTCGAGCTCTTTGTTGATGAGCTGTGTTCAAGGCTGGTTGAGGTTTCCCAAACAGGGCTCTCAACAGCTGGAACAGTGTCAGAGAACTGGCCCGGAGCACAGGCATCCAGACTCCTCCTGGGGGAGTGTGCTCTTGGTCCAAGCTCTACCTCCATGCAGTTCTGCAAGCTCTTGGATACTAGAATAATAAGGACCACAATAATAGTTTAAATTGATAGACTTTCTGTAGAGGTAGTTATTAACTGGAATTCAGAACAACTTAGTTACTGTGCTAAAATTGTTACATTTTGGACAAGGTCAAAGATATGAAAATTATGCAAGGCTTCCTTCCAGCTCCTGCTCTTCAAAATTTTTCCTTGGCATTCTTTCACTAACATCAGTAGAATTACACAAGGAGTAAATTGTTCTGATCTGACTTGCCATGGAAGCTATGTTTCTGTTGCTTGCAGCTGAAAAGAGGAGTAGAGCAAATAAAAGGCTTTGAAAACATGAAAGGTTTGATAAGTTTCTCATCTTGGAGCCAGTATTAGAAATTAATATATTGGCAAACATCACTGTGCCTGTATGCTATGGGCAGTGGATAAATATTTGCCCTAAAGAATGTTCTGTCTGACAGAATTTGGCTGTATGCTGCATTGCAGTAGTGTCCTGTTTTAAATGAAACAGTAGTATATATGATTTTCAGAGAAGCTATTTTTGTACTGATCAATATTGGCATGGTATTTTGAAAATAGGATAGGAAATACATCACAACAATGTAAAAATGTATTTTCCGCACTGATAAGCAAAAAGTCCTTTCTTTTTCTGCACAGGTCAGCTGTATAAAAAGTTTCCTTTAAGGATACTTAAGACATCAGTGGATTTTATTGTAAATGGAACGTGGTGGAGGGCAAAGCAAAGTACAAGTAAGGACTTCTGGCAAATAGGCTATTGTTTAACAGTTCAGCACTGAGTGAATGTTAGGCAAAGAGAAAAGGAAATTAATGAGAACAGATAAAATGTTTGCATTGCTGCAGAAACTCAGGCAAGCATGAAACTTGTGCTGCTGTTATGTAATGACATATAGGCAAATCAACCTATGTAAATGCCCTTTAATATGTGGTAGTGCTTGGGCACAAGTTTGTGTTAAAGGCTTTGTGTGTGTTTGTTGTTCACAGAATAACAAAAAGTGTAATGTTGTTACAGATGCTTACACGAAAGTCAATAATTAAACCCAGCCATTTATCTTCCATTGTGCTTTTTCTCTCTGGCATGATCAAGTTGGCCAGTTCTTGAGTCCTGTTCTTCTGAAACACAACATTTCCGTGTTGTGAAGCATCAAAATTTGAAAGTCCGCCGATTGTATTTTGAGAGGCTATATTCAAAGGGTGCAGAGATAAATAACGGCCTCTTTGTCAGCCCTGACCTTTGTTTTGGGAAAATGGCCAAAGGAGTTGAGACTAAAGGTGTAGCTGTGATGGATACCAGTGTGCTTAGCAAACACCCATGGTGAATAGCTTTGAAACCTCATTTGTCCTGTCTTCTTCCCATAGCCCTTTGTGGATCCTCAGTTTTTGGCACTCCTTACATTCTTGGAGTGTTTTTTACAGGATTTCTTCACTTTCTCTTTAAGGTCGCTGTGTCTTCCTGCTCAGCCTAATATAGCTCTCTCGGTGGTAGTAACAACAGCATCTGTTGTGGAAAATCGGAGGTGTATATGGGTTTAGTTGGTACATTCGGTAGTATTGTCAGTACACAGTAGGAGCAGCCCCCTTTTTTACACTCTTCTTGTTACAGCTCTCATGACCGTACTATAAATGAAACAGCTTTAAATTTATTCTTGAAAAAGGGACTTTTGGAATAGGAAGAACGTGAAGATGGCTCTAGGCTGTATTTTCTTCTCCAGTTTTGCTTTTATTCATGGATCAAGTACTGCTTGTTTGGACAAGTTCTGAGTTGTCATAATACTGACAGTTTCTTCTCTTTCAATGTAACCATGCATTCAGATGTGGCTAAAGTAGATGGCATGTGGTGATCTTTGTTCATAGTCTGCTGTGCTAAATAAAAGAATTGTGTTTGAAAGTACAATATTTACTTTTCTGGTAATTCAAGATCAGTTTTCAGTGCTGTTTATCCTTAGGTTTTTACAAAAACCTACCTGCTGATTAAATAGCAGAGTCAGCTGCTATCGCTTCTGTGGGAATTTAACCAGAAGTTTTATTTCCTCTTCTTTTTGGCTAGTGTATAGTTGCACTTTAGTTTCTCTCCAAATTCTCCCATGGTGTAAAATGCATTGAAAAACAAAACAGCCAAGGCTGAAATGTGTGTGCTTTGATAACAGCTCGTGTATTATTGCCTTTCAGAAGAATATATACCTATACAGTTAGACAAGCAATAAATAAGAAAAATGTTGTGGATCCTAGCCGGCAGATGTTAACTCTGTTCTATCTTTTTTGTCTCTTTCCTGTTAGAAACCAGGTGCTTGAATAGTTTTGGAAGGTATTTAGAGAGCTATAGTATGATAATGTCTTCTGCTGAATATTCCTTGCCGAATGAACAGATACCACTCTTTGGTAAGCTCTGTTAAGGCTTGTTATAATACCTTACAGTGGCTCGAGCTACCTTTAAAACATTCTTGTCCTTTGAATGACCTCAGATGGCAATAGTATGTAATAAGAGTCTTGAACATTCAGTAGAAACAGCAAGACTAGACCATGCGTGTGTGCTGGTTTGAGAAGAAAAACAATAAACCCTATACATTTTTAGAGTAAAGAAAAGTTTTTGGGTGTAAGCTCCAGCTTTTCCATCCACTGACTTCACTGAAGGTGACCGAATTATCCTGTTTCAGGACAACCGGGACATGAGAGCCTCAACAGCTCTCCCTCTCGTGGGCTCTAGTTGTGGAATGTGGATCAACAGAAGCAAGTCTTTGAAGAGCATAAAAGTATTCACAAATGTGGAAAGAAAAGATGAGCAGTGCAAGAAGGAGGTGGTGCGCTTGTTTCAGTGCTAACTTTTTTTTTGTGATTTATTTAGCTATGTAGCTGTGCTGGTGCAAGTGAAGTATCCACCTCCTTTCAGTTTAGTAAATTTTAAATATCCCCTGCTTGTGAACAAAACGGAGCTGTTGAGGGGTGATCCTTGTTTGCAAATACCTTTTATAAGCACTGCCCCAGCAAGTGTAGATAAGTTGTTGTTTTTTTTTTTTTCTTCTCTGTACAGTGTGCTTTCTGCATTTTTAACAATGTCCTTTTAAAGACAGAAGGTGACTGTTCTTACTTGAAATTCATTATTTATTACTGTGTTCTTCACACTTTTGTGATGGAATTCTTTCTCAAAGATATTTTAGTGTAAAGGTTCAGGTGGTTAGTCATCTATTCTAGGTGCAGAAAATAGTGAAATGCAGTATGCCCTTCACGGATCCCAGTGGTTTTAGAATATTCCATGGGTTTCTGTAATGCTGGCATTACAGGCCCAGTCTAGATGTTCTCCCTTCATGGATAGACATGACACAACTGTGAGAGTCAATCATGGAGATGAGAATGGAAAACCATTATGTTGCATTGCTTCTTTGTTAATTGCGTAGTTGTTAATGGATGTGCCTTAAACCTTGGAGTGACAAGTTTTATTGGCCTTGGAACACCAGGGATGAAGAAAGGAAGGTGGAAAGCAATGGAGTATGTGGTAGACAAAGAGGAGGAAAATCAACACAGAAAGAAACTTAACTCAGAATGATTATTCTTTAAAGGAAATACCAAGGCATTCTTTGTCAAAGAAAATGCAGAATAGAGGAGTAAAGAGGGAATAGGGGAGATAAAGAGCTAGGGAAGAGTGAAGAGAAAGGGATGGTAGCATTGACTCTGTAAAGGAAGAGTAAAATATGATAGCAAAGGAAAGGTGACAGTAGCTAAGGCTGGTGAGGGACTTCTCTGTATGTCACCAGGACCTGTGCAGTTGACTGATCTATTTGGGATCCAGTGTCTGCAGCCTACAGACTTGCTGGCTCTGTGGCTTTTCTACCAGCTCCCCAAAACTACTGCTGAGAAGTTGTCTTCAGCTGCAGTTTTAGATGTGAGTGACGGAAATGATCCTGCTCTCTAACCATATTATTGTATTTCCATCTGCCCAGCTCAAAATAAAAGGCTTTGGAAATGTTTTCAGGATTGCAGTTTTCCAGACACTGAACCACTATCGTGTTTACAAAGCAAAGCTTTTATTGCTTCCTCCCACGTAAAGGAAGCAGTAATGGGACAGAGATTCATCCCTAGATGACAATGTTTTTTGATTCCAAAACAAACTTTCTAAACAAATGTTTTTAAAACAAAAAAGGACACTTTCTTCTCTGCAGTTGTTGTACTATGTTGGTTTAAAAAAATTTCTCAGATATTATATTAACAAAATCTGACATTTTGTTCTAGCTATCTCTCAGGTTACAGACCGTGAAAATTTTGTGTGCTACTCATATATATAGCAAGGCCAAGTTCTTTTATTTGCCTTCCTACTAAATGATGGATTCCAATATTCGTTCTTAATTATATCTTTTTCTCAATTCTTGCCTTCTCTTTTGAGGGGAAGAATATGGGGGGGAGGGAGAGAGAACAGAAAAGAATTTCTCCTTTTGTTTAAAAAGACATACTAAACAGGGAGGCGTTAGGTTGACACTGTGGTAACAGCTAGAGTTTTAAGTCTGGTTCTTGCAGCAGGATGCTGCAGGGTTCTATGGAGGTTCTTGGTAGTAAATTTTAAACTACCTGTGCTGCTACTTGTCTTATATAGATTAAAAAAATAAAAAATAATCTTTACACAGCAGACAGCAGCATCCCAAACCTGAGCTACCTGTATGCAAAATAGTTCAGGTAATATTAGTAACCTACCTGCTGCAGTGAGGTCCCATATAGCAAGAAGCAAAGTAAATAAGTCCACATTTGGGGTGCAGCAATGAGAAGACTTCCTATACCTGGGCAACCTTTAAAGCTAGCTTGAAGGTTCCTTTTCATCTGCAGAGCTGATAATCTTAGAGCCTTTGCACTGACAATAGGTCTGCTACTAGTGTAACAGCTCTTGCTGTGCCTAGTCAGGACTACTGCTGTTGTTTGCCAGTGTTAGTTGCTCCACATTGTTCCTGAACATTTGTGTGGATAATACCCACATGACTGAAGTCATTCAGGCTCAAGATAAAGCTTTGATTCAAAGCCTTAAACGCTAAGCTGCAATTACATGGTATAGTCCACTAGATTAGTTGGCTGTCCCAGAACACTGTCAAATGCTTTACCTCTAAGCTTACCATTTTTGTGAAGCTTCTGTATTAATCATTGAAGAGAGAAAGAAATAAAAAAAAAACATGGGGAGGGGGGAGCCCAAGCGTTAGTATTTGTCAGAAAAATATTTTTGAGACTAAAATTTGAGATGATGGGGCTAATGTTAAGAATGCAAAGGTTTGAATGTAAGGAGTCAGTAGAAGTTCCCAGATCTTCATTTATTATGGATGGATATGGATCTAGAATACCAGATGCTGCAGAATAAGTTTAATAAACTAAATTATTTAAGTGTATTCTGTTCTTTTAGCTGTATCTTTACATTTGAATAATTTTGCTTAGCATGAATTAGCAGGAGAGTGTGAGCTCGCTGGAATTCCAGGTCTCTTGTCCTGAGCTTATTCTGACCTGGCTGCTGGGATGCAGGAAGGCAGGCCCTGGTGCCTGGGAGATAAGGAGCCTGCCGCTGTCAGAGAGAGCTGTAGCTATTTTCAGATAAGAACTGCCAACATCACAGCCTGTGTGGAGACAGAGGAAGAATCCAATAGGAAACAAAAGGGCTCCAGACCAAGAACTGGCATTGGACCAAGAGGCGCATGCAAGGCGCACGAACAGCGCGGGCATAGCTTGTAAGGGCATAAATGCCCAGGGGTTTCTTTGTTCTGGGTCCACCTCTTCAAGAGGCACCCAGTCTGGGCCATTTCTTTACTGTATCTTTCAATCTGTGTCTTTAATTAAATTAGTTCATAAGCACAGATGTCTGTGACTATGCCACAGGAAACCTAGGGTCAAGAACATTTTAACACCAGGTAAGGCCCTGGGCCATGTTTTGCCTTGCATATATACAAGAAATTTGAGAGCAGAACTGGTTTGTAGTAGAGACAGAGAGCACTTGTAGTATGCTGTGGTTTGTGATGCTGTGAGGTTTCCAGACTACTGCACTCAGGAAACACAGGTTGAGCTATTGCGTCAACTAGCATTACCCTTTCCTAGTATTTCATACCCAAAAGAACATTCACATGCCTCAGTGAACTTACGTTTTTGTTTGTTGTCGTTACTTATGTTCATGGAAGCGTAAAACTGAAAATCTGGAATACAATACAAAACTGTGATTTTTGTAACATTAGGTGCCAAAATATCAGGAATTATTTGTGAGAACTTTAATGAGGATTTACTAGTTTTAGTTGGGAAGTATTATAATGCTACCACTTTGGAGTGGGTTTATTTAGATTTTATTTTTACATCAGTTTGGTGTCACAATGAAATTAATGTTTTTTTTAAACATGCATTGCCTACACTGAAGTTCCATAAGGGAATATTAATAGTCCATTTAGTAGCACTGCAATGTGTTTTTGATACAAGGGTGCCTTAGGTGGCACAAGTCCCATAGACCATGAAGCTATTTGAAAATACAGGAATAAAGCTCTTATGGATAGAGTAGATGTGGCTGCTGTTTGGTTTAAAGCATGTTTGCAGTTAGGCATCAGAGGACATTCTAATCTCTGATCTTAGTAGCAGGCCCTGGTGCGAGTAGAGAAGCAATATATCATCACTCTGAAATAAAATGTTCTCAAGTTGTTGGTTTGTGGTTGGTTTTATTAAACAAATGGATCCATTTTTTAGTGTCCTTTTAATTTATTATTTGGAAATTACAAGTTTTGTGCTCTCCACTGATTTTGCTGGGCTTTGACATCTTGCATCTGACGTGCTCCCTATCTAGCTGTGCACGTGCTCTTATCCAGGTGGTATTTCATATGGAAGATTTCAAAGGTCCAGAACAATTTATGTAGAAGATAATACTGTTAATACTGACTTAACAGAAAATGTAATTGATACTGCACAGGTTAGTATGGTGTTTAAAAAAAAAAGGCAAGTACAGAGCTCTGCAGTTGTGTTCATTCTTGGCAGCTGGGTTAATGGAGACTTGCACCTTTGTCAGCTGTAGTGTATCTGGGTGCATTGATAATGCCATTTCTTTCTTCATTGTCCTCTTATTACTTTCCTTCTTTTGCTATCAATCCAAAGGTAGATTTGAACTCAAAAAGTACTTATTACTCTGCTACACATTGTGTGGAATAATCTAAGGTTTCAGACTTGCTTAGTTTGAAATTCTAGGCCAAAGTCTCACCAGGTGCAGTCTATAACTCCCTTTTTTCATGAATGCTATAGATGTAATATTTTTTATATGGATTAATATTCTTTATGATAACTTGCACTTCACAAATCCATTATAATATCTGAATTTCAATGCTAGACATTCCAGAAATTGCTTTCTTACTATCTTTATTAACTGCTTAGTGAACAGAATTGTGTAGTGAACAGTGTACTTGTTAAAAACAATGCAGATAGTTTTTATTTACTAAAGTGCTCACAGTCTTTAAAAAAGTAAGCTTGAGAAATAATTAGATGGATGTTAAAATGGGGTGAGTCTTTGCCACCTCAGCATGATTCAGGCATCATACTGAAAAGACTGACTCAGCGGCTTTTGCTGATGGAGGAGGAGGGGGAAAAAAAGGAGAGACTTTGTGTAGACAGGTACATAAAGTTATTGAGGTATTACTTGAAAGAAATTTTTCCTCTGAAAATAATGACTGGAAAGGTGAAATGTACGTGCTATGCTACCCATGTGTTGGGGTTTAACCTGGCAGCCAGCAGCTAGGACCACGCAGCTGCTCCCTCCTTCGTCCTCACCTCCAATGGGATGGGGAGGAGAATAGACAAAAAGTAAAACTCATGGGTTGAGATAAAGACAGTTTAATAAGACAACAAAGAAAGGAATAATAATGAATGTGCAAAACAAGCAACACCCAACACTTTTTTTTTTTTTTTTCCTCCTCGCTGCCCGACAACCGATTGCACAGCCAGACCCCAAGCAGCTATCACAAATTTTGGAGAACTCTTTTTTTGTGGAGGTCGCCAAACTCATGGAAGAGGGTTTTCTGCTCCAAGCCTACCCCCATTCATAAACTGAGCATGACATACGTGGTATGAAATATTTCTGTTGGCCACCTTGGGCTGACTGCCTGGCTGTGCTCCCTCCCAGCGGCTGCACACCCGCTCATCAGCCGAATATGAAAAACTGGAAAAAGGGCCTTCATTTCATAGCAATAACCATTATTAGCATTCTTCTCATACTAAATCCATAACACAGCAGCTACTGGGAAGAAAATTAACTCTATGCCAGCCGAAACCAGCACGCCATACCTCCCCACATACTTCTGTGTAAGAAAGTCTGCATTATTACAGGACCTTCTCTTTCAGCACTTTTGGCAAACTACTGTATTACATTCTATTCTTAAATAGAATAGCCATCATAAGCGCATTGTGGGCTTTCCTGGACTCTTAAATACTGTATATCCATTGATAATATATATGCTTTTCCTAAAAAGTTTATGGACCAAATCCAATACTTAATGAAGTTAAAAGGAATCTTTCCCTGTGTTTGAGCAGGCATTAGATCTTGCCCTAAAATGCTGGGCAAGGACAATATAGTGCTTGTTTAATAATTTTGATGCATTCAGAATCCAAAATAATCATGGCCTTAGTTTCTGGTCAGTGTAAGACACTGTGGTCAGTCTAATGTGACATCCCACAGTTGCTTACCATGGTATGGACCAACATCTAGTATGAACTGGATACTAGGAAGTGGGTAAAGGTTTTCCTGCCTAAGAAAATTATAGGTATTGCTTAAGGGCCATGCCTTCTGTTTGTAGTCTGTGGTCAATGGCAAGACTTCACTGCACCTTCTCGGAGCAACCTAGGAGGAAGGAAGAAGAGGAGCAAAGAAATTTTTCTGTAATATTGATATATGTGTAACCATAAACATTGTTATTTTTTGTTCGTGAGAAAGAAATACATCATCATGTCTGCATTAAAGAACTTAATAAGAAATGAAATACACAGGCCTAGTCTTGAGCATATTCGTGTTCATGCACTAGTAATTAATTGCAAGCATCATAACTACTCGTGTGAGTGAAAACTCTGTGAAAGCAGTGAAATCAGCCTTATAATCTGCATGTTTATCAATTTCAGTGCAACTGAAAGCCCTCATTGTCTCTGTAATGCTATACAAAACCATTCAGTGGTGATTGAAGATTACTTTCTTTTCCTTCCTGTCCCACAGGTACTCTGTGTCTGCATGTTAACGACAATCCTAGGATGTATATTTGGCCTGAAGCCTAGCTGTTCAAAAGATGGTAATTAATATGCCTTGTATTTAGTAATATTTATAAGCAATTCCTTTCTGTTTCTTTTTTTTTCCCTCTTTATAAATTAATTTTGCTGTTATCAGAATGCCACCATTTCTTGCTGCAGGAAGAGGATTAGATGCGTTGCTTGAAGCAGTTTCAGTTACAGGTGAATGAAAATACCAAGCAGTAAACCTCAGGTGTACTCTGTACTTCGGTGTACTTACTTGAGAGGTAGATTTATCCTGGCCCTCAGTGTCTGGTCTGGCAGCTTCCATGTATCCCAGCTGTCACTGTGGTGATGTCACATAGCTGGCTTTTCTCAGTTCACTATAAAAAAAAAAAACCCAACAGTTTCTGTTTCATGTTGTCCTGGAACATTTGTTTTTCATCTTTTCCAGTCAATTATGGAGAAAAAAAAGTTATTTTTCTATTGGTTAGAATTATAGTCTGAAAACACTCCTTGTAGAATTCCTCTGGCTGTTTTCTGTCCTGAAAAATATGGGTTTTTTTTCAATGGTGAAGTTTCTTCAGGTAGAAGGTTACAAAAGATATTTTGAGAAGTTAAGTTTTGCTTTGGGAACAACTATCTAGAGTAATTTCAAAGTTCATCTGTTTAACAAACAGTCCTACAATGATTTTTAACTAAAATTCAGATGATTAATTTCCCACTAGAATCTGTTTAGGGTTTTTTTTCTGATTTTTAGTATAGCTCTGCAATATTGTCTCATTTTTATCTCATTTTCCTAATATGACACACCTCAAGATTCTTGAGAAGAGGAGCCAAATGATGAGAGATTTACCTCACTTCCGTCTGGTGATTGCACGGGAAGAAACAGGCTGACCAGCTACAGATTTGTTTTTAATGCTTCACATCACCAGTTTCTTTTTTTTTCCCAGGCAACCCCAGGCTCGTGGAAGAATGCTATGCCTTTTTTTATGTTAAACGGAACAAAAATTAAGCCAGTGAGCAATACACCCAAGTTCGTATCTCCTGTGTCTGGGTTGGAACAGCCCTTCCTGTGTCTTGACACAGTACCTTAACCATGGTACAGTGGGGTGCGGAACTGGGGCTTCTTTGGTTCCTCTGATTTGTGTGAAGGCAGTAGTTCAAATGAGGCATGAGTATGGGAGAGCTGCAAGCATAGCCAGCGCAGTCTGTATTCCAGTTAATGTTTAATTATTTCTAGAAGGTGGAACACTGTCAGATGTGAAAATGAAGATCAGTGTTCTTTGCGGAAGCATTTCACTGTTCAGGGCACCCTTGTTGAAAACCTAGGTTCGTATTTCCTCCATTAGAGATCTTCTATATTCTGAGTGACTCTACTCACATCTTCTTGTAATACAGAAAGGCAGGGACAGTCACAACTAGAATTGCAGTCTTTTGTTTCACTTGTTTCTGCCAATAATGAAACACCATGTTCCTACTAAAACAGAACAGAACCCTTTGTTCAATATGATGAAAAAATATTGTTGTTCAGCAGGAGAAGAGAAACATTTGGCTGGATCAACACTTTCCTTTTCCTTTGGCTGGCACTATTTTGCAGCCGTTCTGTAGGCTGTGGAATGACCAGCGGTGTCATTCCACCTGCTGACCTTCTTCGTTTCTTTTGCATGTTGACTGATTTGGGCTCAGCCACTGACATCTAACACTATCCAATATTACAGTGAAAACCTGCAAAGGTCGTTGCTTTGAAAGGACCTTTGGAAGCTGCCGTTGTGATAGAGATTGTGTCAAGCTTGGAAACTGCTGCTTAGATTACCAGGAAGCGTGTATACAACCAGGTAAGGATGGAAAAAAGCCATGGGGGCAAACTCTCCTGTTTGGTGAGGTGGGACGGCAGCTCTGTGCGTGTGAGTACTGTTGGGGTTAGGTGGCTGCAGCCCCTGGCTCTGTTCGGAGGAGAAAGGCAACGGAGTGTCGTGGTGGTTCTGATGCCAGCGGTGTCCGGCTCGTCATCCTCCCTCCACTGTGACCACGGGTGGGCTTGCGGTGGTGGTGGCGGCAGTGCTGGGGCCTCCTGTGGAAACATGGGGCTCTGCTGCAGCTGCTGTTGTACACAAACAAAGCTTCTCTTTCACCCAGCTGGATGCAGAGAGCTGACGTAGCTGGCAGGCTGGCTTTCCATCGCTCCTGCTGGGAGAGAGGCGGCGAGGGGCAGTGCTGCTGCCCTCCCCCTTGGATGCCGGGTCTCAGCCAGCCTGTAGTCCTCTGTCTGGGGGCGAGTGAACAGTAACCCATGTTGTCCCTAGTGTCTGGGACAACTCCTATGTTCTTGGGCAAGCCAGGAATAGGAGCACATATTCTATCTTTCTGCCATTGCCCATGTGAAAAGGGGCAGAGCAGAGCAGCTCTGTGAAAGCGGCCGTCTCTCCATACCCACCTCCTCATCCCCTCTGCCCCACTGCTCTCCAGCTTGGGTGTGAAGCAAGGGTCACGTTGCCGGCCCATGGGACAAGGCCAGCCGACGGAACAGATGGCAGTGGTAGAGAATGGTTGGGAAGTGAGGAGTGGTTCTCATGGTTTGCCAGAAAGCAAAGGCTGGAGGCGAGGGTGTGAAAAGTACCATGGAGAACTTCTTCAGGGTAAATGTCAGTGCGGGTAGTAACACTGAGGACAGGACTTCACAGTTTTCTCTAACTTAGTTTTGCCCTAATACTTCATATGCAGCGTTCTTTTCAGTTAACTATTTTTCTTCTCACTCCCCTTTATGTGTATTTGTAAAATTCATCAATGTAGTCTCACCCTGAAATTAAAATCAAATGATTAAACTGGGCTCAGGTCCTTGCTTTAACCGACTTATTGAATCTAAATTGCACAAAGCTTTTTCACTTTTAGAGTAGTTGCATGGGATTTGCTCTTCAATTTGTTTCATTACACCACTGTCCCTCAGTTGAATGAATTCTTTAAAAACAAACTGGAGAGTCTGTCGTAGCACTAAGAATGGGAATTCATTGCTTGGTGTTGTTTTTTTTTTTTAAATTAATTAGCCTTAACATCAGTGGAGAATCAAATTTGAATTTCCAAATAGTATCATGTAACTATAACCATAATAGATTCTTCTGTCTCTCTCAAAGATAAAGATCTACTGACATTGGTAGAGTTACTGAAGTTCAGTATTTCTGAAAGTGAGATTAACCTCTTGAGAATGCTTTTAGGGATTTCTAGTTGCTAGACATGTATGAAGATCATGTACTGGCTGTCCTTTACTCAGTCATTTAGATTTGACTTCCATGTCTCTGAGACCTTCACTGAAGTATTCGCTCAGTTGGTAAATCCTCATTGACTGCAAAGGATCTACTTGTATTTGCAACTGATAACAAAATGATTGTCTTCAAATGATATGATGTATTGGAATATTCTGTTCAGAAAAATCAGTATGATGCAGGAAAAAAAATCTCTACCAAAACCAGCAATGAAGCTGGAGTCAGTAGGTCTTCCTGTGAGCTTATGTATATAGTCTCAAATAGCGGCAGAGTTATGCCTATGCCTAAGAGGTGCTGAAAAAAGCTGGGGTACTTACTTGGTGGTGACTGGTAAAATCCATTGCGACTTCAATGCAAATCAGAACAAGTTACTGCTGCTCAGCATTTTCTAGTCATTCCAAATTCAGACTCAAGTTTGGAGTTTTTATGGGGGAGCTGTTTGGGAGATTCTTTGTATTGTGCATTTACCAGATGAAACCCACATAAAAAAACATATTTAAGGAGGTCTGTAGAAAGGATTCTTTCTGTTGACCTCTTCTGAGCTGTGATATTTATAACCGTACACTGGATAATTGTATTCAGATGGCACTTGGATTATTTAGCCATGAGTGTTTCTGTTTTCCAAAGTGCCAAAACTTGCAATATTATGTGTGTGTAAGATACCTCAGGACTGTTTTTTGGTGAGTATGCATTTGAGACAGAACTTCACACTCAGTTTATTAATTCTGCACTCACACTTACATTAATCATTGTGCTGTCCTTCTCTCTTGTCTGTTTTTTAGCCCACATATGGACCTGCAATAAATTCAGGTGTGGAGAGAAGAGGCGACCAGAATATCATTGCTCCTGTTCAGATGACTGCGTGGACAATAAAGATTGCTGTGTCAATTATCACGCTGTTTGTAAAGGTAAATGTTCTCAGCAAAGTCCTACAGTCTCTCTTATACGTACCCACGTTTATGTGAAAGGAGGAAGGACGTAATATAATTTTAAAAGCATACAGCAAAATTAAAAAAACTTGCATTTATCCTTAAGAATATACTGTCTTAAAAAATAAATTGCACTCATTTGTTTTAAGGAGAGGCAAGCTGGGTTGAAGAAGAGTGTGAGGACATTACTGAACCTCAGTGTCCGAAAGGGTGAGGATATTGTATATTTGCCTAGCTCTGCTCTTCGCTTACGTTTCATTTTTGAGATAATTTTCCGTGCTGTGCCTTCTTGGAACCTGCTTGCCTTTCTTACCCACAGTAAAAGCAGCTGCCAGACAGAGAAGGACGCCTGTTCAGCCAGCATTTGGTGGTGCTTAACTAACAGATCCGATTGCTCTATCCCAGCCCCACTCGTGTATCCCAGCACTTGCTTGACTTGCAAGACGTGCCTATTCCTGAACCCCGCTGTCTCTCACTGACGTGTGTGGGCTCTGGGCAGCTCTGCCTTGAGCCACTCTCTTCGTTGTCCTACATGTGCTCCAATACCCGCTGTCCCAAATATTTTGCAGCCCGCCCAGCAGTCTTGGACTCCTGAGGCTGCCTCCCTCCCCCGTCACCTCAGAAGCCCTTTCCACTTCCTCGCCTGTTCCAGCCCCAGAGCTGCAAGACGTGGGCAGATCACTGTCCCAGTTTCACCGGCAGTGGGACAGCATTGTTTGCAAACTGTCTGAGCTGCTTTCTTTAAAAGGTGCAAAATGCCAAGGGATCCTTGTATCCTCTGGCTCAGCCCTGTGTTCAGTCCGCTCCTGCGAGTTATGTATGCACTGTGTAAGGAATTACTCGTCTAGTTTGTGGCATCAGCGCTCGGGCTCAAATAGTACGGCAAAGCTCCCAGCCAGGAAAAAAGCCTGCATTTCTTGTCATGATTTTGCAGTGGGATCTTCAAATTGACTTTAAAGCTAGAGCTGACTGCAAATTATGACTGCATGTGTAAGTTATTAATAGAAGTGACTTAAACATTCTTGACTGAAAAGTGTTCCACTGGAAAATAGTTTGTAAATATGGTGTGGGGATGAGTTGACTTCAGTTATGCTCTTGTCTGAAAAGTGTCAAAAAATCAAAACTGTTTTCATTTTGATGATTTTGAAATTATAGTGTGCTGGGGATATTTCTAGTGAAGTAAAAACATTTCATTTTGTTCTTATGTCGTTACTTTTTTTGACTTATGTTAAGATATTTAAATCGTGCTATATTTATTCATTGGAGTTATAGTACTGTCAAACAACATACATTTCCTTTTGGAATATTTTTATCTCAAACAACTACTTTACATTTTGATTCAGAGCAGTAGCAAATGCTGACACTTCGGAACCTTCATCAAGGCAGAAATTGGAGCTTCTGTCCAACTTGGAGCCCAAGTCCCGATAAACTCGAGAGGGTGGTAGGAGGGTGGTAGCCAGGCGGTTCTGGAAGCTTTTGTCATTAACTCCTGCTCTGAGGTTAGGGACCATTCAGGACTGTGGGCTGGGAACTGACTCCTGGATGCTGATTTCTCTAATGTGTGAGTAGGAAGCGTTACCCTCAAGGGGTGGATAAACAAGCAAAAAAGCCTTATGCAGATCCACAGTCAGAGTTAATGGTGTAAATGCCATAAGGCAATACCTGTTGGTTAACTTTGGTTTAAGGGTATTTTTTTTTGTTATTTCTGTTCAGCGCATGAAAGGGATGTGTAGTTAGTCTGCTTAGATTGTTTTAATCCTGGCAAAACCAAAAATGTTGCGATAAAACCCAGGCCAGGAGAGGGTGATGTGTGGTCAAAGTTGAATCAAACTGTATCGACTGAAGGCTCATCGCAGACTGTTAGCACGCAAGCCTCTCCCAAAACTAACTACTCTGTAAACAATCCACGTCTGCCGATGGTGGGTATGCAGGAGTGCAGTGACTTTAGCTCAGTGCTCATTTTGAGGGCTCAGGATATCATCTCTGATTCTATGCCTATTAATACAGCTTGTTTTGTGGGTTCAAATTGCTGTTTTTATTCTGTTTTGGTTTTAGTTGGGTTTGCTCTTGTGGTGCAGAACAGACAAAAGACAATGCAGTGTTCAGTGAGGTGCTTAATCTGAGAAATACCACTGATTTCAGTGAGACTGATCAAATGCTTAAAATGAAGTACGCACCTAAGTCTTTCCAAGATTAGTTTCGATGTTACTTAATAGGGTTATAAAGTTAATGGGCTATAAGATCCCAGGAGTGACCTAGTCCCTCCCACTGTTCTAGGGGTGAAGTAATACTTGGAGAATTCAAACCTACTTAAGCAGTTTATCCTAGTGCTTAGCTAGGTGGTTTTCCTGGTATAACTTAGTATCTTTTGCTGTGCTTTAAGCCTATTACTGTGTGTTCTGTCTTCATGGAGCTGGAAGAGCAGCTGATTCCTTTCCTCTCTGCAGATCTCTCCTGTATATTTGACGATTGCGATTATGCCTCCTGTTGAGGCTTTGTGTACATTTAGCGGAAATAAAGCTTTAGTTCCTATGCTTTGTGGCTGTATATCTGTGTGCTTGTGGGATAGGAAGTTTTCTGTGTAGTATGCTTTTCAAGGGGAGTTTCTTTTCTTTTTTCCTTTTCTTGCTTCTATTTTTTCCTGCAGTTGTGGTCTAACGTGCCTGTGGTGAGGCAGGTCAGCTTGGCAGCATGGTCCGCGGTTCTGGGCTCTTGATCATCCAGACTGGTGAACCTGCTAGACCACAGCAAGCCTGTGTTGCCTGCATTATGTTTCCATACAAGCCAGTTTATAGGAGGGGGTAATTACTGCTGCATTTCCTTCAGTTTGGAGTCAGGATGTGACCATGACGTACGTATTTATCCAAGAGCTGTGAAACACCCTTGTCGCACTGTTTGGACACAGCCAGCATGAATCGCTGGCAGGGCCAAAACTTGAGCCTTCCAGCCTTCTGTGCTCATGGTAGCACATTTTTGAAGTAGCGAGTGTAACCTTGGCTGCTAACAGGAAAAAAGTCATGGAAATCGCTGCTATTTCTCAGAACTTAGCTCAGGTTTGGGGATTTTACTGGAGCTTTTCCAAAGAGAGCGCAGTTTAACAGTGGTCTCTCGTGCTTTGCTTCCCTGAGCACAGGACAGATCACCAACTATAGGAATTTCAGAATGTGGAGAGTATATGAGAAGTCAAATGGCCAGTCTCCCTAGTTGTGGCCATGGTCTGCTTTGCCAAGGTTAATTTTACATGTGCAAGGGGGTCAGTAACTGGATTTGCAGACAGACAAAACATGTGCTTAACAGCTGGTTTACTTGTAAATGCCAAACCAGAAACAGTTGCGTAAAGTCCCTTTTGAATTTGGTTTTTTTGTTTTTTTTTTTTTTGTTTTTTTTTTAAATATGTATTTTAAGTTAGTCTTGTCAATAAGTAATATTGAGCAGTCTTTGCCTCAAATTTCATATTATATTGCAGGAAACTTTGCAGTGAATATTTTTAGATCTCTGCATTGCAGGGAATCAATTTGGTGGGGGGTCGGCGGAGAGAAGGTATTTGCAAAAGCTGCCGAGATCAGAATCTGTGGTGCAAAGAATACTTGTAACAGGGGCAAAGGTAGTACATGAGGTTTCCCTACTCTATTCTGCCAAAGGACTTTAGTTTTGGTCTGAAGATCATTTATTTCTTGTTCCCAACTAACTGCCCCTACTAAGATTTTCAAAAGATAGTATTAAATATGCCATATAAATAAAAAACAGGCTACAAACACACATCTTACACATACATTTTAATGTTTTATTCTATCTGGGGTGCAGGGTAGGCTATGTAATGGTTCTGACTAATGAAATGCTTTTGGCTGAACTGTTGTCCAAATTGTTGATCAAAATTTTTGTAGGATAGACAAGTTTTGATTGTCTGACTAATCTTCAGTTTAATATAGTCATGCTTGTTTGACTGAAAAAAGGCTTATAAAAGTTTCACTTGTAAATGACTGTTGAGGGTTTTTTATGGGGTACATCACTAAAGAAACTGTCAACACTTTATAAATAGTATTTGTCTTCTCACTGTTTTATTTTGGGAAACTAGAGTGCAACAAACTTCTTAAAATTTTCATTTTACAATTTGTAAACATAAAAAGGAAAAATGAGCTTGCAGTTGGCATGGGAAATATGTTCTTTTAGGCGAATCTGTATTTTCAGTGGTTGTTGCTGCACTGGATTTTTTTTTTTTAGTCTCACATGTCCTCATATCTGTAGGTCAAACACAGGACATTTTTTCAAGAAAGAAGCTACTAATGACTATTCTCATCTGTGATGCAAAATTTTAACTACTTACAGTTGGAGAGAAATTGTTTGAATAGGGCTGAAGTTGGGAACAAGTCAAGGCTGGAAAACATAGGTCCTGTGGAGACCAGAAGAAGAAAATTTATTTTTCCTAGTTCCAGTGAAATCTGTTTTTGAATTTCTGACACTTTTTAGGCAGAAATACTGTTACAGTGTTCCAGTTATAGGGCCACATTTTGCAGTTTGGAGATTGGTAGTACTTCTGGTCCAGTAACCAAGTTGTTCTTGGTTAAATAATCTTTACAATATGAAAGGAAAAATGTGTCATGTAGTTGCTGATGTGACATATCCTGTACACTAGGCTTTCTTACAGTTTTGTGCACTGTATACATAAAAAGATAAATTCTTTTTTTTCAGCTAGACTACAAGTTGTTCAGCAGCAAAGTGAAGAAGGGAAAGATGTGGCTTCACATGGCCTTTACTCTTTCCCTCCTCTTACCTTGGGGAGGGTTGGTGGTGGTGGCGGAGGAGGGGGGTTGGCGGGGCTGAGTGTTGCTCCAGTGGGACTGATTTCAAGACAAGGAATACCAAGCCCACCAGACAGATTACATGAGTGTTTTGGCTTGTTCTTTGTTTTATGGATGTTTGTGAAATCAGGCCTTGTTGCGGTTTCCCTGTGCATGCCCTAGCGCATGCGTCTTTGGGCTGGCGAGCAGTGGGATGGGACAGATGCTCTGCTTGCTGCGGCACCAGCCTGCGAACCTTTCTGCTCGGGAGGGCTTCCACCCTCCGCCTGCTGTGTAGTCCTGTGACGAGCATACCCAGGGTTTGGGGGAAACGTTCTTGGGATAAGTGGTGCGAAATTATTTCTCAGAGTCTGTCTTTTAATACTTTGATTTCTGTTTCTTCAGATTTACCGAGTCTCCGGTGTTACTGTTGTCATTGGATGGCTTCAGAGCAGAATATCTGCAGACTTGGGGTGGACTTCTACCTGTTATTAGCAAATTGCGTGAGTAGTTTCACTGTCTAAGCAATATCATGATGTCTTACCTGAAAAATCCATAGGTGCAGCTATGCTTATTCCTTAAAATCCTCACTCCCCTTCCTTGGAAATGGAGGGTGTTGCTCTAAATACAGCTATGTGCAGAGAACTGGAAGTGCTGGAGGATGGAAGGGCAAAGAGAAGGAGGGCATGAGGAAAGGGCCCTTTGGATTTTCAGTGGAACCTTAAGAACTAAGGAGTCCTTGCTATATTTAGGAGGTGGATGCTTTTTGCTGTGAGCTTACTTTATTTCTTCAAAATAGAAGTAAACCCACTTTTTACTCTATATTGCATATTGTAAGATATTTGGGTGGAATGGCTTTGGAAAATGGAAAGCAAGGTAGAAAGCATTTCATTACCTTTGAGAAGGGAGATAGAGAAGGGAGAGATTAGGAACAGATGATACAGAAGGGCTGGTAGAAATGTTGTAATGAGTCTGAGAAAACCTTCATTTAACAAACATTTTCAGAAGCAATGAAGGACTCATAAGTATGTATTTTTTCCCTAGGTTTTATAGTGTCTTACTTAACTTTGTAGTGTCTAAGTAACTTTAGTTACTTTTCCTGTCTCTATTTTGGCTGTGGTCTGTGAAAACCGATGGCATTTCTTGTCTGAAAAATATGCCAATCTTCTTGTCATTCATAAATTACTACCTGGGGTAGCTGGTTTCAGTTTGAATAAAAATAAACCAGTAAAAATACTTGCTTTTTTTTTTTTACAGTAGTTGTTACAACTTGATCAGTTCCAGAGGATAACAATTCACAGATGTATTTGAGGTTTTAGCTTTTTTCGTTTCGTTCCATGTTGGAATAAAGAGATGTTTGAAACAATTTCATTAGATGCAGTAATAAAAAATTTAAACTGAAGAAGACTTTTTGGGCATTGAGAGGAGGGGCTGACTCTTACAAATGGTAATATCTCAGCTCTGGCTCTGGCTGAGATATGAGATGACAGTGCCGCAAGGCATCTGTAGGACTTCCAGGCTGTGACATCCACTTCCACATATAAAGATTCTTCATTCTTTGGTCCGGATAGGCTACAGTGCAACTTCTGTCATGGATTTCTATAATAAACTTGTATTTCTGGTGCTACTGAACCCGTGATAAATTCTGACCGCTAAGAAATACAAATATCTTATCTTCATCAAAGTAACTTCACTTCTCCAGAACCGTGGAGTTTCTGATGATCAAAACTTACATTTTTAAAAGGTTCTAAAACCAGAATGCTAATAATACATTGTTTTAGACACAATAAAGTAAAAACAGTCTGGGGAAAAATATTATTTCTGCATTATGTCTACAGTTCTACATTATTCTGGAACTTTTTTTGTGATCTGATAGACTTTTACAATACAATATACTACGAGATCCTCAGCTTTCTCTTGTTACAAACCCTTGCTTTTTAGTCTCCCCCCCCCAGTAAAATGGTGAGTGAAAAGCTCAGATAAGGCAAACATTCTTCAGTAAGAGAAAATAGTCTCTCGGGTGTATATCACATGACATGCTGAGGGCCCACGGTCTAAAAACTCCATGTGCTTCATGTCCCGTGAGTCTGTAGGCACTGAAAACGGTGGAAGCAGTGATATTGTGAAGGTGAACATTTCTATGAGTGTGTAAATAGTGTGACAGTGTTTTACTGTGCAGGAAAGTGAAATGAAATCTGTTCCTCTGTTGTAGACAAGTAACAACAATGGATAAATTGCTTAACTGTTGCTGAAAAACTGTATTGAATCCTTTTGAAGGTCATAGTTTAGCTCATCCATTTACAGGAGTGGTGAATGGTCAAAAAGACACACAGTTTCTGACTGACAGCATTTACAAAGCAGTGAACAGTTATTTGCATTAAGTAACTTCTCTCACAGCCTACTTCTTTATTAAATTAGAACTGTGCTAAATCCCTGGATTTTCCTCCTTAAAACACTTGATGACAAGCCCAAGCATCCTGTTAGATACAGGACTAGATAACAGGAATATTTTTAATCCAGCCATGCCTACAATGAAATTCTGGTATCTCCTTGGAGAAATTTGTTAGAGCAGATGCCTGCAAGCCAATATCAAAATTTCACTTCTGGCAAGTTTTATTATACACACGCATACTCTGCTACCTGCTGAAAGGTGGGCAATTCAGCATGGAGCTGAGGGTTCTCAGTGAACCCAGGAACAGCCATAATGTGTGTATGGGGTTCAGAGAGGACATTTATGAGTACTTCTATGCTGCAATATCGTAATTTTTAAATAAATCCTCCTTTTATCTTCAGTTATCTTTAACTAACTAAGGCAACAAGCCAAAAAGAAGAAAGATAACTTCTGTGGAAAGCCCCAGCAAACCCGCCTAGGATTTTGGACAAAACAAGGTTTAAGTGTATTTTTCTCTTACTTTAAAAACAAAAAAAACCCTAACCTCCCTCTCCCCCGCCCCCGCCAAAAAACCTATGATTTGGGAAAACAGCCTCAACAATAGATTTGGAAATGGTTGAAATGTGCCAAGTGTGCTGCAGTAGCATTAAGGATACAAGTGATGATTTGTTACTACAGAGTGCCAATGTGGGAGAGGATGTCTGTGTAACTTGAAAGGATTTATCTTATCTTGATTAACTCAAATTGAGTGTTTCAGCTTAGATCTAACCCAAAGCCCCAGACCAATGAGTTCAAAGTGTCTTGATGCAACACTTTTTATGTTATCAAACCTTTAATTTCTGTTTTATTTATATTGCATGTAATGACACAAAGGGTCAGTGAAGACTGCCTAGTGGGGCAGTCTATAGGATCATTACATTTGGCTCTTTAGCATCAGTTGAAGTGGTTTTGGTTCTCTTATAGTATTTTTGAATTTGTGAGTGATGGTGCTTCTTTTTCCCTCTTTTTAAAATTTTTTTCTGAAAATCGAGGCCCATATATTTGTGTGGAAATTTAGGCACCTAACTTAAGTAAGGTTTGCTTAAGTGCTTTGGCCTGGCTAATGACTCTTCATATGAGCAAATACTGTGCACCAATCTCACTAAAAACTTATGAGTTTTATAGCCAGATGAAGAAAACTTTTTCATCCTAGAATAGGAGCTTATTTTTATTTAAAAAAAAAAAACAAAAAACAAATAGAACAATGCAAAAGAAATAGTGATTTGACAGGTGACTGAGAGAGCCAGGGTGCCACTGTGCCAGTGGCCACTTCATCTCTGGGAGCACCCAGGGTGAAGTAACTAGGTGGTCTGAGGCTGCAGACTTCACTTGCTGCGCACCAGGGGAACTTTTGCTTTGATTATTCATTCTTAGTTATACATGATTTTGAGAAGGACTGTAGGATTTGCTCATGTGACCATTGAAGTCAGTCAGTAGGAACATACAAAATCTGTATTAATAGCCAGTCAGCTTGTAAATGAATGTGGGAAGAAAAATGAAGTATTAACTCCAGAATTTTGAAGAATGAAAACTTTCTGGAAATCTCTTTTTCTTTTTTTCTTTTTTCTTCTTTTCAATAGGTATGTCTTCATGAGATAAACTTGCAAGGGTATTTATTTCTGTAATTTTTTTGATTTTCCTTCTTCCTTCCTCTAGGGAAATGTGGAACATACACTTCCAATATGAGACCAGTGTATCCTTCAAAAACCTTTCCCAATCATTACTCCATCGTCACAGTAAGAATTTCTGTATATTATGTTTCCACTACTGAAGAGACTGTTCATTATCAAGTTGTCTCCAAGAGAATATTATATTTTCAATGGATTATGAAAATAACAGGAGTTCCCTTCATAATATGAATATTATACTCTTTAATTTAGATTAACACTACAGCTAAGTGGTCAGATCTAATCTGATTAAGTAACCCAGTTCTTCCAAGACTAGCTGCAAGAATTTCCATACAGGTGGAAGAGCACATCGCTTTACAACTCCTCTTTTGTATAAATATTTCCGCTAAATTGCAGCTCGCTCGTGCTCTCTCAGAGTGAAAGCAGACCAGCTCCTTTAAACTGCCAGCCTTGTTCCACTTCTTTAAGGTAGCTTGGCATGATGCAAAGAAGAGTATGAAATGAAGGGAAAGATTTGACCATCACATTGATGTTGACTCTGTGATGGACTGTACCCAAATCTGGATAGGAATGTCACAAAGCTGATCCTGTAAATTTGTTACCTCCTGCATACAGGAGCAAAAAGAAACATGGAGATTTTCAACAGCGAATGCAGGTGTGGAATCCAGGGTTGGAATCCAGCAGATCCTTCTTAGTTTCGTCATGTCAGAACTAAAATTCAGTCAAATACTTGAGGATCTGCATGTTCTTTCTTTGCAGTTTGTCAGGACTTTTGGTAAGTGAGGAGCACAGGTTCAGGAATGAGATGTTTAATTGTGTAATCCTTACAAATATCCATGATTGAATGTGCAACTAAGAGGCATTAATCATGCCCTGCAGCCTTGTGAGAGTGTCCCTAAGTACAGAATAGAGCTTTGTCTCGGCTCCCCATTCTTGGGAAAAGTAGCAGGTCCTGGTGTTTATCAGGGTCCTGATGGTGGTGGTGGTTACATCCTTTAACGTAGAAAGGAGCAAGTCTGCTTGAAGGCAGAGCACAAAGTCTGTTAAAGCTACCTAAGAGCAGGTACCTCTGAGCACGTCTTTCTCTGCTTGTGTAATGGTTATCCCCAGCTAGAGCTTTCACCTGCTGATAGTCAAGTCTCCTTTGAAATCCCTGGGTTTTGGGCATGTGATGGAGGTCCAGCATAGGTCATTGCTTTGTCACTGGTACTGGAGATACAACACGTGCGTGAACTAAAACAGTGTTTTTCAATTTGATTCCAGAGCAAGTTGCTTGCCTGTGGGTGGGGTTTTTTTTTTGTTTGTGGTTTTTTTTTTTTTTAATGTCATTGAGAAGCAGTTAAGAATTAGAAGGTAGAGCTTGGTGGCAGTGGTAGGTGATGCTGTTAAATCTGTGTCTTGAGTTACTGGTGGAGTAAAAGTCATATGTAGATTATTCACTGGACATATTTGTCTAACTGACATCTGCTTATGTAGCCAGAAGGTTCTTTTTCTTTAGAACATTTTGACAAGGTATACTCTCAATTACAGGGCCTGTATCCTGAATCTCATGGTGTAATTGATAACAAGATGTATGACCCCAAAAGAAACGCATCCTTCACACTTAAAAGTGAAGAGAAGTTTAATCCACAGTGGTACCAAGGACAGCCTGTAAGTATTAATACACTGCTGAGAATTTACATCAGCCAGTTGTTATGTTACTCAATATCACTTGGATGCATGGCGCTGTTGAAAGAGTACAGAGGGTACTTCTAAGTCAGCCAAGAAGCATTACTCAGCAGGATTAGGAATTGCCATAGTAGAGCTGCAAAATGACAAACGAAACAAAGTGTTACAGATTTTGTTGAACTTAAATGGAATTTTCCCGAAGGACGAAACTGGCTTAAAATAACTAATGGAGATACCAGATTTTGTTCCGTTTTTAATATAGGCTTGCAGTTAACTTCTCTGAGGTGACTGACAGACCAGTTAGTTTTAGTAATAAGCAGTAGTAAAGGTTTACACTCTGCCTGAATTGCCACCAAGTCTAAAGATGCGGTTTTAAAAGAAAACGTCTCGAATCAATCATACAACTGTGGCAAATCTGCCATCAAAATGAAGTGGTATGGGAAAGTCTGGGTGAGTGGTAGCCTGAAGAGTAGCAACGGAACAGATGCAACTATTTAGTAACGTGGGAAGGACCTTTTTTTTTTTTTTTTTTTTTTTTTT
>Ga0065711_1030794_pt1 | contig 31407 bp, 12 predicted proteins | sample Hoacrofraction12_FD_59098 | JGI IMG/M metagenome (GOLD analysis project Ga0065711, IMG submission 59098) | Hoatzin crop microbial communities from Cojedes, Venezuela - Epithelial fraction 12 v2 (version 2) | ecosystem: Host-associated > Birds > Digestive system > Esophagus > Crop | place... | reverse complement strand
TTTTTTTTTTTTTTTTTTTTTATAAGAGCTCCATTTTCAACGAAAGAACAAATTCTAAAGGAAAATGTTTTGTTGGATTTTTATTTTTCCCCAACCAGCTCTAGAATGTGAAATTATATAATGAAGGTCAGATTCAAGATGATGTAACAATCAAGTGTTCTTATTTTTTTGTGGGGGGGAAGAATTAAGCCTTAAATATTGGAAATTAATTAAGACATTGCTGGTGCTCTTCTTGTGTGCAGAACCTAGTTAGCACTGCCCAGAAAGTTAACTACTTATTCATACTCTTTAGATTCACAAACATGAAGGAACTGGTGTCATTGTTGCTCAATGGGTTTTACAAAATTAACATTAAGAAGTGTATTGGCTTCAGTATGATCGATGTTGTGGCATGAAGAAAGGATGAGGAATGTATGGAGTAATTTGCTTTCACTTGCAGAAAAATAGAGCTACATTGAAAATCTATCAGGAGAAAATTAAAGAAAGGCTGAAATCAGCAGCCATGCTAGTTGTCTTCAGCAGCAACGGTGAAACTGAAAAAGTGAAGGCTTTCAGAATATTAAATGCTAATGAATAATAGGAAAGAATAGTTTAATTTAATTTTGATACCATATGTAAAATCATGCCCTATCTTAATACAATAGACCATGTGACACAATTTCTCTTTTCATTTGTATCACAAGATTACTTCCTTCCATTTTACAAGAGAATTCTCTTTTATTACACCTTAGTAACTATCCTTACTGAGATGCAAACATCTCTATCCAGTTTCGTATATATTTTAGTGAATTTCATAGATTTTGCATTCAGGTCTTAATTACTCATCTGAAATATTCTGCGTACAAGAAGGAGGGAAATCTGAACCTGTTGCCTCCATTATTCTACTGCATCAATCTGCTACCATGGAAGGTCTAAATAGATTGCATTTTTAATTTGCCATGAAGCGAAGACGAAAACTAAGTATGAAAATTACTTTTATGTATTTGAAGACTGATAATAAAAAATAGAGGCCTTCTCATGAAGAGGCAGTGATGGCTGTTTTCAGTATGAAAATGAATAGCAAATTGTTCTTCCATCAGGTATTTAAAATTATATAAATTAACAGGCTTTATCAAGCACATGGCAGTCTGCCTATTTCCTCCTTAAAGAAAATGGATATTTAAATATGAGAGCACACTGCTGAATTTCTGAAAGAAAGAGGGCCAGATCCAGTCAACCACTTGAACTGGATTTTAACAGACTGCAGTGTGACAAGGCTGAGGCTTCTGAACCCATTCTTTAGGCAGCAGCTCTGGAAGTGAAAACTGCATTTTGTTCCCAGGCTCCCTTTTACAACAGTTAGAACATACGTACCTCAGAAGAAGATGCAAATGCATGACCCTGTTGGATGGGAAGTTGCTGAAATCTGTGCAGAGGTGCCTTTAGCCAGCTGAATGGAAACACTGAGCACAGGCGTGTTTCTGCAATGTTGTCCCCTTCCGTGATGTGGATGCCTCTGATGCCTTTGAATCCAAAAGCCAGATCTCCACTTGAACAAAGGGATCTATGATCTTTCTTCTAAAGTAGTAAGTTCTCTCTCCTTTCATGAAGCAAAGTTACTTACAACTGCATATTTCTTCTAGCCTAGCCTCCTAGTTAGAGCAGTTAGTCTGAAAAGGCTTCAGGCTATGAAGATTAAAACTCACTGCTCTCATTTCTAGGCTCTTTTGGCAGGTTAAGACAACTCAAGATGCCTTGGGAGAGGGAAAGAGAAAAGGAGAAAATATGTATAGACCTGTAGATTAGTGGTGACCACGCTGATCTCAAAGAATAGTGTACAGGTTTTCAGACTGTTATCCAACATTAGTCACTTCAAGTAAGCAGAAGCCCTGCGCTTAAGTGCTGTTCAGTATTATGATACTTGCAGAAGAGAATTGCATTTGGACCGCCATAGGCAAAACATAGAACCATCCAGTTCCTTCATAGAGTGTTGCAATGACTGATCAGCTGCATAGCTGCATAAAAGACAATAACTACAAGCTGTAGGGAGCCAGCCCCAATGGTATACCTTCCGTGGGTGACTTCAGAACATCTATATATCAAGCCTCTCAAAAGACAAAGATGTAGGAGCACCTAGTCTATGCAGGAATCAGACATGATTAGTTCCAGGTCTGAAAATAAAATTGTAAGACTGAAAGTCCCTATTCATGCTTTTTTCATTACAGGAAAATCTATAAGATTTTGTACTGGGACATAGGGATTTCTAGGTACAAATTCTAGGTAACGCAATAGCTAGTTTATCAGTAAAATGTGTATTATAAAAAATGTAATAACAAAGAATGATTAGAATAAGCCATAAACTGGACCTGTATGGAACTGGTGTTATGGCCTCTTTACAAAGTATATAATTATTCCTATATATATCCATATGGCCACACAAGCTAGCCTACTTCATTAATTTTACATATAGTCTTATAATTACTGTAACACAATAATTGTTACAGAAATTTCTGGATGTACTGACAGTATGAAATGTAAGGAGAAACTGTACAAAAGTGTCTTTGAAAGCAAGTTTTCTATAAGCAACGGTGCAGTTTTGATCTCTCCTTCTTCCTATTACAAAATAATTTCTAATGCTGCAAATCATAATCCTTGGAATTAAGCATGAATGTGTTGTCCCATTGACATTAATAAGACAGCTTATGCACATAAAATCAAGCACAGATATGAGTATGTGCAGAATCAGTGCTCTATATTGTTGTCTTTGGTCACTTGATAATAGTGTTGAAGGTTATTAATTTACATCCAATAGAGTTGGGTACAACACAGCAGTGAAGCTGCAGAGCAAGTCTCTATTTCATAGGTTTTGTGGCATTTACCCAAGGTGTGTCTTTATTAATTGTAAAGTTATATGTGGTAGGAATTGTTCTACTACTTCATATTGTCTGGTTTTTTAGCCTTACAGTGTTGTGAATCATAGAATCATGAAGGTTAGAAAAGACCGCTAATATTATCAAGTCCAACTGTTAACCCGTCACCACCATGCCTACTAAACCATGTCCTGAAGTGCCATATCTACATGCTTTTTGAACACCTCTATGGATGGTGACTCAACCACTTCTCCGGGCAGTCAGTTCCAATCCTTTACAACACTTACAGGGAAGAAATTTTTCCTAATATCCAACCTAAATCTCTCCCCTGAAGCAACCTGAGGCCATTTCCCTTTGTCCTATCGCCGGTTACTTGGGAGAAGAGACCAACACCCGCCTACAACTTTCAGGTAGTTGTAGAGAGTGATAAAGTCTCTTCTCATCTGCCTCTTCTCCATATTAACAATACCAGTTCCCTCAGCTGCTCCTTGTAAGACCTATTCTCTATTCCCTTCACCAGCTTCATTGTCCTTCTCTGGATATGCTCGAGCACCTCACTGTCCTTCTTGTAGTGAGAGGCCCAAAACTGAACACAGTATTCAAAGTGTAGCCTCACCAGTGTTGAGTACGGGAGGACGATCACTTCCCTACTCCTGCTGGCCTCGCTATCTCCAATAGAAGCCAGGATGCTGTTGGCCTCCTTGGCCACCTGGGCATACTGCTGGCTCATGCTCAGCTGGCTGTCCACCAGCACCTGAAGGTCCTTTTCCACCAGGCAGCTTTCCAGCCACTCTTCCCCAAGCCTGCAGAGTTGCATGGGGTTGTTGTGATCCAGGTGCAGGACCCAGCACTGAGTCTTGTTCAGCCTCACATAATTGGCCTCGGCCATTCGATCCAGCCTGTCCAGATCCCTCTGCAGAGTCTTCCTACACTTGAGCAGATTGACACTCCTGCCCAACTTGCTGTCATCTGCAACTTACTGAGGGTGCACTTGATCCCCTCATCCAGACCATTGATAAAGATACCAGACCGAAGTGGCCCCAAAACTGAGCCCTGGGGAACACCACCTGTGACCGACCATGAACTGGATTTAACTCCATTCAACACCACCCTTTGAGTTCAGCCATCCATCCAGTTTTTCACCCAGCAAAGAGTATACCCATCCAGGCCATGACCAGCCAGTTTCTCCAGGAGGATACTGTGGGGAACAGTGTCAAAGGCCTTACTAAAGTCCGAGTAGGTAACATTCACAACATTTTCCTCATCCACTAGGCGGGTCACCTGGTCGTAGAATGAGATGAGGTTTGTCAAGCAGGACCTGCCTTGCATGAATCCACTCTGGCTGGGCCTGCTCTAAACTTCCACCGTCACTCAAGCTCTAATGCCAAAGCCATCCTTGACCATTTCCAGTCTTACCCTCCAATAAACATGAGACATTTACCACTGCAAACACTGGCAGTCCTGTTAACTCACCACATCTTGCAGAATTTAGCAACTAACTGAATTCCGCAGCCACTTCTGTCCATAGGATTACACTAATCCTAGCCGTATCTTTTCCCCAATTATTATTCATACCACCAAGTTAAATTTCCCAATTCAAATCAGTTAACCTGTCTGACAGCTCATTATGAAGCCCTGTAGACCTTGCTATCTGAAGTGGTATAAAGAGATTTCTATCCAGATTCAAGTAACATGTTCTACTGGAGGTGAAAGTTATATATTAAGTTAGGCATGGGTCACAGTGATGATGTAATGTTTAAGCTGATAGTTAGCTTATTATTAGGGTGTGGGGACAAATAACTACAACTTGGCTTACTGATGTGTTCTTTAACGCTTGTTCAATCTAGGAAGACTGGTGATCAGTCAGGATAGCTGGGTATAAGATGAGAGGCAGAGGAGGTGTTTGGAGGAGAAGGACTGTAGAAAGTTATTAAATCCAAAATTCTTCGAATATGATGACATCAGGCAAAGGGCTGTTGCTGCCAGAAGCTTAAGATCTCATTGTACCGACGGGATTGGAAAGTCCTACGTAACCAGAATGCTATGCTTACCGAAATCCATAAACAGAAATCTTCTGTTTAACATCAAATAATGATGCTTTTGTAATGATTAAGATGAGCTTTAGGGCTGGCAAGAGAGCTAGGATTCAGAAAAACAGCATCTGAGGAACTGGCTTGTTGCTGTTTTCTGCACAGGTCACCAAGCTGAGGTAAGTGTGGTAGAGACAGAGGCACATGTTGTCCAGTGAACAAGGTGGTTTATTGGGATCGCTGGGTCATGCTTAAACTGCAGGTTGATCAGGAAAATATAAGCACGGGGACTTTTTTCTTTCCAGTTTAAGGACTCCACTCCTTGTGAAGTTGTTTGGCTTTGTCCTGAATGCATTTTAGTAGAGGGGATCTGTCACTTGGAAGTTCTCTGCAGGCTGCTGCTCTTTTTTTGAACTCTCCCAGGAGGGAATACTCCCATGAAAAGTTTTGCTGTTTGAAAGTTAACTGTGACTTAACGTGCATTACTTTATCAGGAAACTTACTCCTAAGGTGGAAAGAGGCAAATCCTGCAGTACAAATTGTCTAGCTGCAAGACTATATTCCATTTCAGCAGGAACTGGAGTCACTCAGTGTAGGATCAGTAGCTTAATATCTGTAAATGGGATAGATAGTAAGCCAAGTAAAATGTGTCCTGTCCATCAGGGGAACTTCAGCAACATTAAGCGCTCCTGGGTTGAGAACTGTGTTTATCCAGGGGAATGAAGTCAGTCCCGTTGCTAAGCTATTTTACACAAGGCTGGGCAAGACCTTCCTGAAAGCAAGAATCTTGCAATGAAGGAAACGGAAAAAAGTTTCTTAGCTTTTTCCTGCCTCCTGTGTAGTGAAGTACTGTCTGCTGGGTAAACGACACATCTGTGACATTAGCACATGAGATCTGCATAAGAAGGCAAGTACAGAAATGAAAATTGGCAAAGTTCTTCAGCCTGATCCTGCTGTTTGTGTACAAGAAAAATTCCCAGATTAGTATGATTTCGTGTCTTTCAACTGAATACTCCACAGATCCATAAATTGCTTACACACATTTACTATTAGACTGCTTGTTTAGATGGTTTTATTTATAAATCAAAAGTTCATAAAACATTCATAAACAGATTAGTAGTTTCATTTTTAATAAATGATTTTGGATGTTTTATTTTGGAAAAAACCTGCTTCATATGAGGTCCAGAAAGTATCGAATGGGAATTATACTGTCACTAGGTTTGTGCTCTTCCAAGCTCCGTAATTCTGAAGTGCGAAAAGGCTAATCTGATATGGATTCTAATAATTTTTAATGCAGAAGTCTTCTGATATTAGAGCATTACAAATCTCTCAGAGGGAAGCTGTTATTCAATATTTATGCAAAGCTATGTGAATACTCCATTATCCCTCTGCAAGCTTTTCTTCCTCTTGCTGGACATTATTCAGTGACAATAACTGGGCAGCACTCACTCGTGGAATTTACAGAGAGATTACGCATTCCCTAAATTGAGTGAACCACAGACAGGGCTAGGATGCTGCTAGGGAAATGAAGACAACGATTGCTTTTTCTTTTGTTCTCTCATTAGTTTTGTAATATAAAATGCATTACTTTTGGTATTTAAATAAATTAACTGGCAGCTGTAAGAGATCAGTACTGTAGCACTCAGTAAGGTGTTTGATATTTGCAAATATGAAGGTCTTAGTAAAATATCCATTAAAAACCTGAAAAAATCAATGTGACACTTTGCAATCCAGGTTAAGCAAGTTTTGTGGGGAGGTGTAAAACCTTTGACTAGACCTGCTGATATAATTAGAAAAAACGGATAAGTTTAAAGGCATGAAAACCTTTCTACACTTTTGAAATATAAGGCATCAATCTTCAAAGCTAAGTACTAGTGGAGAATAATTGCTCAGAATTTAACTTGCTTATGTTCAATTAGAGACTCTGGAAAAGGCTGGTTAGGATTAGAAGAGTGAGGTGGTCCAAGGGAATATCATAGCAAGAGAAAAGCCCAGGTGGTGCCGAGAGGGGGAGAAGAGGGAATTATTTTCCGATGACCACTCAATGGTTAGTTAGAAGCTGAAAGGGGAAAAAAGGAAATCACAGCCTGCCACAAAAGCAGATTATTTTTTTGTGTCCTTGATTTTTCATGTTCAGGGCAAATTTGAGTTTCTGTACAGTGCAACCACACTATAATACAGGTTACCCTTTCTGTATTTTCCTGTGCAGCAATATATATATAGTGTTTGTATAAATCTATAGCGATGTTTTTAAACATAAAAAGATGTTATGTTTGATCCACTTAAGAAAACAAGATAAACATGTCACATTATGTAGTCCCAGAGGCTATGCCCTTTTGGCACAGGTATTTCTACAGACTAGAAGAATCAATGATACAGAGGATCACAAGGTTAAGAACATAATTGTTCATCAGTTTTATTAAAGAGCAGTGCACTGGATGCATGCCAGATACACTGTAGAGTTCCCTAGAGTCACTGAAGAAGAGTTTATGCAAACTGTGGATATTATCTAAAAGAGTTAGAGACTCTTGGAAGGATTTTTTTTTTTCTGGGTAACTTATCAATGAACCATTTCATCAGGTTTTCTATGTGAGAAATATAATAATCCTGTAAATAATAAAACCAAAAGTGGTGTCTATTTCCACCCAGAATAATTTTTACCTGAACTGAGCTTTAGAACTTTATTCTGTGACACCACATAAAGAAACCAATAGCCCAGATAGAACACTAGGTCAAAAAGGTACAATGACTAGATGTTGTTTATTATTTATTTTGTGTATTTACAGTTGTGTAGACCAACAAAAGAGAGTTTTACTGCCCACACCCTCCCTAGCTTATTTTTCCTAAGTCTACACGCTAAACAAGTGTTAGCTCATGGGTACATGTCATTGCTCATGGTAGTATCACAAAGCTGTTTTGTATCTGTGTGTGCATGCAAGAAAAGGAAGAAGATCTTGTTTCATGTGGGAGAGGAAGAGGGTTCAGCAGAAAGCTGTGTGTTTAAAGGAAGAGAGGATACAGTCCTGAGGGACTGGCTCAGGGAGGGAGGATTTAAGCCTTAGTCATGTCCACACTCTCCTCCTACAGAACTAATATTTTGTCTGATGTATTGAACTTCGAGTTTTCAGGAGAAAGGAGCAATAGCTGAGAGCTGTCTGAATCTTCAGCTCAGCCTGAAAAACTCCCTCCAAGCGTCTAGGGAAGCAATGCCAAGCACAGATGGAGAGGTGATGTACTAGGCTGGAGGAGCTGCCCAGACTGTTTGTTGTTCTAAGTGTTTGATTTTGTGAATAGCAATAAAGCCTTTTTCATTGACCTCTGAAGGATTAATGTCTTAATTTGGCACTTACTGGCAAAGAAGCCTGAAAAAAAAAATTGGATGTGCATATAATGAATTGCAGTGTTTATGGTTTGCATAAGGCACAAACCCCATAATCTACTGATTGGAGTTAAATTTGAAAAGTGTTAATTCATGAGCTTTGACATTCCAATTATTTTGTTATTAATATGTTCTGCATCAACCTGTACTGCTGTCTTCGCATCATTTTAATAGCCCTGGTAAACAACACTAAAGACAGACAATGGGAAATGCCGTATTACTGTGCATTTTTCTAAAGGAAAGTGTGGGAAATTTAATGAGGCTTTTATTTGATTTAAGGTGGCTGCTTTTCAGCAACAACAGCAAGGTGTTGTTAAATTGTGCTGACAAAGGAAGGTAGAAAGTGAATAAAAATTAAATTCCATTGAAATTTTAGACTTGTTCAACCAATAGTTTTTGTGCTTGGCATATTTATCGGTGGCCTGCTGCAAATGGCTTAATATTTCTTAAAAGTGTTGCATTCATTTTTAGTTATAAAATATTTTTTTTCTTTTTCTCTCTGCTGTATGGATTTAGCCACAAACATAATTATCCAAGTCATGTTGCCCTTTAATTAAAGCTCACAAGAATGGAAACAAACATAAAGGGATACAGATGATTAGCTTTTCAAGGAGTAAGTTTTTCCTGGTTACAATGAAATTATTACAGAAATAAAACAGTGATACGACTTTAATGTTGTGACATGCAGACTGTATAGTATGACAATTCTAGATCACCTTTCTTGGTGTGACTTAAGAAAAAAAACACATTTAAAACTAAACAGGTGTTAAGACCACACAACTGCCTGGATTTGCATATGGTGAGGCTGTCAGAGAGAATACCTAAATTCTCTTCTGTGAAACTAAAAGCATCTCTGGTGATGTGATTCAGCCTGCCTGCCTGTGTCATGCTGGAGACCTGGTGCTCCCGGCCCTGCGCTGTCGCTCTGCGGCATTGCAGTATACCAGGAGCAGGACTACAATATATGACCCTCTTCTAACAGGCCTGCAATCCCCTTGGGTAGAATTTATTTCAATCCTGAATATGGTCTGATTAAATCTAGGTTTTGTTTTCTCTGCTGGACAAACCAGGAAGAAGAGAGATGATGTTTAAACCACCCCTATCTTGCCCTAATTTGCCATCTGGCACATGGAGAAAGAAATGGGAAACCAACATTATAGATCTTAATGGTAACACGGAAGCCCCTGGAGATCCAACTTTTCCCCTCTGACCAAAAGTTGTAAGATATGAGCCTTTGACAACAAAGGATATGATATTTAGTACTGCTAATACATCCCCTTTATGACATTAAAGTTGCATTCTTTGTGGAAATTTTTATTATGAACACATCAGAGTACATCTCTTCAAGATAGATAACACTGACTAGCTAAGTGATAATAAGACGAAGCATGTCTTTTTATGCTCTTTGTAATCTTTTTAAGCAATTTAGTGGCCTTTTTTTAGGTTGTTATAAGTAATGAAACTGGATGTCTGCTTTATTCCACAGATGACTTCTTAGTGCATACAATGATTACGCAATCTTTCCTGGGGCTGCCTCTCCTGAAGGTTATTTGTCTTTTCTTTCATGGTCTGCATAACATAAAGATCATTGCTTTCTTTCTAGTGATGAAAGAATGTTCATATGGACAAATATTTTCATTAAAAGGGCCTAAAAAATAAACTTTTTGAAGACCTTTGCAATGTGATTAGTGATGCAGAAAGCTTCAACAATTGTTTGGTTTTTTTCCCAAACAAAAAACGTTTTTTTTGAGAACTTTGCTAGGTAGTTTTTAGTGCAGAGAGAGATGTCACACTTTAGTGGAAGGAAAGAACTTTTTGTCTCTGGGCATAATAATGCAGCAGGAATTGAATCATTGATATCAACATTCGTGCCTTTGTTACCAACCTACCCTGCCTGTCTGTGAGTGACTGTAATAACTTTTTTTCTGACATTTATGTGCATATTATATCAGAACTACATTTTAGAATTCATTTGACTTCTTCAAGAGCTGGAGACGGGGAAAGTAATTTTCATAGCTCTCTGAAAACCAACCTTTTGTCTGCAGCTGCTCAGCTTGGGAATATTTCTCAAGTTAACAACAATTTTAGCCCGTCTAAAAAAACTCAGAGCCTTACAATTAGCCAGAGCTAATGCCTAATACAAAATACAGTGGAAAAGAGTCATTTACAGATACTTGCTAGTCACCAAAAAACATAAATTTCTTGAAATAGGTCTAGTTACGAGTTGTGATCTTCTGCGGCATTTTAAAATAAGTAGAATAATGAATATTTCCTGACTGTATTGGAATTACTTATTATTAAATACAAGGGGTTAACAATTGTCTGCTCTCAATTATGAAAACAGCAATACAAAGCATTTTCAAGTGGTACCAATTTTGAGAAGTAACACCCAACATGAGAAAAAAAAGAAAAAGGAGCCACTCATGCCCCAAAGAGCTCACAATCAATAGCAGAGGAGAAGTTGATCCAAATGATGATAAATCAATAGTAAAGAGATACTTGTGTACTGATAATACACTTTAGAAAATTATTGACTGTCTTATGGTTTAGCCAGCCCAGTTATACAGCACTCCCTATCAGCCAGCTTAACTGCCCGATGTTCCCTATCAACTGCAAAGCACTGAGCAGGAGCATTTTTTACCGTGTAGCCCAGCCACACCACATTGCACTGGGGTCTGATGCACTCACAGTTAGGAAAATAGAATTGTAGTCATTCCCCAATGCATGCAATTGAAGGCACTTAACAGCGACGAGTGTTTCTTGGGTGGGGATGTAGCATCCTCCCTGTTTTTCTGACTCCATTCCCCCAGCACTTGAGAAAAAATGAGCCCTTTCTAAGAAGGTGGTGTTTCTTCCAGATTTCCAGTGGACTGCATCTTAATTAAGTTTAGCACATTTTTGACACAATAAAGTTAAGAATGCAATTATTTTAAAGTCTTGCTATAGTATATGACAAGAAATAAGTACATCTCTGATGGCAGTTTCCACCTTTGGGGGGCTGAATTGTCTTCAATGAATAGAAGAGCTTGCTTTAAAAAAGTCTGGGATAAATGGGAACTGAAGTGTTTAGCTGGGTGTCCTGGGTTTAGTTAAAACAGAACCTATTCTCTTTTAGTGAATCTTCCTTACAGCTAAGTTCTTGTAAGTAACTGCATTTTTCTGAAGCTGGCTGCGTATTTTACAGACAGTGTCTGCTCCAAAGCTGATAACACCTAATGTTTATAGTTACTCTGAGCTAATGGTAGGAAAAAAATGCAGAAAAAGGCCCCTGTTTATAATTACCACTGTAGCAGCCAAGACAACCGACAGATCTCTTAGGTCCTGCAAGTGAGGAGTCGGAAGGGGTCGTACTTGCAGGCAGGGATGGACAGGACAGGTGACCCAACATTGACCAACACGGTATTCCATGCCATGCATGTCATACTCAGTTTAAAGCTGGGGGATCACGAGGGTCTCGCTCTCTTTGTCCATGGCCACCATCTGAAGAGGACCCTGCTCGTTGTTCTACCTGCGATCCTGATCCAGATTGCGATCCATGCATCCCTGAGTCCAGTTCCTACTGCCATGGCCAGTCTGGGACTTTTTGGTGCTGCCTGGCAGCTGTTGGCAGTGACGCCAGTGCCTGACACCCAACTCCGGAAAACTCAATATCGGTTTTGTATGTTTTGAATGATTTCTCTTATTATTAGTAGTATTATTAGTGTTATTAGTAAAACTTTTTATATTGAATTTTTAAGTCTTCCTACCCTTTCCTCCTTTTCCCTTCCTCTGGTGGGATGGTGGGGGTTAATACAGAGCCTCTGCCACTCAGTTTATTGATGCCCTGCTTTAAACTGTGACACTGGGTTTTATTCTGACTTTCCAGAATGACGCGAGTTTGGAGTTCAACGCATAAAGCAATATTATCTGACAGATGGACATCAGTCCTTGTTGCTGTCTCTTTTACTTCGTGGCAGAATTGCACAAGCTAAATAGTTAGGGAAGTTTTGTAGCTCTCTTAACTGGCATGTCTTTAGGTAAGCCTGGAGATAGACCTATGTACCTATTAAGATAAAAATGTGCCTGATTTCTGTCGTATGGCTGTCTGTGGACATGCATTTGTAATTTTATACTTTTTCTTAGGATCATACTAAGAGTTTTGATTTGGAAGCAGTGTGCGTGTTCCTCTCTTGACCCAGAGAGCTAGCAAATCCCGCCAGGCATAGCGGCAATATCAGGCTGGATAACAATAACGTGGTCCTGGGTGGGAGCAGTTTCCACCGAGTTCAGAGTGCTGCTGGGCATGGGAGGGCCTCCCCTCTTCATGTGGGAAGGTCTGCTGGTCCCTGCTTGCCCTGGGCGCCCAGGGGAGGACAGGCAATGCTGCTGCTTATGGAAAAAGGAAGAAGCCAGGGATTTGTGGGTAGGGCTCGTGAAAAGGATTTACCCCTCCTAAGTCTGAGCTACACTTGAAGCTGAAATTGTGAAGGAATAGAACAGCACAACTGAATGATTGGTGATAAGCTTGGAATATTTTTGGTGCTCTCACACGTAGGTTTTTCAGCCATTCCAAATCAACAGAGGAGTCTAGATCTGATTATCATACTGGCAGAGTAAATCTATGTACTCTGCATTATGTCTCTGAGACTGTGGTGCCCGTAGGGAACAGTCCCACGTTCATGACACAAATTCAGTAAAAGATCAACCAGATATTACTGTCCATTTTAGACCTGACTATAAATTCTCAAAGTATTAAAAAGCTTAAGTATTTCTCAACAGGCTGCAAGGAGCTTTACATTACTCTGCACAGAGAAACAGAAATGATTAAGAAGTAGCCTGGACTATTGAGAAAATAGAAAAGAAGATATGTGTTTCATTAATGGGAGAAATAATAATAACAGGAAAAGACTCCCAAAACATGATTGCAAAAGCTTTTTTTGATAAAGAAGTTAAATACAGTATTTCTTACACATGGTAGAGAAGATGGTAGTACTTAGATGAGTTTAAAATGTTCACTTATGGGTGAATAAGATACTTAGCTAAGGACTAGCACTGGAAGAAAAATGCTTTAACTGAAGAGTAATTAAGAAAAACTTTTAATTAACTCTATTAGTTCTCAAGCCTGTTAAATGCAGCTTAGAAGACAAAATGAAACATTGGCTGCTAATGTTCAAATGAAAGCATGAAATCTGTTGAAAGAAAGACTTACAAGGCATTAAAAATCACAGTAGAAAATATTAATTTATACATTTAAAAAGATAACTTTTAAAATATGTTGCACAGATTCCATTCAACCTAATTCTTAACTAGACCAAGATGTCATGTATGTATTTTTTTTATCATGAAAATTAAGGAATGCAGTTTTATGGAGACGAAATCGCTTTAGAAAAATGAATATACATTTGTATCAAATTGGTTTCCTCTGTGGATTATTCTGTTTATTATGAATATGAGTCTCAAAGGAGCTAGATATAAAAATTCCTTTGCAAACTGTGGTTTTACTATATGCTTGGTAAACAGTAGGCCTACAATCATTGTCTGGGAAAACTTTGCATTTGTTGGGTAGATTGCGGCATGCAGCCTTAAGCCCATGAGGATGGTTGGTGTTCCCTTGATCCCAGTTCTTCAAACAGGTTTGCCCTGTAGGAAATTCCACTGATGTCTGCAAGTCTCCTCACATGGCAAAAGCTGTACTTCAGCCTAGAGATACTCATGATAACGTCCTAGTTTTCTGAAAGTAACTGGCAAAGCTTCTACTGGCCATCATGTGGCCTGGATTTCACTGAAATCTCATTAATAAATCCCATTTTCTTCATAAAACATCACCACCAAATATATATGGAGAGTGAGAATTTTAGTAGAAAGCAAAGAATGAGAAGTTTTTGTGTCTCTGGGAAAGCAGAAGACTAAGTCAAGTATGACTTTAATATGGATGGACGGAAGAACAGGATGTATTTCAAGCCATAGTAAGAATGAAATTTCCTCTGTATTTTGTTCTTGGGGGGAGAGGAGTTGGATTTTTACTTCTGATTTGATAGAATCAAGATCTTCTACACATTCACACATATCCTCTCTACTAGAGTACCAAATAGAGGCCCATGATATTCCTGTTGAGCAATGCACAGTAGAAACACAACCTCCTTGTTTGTTAACTTGTTGAAAAAGGAGGTATCCAGTACATAAAGGGTGGGCAGAAAAAACCCGGAAGCATAAAGAAGTGGAGAGACCACACATAACACAGCAGTTGTACTTGCTCTGCTGAACTGACAGGTTTCTGTCCAATAAGTTGCAGTTCTCTTCAAACAGGACTTTTTCCTTGTGGAAATGTAGTGCAGAGATGGCTACTGTGAATATGCTAACAACAGTGAGAGTCTGAGGTACTGATTTTTTTTCTCTGACTTGAGATATATTTGGAGAAAATGCACAAAAAGCCCTTCATTACATACCAAACTATCTTTCGCTCAGACTCCTGGACTGAGATAAACAAGGAAAAGCAGATTGACAGTACTTGCTACCAGCAGACATAAGCCAACTCCCAGTGCCTGGAATAGAAAATCAGTCTGAGGATCTGGAAGAGAAAATGAACTAATTAACAGGTAAATTGATTCCAGCTGATCTACTTGGAAAAGTGGCCCTCTGTTCTCAGACCTGGGAAGAGCTTTGTTGTTTTGCCCACAATTTACATTGTCTGATGCCATTTATTTACTATATCTATAGGTAACAAAAGTATGTAAATCTGATATGAAAGAAGCAGAAAACAATTCTATTTTTATTCTTTGTTTTTTCTTGAATTTTTAAACAAATGATAGGTGCAAGAAATTACTATTATCAGTGGTTCAAAAATGTCTATGTAATTCCCCTGAAAAAGTGACTTACTGCATTTGCATTCTGCACTGATATCAAACCTCACGGAAACAGCATATGATCAGCTTGAGAACGAACACCTCAAAGTTGGGCCCTCCCTTTTCATGTATTTTTAAAAAAGACATACTTTTGACAATTTGGGATCTAACCTCAGATGCATTTAATCTCAGTGGCCCTCTGATAGCAAGGGTTTCTTTCCTGTGATAAGCTGTTTTTTCACTAAAAAAATCAGCCTGATGATTTCTTGCCTCTCTGCTTATGTGGAATTAAAAAAGCTTTTATGGAAAATTAAAATGGATCTCAACTGAAAAATCCTTGGGAAAAAAGGAATTTCTTGACAGCCCATGCTTGTTTGTGAGCGTTAGCCTAGAGATCTCAACCCAGTCCAAATTGTCTGGAGTCCATAACAAAAATCAGACATAGCCTGATGAAGCTTCAATAGTGCTAGATTATTCCCCATAGCTCATAAGAGTTATGGTATCATTGAATCTGTGTGTTCACAAAAAAAATCCTTCATCATCTGTAGGAAAAAATGAACAAGAAATCTGTATGATAGAAAGCCAGTTCATTAATCTTCCCTATCATATATAAAACCCTGCTGCATTTAGCAATGGTAGATTTAGAAGAGAAAGTGTAGAAAACATGGTTATAATAATCATATATATAATATCATGATTAGTTCTGAGTCTGCAGTGCGGGAAAGGGATATCTTCCCCGAGCATGCTTATACCTGAAAAGCCTGTCAAATATGTTCCAACGTGTGTGTTGTTTATTTTTTTTTAAATTGTGATACAGAAGTACATTGTCTTTACGTCTTTAGTGCTGTAGGAATGACTGCCCTTTATGTATTCTTATACCAGTTCTGCAGCATGTGCTAGGCCCACTGAGCAGGGCTCTCATGTGGATACGTGTATTCTTTCTCTTTCTCTTTCTCTTTCTCTTTCTCTTTCTCTTTCTCTTTCTCTTTCTCTTTCTCTTTCTCTTTCTCTTTCTCTTTCTCTTTCTCTCTTCTTTTCTCTTCTTTTCTCTTCTTTTCTCTTCTTTTCTCTTCTCTTTTATTTTCCCCTGGGTCATGAATCGTTGTTACAGCTGTTCCAGCTGGTGTGATTCTTGTTAAGGTAGAAGTGCATTCACCATGATGGCATAGGATTACTGTTATCACTAATTCTGTAAGATTAAGGGGTTGAGTTTGGTGCAGATAAGAAGTGGTGTAAACGGTAGAAATGACCAATTATGAGAAGGTAAGAGCATGTCATGTCCATGAGTGTCCTGTTCATGTTATGAAGTACATGTTTTGATGTACATGGGTGGCTGTGCAAGTAAGTGCCCGCAGTGTGGATAGAGACGATGCTCCAGACTGGGATGCCCACACTGGAATGACCTAAAAAAGCAATGAAGAGCTGTGCAACCTTTTGAGTAAAGGCCATAGATGAAAATAAAACGATGTGAGAGCTGACACAGCCCTGGAGAAGGGAGAAGTCATACTGTATACCTTGAAGAAATTTCTGTTGAGAAAACTGTTGTTTTAAATTGTTCTTTGGTGAAGGGCTGCATTTTTATGACCCTTCTCAAGGCTGGGAAAGTAGAAGGTAGGAGGAACTTGTAAAAGATACATTTTTTCTGTGGATTATTTTTAACCAAGATCATTTAGTGAGCTTCCTTACCGTGTGACTTCTGCATATTGCTCTGTTTGTCCAATTGTGAGGATGCGATAAATGTCAGCAGAGGAACAAAAATAAGTTAGGGGAGTGGGCAGGGAAAATCCCTTAATCACAGAATCACAGGATGTTAGGGGTTGGAAGGGACCTCTGTGGGTCATCTAGTCCAACCCCCCTGCCGAAGCAGGGATACCCAGAGCAGGCTGCACAAGACAAGATCTCCTTAAGCCAGATTTGTGACCAAAGTCAGTACGTTATGAAATTAATCTTCTATTGATGTATGTTTCGGTAAATGAAAAACTATGAGTTTTGACAATGTATAAATTGCTTTTGTAAACTAGGCCTTATTGATAAACTGGATTATTTTCTTCTGCTGGTAATAGGTCCAGAATATGGTCTCTTTGTCTGAAACGAGTCAAGTACTGGGAATGAAAGTTTATTATACACAGAGACACAACATCATCCTAGTTTACAAGGTGCTGAGACACTGCTATTGGAAGCTGTTTTGATGACTTCTCTAATTTTATTCCCACGTTGTCTTTTATCCAGCAAAAGGAATCTCTTCTAGTTTCAAGCAAGTGATGGAGGGTGCAGGGCTGGAGTGTCTAAACTCAGCCAACATACTTTTCACCTGGTTTAGGGAATACCTAAGGCTGCTAATTGTCTGCCTGAAGTTCAAACAGTAACAAAGATATTTTCACAAAGGAAAATATATCCAGACTTAATTTTGAAAGGGCGACAATTGTGGTGGAGCAAGAAAATGAAGTGCAACTACATATGCTGACAACTATCCTTTTCAAAACCCATCTGTGAGAATGGGCCAGCTAATTTATGTCAGATGCTGAACTCAAGCCCATCTGCCTCAGGGATTAAGATGCGAAGGTGTGAAATACACCCATAGCCATCTACAGGACTGTCTTGTTTGTGGGTGAACAGTGGGTTTATGTGCCTGGCTGCCATCAGCCCTGTTCCACACGCACTGCACAGATGACCAGGGTGATGGTGACCTTTGCTTTAGCACGTGCATAGTAAGTCTGAGACATCGTACAATGATGAACTCACTGTCCAGCCACTGTACAGTTCTTGCACACATATTTCAGCCTTGGAAATCCCAGACAGAAATATGAACCCACAGGGTTGTAAATCACCATTTTCTTGCTGAACCCTAAGGCTGATGAAGCTCAGGTTGGCTTCAAGAGTACACAAGAACAATGGAGATGTTTGGGCTCTGGAAAGTGTGGTTTTAAACAAATCTCTGAAGTCTTCAGACTGTAGACATTTCAGGTGTGGAAAAGGATGTGACCAAAGAGAGCTAAGCAGATGATAGATTTTTATATTTCTAAATATTTTTATATTCATATTTATCTAATTCAATACCATTTGCCATATCTAGGTATGGAGATTAAATGTTGAACTGCGAGTATGGCTAGGTAGGTAATCACTTTCCTGTCTCTTTTTAGCTTGGTAAATCAGGAGACATCTTTTTATTTCATCCTCAAATCACAAACCTTCTTGATTGGAGTTCTTTCTCAAGTAGAAAAATTCCCATCTCCACTCTGATGTGTTTCCAAATGTAGGCCTTGCAGCCTACAGAAAATATAAACCAACAATTCCTTTCCACCTCAGAGCACTTTACTCAGTGTTTATTGCATTCTTATACTAACTAAAGATGAATGAAGTGTGTTTGGGTTGGTCTGTTTTGTTTGCTGCAAAACAGCTGTGTTGACAACAAACTGTTTTTCTAAACATCATCTCTTTTTTTCCTCTGTGAATGCGGATGGACTAGCCCCTCTGCCTGACAGCTGAGGAAATCTGCATGGGAGTCCCCTCCACCAGAAAATGTTCATTAGAAAAAGTTCAGAAAAAGCAATAAGAAAGCTTCTTCATCTTTGCACATTTGCAAGAAGAACTTGGAAGCTTGTATTTAAAGACAGAATTGTATTTGAGGATTGAATGACAACATTCAAACACAAATGTGCTGTGACAAGCCATATGTTTCAATTATTGAGTTCTTCATTATAAGCAATTTTAAGGAGGTAGTAAAACTAAGTATGCTTATATATATTGTCCATCATTTTATTCTTTATCAATTTTTGGAGTGTATGTTAAATGCTTCTAGAAAACACCGAATAAATCACAGTGTCATTTGCCAGCTCATATTAAATATTCAAACTTCCTTTAATATTGCATACACAGATGGCTCTGCTCCACTCCTGCTTCTCTTTTTTGTTCAGCTTGAAATCAGTGTAATTTTAAATATCCTACCTGTCAAATTAAATGTATTATATTACTCATAAGACACATTAAAGCAGTTAAGCTTTTTTATTATTCCTTAAAAATATCCCAGCATAAGAGTGAATTTAATAACATTAGGTTTGGGAGGAAGGACTGAACAGAAAATATTCTATATTTCACAGATCCAAGTATCAAGCAAATAATATATACTACTCAATTTCCCGGTTGCCGATATGACTTCTTTAGGAATAACAAATTAGAAAATTAAAAATGTCCTCTTCTCTCATTTTAATATATTTTACTGACATGAAATTTGATCATGTTGGATCCATCTTTAGGAATGGAAAAAAGAAGAAGAAAAAGCTATAGCTTGGAGACAAGCAGGAAGAGCATGTAAGCTATTTAGCTTAGCAATACTTTGTCTCTTTAATGCTTTTCTGCTGATTGTACAACTTCATCTGGAGAACATTAATGAAATAGCAGTGTGTAATATATGTCTGGTGAGACTAAGGCAATGGAATAAGTGACTTTATAGGTAACGTATTGTGATTTTTAAGAGTATTTTCTGTTTGTTGTTGCCTTAAGCTTGTTCTATGTGCTCAGTTTACATTTGACAGTTTTTCCCAGAAGTGCATGCTATGATATGGGTTCTTTCAAACAGAAAATAGTGAAGATGACATAGCTCACAATAAAGGAGGGTTTAGAAACAAAGTTTTAATCCGAGGCAGACAGATTAAGGTCGTGACTTTTTCCGGCACTGAATACCAAACCGTTCCTGTTGATTTCAAAGTTTAAGAAAAACAGTGACTCTTGTTCCTTTGCGATGAGGTAGTTACAATTTTGTGCTATAACTGTAGCTAACCTGGCACACTGGGAGGACAGCTGGACAGCAGGTGCTGGCTGTCCACTTACCTGGAGGGTGGTGCCACTACAGCAGGGCTAGACAACTGACAGATACTAAACACAAGATGTTTGCAAGCAGCTTTACTTTTAAATGTATTTATCTTTGCTGCTACTCCTTAAAAACTAGTCTTTCCACTCCGTCTCTACTGCTTCTCAATCCTTCTGTCCATTCAACGCTGTATGCTGCAGGATGAGGCAAGTTCAGATACGCAGGGCTGGTGCCTGCCACGTCTTTGTCAGCTGGCTCAGCACAGGGCTCCCGCGTTGCTCTGCGGAGGGGCAGAGTGGGTGAAGAAATGAGGATAAGTTCCTTGCAGCACTTCTCTCCAGCAAGACTACACCAGATACTCACACACATTGTGTAGTCCCTGAGGGCAGGGGTGTTCTCATTCATAAACCTTTCCCCAGCTTTGTTCCAGGAAGCATCACATAGCGCAGTGCTAAGCAAAGCTCTTTTTAGCAGCCTGTAATACATTTGCACTTAAACATCCTCCCCATGCCCTTACAGCACTATTCCACTGAGCACATTTCCTTTAGCAGGAAGACCCGTGGAATTTTGCTTGCACTTTGTCAGTGGGGAAATCGCATGAGAGTCAACATTCCTCACTTCTGGGCTTGAATTACACCGTTACCCTGCTGTCTGCTGTGAAGAACTTTTAAGTGGAGTGTTTGCCGTTAGAGCCTCTCCATGTGAATTATTTACTATTGACAGTGGTAGCTAGTAGAGAACATATCTGTGGATATATGGATTTATAATTACACTGTTAGCTTAAGGATTAAAGCTTTTTTTGATGTCTTGAGAGGTTTTTTTTTGTTTTGAAACCATAGGACATGTATGAGAAATCTGACCTATCATGTTGTCTTTGGCACAAGAGAGGGCATATGGAATGAATAAGAATAATAAAAAAAATAAGGCAAAGAATTATTTTCTCTGAAAGCACTTTAATCTGATTCCGTAGACAGATGGCCAAAGCAGAAATTGTTGTGTTATTTTGAAACTTTCGTGCGGCTGCCTGGAAGCTATTGTCCCTGCAGCAGTGCAGGCAGAGTGAGCCAAGCAAATTCTGGTGAGCTCCTGTGAGAAGTCAGCCAGATTCAATCAGGAGCCAAAGAACAATAACTTAAAATTATGTAAGCAAGTACATTTCCATGCTACCTTGGCTTTACTGCAGTGTATGTGATATATGGTATGACTGGACCAGGAGTGGAAGGATGGCTGCTGTGGGAAAGGCCCAGCTGTGCGGGGTCCACGTGCAGAGCATCTGTAAGCCCCTGGCCGGAGGCAAAGGGCTGGCTGCTTGTCAGGGGAGCCTAGCTGCTGCCATGCCGTGCTCAGCTTCTTCAACAGAGAGGCTTCACCTTCAGCTGATTCTGGGTACGGTCAGACAAGCATTCGCCTAGAGTGTATGTCAATATGGATATATCCCACATCAATTTTTTATGAAGAGCTTTAACTCTAACCTTGGGTGTTAGCTTCCAAATGAAGACTATGAATAGGGAAGGTCTTATTTGGTGACCGTAGAGGGAAGATTTAAACTATGCAACTCCATTCGGTCCTTCAAAATTTATTGCCTGTAAAAGTGTAATACTTATAAAGTATAGGTTTTAAAAGTTAGTTTGATAAATTACAAGAAGATAACAAAGTTCAAAATAACCTTAGAATGACAGCCCAAGAATGCTGCCCAGCACAAGGTGGATATGCTTCTTTAAACAGCCAGTCTGAAAGTGATTATCTTCTAACAGTGGAAAAAAATTGGCGATTCTCTAAATTAAAGTACGAATCTTAATTAATTTCTGGTTTACTTCCTAACTGAAATAGCAAAGGGTAATGAGTACAAATGTAGTTTTCGAATTAGACCATTACAATTGTCCTTGTTATTGGAAGCCAGCGCAACTGTCATAAAAGGTATTTCAGAAAACCGCAGTCCAGAAAATGTAAAATTGCCTGAGGAGGAGGGCAGTGTGCCAGAAATACATTATGTTAACTTACAAACAAGTTGCTAGCGGTTGTAGTGAAAACCACTGACTCTCTCTAGCCATGTTACAAACGGGTGTAAAGCAGCCACAGATGATACCGCCTGGCAGTGACGGTGCGCTGTCGCAAGTGAGGCACTGCTCATGGCTCCAGTGAACCACCTGCTGGAACAGCTCCCGCGTGCCAGTTGCTAACCTGTAGCTAACATGGCTGTTAACATTTCCAGTCTATAGCGTTTTTTCCAGCTACAGTAAAATGGTTCTAACAAATGCCAGACTGAAATCTCAGAAAAATACTATTTTTCTCTAAGCCTTACTCTTCGAAGTGACATAAAATAATGGTGTTCCTCTGTCTTTGTATAAATGACTAAAGCATGTGTCATCAAACTGTTGAGTAGATTTTAAGTACATCCATTTTTAATGTTACATTTATTTTACAATTGCTTTCACAGTAAACTAACTGACAAAACCATATGAAATGTGTGTTTTTGTTTAAATATTCAGATAAATTAAAAAGCCTGTGTCCTAGGATGTTGTCTCCGGGCAGAAAGAAACATGGCAACTGAATTATAAACACTTGACAGCCATTTACACTAAAAATTCTAATACAGCAGTAACTGTAATGCTGTGACTGATATTGCTATAATATAAATATTCTACTTTCCTTCTTTATTTTGCTTTTGGTCTTTAACAGTTTGTTGTGACCTTTAATTAATGCATTTGAAATAAGCCACAATCTTCTCTTCCAAAAGAGAATCTCACAAGCACAATGAAAACTTGCTAATCAAAACAAGGTTGTGAACCGAGAAAATAATCTCAAATTGTCACAAATACTGCTTAACTCTGCTCTGGTAAGATTATGGCTGATTTTAAGATTGAGCTTCTGTTGGGACTAAATATTGTGTCATTTAGACCTTTACTGTCTAAAAGCCTGATTTTTTTTCAGCATGAATTAATAACAATTATACCAATACATAAATTTACATAAAATCTATAAGAATCATGACTTTGTAGAATTAAAATATTTTCAGAATAGTTATAGTTACATGGTAGTGAGAATCTATGTCCACACGAAAAAACTCATAGAAGAGAGGACCAAATTTGGTAAATCCTAGATTATAATAGTTACTATCACTTTGAGAAGGTCTCAAGGCATGCTAGATGTTATAGAAATGCGGCTGGAAAGGACATAGGACCTCTCCTTTGGATGGGCTCTGGGGTTGTACGGGAGAGAGCCAGGTCTTGAGTGGAGGGAAGAAGAGTAAGGAACCTAACTACCCAGTCTTAATGTTAGATTTGAAAGATGTGTACTACTGGGTTGAAGAGATGTTACACTTACTTACTTCTGAATAAATGAATACCTAGGATTTCATCTATGTATATTAGAAAGAGTACTTGTCTGTCAGCCTGAAATAAATTAGTGCAATTACAGAAAGAAGTCTCTCAGTTTCAAGACTGCAGGAAAAATTTTTTCTCACAAGAAATGTACTCATTAAATACACAGGGCTGAAATCTCAAGGTGAGCAAGAAATCACCCAAATACAATAGGTCTGGCTGTCTTAGAGGCCACAGGGGCCTCTGTTGTCTGGATTTACTGGGTATTCACAGAATGTTCTGTCCTTATGAAGACTCTACTTATGAAGAGTAAAAAAGTGTCCAAAAAGATACCAGAGAAAACATGGACCTGTTGGAACAGGTCCATAGGAGGGCCACAAAAATGATCAGAGGGACGGAACAACTCTGCTATGAAGAAAGGCTGAGAGTTGTGGTTGTTCAGCCTGGAGAAGACTCTGCAGAGACCTTGTTGTGGCCTTTCAGTACTTAAGGGGGACCTATGAGAAAGATGGGGACGAACTTTTTAGCAGGGCTTGTTGCGTTAGGACAAGTGGTAATGGTTTTAAGCTAAAAGAGGGTAGATCTACAATGGATATAAGGAAGAAATCTTTTAGAATGAGGGTGGTGAAACACTGGAACAGGTTGCCCAGAGAGATGGTAGATGCCTCACCCCTGAAAACACTCAAGGTCAGGTTGGATGGGGCTCTGAGCAGCCCTGTTCATTGCAGGTGGATAGGACTATATGACCTTTACAGATCAATTCTAACCCAAACTATTCTACGATTCTATGACTCTATGAAAACAGGCTAATGAGCAAGTTTGTGTTTACAATACGTTGTGAACCAGAAAGGCAGATGCTGTTTGCTGGATGAACGTAATGAGGATTGCAATATTTATCTACGTAGTATGTTGACAACATCAGACTAGAGCATTCCCAGGATCCTGGGTTCCTTTTCACATGTGACTAGATTTACCAAGGGACTGAGCAGATTTTCCATGGTTCAGGGGAAATTCTCATTGGAGCTGGTTACTGGAGATCTAGTTTTGAGGTTGCTGACGCTGCCCTGCCAGCAAATTCACAGAGAATTGGTTCTTTAGGGTCTTTATGCTAATAAAGCAGCCCACCACCACAGTGCTTTTTCCTGTTGCAAAAACTAACATATTAAAAATACTACCAGGGACAACTAGCTCTGTTAGGGAAAAAAATATCAGATCGCATTGATATAGAAAGTCCTTGAAGTTCATATAGCTTGTCTCAAAAAACCTGCAATCTAGCTCTCCAGGCTGGAAATCACTGCCAGCAGGATGGGCAGCGTTTTCTCAAAGGGTGGGATAATGCAGGTACTGGGATAAAATGATGGAGAAAATTATGGCTGTGCTGATGAAACTTGGAATAGTACAGTTCATCCAAACTGCCTCTGCAGAGACCTGGGGACTGTTAACGGGGATCTGCTGAGCCGCTCATCAGGATGCTGGACTGCCCACCTATACTACAACTTCTGGGGAAGTAAAGAGAGTAGAAAGTGGTGAGGGCTCCATGACTGGAGTATTAATCAGTGAAAATGTGGGATGTAGAGAAACTTAATCTTTGAATATAATAAGCTGGCATTCAAGTTGTTGTCTCTATGGGATTAGTTTTAGACTCCATTGATGCAGCTGAGTTGGGCATGTTAATTCAGCACAGTTGTGTGGGCAGATAGCAGCTCTCAGATGCTGGCTTGAGTCCTGAAAGCAGTACTACAGTGTTGGCTATAAATAATACAGCGGGGAATATGCAGGCAATGCTGTTTTCAATACTCACGTTAATCTAATACAAGTTTGCTTTGGTATCTTTCTGCCTGACACTGTGTTATGCTGTTTAGTCTCACCCTTCATGTGCAAGCAGTGAAACTCACTGGTTTTCCTGCACTCTGGCAATATGTAGCTCTGTAGTCACAGCTGTACTCTGGAACGGGGAAGAACAGATGGGCTGAAAGTGAGCATGCCATGTTCAAAATGGCAGTTAAAGGAAAAATTTATGCTTCTTGTTGAGGGATAAAAACCCAAAGGAGAAGAGTCATTAGTTTATTTTGGTTCAGATGATCATATAAAAATGAGGACTGAGGCATGGTTTCACTGAAAGACTGTGGAAGGAGAATGCTGGGAATGGACAAAAGAGAGGGACAAGAGGAGAGAACTTGGAAATACTGCATAAACTTTTTATCCTGACAGCAATGGAGGAAGAATGGCCAGTCTTCAGGTTACAGGCACGCTGTGTTCATTGAGACTTCTGCCCAGGAAATGGAGGAGCTCTGGCTGTGCTTGCAGACATGAACCCTCCAGGTAGCAGTCTTCTAACTCCAATGGCAGGTGAGAAGTGAGTGACTGAACACAGGGCTAACAAACACCTGTATTGTGCCCCTTATAATTGCCACAGTAAAAAAAACCTTGCTACTCTTCTCAGATATCTGACAAACTACAAACAAGAAGGTCACAGTGATGCCAACAGGGAACGTTTCTGAATATCTTTATTTTATTGTCTGTTTTATATTATGTTGTGTCTGATCTGTGGAACTCAAAGTGAGGTAAGTCACAGCTTAGTCTGTGCATACCTGTGCACTCAGATATAATGAAGTTGTCCCTTACAGCTGGTCAAGAAACTGTCTGGTTTCTATAAATTAATTATTATGATAAAATGTAACAATATTTAAAAAAAGGCAATGCCTTTGCCTAGCTTTGTATGCAATGCTACAAGAGATTAAGGTGACAACAGTAATGTATAAAGAAGAGTAAAGCTTGAAAGAATTAGGCTGTAATAGAAATTAATTATACCAGGTACACATTTTTCACTAGAATTTTCAAATTAATTTTTTCCCTGCTTAGCCCCATGTTAAAAACCACTTATTTCTTCCAGAAGCCTCTCTGAGGTTAATTACATCTTGTGGAAACCGGTGTACTGTCGAGGAGGTTTGACACTTGAAGAAAAGGGAGGACAGAAGTAGACAAGTCTGCAGGTTTCCAGGCTTTCTGCGAGCTTTACTGGGAGCAGGGGTAATGCTCCACAGCCTGGAGGAAAACACAGGGTTGTGTCCTAAGGCTGTAGGGTCAGTAACTCTGTGTATACCTCTTTCTTAATCCCTCTGCATAATAAGCTTTTCCTTTTTCATATGAACGTTTTTGAAGGTGTTTCTGATCTATATTTGCATATGGATGCCAGATGATGATGCATTAAGTCTTCAAGCTGAACTGAGCTAAATACAGCTAAAATGTATTTAAATTGCTGCAGTGTTGTAAGTGAATGACGCTTGCTTTCTACTAAATAACTTTTTCAGCCTTACAGAACAATATATAACATCTGAAAGTCAGATGAGGTTGTATCTTTTCCCAAGGACATAGTTTCAAATTTACTAGCCAAAGTTGTCACCTGCAATTGTAATGCAAGGCAAGAAACTAATGAGATAGATGGTTCTCATCATTTGATTTCATACTTGTTCCACAAGATTTAAGCACAGGAAACCTATGTCAGATTTATTTCATTGCCCACTCAGATCTTTACTGTACAAGATAAAGATAAATGTCTGCAAAGAGATGTTTGAATTCTTCCTTTTAATTTCCTGCAAGAAAGGATACCGGAAAGGTTTGTAGCACTCCATGTACTTCATTGCTATCTATACCCAAGGGTGACTTCTGATCAAAGATGTATTTTAGAAAGAAGGTTAGTCAAGATCCTTTAAGTAAATGCAATCTTCCTTGCCCAAGGGCTGGAGAGGAGCAGGAGCAAGTCTATAAAGACGGAACTGGGCAGTATTATTAGTATAAGTGCACTACAGCCAGTAAAAAATATTCCAAAAAGGCCTGTTTCCTCAATGGAAAAGGGCTTCATTTCAGTAATCTGATACAGGGATTAATAAAGCTTTGGGAATCGTCTTCATTTTTAGATATTGCTGTGACAAGCATCACAGGCTAGCATGGTTATAGGTGAAGTTTCTCTGTTTTTTAGCTCACTGGCAAATTTTGTGGGGTTTGCAAAGTCTCTGCTGTGTTATCTCTTAAGTGGGTGCCAGTGTCTGGGAACTAGAAGCTGGTCCTGCGCTAAGCTTCTTGAGAGTAAGAATTAACCCACATGCTGGTTGGCTGTCTGATTTCATAATTCGTATGTGTATATAATGCTGACATAATACAATTATTTCCACATTCAGTGTCAGTAATATCCTTTTTCCTTCATGAGAAGCCAATCCATTACCATTTGGCAGGAGGTGGCCTGGTATGAAATAATAAGAACATATACTGTGACATTACTTGGCGTATATCAGTATCTTTCCTTTAATAATACAACCAAAGCTTCTCCTTGATAATAATTATTCCTCATTTATTTCCTTGTAGTTTGAATTGTATAGACACAGATCTTAAGCTCTCTATTTATTGTCAGAAGATGCATGTGAATGGATTTAATTTAAACACTTTTCAATAGTCCTGATCCACAAGAGAGGCGTCATTCAGCACTTAAGACAGCTGTAAAATGCGAGATATCCCAAAAGAACATGCATTAGTCACACCTACATAGTCATGTTCTCCTTGAAAATTAAAACATTACAACAGCACTTTCTTCATGTACTATTTTCATTGAAACTTTGTGTGAAGAAGGCCTTTGGCATAGACATTTGATTATTCCAATGAGTATTGAAGCAAAGTGTATTAAAAGTTGCATGTAAGTCCAGAGCCTTGAGTTTTGCTCCTCTTTGCTTCATATATAACCCGGTTTTCTTCTGCTTAGGAAGAGTTCAGGAATCACCAGCTGATCTCCTTGGAGTGGCATTAGGCATTGCCAGATAGAATAATGCTTTGAAGTGAACCTGGAAACAGATTTCTTAATCATCTATGTAAACATGAAGTCACTTCTGGGGGTCTGTCCAGCCAGCTTCCTCTAGAGCAAAGCCCAGCATAGCTGCAGGGGATCCCTTCCTCTGGGCAGCATGAGTGACACCGTGCCTCGCTGGGCTCACAGGTACCCTGCACAGCTGCCCAGTGCTAGCACAGGTAGCTTTCCACGTTTTTGTATGTGTCTTCATGCTACACAACATGCAGCATGAACCCAGAAAGGTCTGTATTATTTTACTGTAGAACCACCTAGCCTCCCTTGCAACATCCCCCAGCAAATGTTAGTGACAATATCTTACCACTAAGGGCATCTTCTCGTTGGTTTGAAGAAACCAGAACATTAGTCTCTGCATACACTGAAATGTCTCAAAGATAGAAATGTTTTGCTTCTGTCTGGACCAGATGCCATCCAGTGCTTCTGAGCTGCTAGAGAGCTGATTGTGAATGCCCACCTATCTGTCTCTAGTCTTTATAGAGACTGGGTCTGTATAGGATAGGCAAAAAAAAAATGCGAGCTTTTATTTTTCTTTCTTTTCTTCCCCCCCACTACCTCTCAGTTTTTCAAGCAATCTTTATGACAGAAAGGATATAAAGCAGAATGGCTTTCTCTGAATTCTGTGTTAGTGGTGCTAGTTCTACAGCACTACAAATTTAATCTTGCCTGAATATCTTTTCAAAATTAAGTTTCTTATAATATGTTGGAATGTTCCAGTTGTTTCAATATTTTGGTATGTATTCCTGATGAAAACTTTTGAGTTATAAAGGACTGTAGAGACATCCAGAGGCTCCAATTTAGAACAGCACTTAATGCCTTCAGGAAGTCAACAGAGGAAGACTTTTAGTTCCACTGAAGATAGGGAACCTAAAGTATATCCTTAAATAAACTCCAGCATTTAAAATAAAAAATACTTCAAATTACAGATGAGAACAGTTAAATTGTCTTGACATATCTTCTGTGTCAGGAGATTATCCCAAATAATTATTCAATGTTTTCCAGAAAAAAACAGTCTGAAATTGAGCAATGTTTAATGTATTATATGTGCAAGGTTTTAGGGTGATAGTATCTTTTAGTAGAATTGTTAGTATAGTTCAGAGGTTGATAGTCCCAAACATAACTGTTTTTTCCATCTTTATCAGCTGGACTAATAAAAGACACCATTTCTTCCTCTAAACTCTGCCTATTTCAGCATAATCATTTTTGGGTAGGAAATTATAGTTTTTGCAACTTTCTCCTTTGCCGTTTAGACAAGACACCATCTGATATTACAGCAGAAAAATTTATGGTGAGAGACCTTGGCATTTACAGAAGCAGGAAAATCCTCAGATGGAGATAACATGAGGATCATCTGAACGTCTTTTAGCCATTGATAAGAAGAGGTGGAGAACCACAGAATAATTATACAAAAACTGGAGAAAAAATTAATGAAGTATCTAACTGTATGAAAACATATTTTTTAGATAAGCACCTCTAGTTTCTTGACCATCAGACCCTGTTTTCCCCTGACCTCTCATGCCCTGAATCCCGGGAATGTTCTCACAAGAGTCAGATTCTCTGTGGGCTATGTTTTAAGTGCAACAGTGAATGATGCCTTTGCATTTCCAAGGAGAGATATTTAAGACCAGAAGTTGCCCAAGCTGTCACCTAGATAAAGTCATCTTCAAAGTGTTTCGGCATACATTTTCATTGGTGGGAAGAGGGTGCAATAGGCAATGGCAGAATGATATACCATAGAGAACAGGTACTGTGTTTATGCTGTTATCAGAAGAGAATGACCCTTGGTCACATTTTCTTTCCCAGGAATTTCTGCTTCTTGCCCCTGTCCGGGGCTGGTGTTTTCATTTTCCCTGATGGATGGGTGCTGGCTGAAGAATCGCTCAGCTCCCACAGCTGGGAGTCTCTGTGCCATTGCCCACTGCTCGACACCTGGGTGTGAGGAATTGAAGGGTGGGGGACCACAGAGTTAAAGATGCTCCATCAGTTTGTGAAGGTTTAGTGGTGGTGTGATACCAGACAATTTAGTGGGTAGTCAATATCTCCTTTTTGATTTGCCATACGTGACACAGTGGTAAGTTATGTCCCTGAGAGGAGGATAACCATAACCCTTGATCTGACATCTCTGATCAAGATAATTTCAATGATTTTACAAACTCCTCCAAATATACTCAAATATCAATGTTTTTAAATGAATAGTGATTACTTCTTTTCCGGTCCCATAGCCAATAATGTGTCACTGTCAGTTTCATATCAACTTTTTATCTATGTGAAAATGGAATCCACATCCTATTTCTTTGTTCTTGTTCCATGATGAACCACCTCCACTACTTCAGTTTTTCCAGAATGCCTGAAGTCTTTTATGTATTTTCCTTTCCTGTGAATTTTCTGTGTTGTCTAGGTTTTTATTCATGTGTAATGTTTAAAAATAGAGGCCTTGGTCAATATATATAGTAAATATCTAGTCCCAGATAAAGTAAAATGGTTTAGTTGTAAAATCACCTTTAATATATGCTAGAAATAATTTGCCATTTTGAAGCAGCGTTGTGATTTACTATATACTTCTAAACCTTTCCTAAAGTAGTTTAAAATTTTTTACTCCATATTTTACATTTATGCATTCAGTCTTTTCCTTTCTCATGTAGTATACCTTGTATATAACATATCATATATCAACTTCTTTCTTTCAGATGATTTCTCAAAGTTGTTATGATAATTTTAAATTTTAAGTCTCTTATCCAGAGAGCTGCCTGTTTGGGGTCATCTCTTAATTTTGCCAATATATTCTCTGTATAATTTTTCACCTTAATGAAAATATTGAAGAATTTAAGATGTAGGACATATCTCTGTGAGAATCCATTTAACCTTCTGTTGATAGAAAACAGACTTTGAACTATTCTTTATTCAACTTTTTGTACAGCAGTTTTATCTAGAATATGTTTCCCTAGTTCGTTTATGAGGATGTCATGTCGGTCTAGGTCAAAAGCCGTAACAAAGACAAGATATGTCACATTTCATGCTTCCCACTCACCCACTCAGCCAATTATTTTGTCAAAGAAGGAAATTGTATTGCATGAGCACAATTTGGTTTTGACAAATACATGTTAAATGGTTCTTATTACCGTCTGATAGATTATTTGATAATTTATTCCACTGTCCTTTGGGGCACTGAAGTTAGGTTGAATAGTCACTAGGTCCTTAGATACACCTTATTCCTCTTTGAGAAGGATTTTCTCTTTCCCATTTTCCAGTCCTTTGGGATGTCTTTGTCTTCTAAGCATCTTCAGAAATCACTGCTAATAGTTCTGGGACTGCTCTGGCTACTGCGGTGGTTACTTGATGGGGGGGGGGG
>Ga0065711_1004473_pt1 | contig 31407 bp, 42 predicted proteins | sample Hoacrofraction12_FD_59098 | JGI IMG/M metagenome (GOLD analysis project Ga0065711, IMG submission 59098) | Hoatzin crop microbial communities from Cojedes, Venezuela - Epithelial fraction 12 v2 (version 2) | ecosystem: Host-associated > Birds > Digestive system > Esophagus > Crop | place... | reverse complement strand
CTGTGCTGGAGGTCCCGCATAGCAGCAGGTTAGGAAGGGGCTTGGGGCGCATCATTGACTTAGCTTTTGTTTTCCTTTTCAAGTTCGGCAAAGCCCAGGCTCGCTGGCCGCCTCTCTGTGCGATGCCCGGCATGCACTGTGCTGGCGATGTCGCACCCACCACAGACCTCCACTGCAGACCCGAGTGCCCTCTTAGGGGTTCAGGTAAGTCCCATCTTTTTTTGTTTTACAATATTACGTGGTTTTGCAAATGTTGTTTTCTTTTTCGATATCTTTATTTCCTACTACTTAAGGTACGATAAAGTTTAAAAAAAAAAAATCGGAGATGTAAAAACTTTGCTATACCACAAAATATTGTAAAAAACAAAAAAGAAAAGATTCCTCCAAATGACCCCACTGCCACCTTTGTGAAACGGAAACCCAAAATTGACAAAATTGGACCACCCCCTTCCCCTGTCTCTCCCCAAAGCAACACTGACTGGTCCCCGTAGGGCAACTCCCGTCTGCAGCAGAGCCTGATGGAGTGTATGACGTGTCAGGAGCACAGTGCTGGGGCCTCGCAAAGAGCAGGAGGAGGTGGAAAGTCTTGCTTCTGGAAGCTCTAAATGCCAAGAGGGAGGAAATAGCGTAGCTCGAGCCTGCATGGTGCTGAGCGCTCCTTGCTGCTGCTGGAGCTGGCAGAAACCCAAGGCGCTTGACACCTCTTAAGATTGCTTTTTACCTTTACAGGGTTAAGCCTGTCGCCAGTGACCTGCTCTTGTCGCTTGCTGCTTGGGACTTCCAGCACAGTGTCTAGGAGCTTTTAATTGCCTTCTTCCCTAACGCTTCTCTGCAGCATTAGCAAGCAGCATCGCCCAGGGAGCGTGGCAGGCTCAGAGCGCAGAACAAGCATCAGCCATCGCACCTCCCTGCGTGCTGCCCTGTGACTCACCCTGGTCGAGGGCGATGGCGCGTAGGTGGAGGTGGTGGAGTTCGTGGGGCTCTGTTCGATCACTGCTCTGTCCTCCGAGACCAGCAGCTTGGGCAGGGTTGTTTCTGCGTTAGAAGTGATTGCGTGCTGGGAACTGCCCGGAGGCCACCGGGCACGTTGTGTAGGCCTGGGATAGAGAGTGATAGCTTGTGATAATTTGTGATCAATAACGAGGTGTGGGCTGAAAGATCAGGAAGTGAAAGTATAGTTTTGCATAGGGGTACAGAGCTGCGCAGAGGACTAGAGCTGTCTCTAGGAATAAGAGCACATGTGAGTATTTTTAGTAAAAACAGTACTTACCCATGTGTTTTCTTTGCAGTTAATAAACCAGCTTCAGGTTTCAGCCAGGGGAAGTGAGACATGCAGAGCCAGGTGCCTTTCAGAGTATTCTGGGGCAGTCGAGAAATAAATGTGCCCAAAACAGACACAATCTTTTTACTATTAAAAGGATGGTTTGACGTTGGAGTTAGTAATAAGTGGCATGGTGCATCTTTTCTGTGAGAGGCCACAAGTCATGCACCAGAGGTGTTCCCAAAATACAGACTGTTTTATTATTGAAAAGAAAACCAAAAATCTGCTCATTTACATTTTGATTAATGCTTTGCTTCACGTCTTTGCTGAAAGTTCAGAAGCTACCGGCGTCGCTGGGAGATAAGTTCAGCAGACATAGGAAAACTAACCCGGCGAGCTGGGATTCTCCATCTTTTCTGGAGCACTAGAGCTTGGCCTCTGTTAAGCCTGAAATAAGCAAGTCCTCACTTTGACTTTAGCCTAAAGTTATTTCTGGCCTCTGTTTAAGCAAGTCTTGATCTCTCCTAGTAGGCAGCATGAGCTCGGGACCCACCTGGACCACACCAGTGGCCTGGAGTCTCTGTTTCTCCTGCCCTGGGCTAGCAGGGAGGACACCCATGGACAGTCTGTAGGTCCAGAGCTTTAAAGATGCTGCTGCATCGCTCTGCGTGCTGCTGTGTATGCAGCATCGTTACATTTTGTACAGCACTGCTCCATGGCAAAACACAGCGTAATTCATCTAGTGAAGGTGGGCGCACTTTCGGTGCTGGGAGAGAGAACGAATAGATTAGATGGGAGCATCAGTGAAGCATGGGGGGGGAAGGCTGGTCCCTGCAGCTAGAGGTGGGGAAAGCAAGCTGTAAGAGGCCGGTTCCCAGTCCAGCTGGAAGTAGTGGTGCAGGGATAAGTTGGGCACGTTTACAGTGTTTGGCAGGGGAAGGGGGAGCTAGGGAAGGCAAGTCATCCTGCTCCTTGGCCTCAGCAGCAGCTCCAGAGGGGCAGCCTCAGCCCGGCAGAGTTTTGCCAGCGTTGATGCTTGGGCTCTGAACCTGGTGGGGACTGGAGATGGGTGCTGTCAGCTTAGCTTGTGCCATTCAGGGAGGTGACGTGCTTAAAATCCAAGCTGCATGCCATTTCCCAACCAGTCTGCTTCCTGATGGCGGTGGGTGAGCATGCAGACAGGACCTCAGGTGCGTGCTCTGGACCTGGCGTGCTCCCAGCTCTCTGGTTATCATCTGCACTTCCTTAAGCAAGGAATTTACCACCAGCTAGAGCCTGTGGGTTGATGCTGATAACAGGGTGCAACAAGCACAAGCTCTGCTTGCGCTGCGGAGTCCAGGGCAGAGGTGCAAATCTCACCCTTGGGCTGATTTGAGCACATCAGCGTAGAGTTTTGCAACTGGGTCCTGCAATGTGGATTTAAGCGGAATTAAGAGGTTGCTAAATTGTGCTTATGCATTTTTCTTTTTTTAATTATTAGTATTTCTGCATAAAATGGTAGAAAGCAGCTTTCAGCCAGGGGCTGGAGGAGTTGGTGGGAAGGAGACACGGGTTGGTGGGAAGGCGTCCTGGGTCGGTGGTGGGCGAGGGAGCGGGGAGGAGAGGCTGCATCGTCTGCGTGCGGGGCTTCAGGGACTCGGGCAGGGAGGGTGTGGGAGCACAAGGCAGTGGATGACTCAGGCTGGGGACTGGCTGTGTCAGAGGAGATAGAGCTGGGCTTGACATGCATCCAAAAAAGACAATGGTGTCTTTGAAGAACGTAACTGAAGGCGGCTGAATTGCAGTCACAAGTTACATTTTTCAAGGCAGGAAGAGGTGAGGAAAAGACGAGTCCTGAAGAGATGAGCATCGGCTTTGTAGAGACAGTGACAGAGCAGGGAAAGAGTTGCAGTGTTAGGAAAGTGGACACTAGAAACTTGAAAATTGGGTTTTTGGCAAAGAAGCGGAGTTAGTTTCAAAGAGCCAAAGGTTGGATTTGGGTTTCTCCAAATCTGATCTTCTCTGATGCAGAGCAGAAGAAAAATCCACCTCTTTTTGCTTGTGGTTTGCCAAAAGACAGCAAGAAGTAAATGTGCATTGAGGGACAGCTCTCCAAAACATGTCAAAATTGGAATGTAAAAGCAGCATGCTTCAGAAAGCGAATAAGAGATTGAATGAGAAAAAGAAAATTGAGGACTTTTAAGCTTTGCTTTGTTGGAACTGAAATCTGTGGAAGGCTTGGCTTGTGTTGCAAGGGTAGGTAGGGCTTTCCGTGGTGTTTACCAGTTGCTTGCTTCCTGGATGCCTGGTCTGTGAGACAAGGATTTCATGCAGGGCTGTGAAACAGGTGGATGAACCCACGTTCATAGGAACATACAGTGCGAGAGGTGTTACTGTGTCACTTGTAAATCTGACAGCAAACCACAGCGAATTTCAGCAAAGCGCTTGGTCTAACGTGGCATCCAGTATTTTGGTATATTTTAATGGAAACACTGACGCAAGCGAGATGGAAATTTATCTTGGTGGAAGGGAAGCTGGAAAATGGAAATAAAGGATGCAGACAGAAGGCAGAGGGGTGGGCCATGGCTCTCCAGAGCCTCGAGTTTTTCATGTTGCAGCTTACACCATTTCACAAAAGTTTTGTGTGAACTGCTCTCGGTTGTAAGCTTTGCTAGCTGTATCCAGGAGGGTGGTGGGTCTACCGGGGGGTGAAAACTGAGGTCCCCGTGGTGATGGACAGACATCACCCAGAGCTAAAGCTGAATACTGCAGCACAAAGCAGTGTGAAATGGAAGATTTCCAGTAAGTGTGCAGAGCAAGTAGCCTTGGAGGCTACTTCTATAATTTTAATACTTCTTTAGAAATCTCACCTTGGTTTCTTCAGTTTTGTCCCTGCCGATTTGTTTTCTGGGGCAAGTGTGTAAGGTGAAGTCGTCTGTCGGTTGAGGGGCATTATGCGTGCGGTAATCTGTTTCTACAGTTGACTAGTTTTTACGAAAATGCGGTTGTGTACAATCCGCCTAAAGATGTTTTTTTTCAGCTGTCTTGGTCTGTAGGAGTTAACGACGCCCACATTTGAAATAATACAGTAAGGAGCTAGAATATCTCTAGATATATTTAGCCAGAGAGACTTCACTGGTGGAGACTGGAGGATTAGGAGGAAGGAAAGCAGCAGAACACGGCTCTGACCCAGTCAGGTCCTCAGCGACTCAGGAGAGCAAGGACACTCTTGTGATGAGCATATGCTCTTTTTATAAGCATTTCCTTCCTTATAGGAGGTTTCTCTAATGAAGGCAGAGATCATGATGCATTTCTGTGGCTGCGAAAGTTTCTGCAATCACAGAAACTGCGCCCAAACGCCCTCGAATATTGGAGGGTTCCTGCTGAAATGGCAGGTATGGGCACTCACGAAAGTACATTCAGCCACTGCACTTTCAGTTAAAAGCCTTGTAAAATAGCTGTTCCTTGGCACTGCGGCAGGCCCGGAAAGTGCTGCCCAGACAGCGCACAGTCACGCTGCTGCCTGATTTTTGAGCGTCGGGCAGGAGCGATGCTCACCTTGCGATGCGGGCAGAGCTGGCAGCAGCTGAGCTCCTCGTAGGATGCCTTTTGCCTCCAGGGCCGGGCGGTGTGAGGTTCGGTGGGTTAAATTCACCCCGTGGTTTTGTATTCCAAGGGGGACTGCACGTGCTGCGGGTCTGCCTGGCCACTGCCAGCCGCGGAGGTGGCATCTACCAGGTGTTGGAGGTTGATGGGGAGGGTTAGGTGGGTTGCAGGCTTGCACGTCCTGAGCTCAGGGACTCCAGGACAGAGCTCTCCAGCCTTTCTGCAGAGTTATTTTCTTCTTGCCGAGAGCACAGTGGCATTAACCCTGCAGCCCAGGGGGTGCAGAGGGCAGCTGGCTGCTCTTCTGCAGCCCCGTCGCACCGGAGCATCCTTCCAGCGCTGCGGTGAAGGAGCAGTCGAGCTGAGTCTGAGCTCAGGCCACATGCATGTGTTTCAGTTGCATCCTTGAGGAGACGGTCCAGAGTGAAGCCTACAACCTGATTTTCTTTCTTTTTAATTAAAGGCAAGTAGTGAATCTGAAAATGAGAGCCCAAAAAGAAGAGGCCAGAAGCAAATGAAAAAAACGTAAGTTTCTAGGGAAAGGGTTTTGAATGGTGGTACTTTGTCATGTTTTATTTTTCAGAACAGTAGTATTGGATTGTTTGATGGGTGTTGTCAACACGGAGGGCTTGTAAAATCACTTATTTAATATTACCAGTAATAATACTTTGGATGACTAAAATTGAAGTATGAATATGGATCTACAGATGGATGCAATTTCCCAACTTTTCTTTGTTTATGTTTTCCCACTCTGCCTGTGAGAGAATCTGACCATGTCAGGTTCACTTTCTGTTGTCAGTCTATCACTTCTCCATCAGGTTACTTATTCTCCTTCAGAGACACTTAAAAAATTTAATTCCTGCTCCTCTCCCCTTTTTGATTAACAGAGAATAAAATGCCAAATTATCTTCCTTTATCTTTCATAACCCTCTGCTACAAAAAAAGACCTTCCATAAAGGGCATTTTGGGTGTCTGATCACCATAACTGAGTTTGCTTACAGTCATATTTTGCTGCCTTTTTCCATCTGATAAGTACCTTCTGGTTTTTCCAAACACTAAAGTGAACTGAAGGGAACTACAAGCTGCCTGCTGGAGAAAATATAAACACAGCCACACGATGCAGCTCTCTTTCTCCTGTTTCATGTCTTTTAATTTTTCATTCAGTTGTACACAGCAGTGCAGAACAGGAGAGAAGGTAGTAAAGCGCAGGGAGGACAGTGGTGGAAGGGGCCTCTCCTGGGCAAGGGGCACAATCTCTGTGGGCTCCCCACGTACCCCTTGGAGAGAGGAGAGGCTCCCGCAGAGGGCATTTGGGAGCTGCAGGTTTGCTCTAAATTGCCCACAGAGAACCTGCGTCCTTCCGCTAATGGTACGGTGTGATTTGGCTTCACACTTGGAAACTTTAATTGCCTGAATTTGGACAGCAGGAGACTTCTTGCTCCATTTTCCAGGCCGCAAGGAGATCATGTAGCTGTGCATGTTGTGTCTTGTACTTCATAACTGAAAATGAGCACTTCTCTTAAGGTGTTTCTGGCTCATTTCATAAATGCAGAAGTGGAAGAGCAAAATAAATAAATTACCACACTTGCCCACCTGGTTGTAAGAAGTACAGCTCTGCCACAGGCACCGTTGTAGTATGTAAGAGCCGCTCTCACTCAAGATGTACTGCCACTACGTGAACTAAAACCTAGGTGACAGAGGCCTCTTCCTAAAAGCAGAGAATTGCACCATGAAATCCCCCATGCATTGCACTCAACAGCCAAGAGTGCAGTTATGAACTTTTTCCTCATAATTATGGCCTGCTAGTATTAACCTAGGTGGCTTGGATATCTGCTTAGCCAACTACTTGGGTTGAAATATGATTGCCCTTCGTGACCTACATCTCTGACCGTAGAAATAAATGGAAAAGAGAGGTTTCTGGTGAAGAAGAGGATGAAGATGGAGGGGAGCAAGGGACCAGTGGGGAGAGTGAGCCTGAACCGAAGAAAATTAAAGCAAGAAGACCTGCCCAAAGGAGGTGAGGAGTCGTTAGTTCAGGCTGTCTCTTTTTCTGCGTATGTCTTTTCTGCCTGTGCTGGAGTGGAGAGGTAATCTCTATTTGTTGCTAAAGAATGTGGTTTTTTTTTTTCTTTTCTGCAATATTACCCTTGTTTACGACCTAGTAAACCTAGAACCTAGTTACTCTCTGGTCTACCCATTTCATACTTCAGTGAGTGATGCAGTGCTTTCCATGGTAGTTAGAGCAGACTAAGTTCCTAGGAGTCTAATACTTGAGATTCATGCTTTCTTAAAGATTTATTAAAATTGATGTTTATGTAAAACACACTGTATTATGGCTTTCTATTAATTCTGATTTTAGAACAGTGGCCAAAACCAGTGTTAAAAAGGCTCACAAACCCCAGCGTGGGAAGAAGAGAAAGAAACTGGACTCATCTGAAGATGATGATGACGACGAAGATGATGAGACCCCCAAGAGACAAACTCGACGAAGAGCAGCCAAAAATGTCAGGTATCAAGAAGTGTGGGGTTGCTTGATGACGAGAGCTGTCTGGCTGGTAAAGAGAGGGCACCCCAAATTCCCTGCCCTAGGCACGGACTCCCTGTGTGATCCCGCAGAGGGACCCTCCCCTGCCCTGCAGATACCCCTTGGCTGCAATGTGGTTCTTCTGACAGGTTCATGCTGCAAACGTCCGACTTCTCTTTACCTTGTTTTGCCATCTGTAAAGGAGGGGATGTTTACCAGTCCCTCTTAGAGAAATGCGAGGAGGTTTGCATAATGTTTCTAAAGCACTCTCAGATGAGATTAAGAATTACAAATAATAGATTAAAATTAGTAAAATGAGCTGTGCTAGATTGGACCAATTGTCTGAGAGTGGCTGATAGGTAATGCCTTGGGACAGAGCGTTGAAAGACGGTGGAGGTAAAGCATTATCCATTCCCTAATATACCTTCTCACCCTTTGGGATGTACAAAGAGCCACCTGAGAAGTATTTTTTGGTGGCTAAATGCTCAGCAAAAATGAGAAGCGTAGTTCCTAGGGCAATGTAGGCACCCATGTAGCCTTTTGATACTCTGGAACCTCCATTGTTAAAATACTTTTTGACCGGAGAGAGGAGACTTTCTCCATTGATGGCCTTGCTTCTGCTGCAGGGATTGTTCCACCTTCTCATGAAGCATCCAGTGTTGACCATGGTCAGAAAAACTGCATGGACAAGATAAGAATATTAGTCTGATAAAGTGTAGCTGACTGAGTGTCTCAGGGAAAAGTACTTAATGGCTAACTTAAGCAATGCCTGTGCTGAACATGCACTGAACCACAGGATAAATGCTGGAGAAGGCTTGCTCCAGTCCATGCCATTCTGCGTGTTTCTGAACTGGGAAGACTCAAGGGATTTTTATCAGTTTGGTTTTGGTCTTGTTCAGTTACAAAGAAGATGATGATTTTGAGACGGATTCTGATGACCTGATAGAGATGACTGGGGAAGGAGCTGATGAACAGCAAGACAACAGTGAAACTATTGAGAAGGTCTTGGACATCAGGCGTGGAAAAAAAGGAGGTGCGTGGTTCTGGAAAAAGCCTTTATTTCTGATGTCAGTCATGTGCACTCACAGTTTCTCTTGAGCTTTTGCAACTTCAAAGTGGAGCCAAGGGTTGTTTCAGTGCTCTTTACCCTTTTGTCTATGCTTCTTATGTATTCTAGCAGCCTTTGTATAATCTAGTATTAAAAAACCTAAAATGTCAAGTTTATGTGCTTGGCAGTTTTCATTTAGCATGCTCACATTTTAAAGACGCAGTCATTGTTTGGCAGGTCTTGCTTTTCTCTTCTTTGAAATAGAAAATAGATCTTCCAGTAGAGTCAGTTTTCATAGCTCCATTGACAAAGCTGTAATGAAAATAAAGCCGATGTTCTGTTCTCATAGCCTTACAAAAGTGTTTTTGTAAAACTGAATGGTTGTGAGCATTTTCAAGGGACCTTTGAATTACACTTAAAAAAACCCCCATTTATGATAGAGAGGTTTAAAAAGATTCTGTTGTCTGGAAGACTTTGTGTGCCTGTGTTACTGGGTTGCAGAATCTGTAGGATATTCTTTGTGTTGTCACAAAAGATGTGTTAGAAAAATAACTTTCTGCTCTGACGCAGTTCATGTCCAGTGCTCGATAACAAAGGTGCCGACTGCAGCCTGCTTTCTTTTGCAGCCACCGGTGCTTCCACCACAGTGTACGCGACTGAAGCCAATGGCAACCCAAGCGCTGACTTTGATCCTGAGAAGGATGAGGGGGAAGTTCAGTACCTGATCAAATGGAAAGGCTGGTCATACATCCATAGCACATGGGAGAGTGAAGAGTCCCTGCAACAGCAGAAAGTGAAGGGCCTGAAAAAGCTAGAAAACTTCAAGAAAAAAGAGGAGGAGATCAAGCAATGGTATGCTTTACTTCAACTAGTGATCTGGCCTTGGGCGAATGTTTTTTAGCGAGAGGTTTGCAGGGTCATGACTGAAAACGTTCGATTTCTTCTGGCAAAGCATGTTTCATCCAAAGCAACTGTTTTTGGCACACAACCATGTCTCTCTTTGTCTGCTGATGAACATCTCCCCTCATAGAAATGATGTCTGTGGTCATGGTGTTGAACAAGAGAGGAGGGGACATGAAATCCTCAATATTGCCACTTCCCAGACTTAAGAATTGGGGTAGCTGATAACAAATAAAGAGTGCACAGATTGACCTGGCCCAGGAGGTGACATGAGGGATTGCAGCCTTATTAACCCTTGTTAATTATGGGCTTGTCTGTATGCAAGTTTTTGTATCAGGTTATGTCCAACCTCCCCAGAAGCTATAAGGGAAGCTACGGTGTGTTTCCAAAGTGATAAACCCAGAGTAGCAGCTTCCATCTCTGATTCTGGTTTTGAGACTGATTGTTGCAGCAGAATAAGGTGTCATTTAACAAGGAGACAGTATGAACATCTGTGATATTTGCTTCTCAGTAATGATTTATAATTGTAGGAAGCTTTAAGAAACATGTCATATTCAGTCACTTGTCTGAATGACAGAACCACGTAGGAAAGTAAAATTTCCATATGTGGCCTCCCTGAGCATTATGGCAGAAGCATTATAGTGGTTTTTTGTTTTGGATTTTTTTGCATCTAGGCTGGGCAAGGTCTCACCTGAAGATGTAGAATATTTCAACTGCCAACAAGAGCTAGCTTCAGAGCTAAACAAACAGTATCAAATAGTGGAGAGAGTAATCGGTAAGTGAACCTAACACTTTTGTAAAGGGGTGAAGTAAGGCATGGGAACTTTAATCTCTAGTGACAGCAGAATGAGCGTATGGCTTGCTCTTCTTCCCTGTCCTCCAGTATCTCTGGAGAAGAAATGTGGTGTTAAGTGTATTTCAGTGTGTGGAATTCAGGGATTTGAACAGTAGAAATCCAGGTTTACAGATTTGTATTTACAAGCAATACAAATCAGTTGCTCTCCTTGCCTGGAGCACGGGATGGTACACTGGTTTCCAAAGGGATGTTGAAGTTGCTGCTGCTGAAGTTCTTTGACTTCAGCCCTTTGGATGCAAGGTGTTTGCGTCCACATCAGCTGTACGGGCCCGGCTTTTGTGCGGACCGCTTCCCGTGACATGGCTGAGGATGTGGTTAGGCTGCACAGCAGCTCAGGGGTTAGATTTTCATCATTACTTATTAAAAATATAAACGGAACGTACTGAGCACTTCAGTAATATCACAGCCATGTCAGTCAGAGGTACTGGCATCCACTTGCTTTGGGAGTTGGCTTGAAGAGCTGTTTAACCTATTTCCAGTGTATTTCCTATAAAAACGCCCGGGGTGTGTGGCAGCGGCAGCCTGCATGCCCCGTTCCCTGTGCTGGCTGCCAGCCCTCCAAACCCTTCCTTCCCTTCTGTCTCCAAACATAGCTGTGAAGACCAGCAAGTCTGCAACAGGACATTCAGATTTCCCAGGTAAACGAGCATTTTTTTGGTCCCTCTAAACTTCTCCTACTAGCCGAGCCCTGCCTTATGGTTGTACGGGTGTTCGGGCTGCCCCTGTGAACCACACTTGTGGTTCAGCCACAGAACCACAGCTGCTGAGGTTTGGCCTTGTTTGCATATTTTGCAGCAAACAGTCGTAAAACATCCTCAAATGACCCCGAATACCTGTGTAAGTGGATGGGGCTGCCCTATGCCGAGTGCAGCTGGGAGGACGAGGCTCTAATAAGCAAGAAATTTCAGCACTGCATTGACAGCTTCAACAATCGTAACAACTCCAAGACGATTCCTACCCGGGACTGCAAGGTTTGCTCCCCTCTCTCCTGTTGCTGGGTTTCCTTCTCCAGGCTGGGTGATGACGCAGGCAGTGGGAATGTGAAGATTTGTCAGGATGAATGTCAGAGAACATTTTCCCATCCTCCCACCAGTGCTTGAATGGTTGTTTGCTGTTCTGCTGCTGCACTTCAGGCAGAGATGTGAACCCCCTTTTGGTGTCATTTACTCTGTGCGCAGTGAGAACATTATGTCCCCCTGGGGAGTGGGAGGCTTAATTAATCCTTGCAAAGAGCTTCCTCCTCGGAAGAAGCTGCTGCAGAAATGCAAAGTTTTAATATCAGTTGAATGAAAAAGCAGCACACCTGGGAAAAGAGAAAACCTGCAAGATGCTGATATAGTGGAGGAGAGGGACAGAGATAATGGGAGAAAAAACAAGAGGCTGAAAAAGAAGGTGGAGCTTGTTCCATCTAACGTGCGTTATGTACAGTTTACTGCAGAATTACTGCAGGGCCCACAGCCCCAGTCATCAGCACCAGAGGACAGCAGGCAAAAACACAGCACTGTGGAGTGGTTTTCTGAACTGCAGATATAAGCTCTGGCTAGGAAAATGTGGATGGACTTTAACCAATGAACAGATAGATATTCATTGCTGAATTTTCACCTTTCCTTTGTCTTTTTTGTCAGTGGGATGACAGCATTTTCTTTTCCAGGTATTGAAGCAGAGACCAAGGTTCGTTGCTTTGAAGAAGCAGCCTTCTTACATTGGTGGTGAGAACCTGGAGCTGCGGGATTACCAGCTGGAGGGCCTCAACTGGCTCGCTCACTCGTGGTGCAAGTACGTACGGATGCTCTGCGACGTTCGTTTTGTCTCCTGATTTTTGTTCCAGTAGGATCAGCCCTCTTGTTTTCAAGTGAGGTCTTTACCCACCCTGCTTCTGCAGCTTGAAGGATTTCAAATGTCACGCCCAGCTGCATTGCAGACACCGCAAGCAGGGTCTGTTTAGAGTGTCAACTTAAGAAACCTTGTGTGAAAACGAAAAGCATTTTCTCTGTCTGGGCCTATTCACGTGCTGGACTTGGCTGCTGTGTGAGCATAGTGCATATCAGCCCTAATTTTCCATTGCCTGAACTGAAAAAATTGTTTTCTGGCTCGGCATGCTTACACGCTTGTTGAAGACTTTGAGAAATATCCATTTAAAATTAGGCCACTGACTTCCCTTTGCCTTTGTCCTTGCTTGCCAGTTTGGAGCGATCACAGTCTTTTCCTTTTTGCAAGTTACTGTGCCATGCACAGTCTGCATGTCCCTGGGATCCACTCGGTGTGTTCAGATAAATATTTTTGCACTGCCCCCTCTCCGCCCTGGCATGGGTTGCTGTTTGTGCTGGTGGTCAGTAAATCAGTAGTGGCGGAAACACGCACTCAGCCAGGATTTATGTTTGTTCTCTTCCTTTTCAGGAACAACAGCGTGATCCTGGCTGATGAAATGGGCCTGGGCAAGACGATTCAGACGATATCATTCCTGTCGTACCTCTTCCACCAGCACCAGCTGTATGGCCCGTTCCTGGTGGTGGTGCCCCTGTCCACTCTCACCTCATGGCAGAGAGAGTTCGAAGTGTGGGCACCCGAGATAAATGTGGTGGTTTACATTGGAGACCTTATGAGCAGGAACATGGTGTGTAGTCAGAAAGCAAAGGGTGTGGGGTTGGGTAGAAACGCTGGGTGCAAAGCAGCAGCTGCTGTGCAGTGTGTGGCACATGTTCTGGAGGGGCTGATGGATGGCATTGGCAGTACTGGAGACAGCTAGAGCTGGTGTAGCCAAGCACTGGGGCGTAAATCACCGCTGCAGGGACTTTTCTACCTTGTTTCCCTTCTTAGAGTGAGCACAGGAGCACTGGCTTCTCTCAGAGGGTCTGGAAACCACTGCTGCACTGGGCTGAAACATGCTGCAGTGAGGAGTAGAGCGGTGTAAAAGTGCTTGCCTCCTGTGTTCTGAATTATTCAGATGATGCAGCATACAAATGTTGTGAGTCTAGCAGTGTCAGCAGTGAGACGATGCATTCATTTGGCAGATAAGGGTAATGTCACAACAGCAAGGTGTTTGACATTTGTTACCTGTGCAAGGGCACTTGAACCATGTGTAGCTAAAACAAGCTGCTCCTTGGCCATCCTGAGCTCATCAAATGGCACCTTGAACAACCGGGTTTGGGGCTTGGTTGGGGTCTCTGGCTGTAGCTACACTAAAATAACGATTGTGAACTCCTTCCTTTCGATAACATTGGTTGAAGTTAACATTTGTCTCCTCTGACAGATCCGTGAATATGAGTGGATCCATTCTCAGTCTAAAAGGTTGAAATTCAATGCACTTATCACAACATACGAGATCCTCCTCAAGGATAAGGTGAGTAATGGTCCGAGGACGTTTTTATTTAGACTTTCTCTCGCTTGCAAAGGGGGAAGCCGATCCCCAGCTAGTGGGTTTCAGCTCTTCCCTCTGTGGTGATGGAGAACGTATAGCTACTGTTCGCTTTTGCTTGCCCGTAATGCAGAGGGAATGTGGGACATCCGTTACAGTGTCTTCACTCTTGTACTCTACAGTTGTGTTATTCTTTTTGCTTGTAAGACACCAGGCAGGGCGGTAACTGGATTTTACCTGGTTTAATTTAGGCTAGTTAAGCAGACAAAACTTTACTCTGAACCACTGGCCACAGTGTTAACAATATCTGGATTTTTACACTCAGGAGAAATCTGTCTGCTTAGGAAATGCTCATCGGCCCTGTCAGTGCATCGCTGAGTCCTAGCAGAAAACAAGTACTTAATACTAATGCAAAAAAAAAAAAAAAAAATTAAAAATCAGAACTCTCTGGTTACCCTAACTTTATAGTCTTGTTCATCTGCTCTCCTGCTGCTGCTCCAGTGGGGCTCGTGCTACAGCAGGGCCCTGGGGCCATGGAGGAAGGGAGGAGTAGGGGCCTGGGGGAGGACTGTGCATTTTGGGTAAAGCGAAGGAGGATGAAAATAGGTGTGCTTGCTGAAAGAAACTGCAGATATGGCAGGAGCGCTATACAGCATGGCTGATTTTCAACTTTGCTTTCTGGGGAGGCAAAACTAGTGTAGGCATCTTGGTCCCAAGATTTTATTAACAAAAAACTTCTGTGAGCTCAGCTCCTCTGGTGGTGGGTCCAGCACTGGGCTCGGGCGGGACGCCCTGGAAAGCACACACTGCAATGATTTCTGGCAGTGGAGAGACAGGCATGTGCAAGGTGGTGGGGCTTGTCTGACCCAGCGTCTCCTTGGGGCCTGTTTTTTTTTCTTCTTTTCCTCCAGGCTGTTTTGGGAAGTATTAACTGGGCCTTTCTAGGCGTGGATGAAGCCCATCGGTTGAAAAATGATGACTCTTTGCTGTACAAAACATTGATTGATTTCAAGTCCAACCACAGGCTGCTGATCACTGGCACTCCGCTTCAAAATTCACTCAAAGAGCTCTGGTCCCTGCTGCATTTCATCATGCCGGAGAAGTAAGTGTCCTTGTGGTCCTTCAAAAAATACTTCTGTGTCTGTTCTCATCTGTTAAATAGACTCGAGGGAGTGCAGAATGGCAGAAATCCCTGAATTAAACTCAGTGGAGTTAGAGCAGTGAAAGGGGAACAACCACTGGAGGGGAAAATCAGAGGTTAAATGACTAACACAAGGAGTATTTCTGGCAGCAAATTGAATGGGGAAACCTAATACACATCTTTCAAATGTGTCTGCTGTCTTAGAGCCATCTCTAAAAAACTAAAGTTGTTTTAAGCAATCATCTCGACCATTTCTGAGGTTTCCAGTACACTGCGGTTCAGCTACCCTCGCCAAGCATTTTATGGCAGCCTCTAGGAGTATTGCTCAAGGACAGTGCTGTCTAGCCGACTGTTCGCATGTCCACATTATACAAATGTTTTGTTTCCTTTAACACAAAATAGGCTAAGGCAAGCAAGCCCCAAAACTCACCAAAATTATGTTTGACTGCACAAAGAGCTGTCCCCAAAATTCTTTTGCTGGCTCACAGAAAGAGTGAAGGAAAGATGTGAGGTCTCCCAAGAGCAGGAGAAGAGCAGCTCTCCACCTTTCAAAGGAGCTGTTGGAGGAAAGAGCAATCCAAAAAGTCCTGCAGAGCCATGTAAAACCTAGTTCAGTTGTCAAAGCCCTGCCTAGCAGGGGGCACTGTGGAAAGTTCAGAAACTGCTGCCGGGTAAGCGCCGGCAGGAGACAGCAGAGCAGAATACTGGAAAACCTGGGATTTTTGGGTCCTGGGAGTCAGTGTGGAGCTCAAAGATAAGATGTTAGGAAGTCACCCAGGACCAGAATGCTTCTAGCTTTACCACCAATCTAGTTAGCCAGAGCAGAGTGACCCTTTTATCCTCCACGGTATCTCCACCAGATTGGTGATCTGCTGTATTGTTGTGCCACGGAAGCATATCCTGTAGATGATGTTCGGTGCAATAAGACAAGATGTATTCTGACCCCTCTCTGCTCCTTGTTTCTGTTGCTAGATTTGAGTTCTGGGAGGATTTTGAAGAGGATCACGGAAAAGGTAGAGAGAATGGCTACCAGAGCCTTCACAAAGTCCTGGAGCCGTTTCTCCTACGCAGAGTGAAGAAGGATGTGGAGAAATCTTTGCCAGCCAAAGTGGAGCAGATCCTCCGCGTGGAAATGTCTGCTTTGCAGAAACAGTATTACAAGTGAGTCATTTATCAAGTTACTGGGAGTGCCAGTAGAAATGGGCACATCTTTCTGTGTGCCTTGGTAGTGCGTTTCAGTACACTTTGTCCTTCAGAATGCAGTGTGATAGCCATCACCCCTAGCAGCAGGGGCTTCTCGGTAGGAATCTGAGGGAGGCTCTTGTGGTATCTTCTCCCCTGTAGTAGTCTGGAGATGCTTTTTAGTGTGATACAGTTCAGCTGGCTAGATTTGCCGGACAGGGGCAATGGAGTTTTTGAGGATGGAGTAAAGCACCCCACAAAACTGTAGTGCTGTTTAAAGTTAAAGTGTAATAATATCAAGAGGAAAGTAAGATCAGGGTTTCTAGCGAGGAAATGGTGCTATCCTGTAGAAGTGAAGAGAGATGGAGGGAGTAGACGGACGCCTGAACAAGGTGTCCCTGAAGGTTTTATTCCTCCATGTCTCCATCATGCCCAGTCTGCACTGTGAAATGATCTGGACTTTCTGTTTTCCTGCCTGCAGGTGGATTTTGACAAGAAACTACAAAGCTCTGTCAAAGGGAACGAGAGGGAGCACATCTGGTTTCCTGAACATTGTGATGGAGTTGAAAAAGTGCTGCAACCATTGCTACCTTATTAAACCTCCCGAGGAAAATGAGAGAGAGAATGGCCTTGAGACCCTGCAGGTGGGCAGTGTCTTTGGTTACCACCTTTTTTCCTTAACTTTCCTCTTTCTTCTGTCTTCCCACCAAGATGGTGAAGCTTTAGCTTCCGCGGCTTCTCCATTAGAAATAGTCTTCATAGCTAAGCCACTTGAACCTCTAGCCCTCCATTTCTACTGTAGGCAACATTTTGTGGCCATCTAGAATGGGAGTTGCATGCAGTGTAAGATCTGTCTTGGACGATTCATTTTGTGTGTGCCCTCTGCTGTGTAAGTCCAGATGATTTCATGAGAGAAGCATGACCCCAAAAGAACCAGATCTCTGCACGTCTCTGCGTAGTGTGCATAAGGGTAAGGTTGGAAAGCATCAGCTGGAATGACGGTTACTTCTTCAGTCTCTGATCAGGAGCAGTGGAAAGCTAATTCTCTTGGACAAGCTGCTGACCAGGCTGCGGGAGAGAGGCAACAGAGTGCTGATCTTCTCCCAGATGGTGAGGATGCTGGACATCTTGGCAGAGTACCTGACTATCAAACACTACCCTTTTCAGGTGAGAAACACCAGCACGGAAAACAGCGGGGTTCACTTGAAAATTTGAGAGAGTGCAGAGGGAGCCTGGGTCATGGGAGTCACTTGAGTTTCCCAGAGATCGGTAGCTGGGATTACAGGTTGCACTCACTGAAATACGCTGGAGGGGACTGGGAAGTCCCTTCATTTCAGCGTGGCCCCATCTCTGCAAAACACCTCCTCTGACAGGCCCCTGCTTCGGGCTCTGTCCTGTGATAAACCCTGAGGAGAAGACAGCAAACGCAGAGACCCTGGCTGGGAGCCTGTAACGGGAGCTGCAGTGTCACCCGCTGCGTGACTTGCCTGCGCGTAGCCCCCCCTGCCCTCGCAACGCAGCGGGCTAAGGCAGTGCAGCTATTTTTAATTGGCGGTTATTTTTAATGATTAAACGCTCCAGACAGGGAAGGGGGGCTTGGGTGCAGCAGTTCCTCAGGGATCCTTCACCTTCTTTCTTTTATCATTATCGTTGATTTTTCCAGCGCTTGGACGGCTCGATCAAAGGGGAGATCCGAAAGCAGGCGCTGGACCACTTCAACGCTGACGGCTCTGAGGTACCGCAGCTGGGGCTCTCCTTCCTCGGGAGGGTCCGGGTGGGCTGCCCGAGCGGCGGGCGTTTGTGGCTGAGCTCCAGATTGTGACTGCCAGGAGGGAATTAGTTCAGTTCATTTCTTTTTACAGGACCCCAGATACTTTTAAAGACACAGATATAGCAGGTTTTGCAACTAGCCATATTGCTTATTTTGAATCTCCCACATCCAAAGAATACGGCTGCCAAGTCACATCTCCAGAAAGTCCTGAAGAGGCTGGGAAGAGTCAGAATTTAGCAATTCTCTCCCCATGGTCTTGGGAATGAGGTGGTTGCCAAATGAGTCCTCCAGTCTGAAGATGGTTTTGGATATGAGACGGCGGAGGCAAAAGGGGGGTTTTAAGTGTCGGCAGGCAGCAGAGTGCGGTGTTGGAGGTGAAAGTCTCCAGCGTAATAGCAGAGAGCATCTCAAGCCTTTCAGCTGGGCTTGCTGACTCACAGTGACTGGTGCAAGGACCTTGTTTTGTGCCACAGTCAGCCCAGCCGTGAGAAATTCCTTTCCTCGCTCCAGAAGCCTGGACTGGAGGGGGATTCTTGACTGACAGAGGAGATACAGTTAGGTGCTTCGTGGTCGTGGGGAAGTTAACAAACAAAAGTGAGAAGGAGACAGCGGTGTGGGTGGGAAAGGAGCAGGAACACCCGCAGAAGCTGCCTTTTCCCCTCTCCTGGGGGCATCCGTGGGGGCTCAGGCATCCTGGCTCCAACCTGGCACCCTGTGCCCTTGGGCAGTGACTCAAACAGTCTGTGTTGTTTGCTGATCTCACCCCCAACAGAAAGCACGTGTTTGCCTGCTGCCTTTGTAGGAGTCGGGTGGGCAGCGTTGTCTGACCTTCAGAAGCGACTCCAAGGTGCCCTTGCCCCAAGCTGTTTGCATTGCTCTCCCGTGAGGATGCATGCTGGACCCTTCCTAGAACAGCACACCTCTCACCCCTGCCAGCACCACCTCACCTTGTGCCTCAGCTTAAAGACCAGTGGTGTTTAGCCTGCGTGAGCAGGGTGTGTGGGAAGGAAATCCTTTTTCTGCTTTCTTAGGAAACACGAGTACAACAGAGCCCTCCCTCTGTTTCCTTGCGTGGCTTTGAAGTCACCATTGCTATTTTATGTCCATGGTTACAGGCTGGCTAACTCCTGGATGTTTTTTTCTTTCCTTCAGGACTTCTGTTTCTTGTTGTCAACACGAGCTGGAGGGCTGGGAATAAATCTGGCCTCTGCTGATACTGTAGTTATCTTTGACTCGGACTGGAACCCCCAAAATGATCTTCAGGCTCAGGCTCGGGCTCACCGGATTGGACAAAAGAAGCAGGTTGGAAGAGTTACCTGGGTCGTTTTCTCTGTGGTTTCAGTGTCGGCATCTAAACAAGCTCCCGCCTCACCGGAGCTTCTGAAAACATGGGCTTTTTGCCCCCAGTCCTGACTCCAGAGAGTACTGCCAACTCAAGGGAACCTCGTTTAAAAGCCAGGAAACACAAAAAGAATGGCCCAAATTTGCCAGATGCCAGGTCTTTCTGTTGATTTGGGATCCTGGCATGGTTCAAAACCAAGAACCCAACCCGTGGCATCGCACTTTTAAGCCTAGTGGACTCTTTCTTGCCCTGAAAAACTTGGGAAGTAGAACATCCACCTTTACTAGGGTTTTATTAGATATGTGAAAAGTTTGATGCTAGTTTGGGTTTAGAATGATTGTTTCAGAAGATTTTTATTTTGTGCTTAGTCACACTGCACTGCAGCATCTGTGTTAACCAGCCTGATTTTAGCTGATCTCCCTGACATATGAAAAATATCTGATGGTTTATGTTGTAAAAAGACACGTGTGCATGAAGGGACCATGTCAGCGGACTGGTCTCCTGGGAAACCACTGAGGGATTCATCGCTGTGTCAGCAGAGCGTGTTCAGGTCCAGGAAATAGCTCTGTTCTTTTCTTACCATTCAGGTGAATATTTACCGCCTGGTCACAAAGGGTACGGTAGAGGAGGAGATCATTGAGAGGGCCAAGAAGAAAATGGTGCTGGATCATTTGGTGATCCAGCGTATGGACACCACTGGCCGGACTGTTCTGGACAACAACTCTGGGCGATCCAAGTAAGTGATTGTGTCAGGAGGCAGAGCTGTCTGGTACAGCATGTGGCATAACCAGCTTCACCTGCTGGTATCTCACAACGTTTGTTTGGTAGGGTACAAGGCAGGAGGCTAATAAATAGTGGCAGCTTCCACAGATTTGATTTATGCAACCATTAATCTGGACATGTAGGATAAAGATGATCAGAAATAAAAAACTAGTTTTAATGCATTACCTGTTTTTCCTTCTGTCTTCCTCCCAGAGATCATGGTCTGGGGGAACCTGGTGGTGGTGGTGGAAGAGCTGCAGTTTGGCACTGACCTCAGACTCTCCCCATTTTCCCCCAGTAGATAGAGGTTGTTTCCTTTACAGTAGTTGTCTGTGCTAGAGCAGGAAAGAGATGAGAAAATAAGTTTTTTATAGTGCTGGGTAGAAAACTTACTTCTTGATTTAATTAGGAAAGACTTTGGTGTGGTTTTGTGCTGTAGCAGTGCTGACTGAACTGCTCAAAACACATTTTCCTGCTCATTTGTGCTTGCAGCTCAAATCCTTTCAACAAAGAGGAGCTGACAGCTATTCTGAAGTTTGGAGCTGAAGATCTTTTCAAGGAGGTTGAAGGAGAAGAGTCAGAGCCTCAGGTAGCTTGAAACTGAAATCACGTAGCTGTTTGTAGTCCTCTGCAGGTCTGCATGGGGGATCGTGTGTGTTTGCCCCCTCTTTGTACTTGCCCTGTGCATGGGAGCAGGTTGCTGAATAAGGCACATGTGAGTTCACAGAAGCTGAAGAGAGTGAGCTCTGGGGTTGGGGGATCAAGAGGTTGAGGAGAGCCTTGTTTGGGATTAAACAGTAATGGTCGTCCCTTGGCTCCCAAGGATTCATTAGCTAGTTATAGCACAGCCTGCTGAAAGCTCCTCTTCCTGCCTCCTCTGAGCACTTCTTCAGTATCCCTTTTTGGTTGTTCTCGTAGAGAGGCAGGAGTCAGCACGGTGAAGTCAAATAGGTTGTTCTCTCCTGCCTCAGCGCAGTGTTGCTTGGCAGTTTAGTATTGAGCGCTTTGACCAATTCTTTTCATGGCCCGAGCAGCAGAGCTTCCTCTGAGGGAAACGGTCCACAGTTAACACATCTCGCTGCCTGGAAGTTTTCCCTGCTACTCAGCCTTGGTGTTCCTTTTCTCCTATCCTGTCACCCTTACTTATACTCTTTTGTACCACTTGAGATAGTTCATCCCTGCCCTTGGTGATGACACCCTGCAGCAGATATTTGCACTTTATTTAGCTCATATCAGCACAGTGTGTGTTGAGCTATTGCACCCCACGAGTCTGTTCTCAAAGCCTTTTATTTCCTGCTGTGCTCGTACCCTCTGCCTTATCACGCTTTCTTCCTGACTGGCAGGAGATGGACATTGATGAGATTTTGCGTCTGGCTGAAACACGAGAGAATGAAGTGTCCACCAGTGCCACCGATGAGCTCCTCTCCCAGTTCAAGGTATGGACTCCCCGGCTCTGTAGTGGGATGCGGGAAGGTGGCTCCCCACACCTTGCCACCATGGTAATGTCAGCAACAGACAGGACAAGTCAGGCCTGGTGAGAGATGACCTGTACGAAGCAGTTTGCTGAAGGGTTGTTTGGGTTTGGTAGCTGGGGAGATATGTAGGTATTAATTTCATTTCAAATAAGTGGCTTCGAAGGTGGTGAATAAAATGCAGAATTTACCAAATTTGGAAATAAAACTGGTAACTTTGAGAGGCTCAGCAGTACTTCTTAAGCTGCACGTACTTCCTCAAAAGCTGTTAGCCCAAAGACATGGCAAGGAACCAGGAATGCAGTGACACAGGGATCAGTTATAAAGTAGTTATGGAAATGTTGGCAAAATTCCTATGGCGAAGGAGTTGAGGCTTAGCAGACAGCTCTGGGGTATTCCTGCCAGCGGAGGGAATTTCTAAAAGTGTTCCTTTGCTTATATAAGGTGGCCAACTTTGCAACCATGGAGGAGGAGGAGACGGAGCTGGATGAGCGGTCCCAGAAGGACTGGGACGATATCATTCCAGAGGAGCAGAGGAAAAAGGTGGAGGAGGAAGAAAGGCAGAAAGAATTGGAGGAAATCTACATGCTGCCTCGAATCCGGAGCTCGACTAAAAAGGTACAGCCCATCTCGAGGAGCTGAGAGGCAGGAGGCGAGAGCTGGCAAAGGCAGCACTCAGGGAAGCCTTCTTGCCATCTAAGCGTGTCTTTCCCTCCTCCAATGCTGGCAAGGAGTAAAGCCCGGAGGTAGCACACTGACCTCTTGTTGGCATCGTGCGTTGGGCCTGTGGTTGTGGTGCAGTGTGAGGACACAGACGGGATTTGGTATGACTGATCTTGTCGTAGCAGACAAGGTAAAGAGAACCTGTAAGTGAGCACAGAGCAAAATATCCAACTGTATAATGCAGATTTTACTGCAGATTATCCCATTTTCTGGCTGTTTCTTGTCCCTGGGCTCTCTAGCTCCCTGGGCTGCTCTTGCCTAAATGTGGCTCTTGCAGGCAAAAGAGGTGGTGTCTTCCCAAGTTCATTCTTAGGTGGTGGGATCTACCCCAATCCTACAGAAAGCAGACTGTGCAAGCAAACTCTTATATGGGACTTTAAGGGGTTATGATCTGTTCTCTGGGATGAGCTGGGGAAAAACATTGAAGTGAAAACTAGAGGGAAGGATGATTCGTATCGGATGATTCCAGATTGATTACTGAGGCCTCCTGGTTTTCAAAACAGCCTAAGGGACTGTGGCACAAACCCACGGTAATCAATGTGTTTTAATGTGTCTTACACTTCAGTAAATCAAAATGCAGTTGTGAAACTGCTGGCTAGAAGACTTTAAAGAGAGGATGACCACCAGAGCCTTAGCTAGCTGGAACCTGCAAGGATGTGCAGCCTCTCTGGGTTGATTGCATGGGCTTCTGCATCTTCAGGAAGAGATTGCCAATGCATTTTACAGTCTGAACGTGACATCCTGCCACTGCATGGGAGGGACAGGAAGGCTGGCAGACTAGCAGTTATTAACTGTACTGCTGTTTTTCTGGTACGTGCAGGCTCAGACAAATGACAGTGAATCAGATGCAGAAACTAAGAGAAGGCTTCAGAGATCATCTGGATCAGAAAGCGAGACTGACGATACCGATGACGAGAAGAGACCAAAGCGCAGGGGACGTCCTCGGAGCGTTAGAAAAGATACTGTGGAAGGATTTACTGATGCTGAAATCAGGAGGTCAGTGCTGAACAAGAGACAGTTCAGCAAACAAATAGAGATATCCCATGCACATGGAGAAAACCCCAGATTAATCCGGGAGGTGTTAACCTGTAAGCACATCGCTGTCTTAGGTGGAGCTGGTTCATTGGGCCAGCTTCTGCACCTTGGTGTAATTCAGTTTACTCCCAGCTGATGACCTTGACATTCAGGTCTGTGCAAAATGGACTGAATTGCCTTTAGTCAGGCTACAGCGAAGCTGGTGCCTTCCTAAAATTAATCCTTGCTGTAACTGCCCTTCCTGGGCCAAGTGGATTGAGCTAATTCTGTATTACATGCGAGGTCATAGGTGCCATGGGATACAGAGCTGGTGAAGTTAAGGCCTCTCACCTTCCTGATGTTTCCTGCTGATTTAAGCTTTAAGTGAAAGGCAAGCTCTAGCAAAACTACCCCATGAGAAGCACTGGTCCCATTGATCCCAGCGGCTGTGTCCTCTTCTGCACTGTGTCTGTGAAGCCAGATGGGGGCTGAATTCCAGAGCATTATTTTCTTCTCATATCTTCTAACTCTTGAGCCTTTCCCAAAGATCTTTGTCTTATGGCTCTGCCCACATGTTCAGCCAGAGATGGAAAAGAGGAAGTTGTGAGTTTTCCTTGACTCTCCCTTCATCTCTGAGTTTATGTATTTTTAAATAGGAGATGGTCAGACTTTTTGGATTGTGGTAGCTGCCCCATATCCAGCCTGAAACCACAGAGAAGGAAGGAAGTGTTGCGATGCGAAATGTAGCAGCTGTTTAGGTTATTGTGATGTAGCAGAAGCAGGCTGAAAGAGCACAAGACAAAAAAAAGAAGGGAAAATTTAACTCATTTAAAAAAATAATCTGTAGTTGAAGCCATTGGGTCTACTCCCAGCACAAGGCAATGTTCAGTTGCAGCAACGGTGTCTGACTCTTGCCCTAAAGTTTTGTGCTAGCCATAGCAGTGATTTTCACAATAAAAATAAAACACAAAAATAAATAGCAATCCTTGTCTGCAGACCTCTGTGATGGATTGCACCACATTTGGCTCTTCTGTGATGGGCTGTTACATTTATAGCCTGAGTCTTAAACTTACTAATGACATTGATTTAATGCCTCTTTTCTTCTTGGAAAATTGAAGTTAATAATTACCAACGTGGTTTGAGCCAATGCTTTCTTGTACTTTTTTTTACACTACAGTTATGACTCTCCCCTTTTTTTTCCCCTCATCTGTCAAACATTCAACATTCATAATAAGGTTGTGTTCTTCTCCAGCTAAGGTCACAAAACTCTTTGTGGGAGCTAATGGATTAGGCTTCCCAGTCCTGAGCAATGCTTAGCTAATCAGTGGGGAATGCAAGGCTGATAATGTGGCAGGCTGTAATTAATATATGCAAGTGTATTTGTGATATTGGACCCACTTTGTGTGGAAGTTGGTTTAGTTTATGGTTTGTTTTTTTTTTTATTGCTTAGGTTTATCAAGGCTTACAAGAAGTTTGGACTGCCTCTTGAACGGTAAGTCCTGACCTGTCCCTGCTCCAGAGGGTTATCGTGGGGGGACGTTGTGTTTCTGAGCACGGCCGTGCACACATCGCTCTGGGTGTTCGAGACGACCTCCACGGACAGCGCAAAGCTTCGCTGTCCTGTGCGCAGCGACCCAAGCACTGCCATACTGTCCCCTGCGTCTCAGTTGATGGGCACTGACGAGTGCTGGCCAAAAAGCAGCGAGGTAGAGCAGTAGTGGCGCTGGGCTGTACACAGCATCGTCCTGCTGGCAGTCTGGCCCTCGGGGCATTTCCACTCTGCCTTGAGTGGAGAGGGAGCAGCTGTCTGAGCAGCAAATGCCACCCAAAACGCTTGCCAAGCTTCTCTATGTGTACTAGTTTCAGGACTGAGTTCAGAGCATCTTTCTCTTGCTGCCATGCCACTCATGAAGGGAAGCGGGGAGAAGCACACGCTGTCCTGGAGCGTGGGTCTGTGGAGCCCTGCACGAGTGGTGTGCCCTGGTGTGAGGGAAGGGAGGTGGGCACATGTGCTGGGTCTGGAAAGCTGTGGCCCTTGCTGAGGTCTCAGAGCTGTGGCGGGGATCCCTGCGTACACTGTACAGCTGGTTGTACTCTTCTGTTGTGAAACACAAGGCTTGTGTATGGGCCTTGACATTACTAACTTCAGCCAGGTAAAAGGGACAGCAGATGGCAGCTTTTGACCAGCAAATGGAGTTTATATGGAACTGGGAAGGCACGAAGACTGGACAGTCACAGAGGGTGCCTGTTGTGCCCGAGATAGATAGTTCTCACCTTTGCTTTAATACTGAAAAAGCCAAAGGGTTGGATCAGTTATACTGCGTCTGCCCTGCACTGCAGTTGTTAGACCAAAAAAAAGACTGAAACTGTTGTTTCCTGCGCGAACTCCGCTCGTGCAGGTTTCACACATTCAGAAATACACAGCATTGACGACTAACAGCTATGAAACAATTGCTCAGGAAGTGGCTGGGAGGAGATATGTTGTATCAAATACAAAACCTGCAATTCTTTTTTTCCCCTTTCCCAGGCTGGAGTGCATCGCCCGGGATGCTGAGCTGGTGGATAAGTCTGTAGCTGATCTGAAACGGTTAGGGGAGCTCATCCACAATAGCTGTGTGTCAGCAATGCAAGAATACGAGGAGCAGCTGAAGGAAAATCCGGGTGAAGGTAAGCAAGAGGGTTGTGTGCTGCTGGTAGAATGTTTTTTGGAGCTGGTGAGAAAACCATTCCCTTGCTGGACGGGGAGGCATGCCACATTGTGACTTAAAGGCAAAGAACAAGCACGTGCTTAAACGATCCCATCTCTGCCAGGCAGCTCTCGCCAACAGAGAGAAACCCCTGGCTCTTCTGCTCAGACTGGAAAGTACCATTTGGGTCTGTTGATTCTGCTGACATGAGTTTTCCTGGGGAGAGGCTGAAGTCATCAGCTTATTTAGTGCTGGGCCACAAGGCAAAGCAGATCATATCTTAACTGCTCCTGGGACTGGGAATCAAACTGGTGCTGTGTCCTCCATGGCAAGGCTGGATCCACAGTTAGCACTTCCCAGAGCTGTCATCATCGATCACTCTCTGTACGGCTGCTCTGTGTTCTTGGTTTGGGGATACAGGGGTCTGGGCTGGATTTCCCACCAGATCTCTGCCTGTTGCAGCTGAACAAAACACTGAAGCAACAGCTCCAGCGTACCTAGATGTATTTTTAAGAAAATGATACTGGGAGGTGTCTGGGTTGCAGATCTAAGTGAGTTAGTGAAAGATAACGTTTTTGGGTCCTGCCTTAGCAGACATCCTTATGTTTAAATAAGAGGTTGCAAGCAAGGTGTTGATCTCTGTGTGTCTACGCTTTTTTTTACCGAGGCACTTCTGTCTGTAAGAGTTCTCTTAGTTGTTGTGTTTTATTGCTGAGCAGGGAAAGGACCTGGAAAAAGAAGAGGTCCTACTATCAAGATTTCTGGTGTCCAAGTCAATGTGAAATCCATCATCCAGCATGAAGAGGAGTTTGAAATGCTGCATAAATCCATTCCTGCCGACCCAGAGGAAAGGAAGAAGTGAGTTTGGCTATGTAGGCAGTGCAGAAAGAGGCTCAGAGAATTTTGTAGTGGAAAGAGAATAGCCTAGATATGTGGATTTGCTTTACCTCCCGCAGCATTAAAAGCAGCTCATGTTTGAAATGCCTTCAGGTACCGCCTGACGTGCCGTGTCAAAGCTGCCCATTTTGACGTAGACTGGGGAGTGGAGGACGACTCACGCTTGTTAGTGGGAATTTACGAGCATGGTTATGGAAACTGGGAGCTAATTAAAACAGATCCGGAATTGAAGTTATCTGATAAGGTAGGTCGCTTTGCTTGCTGCTTGCGTAGGGTCCATTGCAGTGTTCATAGAGAACATGTTCGATTTACTCCAGAAACAGATGTTTACACTTGTAACCACTCCAAAAATAATAATGAATAATAATGAGGAAAACAGTGACCTCTGTGGAATGCTGCATGCTTGATGGAAAGCAGAGTTGTGTTATTTGATTGGCAGTAAATTTTCTCTGAACAGTACCATATGAGCCACACTGAAATGATGCAGGAAGAAAATGGTAATGCTGACATACGTGGTTACATGCACGGTATAGACAGTGCACTGTCTAATTGTGACTTGATATTTCCTTCAGCATCTCACAAGAAGCTGAGTCTGAATTTCTGTGTGGAAATAATTTTTCACAGATTTGACACTGCTTATGTCAAGACTGGTCTGTGTTCGCTTTGAGGGTATAGTTACATGACTGGCTGTGGCAGCAAAGCCAGCTGGAAAGCCTCCATCTAGTTCTCTCTTCCTCAGGCATTCCCATAAGAACTGTGTATGGGGGCCATGTTGAAATGATCCAGGTTAAAAGTAAGCTGCCATCCGTTGTGTCAGCACCATAGAAGGAGAGCGAACTGTAACACAGGGCTGAGGAACATCAAGACTCTCTACACCAGCTTTGCTGCCAGTACGCTGCATTCCCGTGGCATCCCCACTAGTGTTTTTAACAAAGATCAGGCTGCAGCTGAGAGCCCCCCTATGTGAAGTTCAGAATTCAGAAGTCATTTTACAATGGAAACAGCTGCCTGAGACACGCCACCCAATTTGCAGTGAGGTATGGAGGCAGCTGTAGCTGGCAAGCTGAGATACTTCCTCCACAGAGTGGCACCTTGCAGCCTTGTTTTCCGCTAAAAACTCTGCATCTCTGTCATTGCTGTGGCAGTGTCTCTGGTTACCAAACAGGACCAGCCAGCTGAGACAAGGCTGTCACAAACAAATCTGATGTGTCGAGGAGAGAGGACTCAGTTTTGCAATGCAAGTTCCCAAACACATTTTGCAAAGATTTTTTTTTTTTCTTTTTGCACACTTACAAGAAAGATTTAGAGAATCTGGAGAGCTGCTGGGAGGTCCTTTCACTTCTGCAAAAGGCCAAGGACAGGGATGCTTGCTAGGAGCTTCGCTTTTGGCTAGGCAGGGAGACTCTGTGTGGGATTTGGAGGAAATGCTTGAACCTTCTTGTTCCCCAGAAGGTGCAGCACCTGCAGTGCTTTTCTGGGCCTGGAAGGACTGCTGCTGGTGTATCTCTTTTGTCAAGATTTGATAGATGCATGTGGGCATTGGTGTTTTTTTTCTTCTTTCTCAAAGATCCTGCCTGTTGAGACAGATAAGAAACCTCAGGGAAAACAGCTCCAGACCCGTGTTGATTATCTACTGAAACTGCTGAAGAAAGATCTGGACAAGAAAGAAAACCTGAAAGATGGGGAAGAGGTGAGATGTGGCTGTTTGGTTCTGCGGGTTTCAGGATGAGTGGTTGGCTGATGGCAGGAGACAGTGTGTGCTCCCATTTCACTGAACATCATCTACATGAAAAAATTGGACTTGTCTGTTGTCTGATTGCATTGTGATACTGAAATGATAATTAGTAAGGGGCAGGTAATTATTGCACTTTCTGAAGGACTCAGACGTATCAGGCTTCCTGTCACCCTGCAGGACCTGCAGCCGTTTGCAAGGTGTTCAGGAGATGGGGTATGTCCCCAGAAAGCAGCTGTGGCTCTTTGCTTGCCCTGACTTGTTCTGTGTTTTCACCAGGGCAAGCTAAAGAAGAGGAAACCACGAGTAAAGAAAGAGAACAAGGCTCCCAAAGTCAAAGATGAGCATGGGAATGAACTCTCCTCCCCTCGGCACTCAGACAACCAGTCAGAAGAAGGTGAAGTCAAGGTGAGTCAACTCGGTGGATAGTGGCTTTTCCAGGTTTCCTTGAGCTGGGATGTTACTGCAGAAACTCATCTTGAGAAGCACCGCTAGCAAATGCCCCGTGGAGTCGGGGGGCACTACAGAGTGCCTTCCCACAGGAGACTGGCAAACTCCCAAAAACATCTATACAGCTGCCGGGGTGAAGGAAGGGTCTTTCCCACCCACTCTTTTAGGTGAGTGCTTTAAGTGTTTTGGGGGATCCTGGAATGGCCACACACATCCACGTACTGACTTGGAGCAAAGGTTGTCTCAGGACAAAGTCTGTTGCCCTTATAAAGGAGAGAAAGAAGAATTGTTTCCCTCTCCTTTTCAGTACGTCAGCCAGTGGTGAAGCTGGAGTTTACCAAGGTCATGCTGTTGCTTAGAAAACCTTCTGTCTTTGAGTGGTTTGGCTTCTAGTCTAAGGCTTTTTGTTCATGTGCTGATCAGTATCTACCTTAGGGGCTGAGCGTCCTGAGCTGCTGGCACAGGAAAGGAGCGCTTATCTGCAGTTTGCCAGCTAGTTTCAGATTGGGGCTCGTCTGTTTTTTATACTCTTTTGTCAAGGGTTGGGTGGATTGCAGCAGAGGGCTTTGCTGTCTGGTTAAAGAGATGTGAGGGCAAATTTGGGTGGACCACAAAAACTGCCTGCATTTCAAGGATGTAAGTTTTATGGAAGAAAGTGTACGTGAGGTGAGGGACTCCAACTCTGACTGTGTTGTGACTGATTTTCTAGGAGGATGGCTTGGAAAAGAGCCCGGTGAAAAAGAAACAGAAGAAGAAAGAGAACAAAGAGAACAAGGAAAAACAGACAGTGACTAAGAAAGAAAAGGAAAGCGATAAAGAGAAAAAGAAGACAAAAGAAAAGAAAGAGAAGGTATGTGGTACTCTCTGGAGCAGTTTAAGAGATAGGAAAGTCTCTGAGCAAGCTATGAGACTTATGATTCATGAAAGGCCCTCTGTGAAGAGACATCGATGAAGCACTGTGGGGTGAAGCATTATCCCTTTTTCAGCCTCTCCTGAATTCTTATTGTGAAGAATTGCAATAAAAAGTAGAAAAGGCAATATATCCTAAAGCTTGATGGAATGCGAGCAAAAAGGAAGACATTTTGTCAGCCTGCCTGTAAGGTACAGTTGTCCCTGTGACAGCAATATGGCCAAATAGCTGATGTTAAGGAAGAAATGGGGAAAGAGCTTGCAGCACTCGGAGCAAAGTTCTGTTCAGCGGTGATTTATCACAGGGTTGGCAGCTCCTTGTCTTATTTCCCTGTAATTTAAACTCACCCCAAAGAACCCAGCCGTCCACACCATCAAGACTGTAGGTTGTCCTTGTGGCTGTTCAGGACTCACCAGAATGACTGTTTCAACATCACTGGTATGCTGTGGACTAAAATGTCCCTTGGATTTTGGGTACAACTGCCCTGAGGCAGGATTGAAATTGGAAGGACGGTAGAAGCTTCTATAATAATGACCTGAAGTACCTGTCCAAGGAACAGGTATGCACTGCATGCCTGGTGTGTTTTGACAGTGAGGTCATAAGTGCAAAACAAGGAGCTTTGTGGCATATGTTGGGGGAAATTTGCTTTCCAGTGATATTTAGTATGACTTTTGACTCTAAAGGGCTTTGACTGCAGGTAAGTCATATAAGTCAAAATTTACACTAGCGGGCTGCGATTTGAGGTTGCTTTCCAGAGGGTCTGAGGCCTAGTGACATCACATGAAGTTGCAGAGCCTCGTATACAGGAGACTACGCTGTCTTTTGCAAGGGCCATATATTCTTCAGCTTAACCTCTCTTCCAAGTCTTCAGCATTGGTTTTCTCTCCATGAGTGTAAATGTTGTATTCGTGTCCAAAACGTTGGCTCTGCCTTCTCTCTAATCCCCTGAGGGATGACGTAAAGCTAAATAGAGGCATTGCAGCTAAAGAGCTTGAGATCTTGGGAGGAAAGCTGTAGGAGCAGTGCCCAGGGTTTAACAACTGCCACTAACAATAGTGTGGAGGTTGTTAACTGGATCAGTTGGGACCCTGCAGTCTGGCTTATCCTGTGATGTGTGTAATTTGTCCTTGTAAAGCCTAAAGGTGGTGAAACCAAATCTGGAAGTAAAGGGAAGAGATCGCAAGGTCCCGTCCACATTACAGCAGGGAGTGAACCGATCCCCATTGGAGAAGATGAGGATGACGATCTGGACCAAGAAACATTTAGCATAGTGAGTATTTTCCTTGGGAGAAGGGAGGGCAGACAGGGTTTGCTTGCACGTTATCCAAAGAAGTGTTTTAGGTGTCGGGGTGTGACACCCCCCCCAGTGCCCCGCAGTGATTTCCTCTGGCTGGTCTCAGAGCACGGCAGAACAACCCTATACAAGAGTTGCCCACCAGCTGGCTGCTGTAAATGGCACTTCAGCTGGAAGAAACGCCAAAGCTCTTCCAGCTCCTGATTCTCACCAAGCAATTTAACTATTAACGGGTTCAGATAACCCTCTTCAAAATTCAGCTTTGCATGAGCACACATGTTGATCCCCTCGCTCTGCCAGGGATGCCAGGCAGGGCAGAAGAGGGCAGCATGTCAGCGGAGCACGCAGAAGGGTTCTCCTCCTCAGCTGATAACTTCCCTTTTGTCAGGTTTTTTCTTTTACTTTCCCTCTGTGGTGCATGAAAGGTCCAGTCAGGCAGCAGCAACCTGTCTGATCTACTGTCTGTGCACAGTGTTGATGCGTGCAGCCAAAAAAGATGGT
>Ga0065711_1002823_pt1 | contig 31407 bp, 26 predicted proteins | sample Hoacrofraction12_FD_59098 | JGI IMG/M metagenome (GOLD analysis project Ga0065711, IMG submission 59098) | Hoatzin crop microbial communities from Cojedes, Venezuela - Epithelial fraction 12 v2 (version 2) | ecosystem: Host-associated > Birds > Digestive system > Esophagus > Crop | place... | reverse complement strand
CTGGGCACAGCCCCGGCCCGGGGGACGGCCCGGTCAGCGCTGCGGGGTCGGGGGTCGCGGAGCGAGGGCAGCCGGCAGGGATCGGGCGTTGGTGCGGGGTGAGGGGGCTGTGCAGCCTGTGGGCCTGCTTCGCCTGCCTGTAGGCCCTGCGTTTGTCTGATCGTTTGGTTGGTTTGTTCTCCCGGAGCTCTCAAGCTGTGCGGACGCTTTGCTCGCCGCCTCTGGAGGCTGGGAAGTGCCTGCTGGTAAGTGGAAGGCAGAGATGGAGTAATAAGAAAAGTGTTTCTGGGTGAAATTGGAAATGCCTCTCCATCTTTGATACCAGAGCGCGATGAGTGCAGTCTGTGGAAAGGTGGAGTTACGGGAGTGAAGGGTTGGCTGGCGATACGGGGAGAGGCATTCTGGGTTCAGACCTGATATCTAAAAAATGCCAGTGCGGTGCTTAGGGCTTGTTGTCCTGCCAGACTCGGAGCCCAGATGAGTACTGAGGCACTTTCTTTTCTAACTTCTGAACGAGTGGTCTCTTCGAGAACCCCTTGCAGTGCCCTAATTACCAAGCTGTGTCAATTTGACACCGCTGTTCATGAGACATTGTACTGCGTGAGATCTGTGCCATTGGCTCAGCCAGTTATGCCATGTCTGCGCTATGTTTTCATTCCTTCTCCAGGTAGTCTGCTGCCTTTTGCTGTAATACCAGATCCAGGTCTTCAGGTTCCTAGTACTATCGATGTGGCTGCATTGTTGTTTAACAGCCTGATAACCATATCAAACTCCTGTGATAATTTGGAGGGAATGTAATTGCACATGGAAACTCTTAAGTTCTTAGAAATCACTCCTTGTGACGGGGCAGAAATCTACTTGGTTTTGTTCATAATCGTGATTTCTGATCAGACACAGTTAAAGCTCTGCATGTTATATATTGGTTTGCCTAAAGCAATTACTTCAAGTTTTGTAGTCATTTTGTCATGTTAAGAATAACAAAAAGGTCAGTGCTTTTAGATCCAAATAAGAATCCAGGGCTATAATGAATACGACTTACGCAAATGCCTCATTTACTCTTCAAGTGCATGGATGCCTGCTCTGCCATTCCAGGATGACTGAAATAGGAGCTTACAGCTTGCTCCTTGTTTTCCAGGTATTGACAGGTAGCAAACTGCAAGCCACACGAGGGCTTCTGGCAGCCCACAGCTTACTTTTGCCACGGTCTGTGAATAATCAGAATGTGGGGGATATGAGAGTATTTTAGTGCTGAGGTGGTGCAAACATCCTGTCATGTTACAGAAGGCACAGATAGCCTTTCCTCATGTGCACCGGTCCATATGTGCTCTGCTTTCATACGCATTAAACATGTTGATGGGACACATCAATATTTCTAGTCATGTAAGTGACACACATCTAATGATATCTAATAAAGCCGAGGCTTAGAGTTTGTGAGTGACTTCTTTATAAACTGAATAGCTTATCCCTAAAGAAAAGTTAGGCATCAGTGCTGTAGTTCATCAGCAGATGAGCATCAGTATGAAGCTTGGACTGTGAGCCTACACCTTCCCCAAAAGAATATGCCTTCGTATGTCTGATCATATGTCATATTTTATTTATTGTCACATAATAATGGAAGTACACATTGTGTCAATTGAGTTTTCAAGAGTTAGTTTTGCTTGATGAAGTTTTCAGACAATCAGTTTTGGCTTATCCCACTCTTTCTGGAGCAGGTAAGCTGCTGGGATAGGTAGAAAAATACTAGCTAGATATCTTCATTTCACTTTTAAAAACTATGAGTTCCCAGTACCATCTCACAGGCAGGGCTTTTTCCAGTTCGTTGTTTAGCAAGCACGATGTTGTTACTTCAAAATAGTACCTCCAGATTAATGGAACACTTTAAGTAACAAATCCAGAAGTTATGAAACATACTAATGAAGGCTTTTCTGTGGCAGTCTTGGAAAACCAGTGATACAAATAACTTTAGAGCTGCCTCTAAAGTGCTGTTTGTTGCTTTTATTCCGGTTGGTATTAAAGATGAGCTTGTGCTTACCAATGCGGTCACTTATTCCTGCTTTGTCATATCTGGCCTGGTACTGGTATGTCGGTGGATAGCTGTATTTCTCCTCCTGTAATTCAGTACTATATATAGTGTATAAATTATTTTAGGGATAGTCTTCTATTCAAGTTGGGAATTCTAACTTGAGATAACAAGTCTTTCATATCCATAGGTTTGCATTACCTTTCAATTTTTTTTTTGGTATATCACTGTTCTCAAACTCTTCAAACTAGTACACATGAGTAGCATTCTACTGTTGTGAATGAGTGGTTAGGTCCCTTAAAGAATCACCGTCAAAGGTATTTGCAAGAAATGGTTTTAATAAGAATTTATAAAATGTGATTTAACAAAGTTCATTGGCAAGGTTCACTCTGTTACTTATTAAATGAATGGAATACCAAATCGAGGTAGGATTGAGATAGGATAATTTACACAGAGTTGGAAGAAAGATGTAAGGGGCAAGGGAGACCCTCCTGTTGAGTCACAGGGTTCAGAATGGACCCCTTTGCTTTCTAAACCCCTGCTCAGAGGGGAGCCTGGGTGCAGCTGGATCCAGACTTAGCCTTAGGCTGCAACGGTTTATGTCTAAAGGATATGTATAGCAGCAGTTTGAGGTTTGCTCACAGTTAGAGAGAGAGAAAATCAGAGGAATTTAACAGTAATTAACCATTGGTTAACTTAGCATTTACAAAGTGGTTAAGATAATTCACTGCAATCACAATAATAGGATATTATGATTTGAATTTATTCATACACACACACGCACGCAGACAATATGCATAGAGAAAGGTACCTGTTAAACATTCCCCTTGAGTTCAGTGAAATACTCACGTCAAATGTTTTTTCACAATGGGCGAAGATTGAGCCTTAAGGAGTGAGTTTAGGCCAGGCTCCGTCAGTGACGGTAACTTCACACTCCAGAGTTCCTGAGTGAGTCCTCTAAGTGGGACGCTTCTCAGAGGACTTGGAACCCCAGAGTTCAAGGTGGTCTGAGAGGTGTCCCACTCAGAGGGAGATGCTGGCTGCAGCCCGCTCCAGTCCAGAATTGCTCAAAGGGCCTGACTTGGTACTGATGTTTATAGGGTCACAAGATGATCGACTTTAGGCATCAGTAAATTTCCATCCTGGCCACAATCCATGTGAGGTAGTTCTGACAGCAGCCATACAATTCCAGTACTTCCCAGAATGTCCAGTTCTGACACATACCAGGCAGGTAAGGTCCAGGCAGCAGGAGTTCCAGGTGCAGGCAGGGGGTGCCTGATCGACCCAACTCACTGCGCTTGTACAAAGACAAGGAAGGTGCCAAGTCGTCCCAGCTCACTGCTCTTGCAATAACACAGTGTTAGCTGGTTCTGAGATCGTCAGGTGGCCCGAGGAGTGGGGGCCGTACCACAAAGTGTACAAACATTCAAAATGACAAATTTACTATTCTTCTGAACAAGTGTAGTGCAAGAGGCACGTTCATTTTTCAGTAATGGCTTGTCATGCTCAAAAGAGAAAACACTCAAACCGATGAACCTTCTTTTCTGACCTTTGCAAAGGAAGAGAAGTGGTTGCTGCTGGAACCTGGTTTTTAGCAGTTTGTATTGAATTGATTTTCCTTTGGAGATGAGACCAAATCAGGTCTGTTTCCACAGCGTAGTTATTGTTACAGCTTGTTCTTTCTAAACATATAAAACCAACTGTTCATTATAGCACGCAGCTTGTTAATAATCTCTTGCAAAATATTACAGTAAAATGTTACCCACTGTGTTGGAATTAAATTCAAAAGGTATTTTTCTTAAACTTCCTCTAATTTTAGTGTAAGTGGGATTCAGAAGGTCAAATGTACTGAACAACTGATTGAAATGGTTGAACAGCTCTGTCTCCTTTGAGTACAAATTGGCTTAACAGTGTCAACTGGTGATATAGTACGCTCTTATTGTGCATGTTCTTGAGAAAGAGTGTTAACAAAAGTCCACCATGTGTAGCAGCTGCTTCTCTTCTTCACACATCAAGTCAAGAAATCATTTTCAGAGCACAGAAACTTTGCTTGATAGCTCTCATTTCTCATGTCTGCTAATGCTAATATTTGACTAAAAGCTTGTAGGTTATTTCCTTTATTTAATCATAGAAGCCAGGAAATGAATAGCAAGAAAGTTAGTATTTCTATGCCACCATTCTCTTGCAAACACAAGCAGTGCTGTGGACTAGAAGAACATAAGTGCATGTGTTTTGTATGCAAATAAAAACCAAAGTAGATTCTGTATAGCTAATGGTCTAAATTTATATAGTGTTACAGACAGAAGCTGAGAAAGAATGTCTGTAAACTAAGTGACTGGAGAACAGCACTTCTTCCATCGTAACACACATCATGCTGTCCAAATATTTGCAGTTAAAAAAACACAATTAAAAACAACCAGAAAACCCAACAACCCCCCACCCCAACAAAACGGAAACAAACACTCAAACAAACAAAACCCTGAACAACACAAAAAATAACAGAACATGCCAACAGTAAAGGTTTGTACTGACTCCAGAAGTTTTCTGTGCCTTTATTTGGCTCCTGCTGCACCTAGGATGTTAGAGGGTGCAGACCTTCAGTGAGCTAATGACTCGGCCAAAGGGTAAAAGAGGGCATCAGTCATCTTCCCTGCCAGTTCATGCTGCGGGGGCAGCACTGTTCAAGTAACTGAAATATTAAAAATTGGCCCCTAAAACCAAAGATGCCTGTGATTGGGCATGAAACAATGAGCTGTTTTGAAGGGAGGAGAAGTAATACCAAAAGAACTGGGTACTGTAACAAACTGATGGAGGCAGCTTTGCCTGGAGAAGACAGAAGTAGGATGTCGTGGGCATGCTGTGGGTGCTAGTTCATGTTTATAATTTGTTGTGGTAACACTTCCATGAAGGATATTGGGTTTATTTGACTTTTTTTTTTTCTTGTGGCTTATAATGAAGACAAATACTTGGAATGTTGTATCCATTAAACAAGAAAAACAAGAGCCCCAGTTGCTGGAGTACCAAAAGAAAATTAGTGATACCATATATGTTGACAGCTTTTTTGTTACAAAAAACCTCTTTGAATTTCTTTTGTCTCGTAGTTCATGTGATCAGCAACAATAAAATCAGAAATAAAATTGCAGACGTCTTGTGAAAAATCACTGTAAACTCTATATAGGAAATCCCTGCAGACCTCCGTTATGCACTTCCCACTCTCACTTTTGAGATTTCCCCTTCAATTTACTGTCAAGAAACTGCATTAAATTCATCTGCTTGGGAACAAAGTTGGAGTTTGACTCTGTTTAGGAGGAACTTACATTTCAGAGATACTACAGCAGATATTTCATACTTGAGCATTACACTAATTCAGTATAAAAAATAAAAGAACATAAGCAAGAGGTATTTAATAGATTTCCATTACAGACTGAATATTTACAATGTCAGTAAAAACAGTAGCATATTATGACTAGACTTTCTATTTCACCTTATTATTACAATTAAATTTTCTATTTTTATTGTGCCCTAGTAGTGATGGTACTTTTCTTCCATTTCATTTTAGTATTCCCATTCATTTAGTCTAATAAATCCCAGCTACTCTGCAGTACTACTGGCCTGGGAAATGTTCCTTATCATTTCACAAAGAGACAAATAGAAATGGAAAGCACTGCAGTCAAAATGGAAAAGACTAAGGCTGTCCAATTATGTCATGTGGGAAATATCAGAATTCTAAAATGTCTTTTTCTTGAATGTTTTTAAGACCTAGATTACTTGGGGGTGAATATGTTTGAGTTTTTGCATTTACCATATTTTCAAAACATACTTGGAATACAGAGCAGTAATGCACATAAAAAATTTCTGTCCAGGTTAGAATCTTTTTCATATGAATTTCTGTGTGGTACTCATTGGCTGTACTCTGGTCACTGTTTGATATGGGTTATTTCCCAGAAACGTGGCATTGTCAGATGTCTATCTAGAAAATTAGTAAAATGACCAGAGTGGTAGGAACAACCAGTGAAGTGTTGCAATTTTGTATTTCAATACAATAACTACACAATTTTTTTTTAATTTAAAAATAAAACAATAATGAGTGGTAATATGGAGTTGAGTGCAAACACAGTAATAATTCATTATTTTTCATTACAGCTCCTGAGGCCAGTGAAGGAGAAACAGCAGTCTGAGGTGAGACAGCATTCGACAGAACCTCATCAAATGCTTTTAGCGACCTTTGAGAACTGCTGTTGTACTTGAAAATTGAATATTACCTGCTGCAAAACTGTACTGTTTCAAACTTGACTTTCCCATTCTCCCCATCTTCATTTAGTAATGAAAATGAAGTATAATATTTAAAGATACTGCTGCCTTTTACCATGAGTAGTTCCTTTGAAAACACAACAGTTCTTAAATGCATGTTTTTATGATTGCAGTACTTGGCCGAGGATGAAAACAATAATCTGATGCCTTGCATACTTTCAGTGATACGCAAAAATCTGATGCATTAAAGGATTTTCTGAGGCCAAAACTAATATCCATATTTACTCATTCTTTGTTTTTAAATTGAACGCTTTTTTTTTTTAGCATCTGAGCAGTGAGCATCATCAGCATTTACATCTGTTTTTTTTGCATTTCAGCAGTTCAGATGTCATTGAAAATTCTTTGAGATCTTCAGCACATGGAAGATTAGAATTAGTAATTTAGTATTATAACGAGGAGTAATTAAAGCCTTTCATAGATACCAGAAGGTGATCAAGGAAAGCTCTTTTCTTCCTTAGCAAGTCTTGTGTAGTGCTGTCAGGATTAAATGAAGTGCAACTCATGGTCAATAAGGTTTTTACTATTCTATTAAAATAAATATTAATCTCTTAAAATGCTATCCCTTTTGTCTTTCATACATAATTTCTGTCCCGACTTTGTCTCGTTTAGCATAATCATATGCCATATTTAGCCCAGACAAGTGGTTTTAGATTCTATTAATTTTTAAATATTGTCAAGTAGACATGCAAGTATATCTTCGCTGTATGTTGATAGCCTAATTCACTTATCTGTAAGTTCATTTTAGACTCTTTCACTAATGCACAGAACACCAATGACCTTTCAGGAAAATAGCAGTATTTCAGTGTGGCAACGCTGCTGCTTTTCAGTTAGGGTTATTAAAAATCTCAAACAGGATCTGCTAGAAGTGCAAAATGGCAGTCATTTTAGATACTGTTTTTTTGGAGTCTGGTTTAAGAGGGTGATTTGTAACAGTACATACTGGAGTGATTAATGAGATTTCACCATGTTTGTGCATAGCTCCTACCTACAGAAAAAAAAAAAAAAACAAAACAAAAAACCTCAAAAAACCCCACCAAAACACAAAACACTAAGGACAGGTTAGTTCTGTACCTTTCACTGCTCCCTGGAAATTCTTATATGGACTCCTAAAGGTTTTGTTTTGAATGATAGCCATTTCAGCAAGAATTTTAGCAGATGCAGAGGACATTCAGGGAACTTCTGAAAATTCCTTATGTTCTGCTTTATAAAGTCTGTTGGGCACACTTGGCACAAGCTATGAATCCGACCCTGATTTTCAAGCATTTGAAAGGTCCGAGTAAAATGACATTTCTGTAATACTTTTATTCTTTCCCTTTTTTTCAAGTGTATTTTAAGTACACATCTGAAGAAACCACGTTTTACTCCTTTATTTTAGGTTTAAGTAGCAGTCACCAGGGGTTAGATGCTGTTAAGTGTAACAAAGCATGAAGATGACGAGATGAATGAACCAGAGGCTTTTCAGTTTGATCACATCATCCAGTGTGTAATGGTACAGATTTTGTATTCCAGACACAGATGTCACCTTGGGGTTGAAATCATGCTGGATGAATCTATGTGAGTAAGTATAACTAAATCATGCTGGATGAATCTATGTGAGTAAGTATAACTAAGATAGCATTCCCCCTCCGCCTTTACTTTCCTATTTTAATAGAAAAAGGAAAATGAGTCCTCCTGAGTTAAGAGATGAGTTAATTGCATGTGGGATTTGTGATGGAAAGTTCTCTCTAAAATAAACACAGTGATAAAAGTTGTTCTTTCACAGTTTAGGGGGAAAGACTGCGTCTAGTGACAGAGTGCTAGATTAGACTGGACTGATTCTGGTCTCTTTTAGGACATCAGTGCTTGAGTAGTACATATAGCACTGTATATTAGAATTGTTAATTGTATCCTAGCAAAATATCTTTCTGAAGTTTTTTTATTAAATGTCTTTAAAACCATGTGCAGAATGTTACTTCCCATGTTGTATATTAGTTCCAGCAGCTCTGAAATGAATGATACGCTGGTGGGCTTTAGAAAACCAGAAGAACAAGAATCTGCCAAGGAGGCTAGATGGGACTTTAAAAAAAAATTTCAAATTATTTAACTATTATTAAAAAATTAAAAAAGAAATGCTGACTAAAGGTCTCAATTAATAAATTGTGTCAGCTTCTATTAATTTTGTTTCTCCATTACAGCAAGACACTGTTGATCCAAAATTTATTAGCAGTGTTTTATTAAAGCCAGCGGAGGGCAGACTTGAATTGGAAACTTTTTACTGCCTCAGTTACTTTAACTTAAAATACCATGCAGTCCCTTGAGCTCAAAGCTGATGGCAATTTCATCACTTCTCTACTGTTCTAATTACACTTGTGCTGGATAAAAGCTTCTTTACAATTGCTTTTTGACAAAATGAGTGTTTTGCTATGTCGCAGTAAGAACAGTGAATGTTTAAATAAAGATGCTAATATGAAAGTGGGTAAGTCAGTGTATTAGCTGTATGTTACTCTCGGGAGAGAATCCATACTGCTTAATAATTAACCATGTGTATCTTAAAATGTTTTTTGAAAGCTATTGAATTTCATTGTCCCCATTTTACAGATGAAGAAACAGGAATAGTCGTAGCCTTGCAAGTTACCCACCCATGCAGGTGACCTACAGAAGCAAGAACAAAATCCAGATTTCTGAGACCTAGTCCAGTGCTCCAGCATATTTTTTGCACAAATAAACAGTGACTTGTCTAACTCTTGCAAGCATTGCGGAAATGCTTGCTAGCAGCCCAAATTGGTGAAGCTAGAGGAGCTTACACTGATGAAACAAGCCGGTTGTGTGACAGGCAGGTTGTAGATCTTGAGAAGAATATACTCCTCGAGAAGGTGGATGGTGGTCAGATCAGATCTGATGGCTAAAGATCTGCTCTAAGAGTAGTATTTTATTATTAAAACAAGTACTCTGCATTTTTAGGTATATTTGTCATTAATTAGACAGGTTGTACTCTTTCGGAGGAATGAAGAGCCTTTCTGTGTAGACCATTAAAGCCATTCCAATCTCACTACTAGGAAATGTATGGTTAAAAAGTCATTTTGCATACAGATGAGGGATTAAGATGCTAAATAGACTGTTCCTCCCTTCCTTTCATCTTTAATTATGAGGGTTTCAAATTATGCGTGCTACAATAGCCTCCTGTTAACTCACCAAGCCCACCCTATTTTACTGTACCTGTGGTCAGTAACATCCGTGGGATTAGCATGACCGTCTATCCCATTTTCCTTATATGGTTAGGAGTTAGTTACCCATTGTAACAGCTTTTTAAATTATAAAAATACACTGATCTTTTTATCTATAAGCTTTAGTGTAAACTGTTCTTTCTGTTTCTAGAGAAGACTGGAGGCACGCTGTTACAAAGCTTGCCATTCCTAAGACTTGTATAAGATATACCACAGAACATTTGGTGCTGCATATTGAAAACTCCATTTGTAGAACAAACGAGCACATTGCACAATGCATTTTTTCCTTTTGCTCTTATTGTTAATTTGCAGTGGACATTTTTTGTTGGTGGGAATTAGTCATTGGTTCATATGACTCCAATGAAAAGGACCGCATTGGAAATAATAAATTAGAATGTGAATGAGTGGGAGCTTACAGTTTGGACTCACTGTATAACCTGTTATTGTGTTATTCATTTTTGGCATGCTTCCAGATAAATAATGCTAAAATAGGAGTCAGAAATATCTGGCAGTGATTTAAAGTAAATTAAAACAATGTGGGAATTATTCCAAAACTTACTATTGTAAATTGAAATTAATTTCAGCAATGAATTTTAGGTTATCCTTCAAAGAAGTAAGTCCAAAGACAGAGATGCACAGGGAGGGCTTTCAAACAACCTTTATGGTAGCCTGTTACTGACTCTTTGACTCTATATTCAAGATTTTCCAAGTACTATGTGAAGGTTTGTAAGCATAGATTACAGAAGAGTCCACTCTGAATTGCTTTAAGATTCCTGATGATTTCTCCTCATTATACTTTATAACTTTACACCTCACACAGAGCTGACCTCTCCAGATAGTGACCACTTTCCATAACTGAGAGGCCTGAAAATGCAATTATCTCAAAAGGGAAAAGGTTAATTTTCTCTTCTGCAGAAGGTGAACTCCCCTCTTTTCAAAATAACCACTTATTGAAGGCGTCTATTTACAGACTAGTTTTATAGTAAGTGACTGTATCTCTTAGCTTAAGAAGAAACTAGAAAGATAACAATTCAATTAACTAAAACTGCTGCTTTGAGAAGTGTGGTTCCCAGTGTCACTATTCTTTAATTCATCCCTAATTATGCATTGCTACCTATAAATTTTTTAGAAATATTATTTCACACTCACAGGACAAACGCTATGATTTTGGGAAAGATACATCTAATGTAGCACTTTTTGAGTCTAAAATTAAACCTTAATTCCAGTGTAGCACCAGTGCCTTCCAGAATTTTTTAGATTTGCGGTATTTCACTGTGAGGAGGCCTTAGCTCTCTTGTTTAATCCCTTCTCTCAGTCTCTTGCAACAGTGGTAACATGTTCTTCATTCTCAGCGCAGAAGTACAATACACTGGAAGAGCTAGCACATTCTCCAGCAAGAGAGCAAAGGTGTGGGTTTCTGGGAAGCACAACAGCATCCGTCTGCTCCCCAGATAAATCTAAGCCCATCTTCCTGGCTTATAGGTGGCTTTTTTTACCTTTTGCTCCATGGTAAACATCAAAACTTTCCATGGTAAAATTCATTTTATATTAAAACCACAGATAAATCCACTCTACACTCTTGAATTGAAGTCTTTTTGACAGCCAACTTGGAAGCTATAAATATGAAAGTAATGCATAAATATAAAAAGTGTTGCTAAAGCAATTGTGTAAAATAAGGTGTATATGAAAATTAATGTTAAAAATGTCATGATTATGGGGAATAATTACAGGAGAGTTCCACCACTCCAGTTATATCTGGTCAATACATGGAGTTAAAGGAGAGTTTTACCTTGTTATTGTTACCTGTGTAACTGATTACATCTTTCAGTTAAAACCATTAACCGTTATTAAGGGGAAGTAAGCCTGAGCTTTTGGGGACATGGCAGATTTTTCCTGCTGTAAGCTTCAGCAGGTTACAGCTCTACCTCCACGATGAGCTGTTCTTACACTAATCCTAGATGGTGTATGTTCTCTTTTGTTTGTACCTAGCCTTCCCTTTTATTTGTAATATATATGTTAAATGTTCAAAAAATTAACGATTTAAGAGCAGTTAAGAAATTACTGCCTCAGAAGCACGTCATCGTTATGTACAGTTGTGTTCGTTCTGCTGAGCAGGCCCGACTCAGTAACAGAGGGAGTTGCATATAATGCAGAGTAACTGTCACGGAGCAGTAGCTGTTGCTATAGGCAGATTGACCGAAAGCCTGTTGCTGTATTTCTTTACATGAAAACAAATGGATAGATAAATACTGTCTGAATAAAAACATGACATTGTATGCCTGTGACAAAAAAGAAAATGGTATTTTATTGGCAAAGCATAGTTAGTTTTGGATTAAAAAAAAAAGAAGAAATTTGAATATGCCGTGTGTAAAGCTTGTACAATTGTATTTGATCAAACTCAGTTACTATGGGAATGTACTTTCAGAGATGGGAGTTTTAATGACAGCGAAATGATACTTCCACATCTATGGAAATCAAAGCCGCCTGCTGTCAGGTTGCCAGGACCCTTAAATGTATGCTGAAGTGTCCTTCTCCCTTTTAGTCAATTAAGTATGTTTATGCTTCATAGAATCATAGAGTCACAGAATCATAGGTTGGAAAAGACCCCTAAGGTCATCAAGTCCAACCGTCACCCCAACACCACCAGGCCTACTAAACCATATCCTGAAGTGCCACATCTACACGTTTTTTAAACACCTCCAGGGATTGGTGGCTAAACCACCTCCCTGGGCAGCCTATTCCAGTGCCTGACCACTCCTTCATTAAGAAATTTTTCCTAATATCCAATCTGAACCTCCCCTGATGCAACTTGGGGCCATTGCCACTTGTCCTATCGCTAGTTATCTGGGAGAAGAGACCAACACCTGCCTCACCACAACCTCCTTTCAGGTAGTTGTAGAGAGCAATAAGGTCCTCCCCCAGCCTCCTCTTCTCCAGACTAAACAGCCCCATTTCCCTCAGCTAGTCCTCACAAGACTTGTTCTCCAGACCCTTCACCAGCCTCGTTGCCCTTCTCTGGACACGCTCCAGCACCTCAATGTCCTTCTTGTAGTGAGGGGCCCAAAACCGAACACAGTACTCCAGGTGTGGCCTCACCAGTGCGGAGTACAGGGGCACGATCACCTCCTTGCTCCTGCTGGCCACGCTATGCCCGATACAAGCCAGGATGCCGTTGGCCTTCTTGGCCACCTGGGCACACTGCTGGCTCATGTTCAGCCGGCTGGTGACCAACAGCCGCAGGTCCTTTTCTGCCAGGCAGCTTTCCAGCCGCTCCTCCCCAACCCTGTAGCGCTGCATGGGGTTATTGTGACCCAAGTGCAGGACCTGGTACTTGGCCTTGTTGAACCTCATACGATTGACCTCAGCCCATTGATCCAGCCTGTCCAGATCCCTCTGCAGAGCCTTCCTACCCTTGAGCAGATCGACACTCCCACCCAACTTGGCATCATCTGCAAACTTAGTGAGGGAGCACTCAGTCCCCTCATCCAGACCATTGATAAAGATGTTAAACAAGACCGGACCCAAAACAGAGCCCTGGGGGACACCACTCACGACCAGCCGCCAGCTGGATTTAACTCCATTCACCACCACTCTCTGGGCTTGGCCATTCAGCCAGTTCTTTATACAGCAAAGCATACACCCATCCAAACCATGGGCAGCTCATTTCTCCAGGACGATGCTGTGGGGAACAGTGTCAAAGGCCTTATTAAAGTCCATGTATATGACATCCACAGCCTTTCCCTCATCCACCAGGCGGGTCACCTGGTCATAGGAGGAGATCGGCTGGTCAAGCAGGACCTGCCTTTCATGAACCCATGCTGGCTGGGCCTGAGCCCCTGGTTGTCCTTCACATGCCAGGTGAGTGCACTCAGGCTGAATCACTCCATAATGTTCCCTGGCACCGAGGTCAGGCTGCCAGGTCTGTAGCTCCCGGGATCCTCCTTCTGGCCTTTCTTGTAGATGGGTGTTACACTGGCGATCCTCCAGTCACCTGGGACCTCCCCTGTTAGCCAGAACTGCTGATAGATGATGGAGAATGGCTTGGCCAGCTCCTCTGCCAGTTCCCTCAGCACTCTTGGGTGAATCCCATTTGGCCCCATAGACTTGTAAGTGTCTAGGTGACATAGCAGGTCTTTAACTGCTTCCTCCTGGATTATGGGAGGTTTATTCTGCTCTCCCTCCCTATCTTCCAGCACTGGGGGCTGAGTACACTGGGAATAACGAGTCTGGCTATTAAAGACTGAGGTAAAGAAGGCATGAAGTACCTCAGCCTTTTCCTCATCCCTGTTGGCAATATTCCCCCTGCATCCAATAAGGGATGGAGTTTTTACATTTTTTTTCTTCCTGCTGCTCTTGTTGTTGTATGCTTTTATAGTAAATTTTAGTACCCGCAGAGTTTTCTGTATAATCAATCAGTGGTTACGGTGCATTTTATAAACCACTGTTTCGCTTAAGGTGCACTGAATAAAATTATTTGTCCATGGTCATGTTATGGGCATCCTGCTGTGACATGGGAGTGCTAAACATTGATCCACTTGATCAGCTTTTTGATCAGGCCATATTCTTCCTACTCCAACAGGGCATGAGGCCCAGTCAATAGAGGAAGGCTTCAGCATTTGCGGAGTAACCAGCACTTTTGAAGGCTGAAAAATGTTAAAGCACAAGCATTTCTCGCCAGCTACCTGGCACGTTGCCGTGGCCCTGCCATCAAGAAACTGGTTGATAACTCATAGGGAAGGTGGTGCTTGCCACAGGAAGGATGCTGGTATCCAAACGAGCTTGTCGTTAGTTAATTCTGAAAAACCTGCAGCTCACGCATATAGATGTGTGTACATGCGTATAGACACTTGTGCATGCATTGTATGTGTATAAATGTACATATACATAACAGAACGGTAGGTTTATCAGAATTAGTTTAAAATGAGCCAGCTTGGATATCAATACCAACACCCTTGCTAAATATGTATGTTTATGCATCCATGTAGATATGTACATGTGTATTTACACATATAGTGAACCTCAGCTACAGCTTGGAAGTACTCCATGTTTCAGCTACCGAGAACCACATATGCAAATATTAGACATTAGAAAATTAGGAACATTTTGATTGGAGTGATGAGGTTGATACCCAGCAGTTCTGTAGTGGAGGCAGGAACAGGTAGCTCTCCTGAATTTTCTGATTCCAGTTTCCACAACAAATTAAAAAAAACACAAAGTTTTTTATGCTGTGTGAGCTGGCATCGGCAGGATGCAGGAACGATGACAAAACCACGGATGAAATGCAAAGAGTAGATTTGTTCTCTTTCCCTCAGGAACCGGGGGATGTCTGAAGCAGCACCCGGGCAGAGGCACACAAGCAAAACGGGGGCGCGGGCACCGCAGAACTCGGTCCTTGCTAGAGAGAGTGAGCGAGCTAGCGGCCCTGCTGCTCTCGCCTGTCTACATCAGGGATTCACACAGGCGCAGTTTTCCACTGCGCTTGGATCCTTCTCGCAGCAGGGGAGGAATCTCAAGCATCTTCGATAAGGGGCCTTCGAATCCATGACAGGCCTGTGCTGTCTGAACACAGACCCTCTACTTGTCGAGCACACAAGACTAAATGACCTGTGTTTTCCTACACCTCAGCTGCAAGTCCCTTGGACATGTTTACAATCCTCCTCGCCAGTCTCCCGTTACTATCCCACACACGCGCGCTTACCATACAGTTGTGATGAATGCTCTATCAGAAAAAAGTCAGAAAGCGACAAAAATAGTTGGGGACCATGGCTCTGTGATTGCATGCTTGGCCGAGAACAAGGATTCTACATCAAGATTGTACATAGGACAGTGTGTGGCATCTCTTACTACATCCTTCTGTGGGATCTTAACCACATTTAACTTCCATATTTAATTAGATCTCAAATTAGGAAAAAAACACACATCTCCTGGCTTGTGCAAAATGTGGTTTATCTCCAGCTTGGATAAATCCAGCCTTTCAGCTTCCAGTCCTCTGGAGTGTCCAGATGCCTGTCCCAAGGAGACATTACTCTGTGTTAGAGCCCGTGGAGTAAACCGTTAGATCAGTGAAGTTTTGTTCTCTTTGAGGTATTGCATCATGCGTTTGCAGGTTTTTTCTCCCCTGAAGGCAGCTGGGGTTTTCAGGCTCTGCTGTTTCACTGCATCTGTGTCGCAAGTCACTGACACACATCTTCGCCCCCCTGTCACATATGCATCCAGTTACAGACAGAGGGACGAGGTTACTGAGAGAACCAATTTGAAAATTCTACTTCCTAGTGAGCAGCTAAAACAGGGGTAAAAGTCAGGAGTGTGCAGGCTCCTGCTGGTCAGTTTTCAGTTGATCAACATTGGTTTTTAATAAGGAGCCGCAAAGGACTAATTAGTGACTTCACTGTGCTGCCCTGCGTTCCAGAGTGTGTCATGCTGTCGTGCCGTAGCCTGCTCTGACACTGCCTGCTCACTGCAGCCTCGCCCCTCGCCCCCGTACCCAGCACGGATCAGGAATAGCAAACCTCAGCTTCAAGATTTAAGGTAAAAAGTCAGGATTTTGCCTCCTGTCAGTGATAACGTGCAACTTCCATTGCTGGGCACAAGCCAGAAGATATTAAGCCATGAATGGTTTGCTTTTCTCCCACTAACAGTCAGTTCAGAGCTTGAAGCTCATGACACCCGTGGGAGCGATGTGTTCCAATCCCCCAGCACGCATCAGGGGAAACACGCACGATCAGTTTTCCATTTACTATTTGGCAGGCATAATTTTGTTACTTTTCAAGCTGTTTATACTGGCCACCTCCATGTTTTAATTATTTCACACACGTACTTCAGCATTTTAATAGGTCTGTGCTTCAGCAGACAGAGGGGACGGAGCCCCCCTCCCCCCCAGATTTTAGAGTTTTATTTCACTGCGTGTGATACCTTCACATTTCCAAGCTTCGTCTGCATTTCAACAGAGCGTTCATGTGCATGCTGTTAAAGACTGTGCATGGCATTAAATGATAGATTTTAGAGAATTTATAAATCCTAATAAAGGGGGATCAGGAAATCTACAGCAGCTGTAGAGATTTGTAACAGAAAAATGAAGGCTGGTATGAATGAAGTATGAGTGGAAATGCATGCAAGCACCAGCAGGAACGGCAGAATAGAGGGTTAAAAGAACAGACTGTGTTGTTAACACAGAAAACCATTCCCAGCAGAAAGATCAAGCTCTGTTTATGTCAAGGCCAAAGACCTGCACTTTGAGAACAGCCACAACGCGGGTGACCTGTCAGCGAGCGAGCCAGCGTGCTGACCCCGGGAGGACGCTAACAAGGCTGCAGCATCAGCTACGCCTCGCCTTTGCTGTTAGCCCGGCGGGAGAATACACGTGTTGGAAACTAGGAAAAACAAAAAATCCGTGGAGTAAGCTGTTAGATCAGTGAAGTTTTGTTCTCTTTGAGGTATTGCACCATGCATTTGCAGGTTTTTTCTCCCCTGAAGGCAGCTGGGGTTTTCAGGCTCTCCTGTTTCACTGCGTCTGTGTCGCAAGTCACTGACACACTGGACCGCTTGTCACCAGGGTAGGTGACCTGAGGGATACTCTCAGTCGTGCTGGCTAGCAAGAGCTGCTGGGGGCAGGAGATGACCTGGCTACAAGGGACCGCAAGAGATCCAGCCTTGCCTCGGGGAACTACAAAAGCTGCTCCACTGGTGGTGCTCGGGACCTCCCAAGCTGTGTCTGATCCCTCACAGCCAACCACAACAACTTTTGACTTGCCAGGCAAGACAGGTCACAGCAGCCCAGCACAAAGAATAATCCACTTTCTAGACTGTCTCCAAGGATAGAGTCTTAATTCAGGTGTTACTAAATTTCAGAGTGCCAAAATTACACTGTTGAAGTTTAATTAAGCTGTGAAAGCAGCCAAGCACCAGGTACTGGCAGTAGTTCAGCCATGCCATGTGCACTCAGTCTCAGATCTGTGCAAGACTGCAGCATCCGCAGTAGGCAGCAAGGCAATAACCGGGAGCTGGAAGGGAGAGGTGCACAGGCCACTGGAAAAATGTAAAGCAGCTCTCATCCAGCTGTGTAACAGCTCTGTTTTGAAGCCATCACAGAAGTGTTTGCATTTGAAAATAAACAAACTCATTGGACAAACCCTACCACCACCCTGAAAAGCCCCGTGAACCTGCCTGCATAGAAGTGCGATGCAAAGAGGCCGGCCCAGGCGTCGCTTGCAAATGAAGTTCAAACTTTCAAATCTCCAAGAGTATGAGGCGCATGCTGAGGAGAAGGCTTGGGGTGTTGCTCTAGCTACAGAAGGAAGGGCTGCTCTATCATCTGCCAGTAGGTATGTGTTCACTATAGTTTTGGTTAACTAATTGGAAGATATACCTGAGGGAAGCTAACCAAAAGATGGGCATCTCTAACAATTGTCTTGTGAAGCAGCAATACAAAAAAATTACGGGCAGCTCTTTGACCAGGAGGGCCAGAATTCAGCTACATGCACAGACATCTTTGGGAGCTGGCCAGGAGATGGAACAGGAGATTATTTCCTTTTGTATATTTTATATTGAACAGATAGAGGGACAATGGAAGAGACACATACTAGTGTTTCTGATACATTTTTCCTTGTAAAAGTCCAATTTAGGACCAAAGCATTTCAAAATGCTGGCATTTCTGTGTAAGAGCAGTTCATGCTCCCACCCAGCCCTGTGTAGATGGCGAGTGTTTCTCAGATTGCAAAGTCATGATTAGGTCTGGCAAGTGAAATTCAAATCATTGGATAAACACAGTGCTGCTCAGTAGCAACACCCTTTTTCCTGGCCAGGCCAGTGAGAAGAAACTGCAATTATGGAATCAATGTCTTGACACTCTAGCTGTTAAATACCTTTAATTAGTGGGATCGGTTCCCTTCCTCCAGAGCCAGGTTTCCACTACAGTCAGAAACTGTGGTTTGTTCTCATTCACCTCAGGGCAACTGAGTGTCTGTTAACATAGAGGGAAGGCACCAGGTTTGACAGACACTACTAGAAGACTCTGTATTATCTGGAAGCATGCGGTCCACCATGCGGCAAGAAGAAATAAATTCCTTTTACCTCAAGCCGTAAGACCATGAGGTCTGTGTAGGCTCTCAGTGGTATTAGTGCTGGCGCGTCTTGCTTTTGTTTTTAACCTCTTCACCCGGGATATTCCACTTCCCTCCTTCACGGGAGTCACAAACGATAGCTAAAGAGCTCCTTGTTTCTTTGTTCTCTGTCGGTGCAGGTTCCAAGTTAGTCTGCAAACAACTAGATGGAGGCAGCCACCACTAACCCAAGGACAGCCACCGGGAAGAGCTTATACCCGTGTAACCCTGTGAAAGATACATGCCTTGCAAAATGCCATCTGAGCAAAATGGGAAAGGCGGAATGGTATTTTGGCTTCCCAGAGCAGACCCATACCATAACAGCACAAAGACAAGCACAGGAAGTGGGATGTATGAGCACTTACATTCTCCACTCAAATACCAACATTTCTGGGCATGCTGCCCCAAACAGTCTGGTGTTTGAGTAGATACCAGCTCTTGGACAGATTTCTGTGCTTTCAGAAATAAAAATGCCTCTCGGAAATGACATTCATCTCGCTATTCTGGAGCACAGACCCACAAAACGATACCTGTCAGGCCTCTGCTTTTCTGCTGGGGGCTTCCTGTGAGGTCCAAGGTGAGGGGGAGATACCCAAGGCCAACAGCAGCAAAATTAGAGAGGGCTCTTACGCCACAGAGGGCACACATGACTGATTCACCTTTTGAGCAGCCACCATATGGCTGAAAGGCGAGCTCCAGAGATGCTCCAAAAACCAGAGCCACAGTGCTAAAAACACAGGACAAGCAGAGCAAGCCACTACAGAAAACTCAGAGTTAGCGTGTTGAAACCTCTGGTTTTGTGAGGTATCTTGATACTGGCCTGAAAAAAACAAATTTGAAAGCCATTGACTTTCAAGTAGTAATCTGCATGCAAGAGGTGCTTATTTATGAAACTACATACCCAAAGAAGGAAGGGTAAAGTAGGTGCAATAGAAACACACAGTCTAAGATGAAGGACAATGTTCTGCAATGTCTCCAGCGAGATTCCGAGCTATCGAAATCAGGTCAGTGCTGTGCTGTCCTTTTGGAGCAAACCTTTCTGGCTGCAGCTGTCATGAGGAGAACGTGGCATCAAGGGCTCTGGTCTAAATGCGCTAACCATTAATTTTCCTTTAATTTTTCATCCATGCTTTTGAGTCCTCAGTGTAAGCTGGTGCAAACGTGTGGACAGGTACCTAACTCCCTGCTTTCCAGGCACAGGTGGATAAAGGAATGTTTAAGTGGTGTGCTTTCTCCTGTAGCTGAGGGTAGCTGGATGCTTTTTCACCTTCAAGCAACCAAATGTTGTAAAGACTCAACTCCCCTTTCCAACAAAACACCTCATAGTACTTACCAGTTTTTATTTAGTTAATAGGGAATAAAAAATGATTAAACACACTGGCTACAGTATACACAGTCTAATAAACTGGACTAATAATGGTTTACCTGGCACCACAAAACGTCACTTTTTTGCGTGACATCCGTTATTGAACTGTCTGAAGCAGAACAGAAGACATGGTTGATCTGTGTCGGGAAGTGCCTCCCTGTCACAATTAGCCTGGCTAGCTTCGTTAAGCCTACTTGTCTACCACGCCGTATTGCCCTTCATGCCAAATACTGCTACGTTCTGGTTTATCCTCACAGATGAGAAGTTCTTACACAGGGGGAAGTTACAGGAATGCCTGGCAATATTTTCTAGTGTCTATTCCTTACTGTCCTTTTTAAATATTCTGGTGACTACACCGGTATCTCCAGTTCCCAGTGGCTGCAGGTTGTGGCCCTGGGCTCTGTTGCACCAAACAAGCGGCCTTTCAGGTCTAAGGCTTCGTCTTCATTCTCACACTCATTTGTGGTACCTGCACCTCCACAGACCAGTCTCTGGCCTGAAAATCCCATGGGAGAGGTGAGGTAGAGGAATGACTTCTGTGGGATGATAGTTCGAAAATCATGCTTAGTTTCTAAGCAGTGCTTCAAATCAGGCACAAGTGTATTATCAAATAGAAAACAAATATTTGAGAAAAGTGGTCTTTTAGACAGCTCTGCATTTTTTAGTGGGCAACCAAAGCTGCTATAGATTAAAAGTAGCCAATTTCCAGATGTCTGGAGACATGAAATCAGTTTAGGACAGCTCTGCTTAGCTTCAAGACGTCTACAGAAAAATTGCACTTGGCAACAGCTCTTTTCTCAGTAATTCTGTGCCTGCTCCTAGGTGATCTTTCTGCCACTTCATCTGTTTTCTTTTGTATTTAAGTCTATTCACAACAAATAGCAATAATTTTTTAAAAAAACATACACTAAATATATGTTAGGTTCTGGTAGGATGTATGACCTAATTTTAATTTTTACACGTTGAATGCAGGTTAATTCTAAGCAACACTGAAACCAAACAGCCTTCTGCAAAGCATTTTGCACAGGAGTACAGCAGCCTTCAGCTCCACCAGTGCAGCGATCAATAACGTGACACGTTACCGTCACGCCAGAGTGAGTGACATATGGCCTTGTAGCTGCACACTGTAATTAACCACTGATTTACAGCAGAAAGAGGATAGACTGTTACATTCAATTAACTCGCCTTCCTTTCAGCTGACAGGCAGTTGAGTGCTGAACACTTAATATACTTTTTGCAAATTTCCTTCTCCACAAGCATTATAATTGCTGTAATTAGCACAGATCAACTATGACAGCAAAACTCTCACCTATACAATGCAGTAGCTGCTTATAAAAAGTTATTTTATTAAGTAGCTAACCAGCATTTCTCTTTTATCCTACATTCTCATGTAGTTCCATGTACGTTTTTTTCAGATCATTCAGTCACCTTCTACACAAGTCTACAGAGAAAGAAGATTTTCCCAAGAAATACGGCTTGGGATGAATTCAGTCGATGGCAGTCACACGCACACCGAAAAGCTCCAATGAAACGTGAAAAGTGATAGGGGTGCTCCGCATTGGCTGTTGAACGGGAGGCGGCATTGACCATCATGCTGTTTCTAAGAGCGTTTGCCATATATTGGGCCATAGGAGAAGGGCTGCTTGAGCACCCCGAACCTCCTTTTTGACTTTCTTCTGTTTTCCCTGTGACAGCCTGCTGTCATAGGTGTTCAGTGCTTGATTTGTCTTCACGTTTTGATTTGCCCATCAGAATCATGTGGAGGTTAGAAGAGGTGACAGGCAAGGCTAGGGGTGTTTATGCTAGATAATAACTTGCCCACTGAGTAAATACCAAGAGATTTGAACAAATACGGTCAAGTGCGACCACTATAGGACATCTCCCTTCTGACTGCTAGAAGGACCCACAGAGTGACTTCAGGATTGTCACCCTGCCGTGCTTCACATCATCTGTCCAGGTAATGAAAGCTGCGAAGAAAAAGTTTAATGTAAGTATACCCGTAGAGCACAGAGCAACAACCCACACGGAGGCTTTGTGTGAAGCCTCAAGGAAATGTGATCTGCTGGGGTAACCAAAAGCTTAAAGGAGACCAACCGCTGGCCATGTGAGTTACTGGAGTGTCCTTCTTGGCATGGAGAGTCCTCTCCATTCAGGCCACGTACCGTGGCACGTGAGTGAACCTGTGGAGCTGACCCTGGTGCCTGGGGAGGGAAAGATGAACAGCTCAGGCAGGGCACTGCCTGAGATGCCTGGCCTTGCATTGTCAATTCAGAGAAGCAGCTGAGACACTGACTGTAGGAACGCAACCTTACTGTGCACCCTGCTTTAGCCTTTGGATGTGCATCCCCATGTCCTTGTACTGACTGGCCATGGCCAGTCAACGTCAATCTTCTCGAAAACATTTTCTTGTGCTTGCTGGTCTCAGCCTCTGTTCCTCCCCCTCCCCCTCCTTTGTGCTTTGTCCCTTGTTCTGTTTTTATAGTTAAGGAATCTGTACATGCATTTTAATTTCCTTTGCAAAAGTTGAACTCAGTTCTGTCTTCCGGTAATTCAGTCCTTCACAAAGACTTTCTGATCGCACCAGACCATACGTTTTCTTCTGCTCCCCCTTCATTCAGTTCCTCACAGGTGCTCAAGTACACTGTTTAAGGGAATTATATTCCAATGCCAGCTTTCTATACAATATTTCTCTCCTTCTTAAGGTGCAAATGCTAGAGACTCTGTCCTTTAACTAAAGTTTCTTTGAGCTTCTGGGTTGTTGTTTTTTTTTCTTTCTTTCTTTCAGGCCAGTAAACTTCACTGTCCAGCCACCTTCATTTCTCAAAGTTTGCCCTTTTGAAATAAAAAGTCCTTTCATTTATGGTCTATTTTTTACTGTTTGTCTAAAACAACAACAAAGTTATTTTATATAGCTCTCTCTTACTTCACTGTAAGTCTTGCACAGTGGTAGAGGTACCAGGCCAACTACCACCAGCCAGAAGGTTGCTCTCACCAGCCAAGTTCCCACCTAGAGCCGATTTACTTCTTTTCCCAGTTTCAGAAACCCATTGCTTGGCAGTGTGCAACATAAAGAAGCTCAAAGCCTGAAGCAGTACACCCTATTCTTGGTTCAGGAACATTTTGCTGAACAAGCATGTCACTTGTGACTTCCAGAAGCAGTAAGGACCTGCAATTATTGACAGAATTTGTCCTCCAATCTACAGCAAGAAAATTTAAGTCTCTCCAATGACAGTTTCTGTTAACGTTCCTCTGCGAAGATTACAAATGTTTCCCCCAAAGGATTACAGCAGACCTGTAACGCTATCCCACTAAAATGTTTTTACTACTCTTCTCCCAAGAGATTTTAGCTCAAAGACCACCCAGTCATTTCCTATTTTCTGCCACATTGTTCACGTGCTGCACTAGTCCACCCACCTCACCTTTATCTGTGCCTTTCACAGTCCCTTGGATCTCTCCGTGCTCATATTCTGCTTCCAAAAGCTACTCCAGCGTATTATTTCTACAGTAAACATTTTCACATACTGCTGCATGAGTGGTCTCTGTTAGTCCTGTTACGTAAATTCCTTGCATTATTAAAAAAACCCCATCTAAGTCACGTCACACTGGCCAGTGAGACAATCGGCAGGATTTTTTTATTGGCGTCTCTCGTAGAGTCAGATCTGCACCTCATTCTTGCTCTGGGTGGACAGATCAGCTGTGCCATGCCATGTGAACAGCTGTGTTCCTCCACCACACCAGACTTGCCCTTTTCATGTACCTTGTGAACTGCAGGCTCCTCATTCTCCTCTTTAGTTGATATCTGCAAATCTTGAGATGTCCGTCTTCCAATGCTCCATCCTTATTGATGTCTCCTTCACACCTTGCATGGTCAGGTCTGACCAAAGGCTGTAGCCTTTGCACTGTCTCTTCCATTACCTCCCTCAGATATCCAGCTGATAGCTAGCACATTCACCAACTCCTCTTAATTCTATTGTCTCCTCCGGCTTAAGGGCCACCTCCTTTAAGAAACAAAAAAAATGCTTCACACCCACTCATTGTCTGTCCTTTTCTTTCACCCTGTGCCAGAAGCAGTCCAGAAGTTCCTGGCATTTTGGCTTCAGGTACCAGTCATGTGTTTCTTGACACCAAAGCACGACAAGAAAATCATCGACACTTAAAACCTATGGAGCAGAACACAGCCACCAGTAGAATCTTAGAGTGTACCAGTACTGCCCACAAACGCTCTTCTCGTCCCACGTTAGGTTGTTTCAGCACTGATTTCCTGTATTGGTTACTGTGGTAGCACCAGCGCTCACATTCCTCTCCAAGAAGGAGACAGAGACACAAGTTGTAGGCAGAAGGAGGGAAGGGGCAGAACACCGAGCCCTGCCTGATGGGAAGATGCCTGCCCTTGCAGTCAGGTGGGAGCCACGGGAGAAGAGATTTCCTCCAAAAGCTCTCCCCCCTCCAGTAATCTCTCGGCTTTGTGCCTCTCATTTTGTGGGGCTACTTCGTTCATCCAAAACAGAGACAGGCAGGGAGGAAGCGTACTGGCCATTCTGAAATGCATTTGAAGCTGCTGGTTTAGCCTCCCATTCACCTCTTTTCCCACAGCTCAGCACAAAGTACACTTTATACAACGTGTTCCTCCTTTCAAGCATGAAACAAAGCTGCCCCTCAGTAGCTGTGCTGTACGGCGCCTGCTCTTCGAGTAGGAAGGAATAATTACAGGGATTATGAATGTGGCACTGAATGTCAAGGCATGTTAAAACTGTTCAATATCTCAAGATCAAATAAAGACTCTTGCAAGGTGCTGCTTTTCTGCCTGAAATTAAATTATGGCATCAAATACCTTATAAGTGGATCTACCTAGTAACAAATTTTGTTGGCGTATTTAACAAGTTACTCATCTCACCGTTAACAGAATGCGTCAAAACTCTTCATGCTTGCAAGCATCGCAGAGTTTTTGATCCAATACTGCTCCTAAGGTACAAAAACATTCTGTCGTTCATTGAGAGCAGAGCGCACATATCATGCTGCAGCATGTATCATGTATGCCAGGCTTTAAGAAAGAGATGGATTGTACAGTGTGGGACCTCGGAGAAATGCATTGCTCAGTAATTTCTTCAAGTTATTGTCTATAAGCACATGGCATTTTGGGTAGTGATGCCAAAGCAGTGAACTAATCTGTTTACAATCCGGAGTGCAGCATTTCAGGAGGTTGGCAGCTGAATCGCTGCTTGGGCTCAATGCAGTGTCCAGCCCGAGACTTCCGAAGCCGCCTCTCCAGCCGGGCATTTGGGAGGTGCATCCAGCCTCCTGCTGCTCCCCACCGCAGAGATCGGCCCATGCAAAGGCTGAATACTGGAAACTTCTCCAGCGGGTGACTGTGCTGGCCCCATCCTCGCTCCCGTGGCCACAGGTAGAACTGGCTCCATACGAAGGCCTCTGGGCAAGGCTGGCAGCACCGTCACACATCTGACATTGGTCAGACTGAAGAAGCAATGGCGTTTTGCTGATCTGGGGAAGACCTGAACACCTGAAATGCATTCAGGTTAATGCTGGATTCAAGGCCAAGGTTCTTGTAGCATGGCTTCGTACTCTGGCAGCAGGAAAAAGTAAGGTCTCAAGGATAAACAAAGAAGCTTAAAGTTATGAATTTGATGCAGCATGCGAGGCAGTCGAGAAGCTCCTTCCCAGGCTGAATAGTCAAGAAGCAAGGCCCAGATTTGTCAGAGGATTCAGCTAGAGCTGAACAGGCATCATTCAGCTGCAAGGAAGCTTTAACAGCCTTGCTGCTATTCTACCTTTAAATTCAAAAGCTGATAAAGCTATTACATATTTTTAAGTGGGATCCCAAAGCAAGAATGGCAAAACTAGGAATGCTAGAGATTTGTGCTCCAGTTCTTTCCTTTTTCCCTGCTTTAGACACTTGCAAAGGCAGCTTCTGTTGGCTTTGTGCGGCATGAAGGGGGCGTGCGGATTGAGCTCAGTGGGAAGCAGCAACGCTGAGTCGGTCGTTGAGGAGGAGAAGGAAGCGAGAGGCAGGATGAAGGCTTTTGGGTTGTCAAGGAGGATCTCCCTGCCTCAGGATGTGCCCGACCAGTTTGACAGGGCCTGGATCTTTCTTCAGTCAATCCCGGGAGAGCTGAAATGAGTAGCTTACATAAATAGCAGTTGGACTGGTTTTCTTTAATGGCTGAAATGATGAATATATATCCCAATGAACTAACAAGTAAACAATCTTCTGGGGAATATCAATGCTGTTATCTTGCAAAAGCCTTTCCATTTTGTGATTTATTATAGCAGATTTCTCAACCATCAATTTTAGGGGCAGGACAGTCTGCTGAAGGCTGACATTTGGCATGACAGTTGGCTTGCACTCGATTCCAAAATGGTATCATCTATAATGTTATCCCACTTCAATTATTCAATCTGAATTATTAGCAAAGTCTGAACTGCAGGTTATTAACAATAATGAAACCACAATGCATTTTAACAACAAAAAAAATCAAAACATTACTATTGCAGAGGTTTTTAAAACATATTTAAGGAATAAGTGCAAGATCCTTTACCATTTATGTTCAAATTAATTTACTCTCGGCAGATAACACCACAAGGAAAATACACCAGTGACAGCACAATGATTTAGTGCCTGGCTATGTTTATTTTAAATGGTATCATAAGTCATCGACGTCAGTGCTGGTCCAAGCCTCTGCCAGCTCCAGTCGTCTCCCCAAAGGTTCTACAGCCTCCGTACCTTGATTAGCTGAAGAGGAAACCATATATATGTGTACATATAATAATGTTTTTATATGTATATTTTAAATGAGTCACTGTTCTGTTCCTACTTTGATAGGAATCAAAGATGATATTCAAGTTTCATGCATGAGCGAAGCATCTTTCCAGAGAAATCACTGAATTATTTTCATATTATTCATTATTTTGGTTCACTATTTGTATCGCAGAAACATTGGAAGAATCATATCCACACCAAGGACTTCTTGTGCAAGTACCTGGCAGTCCTTCGTTTACTTTGTTGTGTGCTGTGGAGGTAAAAGCTCGTATTTCTTCTCACCTCCTCTGAAATCTATCCTCTCTCACTAGAAAAATCTACCATCGTCATCCAGACGAAGACACTCTATGCAGAGGACTGCCAGTATTAGTCCACGTTAATGCTGAGAACAACAACTAGGCAGCTTGTCAGAAGTACAGCATGACTCAGACTAACTTCCACAAGTCTTTCCGCACCATTAAATTCCAGTATTGTCCCAGCACATTTAGAGTAACAGATGATTAAACACAACCTCATTTTAGGAGTCAAGTTAATGAAGCGAGCAACACGCAATCTAAAGACTTGTTTCACACAGGTTTCTGGAGCCACAGTGACACTTTTTCCCCACTATCCTGACTTAGCAGATGTATTTACTACCTGCCAGCTGTGGGTTGGCAGAAAACCCCCACACTGAAGTCATCTTTAATACAGAGCTAGATGAACATAAAACATGAAAAATAATTATTACAAGCTCAATGCAGGCAAATAGCTGTAAAGTCCATAGAAACAAATGTAATTTTGGTAACTGGTTACTAATTGCTCATATTACCTTCAAACATCCCTCTCACTGAATTGTCCGGCATGCTCTCAGGTACACTCACCCCCCATTAAGGGCTCTATTTTAGGGTACCATTACCATCTTTTGTACTCCCTACTACATTCTGGGAACAGAAGAGGTATTCAACTTCACGTTGTCTTTCACTGATCAATAACAATTCCAACCTGAAACCACGTTAAGAGCCTGTTCTAAGCACTGCCTTTCACCCACTATAACTGAAAGATCAAATCTGACACACAGGACAATCACAGCATGAAAACTAATTTGTACCTTTTGGAAAAGAAAACTTTTAGCTTGTTCAAGGGACATGTTAGGAATCTGAGAGCTCATTTCTCACCCATTTGTATGAAAGGAAATTGAGTTTTGCCCATTGAAAAGAACTGGTTAAAGACTGATATTTGAAAACAATGCAAAAATGCAGTGACATCTCCCACTGCTGCCATCTACTACAGCTCTTCCATTTATCCAGGTTTCTTTACAGCATTGCACCAGAGACTACATTTGTAAGTGGAAAGAAACCTTGAACAAAATGCAGAATCACAACCCTAGACCTACAGAAGATCAGAACTGGCCTCACGCAGGGAATCTGCTCAGTAGATGCCTATGGAAGACCATTCTAGAGAGCAGAAGGGCCTAGGAGAGCAGGTCAATGTTCAAGACCCATCTTCTCCAGGCTCAAGAATGGTCCATCCCAACTCACACAAAATCAAGCAGGAGGCCTGGATGCACAGACAAGGAGCTCTCAACTAAACTTAAAGCGGCATACAAGAGGTGGGAGCAAGAGCAGGGGACCTAGGGTGATTATCACTGCACTATCCAAGCACGCACTGATGGGGTTAGGAAAGCCAAAGCCCAAATGAAGCACCTCTGGCAAGGGAGGTGAAGCGCGAGAAAAGCTTTAGCAGAGAGAGCAGCAGGAAGACTAGGGAAGAGAGCCTCCACAGGCAAGTGGGGCAGAGGATCTACTGACAGGAGACATGGCCGAGGTACTCCCTACCACCTTAGCTTCTGTCATTACCAGCAAGAAGCAGCCCTTGAGAATCCCAGGCCTCTGAGCGCAGAAAACCACCTCCATGGCCAGGCTCAAAGGGCCAAGACCAGTGGCACAAAGCCCAGCTAGAGACCTGGCCTTACTGGTGGACACCACGGGTCAATACCCAGGCCAGGACAGTTGAACATCCTCATTAACAAAGCCAGCCAGCAGCCCACAGATCATCGTCAGCAGGTCACAGGAGGACAGTGAAGGTCACTGGACAAAAGATCTAACAACAAAGACACATTGCAGGTAGCGGCTATATAGCAAACCACTATTACCTTAAGACCATCAAAACCACCAAGCTGGCCAAGTAGCGCTACGTTACTGACAGGACAGTCACCTACTCCTGCCATCAACCAGTCCACAACTCATCTGCTCGAACTTACCTTTCACCTGTCAGTCACCTGACAAGGTTGCATTGGCAGAGGCTATACTCTGTAAAATGGGTATTCAGCATATTTTAAGTGGTCAACCTTACTGTGACTTCTAGATGCATATAATGAAAAGTGAACAAATATATTGCTATCTAATGTGTATTTCAACAAAGGCTGTAAAGAAGAGGCAAAATTTTCTGTTGTAAAATATTTACAAAAACATACAACTTCAAAAAAACAGTTTATTTCACTGGCCAAAGTATTAAACACCAAGCAGGACAAACTTGTAGTCTATACATTAGGAATGTAAGTTTTCATGTACAATTAAGTGAACACTTCACTGAAGAAGGTGAAATACCATATTACTAAAACACAGAACAGTGTCACACAACAAACTGAAGAATATGAGAAAGTGTGGCACATTCATTTAAACTCAGGCTCTCAGATGAAGACAAACATCTACAGACTGATGCAGCTACTCCACACACTTTGGTGAATATTAAGAAATGTACACATCTAGTCTTAAAAGTAGAATTATACAAACACAAAAGGCAATATATTACACTCCTATATACAGCACGGTAAGCCTCAAACACCGACAAAAGGTATCAGACATCATAATATGTTAGAAATTTCTAGAATCCTCATAGAAGTCAGAAGGTACCTCCTTAGAGAAGCGTGGCTAAAATAGCTATATATTTCTGTACCTGTCAAACCTGTCAGGTATTCAAGGCAATTCAAGGACATTTCACTCCCTTCAGAAAAGTCACTCCAGCTCCACAGCAAGAACTTAGAGGCCATACGCTTTTTGCACAAGTGTTATTGATCCTCACAACAGACACAATTCTTAGCTTCAATAGATTTTTGAAAATGTTTCTGTTCAAAGCCATCCCTGGAAACAGTGCCCTTCGATTTAAATTAGTAAGGTCAGTTATAGATGTCATCATTAGAACAACGTCTTTTATTACAATTTGCCATGATTCACTCCTACATAACATTTTCCCTGCAGAATGCTGCAGCTGTGTATGTTCTTTGGAGTGTATTCGTCAGAACTACCCACTCCCGGCTAGACTACAATATGGGATGTCTTAATAGGTTTTCCTTACATTGTTCAAAGACCTCTACTTCTTTAATATGCATTTTTCATTCACCAGCCTCAAGTGATCAGCTAATGGTCAAAACCCAAGAGCTTGACAATTTTAGAAATATCACAAAAGAATTAAGATATTTGCTCCCTGTCCTACCGTCCCGTCCCCCCCCCAATCCTGCACTGTGTTTATTTGGACAACAAATAATTTTGCCCTCCTCCCCTATCCTGTTTTTTTTTTTTCTTTTATATTTTTAAGAAAAGAAAGAAGCACAACTGAAAGTTTTACTACTCGCATCAGGAAAGAAATCCTTTAGATTCAATTAGCATCAAGGTGTAATGTCAGTTCAAAAAAACATGTTGATTGTATAATTTGCTCCAGAGACCAATACATACACATTTCTGTGAAGCCACACATGTATTGAAACAGTAATCTTTAGTATCAAGAACCTTTCCTTTTATCATTTTCTCAAAAAAGTACGAAGCTTTATGTGACTTCAGTTGTTCCAGTATGATCCTATATCTTGGGTTCAGGCCAGACCACAGTTAGAATAATTAGCTGGATAAAACAAAAGTATAAACTAACTTTACTTTGACACTGTTTGACTTGTAGCTAACAGTATTGTAAACTTCATGTTACATATCTACATTTTATGGCATTTTAGATCCTTCAAATTCTAATTATTTATAGCTAAAGTGACTAAATCTTCCCAGTATAACAAACATCTTTTATACCAACACCCAGCTTGAAAGAGTGTCTACTGTGGAGACAAACAATCATGAACTAAAGGAAACAAAACTAAACCAGTGGAATTGCTTAAAAAAAATCCAGTCCTTTAACACTAACTCACAACTAACACCCTCACAACAAACACTCGTCAATTGAAATTTTATTTATCTATTCTAGTTTATGTTTCAATTTAAATTACTGTAAAGTGATTCCAAAGTATTCTTAAATGCTACCCTGCAAGAGCAGATTGGGGGCAGCTGTAAATTCTGCAGGTTATTTCTTCATAACACCTAGAACAAATTTCAAGGAAAGGAAGAGCTCTACATTCAGGATGTGTAGTCTGAGCCACTGTCTGCTGTCAGCTGCCTAAAACCCTTCTATTGCCTGCGGTTATGCAAACTTCAGCAGCCATGTGTATCAGTCATTCTGAAACAAATGTGCTGTCTAACATGTATTGCAGAAAAACCTGTAAAAAAGAAGAGGAAAAATTTTCTGCTGTATACAAAGTATTTACAAAAACATGCAACTTCAGAGAACCAGTTTATTTCACTGGCCAAAGTATTAAACACCAAGCAGGACAAACTTGTAGT
>Ga0065711_1030793_pt1 | contig 31408 bp, 30 predicted proteins | sample Hoacrofraction12_FD_59098 | JGI IMG/M metagenome (GOLD analysis project Ga0065711, IMG submission 59098) | Hoatzin crop microbial communities from Cojedes, Venezuela - Epithelial fraction 12 v2 (version 2) | ecosystem: Host-associated > Birds > Digestive system > Esophagus > Crop | place... | reverse complement strand
AGTAGCTCTTCATCTTTCTTGAACTGGGGAGCCCAGAACTGGACACAGTACTCTAGATGAGGCCTCACTAGGGCAGTGTAGAGGGGAAGGAGAACCTCCCTCGTCCTGCTGGCCACACTCTTCTTGATGTAACCCAAGGTCACACAAGGGGATATTCAGAGTCTTCTCCGGTAGTAGAAAATTCCCAGATTCCCAAACTCCCTGGAGATGAACTCCTACTCCTCGAATTTTTGAAGATGGTTTGAAGAATCACCTAAAATAATCATAGGAAAATTCCTCCAAGGTGTATGGCTTCACCCTCTCTTCACTGTCTGAAATTGCCAGCTGAGAGGTTCTGATAACATCTTGTCGTTGATCAGGGGTCATCGTGACCAGTGCCTGCGGGATTAGAAAGTCTCTGTCACCTAGTGTATTGGATATAATATGTATTTGATGTATCCAGAAAGAGGAAGCAGAGACAAAATGAAAAGATGAACAGTGAGTGAGTAAGAATAATCCATTAATTCCAGTTAATAGTCAGTAAGAACTGTGCAATTGTCACTTCTCTGTGCCCTTCTCAGTCACCAGTGCAAGGAATAACCAATGTTTCCACAGTGTGAATTGTTTCTTAGTGAAGATAATGTACTTTTGGTCCTACAGCTCCATACGTGAATGTGCCCGGCAACCCCAAATACACCTACAAGTAAGCAGGCCAGCTGGAGGGATGTAATAAGATTCATGGATATTCCAAGTCACAAGCTTGTGGTGTTCAAAGACCAGAGAAAAGGCTGAGATTATTTCTGCCTTGGACAAAGTGTCACCTCTCAGCCACTCTACTATCTGTCTTACTGTCAGGGAGATTCTGGCCAGATCTAAGCTCTTCAGAAAGGCTTTGACCCCCTCGGGCTTTGTGTGAAGCTGTGCAATTCTGTAAAACAGCTTACCACGATCTCCAGCGGAGGCATGGTGACTGTAGGCAAGACGTAGACAGTATCGGTTGGGAAATCCCCTCTCTGCTTGGTTCGTTCATTGAACCCATTCGCCCACCCTGAGTTCATCACGTGTTCTCCCGTGTCCTGGTCCAGAACTATGAGGTCTCCTTTGATGAAGCTGAGGAACCCAGATTCTTCTCCCACTGCAAGAAGAACAACCATTAGTTTGACTTTTTCTTCCAAATCCCTTGGGAGTAATTAATCTATCTATATGTTTACCACTGGGCTGGGCCATTTACTTACCAGGGTTTGGGTTGTCTTGGAGCGTGACCACATACTTGGATCTTTTCCTTAGTCCTTCAAGGAAGGTCACCACCAGGTCCCGGATATCTTCTGCATTGTTGGAAGTGAAAGTGTATTCATCACCTTTAATAGTGGCCAAGGTGAAACTCTGCCCTTGCAGCTTTCCCCCTCTGAGATGTATTTTTATAGGAGACATAAACAGGAAAGATAATGGAATCGAAAAGCAAAGCTTGGAAAATTACTGTTTTAGGGTGAGATCACCAGCTAAGTCTGTTCCTCCTTACCTGCTGCTTGACACAGCTGTGATCTCTGGGAAAGAGAGCTCTAAAAGAACCTGCTCCTGTTCATCCACAAAGTACACCCCTGTCCAGTTGACAGCTACAATCACATCATTTTTAGGCAGGCTTGGCCCTGGGTTGAAGACAAGACATACAATCTGTTCATAAAGGGTCTTAGGATATAGAAAACATGTGCATTTCAAAGGAGGATGCAATGGTCAAAAAACTCAGTGTTACTTATAATAGGAGAAGCAGTGGCAGACTCATAGCTCGAGCCACTGCTAACAGGATGCACCAAAAAATAACGTATCTAAAAAAGACCAGCTAGAAGGTCCATTAAGTCTGCTTGTCTGTGGAGTCGCTGTCTCTACCTCCTTTTGCTTTGGAGCATCCTGTGCTTTGGGGATGTGTTCTAATGACTCACCTGAGAATTTGAAGGCTTCGTAAAACCGAGAAAAGAGCAAAGGCCACTTGAAACGGGCAAAATCCACTACCTCTTCCTTGACTTTTTTTGGGTCTGTCCTCTTCTGAGTATAAATTCCCTACAGACAAAGCAAATTACAACCAACATGAAGCACAAATCCAGTTATAGCCAGGAAGAGAGCGAACAAAAGCAAATAGCATCACCTGAAGATCACGGAAGTAATATTAATTTAGATCTCAATGAAGCTAAGGGCCATAGTCCTACAGGAACAAATGACAGGTTGGAAAAAGTCCAGAAAATTTTTGGTTCCCACTTCAGGGAATAATTCAACTCTGAGGAGGCTGAGCAAGCCTAGATTGATCAGTCTGGGTGGGATTCCTCTCAGGTAACTTTGGGTTTCCCTAAGGTAGGTGTCTACCTTTCAGCTTGACAGTCCTTTAGCTGGAAACAGACACTCAATAGCCCTTAAGCACGGGCATCTAGCTTTATGTAGGACATCCTCAGATACCTGAGACTTCTGTATGTAGCTGACAGGCCAATGGAGGACCTACAAGATCCAGCTGAACTGCATCCTTGGGTCTGTATTGACAGTAGAGGGAGGTGCGACTCCTAACACATATGGAGATGCCTACATTTTAGGGGTCTTAATCTGAAGCTGTTACATGAACTCCCATTCTCATGCCTGGATGACCAACCCTCATGACTCGTCATGAGTTACGGGTAATGAGTTGTGGAAGGTCTCACTGTGCGAGGGTGTCACAAATGTTCTTATGGAAGTCAGGGAGGTTTTATACAACACCTGGCCCAGTAAGGTCCAGACATTGCCTGGAGACATGAACCACCACTGTAATACAACCAATAACACCACAGCCCTGTGTAACAGGAATGAAACGCCAGAGATGGCATTTTGCTTCTCACAGTGAATCTCTGCAGGTTGTCTGCTTGTCAGATCTTGCCTCAAAACCAATGGTAAAGCTGGATGGGGCTAGTACAAAACCTGCCCTTTCTCTTTGATTTAGTTTCAGGCCAGGCTAAGACCTGAGCTATGATGCCTGATGTATGTTTAAAAGGCACACAAAGCTGCTGAAGCACGCCTTGGTCCTTTCCAGGTGGTCTATTGTCCCTACCTTTTTATGTGCAGCTATAATGAGCTGAGCCCATTTTTCCACTGTTTTCGAAGCTGTGATCTCTCTGTCTGGGATGTAGGATGGAATTAGATTTAGCAGCCGTTCCAGTACCATCTCTGACCCGTAGTCCACGTAGTACTGCTGGGAAGCCAGTTCTGCCAGATCTTCTTCCTGTGGGAGCCAAACAAGCCAAGTTAATGCTGTTACCAGGCCATCACCCCAACATCCATTCTCTATCACTCAAAGAGCTCTTTCTGGAGGCTGGATGTACTGCTGTGGGGATGTGCCTTTCAGCAGAACTTCACTGGTGCTTTTTGCACATCTAAAGTTCAGGAGATGATTGACCACTAAAAGCCTTAATATGTTCAGTGACCAGTACTATGCAACCCTGTACTGTGTGTGAGCATAGAATCATAGAATCATTTAGGTTGCAAAAGTTCTTGAAGATCATTGAATCCAACAGTAAAAACTTGTTTGTCACAGTCTTTCCTTGCACTTCAGTCTGATCCCAATGCTTGAAGTCAGCAGTGGGTGATTTTGCTATGGTAGGCAGAGTTTAGTGGTTGAAAACTGCGTGTGTCCATCATTTCTCATACTTGAGAAGCCCAGCAACTGAAGTGCCTGTGCATAATGCAGAACCGTAAAGTGTTCTTACCTTGTCACACCGGTACTCCCCAAACTTCACACCTCGGACGATCTGTTGGTAAATGAGATTGGTGGCCACATTGTCCTCATTTGGATTGTGCCAAGGGGTGAAGATCTCCTTCCTGAAGAAGAGCCGCCATGGTGCATTGCGCTCTTGCGCTCCCTGCTCTTTGGCATACTGCTCACACTGAGACACAGCATCCATCACATGGTCATTGCCGCTCCCCAGCGAGGAGACCTAGCCAGGGCAGAGGGAAATGTGGCATTCACCCAGCTAAATGCTGACCTCTCTAGGTAGAGATATCTATCTCAGAATCACTCATCACACTTCCTTTATAATCTAAATAAATAAAAGTATCTATCTCTACTAGCCAGCCAAGATTGAATCACATGCAGAATCACAGAATGTTAGGGGTTGGAAGGGACCTCTGTGGGTCATCTAGCCCAACCACCCTGCCAAAGCAGGGTCACCTAGCGCAGGACCGCGTGCAGGGGGGTCTTGAATATCTCCAGAGAAGGAGAATCCACAGCCCCTCTGGGCAACCTGTTCCAGGGCTCTGTCACCCTCAGAGGGAAGAAGTTCTTCCTCGTGTTCAGACGGAACTTCCCATGCTTCAGTTTGTGCCTATTGCCCCTTGTCCTGTCACTGGGCACCACTGAAAAGAGTCTGGCCCTGTCCTCCTGATGCCCACCCTGAAGATATTTATAAGCATTTCTAAGGTCCCCTCTCAGCCTTCTCTTCTCCAGGATAAACAAGCCCAGCTCCCTCAGGCTCTCCTTGTAGGAGAGATGCTGCAGACCCCTCATCATCTTCGTAGCCCTCCACTGGACTCTCTCCAGTAGCTCCTCATCTTTCTTGAAGTGGGGAGCCTAGAACTGGATGCAGTACTCCAGATGGGGCCTCACTAGGGCAGAGTAGAGGGGGAGGAGAACCTCCCTAGACCTGCTGGTCACACTCTTCATTGAACAAGTCTACAGCGTAGCTGAGTGAGACATTTTGTTATGAGCCACATTTTCCAGTCCAGAATGAAAGGAGAGCATCAACAGGAATTAGCAAAACCAACGGTCCCTTTAGAAAGTATTGTTTATTCACACGGTACTTTGAAACACTCTGTTTCAAAGTGATGGGCTTGGATCCAACCATGCTAAGCAGCAGAAAAAAACAGAATAAAAAGCCTGTCTCGTTACAGAGATTTATCACGTCTCTCTTCTCACTGTGCTCTGGCACAAGGCCCTAATGCACTCTGTCTCCTCAGAGTGAACATCCCTGGATGAATGTGTCCTCAAGAAAGACCAAGAAGATGAAGTATAAACCATTTTCTTCTCCACCTGCAGGGAGGGGTGGTCACATCTGGAGGTGAGAATATACTTCATTGTCTTACACAGCATTTGTAGGAGTAATTCTGTTTCATTTGCTTGCAGCTCTTGTCTCACCTGATGAAGTTTTACCCTTCTCATTTACACTCACCATTATTTTTATGGAATTTCTGAAAAAATATATGTTTTTTGGTTAATTAAATTGGGTTAAATGCTAACGCATTATGGCAGGTATGGCAGTTCAGATTTAAGCTCATTTTGGAAGCTTAATTTCAACCATCAGATTTCCACTTAAATGTAATAGCTCCCTTGCATAAAAATCCAGGCTCTTTGTTTGACTGGAAATTCAACTCAAAGTAGCTTGACTGGGGGTAAGGGCACAGCATCACAGAATAATGTAGGTGGAAAGGCATTTGTCGAGGTTTCTCATCCAGAAGGAGGTCAGAGCAAGTCCATCTTAGTATATGGTTTGCGAGGCAAGGTTTTAGTAGTGGGAGGGCTACCGGGGTGGCTTTCTGTGGCTGCTGGAATCTTCCCCAATGTCCAACAGAGGCAACTCCAGCTGGCTCAAATATGGATCTGCCACTGGCCAAGCTGAGCCCATCAACGATGGTGGTAGCACCTCCGTGATAAAATATTTAAGAAAGGGGAAAAGTTGCTGCACAGCAGCAACTGCAGCTGGAGAGAGGAGTGAGAGTATGCAAGAGCAACAGCTCTGCAGACACCAAGGTCGGTGAAGAAGGAGGGGGAAGAAGTGCTTGAGATGCTGGAGCAAAGATTCTGCTCCAGCCCATGGAGTAGACCATGCAGGCTGTCCCCCTGCAGCCCATGGAGGTCCACGGGGGAGCAGATCTCCACCTGTAGCCCAGGGAAGACCCCATGATGGAGCAGGTGGATGCCTGAAGGAGGCTGTGACCCCGTGGGGAGCACTGCGCTGGAGCAGGCTCCTGCCAGGACCTGTGGCCCCACGGAGAGAGGAGCTCACACTGGAGCAGGTTTGCTGGCAGGGCTTGTGACCCTGTGGAAGAGACCCACACTGGAGCAGCCTGTTCCTGAAGGACTGCACTCTGTGGGAGGGACCCATGCTGGAGCAGCTCATGAAGAACTGCAGCCCATGGGAAGGACCCACACTGGAGCAGTTCATGGAGGACTGTCTCCTGTGGGAGGGACCCCATGCTGGAGAAGGGGCAGAGAGTGAGGAGGAAGGAGGGGAAGAGCCAATGTGTGATAAACTGACCACAGCACCCATTCCCTGTCCACCTGCGCTGCTCGGCGGGAGGATGCAGAAAATTCAGGAGTGAAGCTAAGCCTGGGGAAAAGGGAGGGATTGGGGCAAAGATTTTGAAGGTTTAGTTTTTATTTTCTCATTATCCTACTCTGATTTCATTGGTAATAAATTAATTTCCCCAAGTTGAGTCTGTTTTGCCCGTGATGGCAATTGGTGAGTGGTCTCTCCCTGTCCTTATCCTGACCCATGAACCTTTTGTTGTATTTTCTCTCCCTTGTCCAGCTGAAGAGGGGAGTGATCGAGCAGCTTTGTGGGCACCTGGCCTTCAACCAGCATCAACCCACCACTACCTTTGATCAGGTTGCTCCATGCCTTCTGTTAAATTCTAAATATCTCCAAGGAGGGAGACTTCTGTGTCTCTGCAACCCTGCTCCAGTGTTTTGCTACTTTTATTGCGATAATCATACTGGCACTTGCACTGTAGAAATGTTCCTTCCTGACCTCAAGGCTGACTGTTTGCTCAGAGCACAGGGCTCTCTTGACCTCTGGAAGATATGTGATGGCAAGGAGAACCTCCTTCTTCTTTCACAGAGCTGGTCAGGAACAGAACTTAAGACATACCTTGTCAAAAAGTGCAATGTAAAGTGAAAAGCCAAATCGGTCCTTCAGGCTGATTTTGTCAGCCAAAGAATTACAGAGTTCTTTAGCGGTTGTTGCAGAGTCGGTCAACAGTGTTTTTGTTGTCCCATCCATAAAAGTGACAGGCAGCATGATTGGTTTCTTGGACTTGGTTGCCTAATGGATTAAAGACAAACTTTACAAAGGCATGCATATTTCAATCCCATAAAGACTATTTAACTACATACTCTTCCACTCAACCCTGGTAACCATTTTCTAACTCCTGATCCCACTGACTGGCTGCTTTCCAATACTACCATAACATGCTTCTCAGTGGGATAATGTATGGTCAGCCACTGGAAGCACTGGAAGTCGCAGATTTTTTATTTACTACATCCAGTCATCAAATGCCCAATCCAGTAAATCCAAGCATGCCCAGGAATGCTCCTGGGCACTGCAGCACAGCTGTCTATGCTAGTCAAGCCGTGAAGAAAATGAGCAATTATTGCACACACTATGCCTGTTCCAGCTATGGCTGTCCCTGAACAAGTCCCAGGGACCATTCTCAGTAGGCATCTTGCCTGCAGCCGCCTTCTTCTGGAAGACAGCTTCCTAGCATACACAGGGGCTTGCTGCATGCCAGCTGGCCTCAATGCCCAAGAGCACTCTCAAGCACATTTAACTTACAAGTATTGATGTAGCCAAAGGGACTGATCTTCAGTATACTCTGGAGCAAAGCCAGGATGCACGGGGAATGTAGTATCTTGGAAATACATGAAAATTCTTGAAATAAATAGGCATTTTATCACACTACTTTCTGTCCTGCCAGAGATGTGGTTCCTGGGATAGTGAAAGGCTCAGACCGTGAGCTGCCTGGGGAGGGAATAGAGGGGCTGATACCTGCAGCTCCAGCCAGCTGGGTGGCTGCGTCCTTGTCCCATTGGCAAACGTCCGTCGCAGCCTCTCTTCGCAATAGGGAGCATAACCTGGGGGCCCTCCATTGATGAAGTTCCTCAGATACTGTTGGGAGCAGGGAACACATTGGTTAGACCATCGGCTCTAGAAGCCAAGCATTTGAAAAGGTTAAAAAGCAAATTTTTATTGGAGGGAAGCCCTCTGGGACTGATGACAGCTATACCACTCGGGGTCAGGATGTTCCCACATCACATTTCTAGAAGCTGAGAGAGAGTAGGACAATCTGTACCCTCGCCTTGTTCTTCTACTGTGCATTTCTGGCCGTGGTGGAGATAAGATAACAGCCTAGACAGACCTTTGATCGAAGTCAATGCAGCAGCTTTTCTGTTCCTGCCATTGCTGCCACTGATTTCTATCTCTGTATTTTAAAGATGTATTATAAAATGTTATTGAGTATTGGCCAAAAAGATAGGACTGAATGAAAAAGGCCTTAAGTAATGATCCAGGAGAATGGTAAGCAGATGCCACTGAGAATACTTAGTACAAAAGGTCTTTCACAATTACATTAAACAGATGTTTCTTTAGTCAGATTTTAAATTGCATTTTAGAAGATCATAAACCAGAATTTGAAGCACTTCACCATATGTTAAAAATACAACCACATTATTGTAGAGAAAATTAAATCCAGTGACTTTCACAGTATTAAAGATAATACACTTAAATGTATCACATAAATATCTTATCCAGAAAAAGGTAGCTATGTCTCATAGTTCTATAAATCATATTTTTCGGAGACCTTATAGATAGACAAAAGTTCTCTGAATGGTAACACATAGCTGTTCTTTCAGTAACACAGACTACTCTATAACACTGTCAGTCCATAGATAACACGGGTAGAGAGACAGATAATAAATCAATCATAACTAGTCTGAAATTACTAGGTACTACAGCCAGGTTACACAGATGGGAGCTGTTGCAAATGATTGCAAGCAGCTGATGCTGTGTAAAGGTATAATTTCAATTATGCTGTGAATAATGAACTACATCATTACAGGTTTTTTTTTGTATTTGTCTTTCCTTATGACTGAACCTTCCCACCAACGACCGTTATTACTTGAAAGAAAGGTACAAAGAACAGGAGTGCTAATGTGCCTTGACCCATGCCTAGCATACAATGTGATAAAGGTGTCTAATGGGATCCAAAGTGTGACCTTCATATTTGGGAGCAGGGAAACATATCGATGACTGCCTCATTATCAGCTGAATCCCCCTCAAAATGTTCAGTTGTAATTGACACTTTTGAAGGTTGTGGAACAACTTCCAGGCACAACAGTTTCCTGAAATTCCACGTCTTTTTTCCATAATATTGCTGCTATTAAAGTTAGAGCTGAGAGTTTTCAGGAGAAAAGTAACCAGGAGTCTGATACAACATTCACTGCATGGAAGAGTATCAGAAAGAAATGCTAGGAGATATTTACCCTTATATGCTATTCCTTAAAATGGTGGATAATTACTGCTAAATGAGCAATAATTTGAAAAAGATATGAAGTTAACAAAATGTCATCTAGTTAACTGGCTGATAGCCAACATGTGACTATCATACACTCCATGGTAGCTATTGCATGGTTAAAGCAGTAGTCAGTGAACTCAGAGTAAATCAGATTTTGGCTGACTACTAGTTCCTGAAAACATGGTACTAATAGATTAAGAGTCTGAGAATGAGGTCTGGCACCAATGTGGAGTTTGTCTCCCAGCCCAGAACAAATTGGACTAGGTGGCCTGGGTTAACGTAGCTTCAAAATAGAAGCGTTCACTGAACTCCAACAAACTTTGAATATTCCTCAGCTTTTCACAAAGCAAAAAAGTGAGTCTGAATGAGAGCATCTGTGGTTCAGGGGCAGAGTTAACATTTCATCATGAGAATGCTTTATCTCAAAAGATAACATTTTAAGCTGGAAGGTGTCAGTGATGTCCCCATGGATAGCCACAGTGGCTTCAGAGGAGCTCTGAGACATTGCCCAAGTCACTGCCTGGGTGTTGCTGTTTTCAGCACTGGGGTCTTGAAAGGTAACCATGGTGTGGGCTGCTGCAGCTGATGTTTGCCCTCATACTACAGGAGCTTCTGTCACTATCAGCTGCCTATCATCTCCAACAGCCCAGGTGCAAAATGGTGAGGAATAAGTGCAGAATGAGTGTCAGTCCTCTCCACAGCTGTTGGGAATATTGCCATGCATTTCAGCGTGGACCATAACTTTGGGCAGAGGTACATGTGAAACCCTGGTACAGGTTTGCCAGAGAGGTGGTCAATGCCCCATCCCTGGGAACGTTCCAGGTTGAGTTGGATGGGGCTCTGAGCAACCTGGTCCAGTTGAAGATGTCCCTGCTCATGGCAGGGGGGTAGGACTAGATGGCTTTTAAAGGTCCTTTCCAACCCAAACCATTGCATGATTCTATGATTCTACATCTGAGTCTCCAGAGCTACCCATAAATTATTTCTGAGAAGTGCTTCTCTCACCTGAAATAATCTTCCGCTATTAAAGATTTAAAGCCACACAACCTCCTGTGGCATACTTTTCTCAGATCTCATTTCCAGACATAATTTAATTTTCTGCCACTTTGCCAGAGATTTATCTGCTTTATTAGATTTCGTACTGGCAAGGTCTAGGGATGAAAGAGGGATTTCTATTCTTGGCTTCAGCTCTTTCAGTGCTGAGGACCCAGGACCTGATCTGATATCTGTGGAAATTTATGGAACATCTTTATCTCCAGCAGTCTTAGGAGCAGGTCCAGGCTCCAATGTTCAATGATCTGAGAGGGACAAAGGAGGTCCTATATTATGGCAAAGAACAAACACAGTGCTGAGACCTTTGCCCTGTGCCAGCCAAACTCTTAGGCATGGGACTAACTTGAGCAATCCAGTGGGTATTAGTCAGACTCTAGGTGTGCAACTCAATTTGGAAGGCAGACTGTTCATATCTAGGCAACAAAACTTTGCCCAGAAAAAAAATAAAATCCTTAAGAACAACCTGATTTTCAGAAGTGTCAGCGACTTAGCATCTCCCACTTACTTCAGTCCTGCTGATCCACAGTGCTTCTGAAGATATATTTATTACATGTCATCTCTCACGTGGCTGTTTAGAGTTGAATGTTTTCAGGATGATACATGGTGGGACAAGTTTTAGCATGCAGAGAGCAACTATGCAAACATACTTCCAGGTGAATTAAATCCTTCTCTTTCTATGTGCAATTTTTTGTATTAAGTTATATTTACAATTAGCTGTGTAGTACTATTCCTTGCCAATTTTGTTAGAGTACATGCCTGAGGTCCTACTGTCAAAGCTAGTAGATGCTTGAATGAATACATAGACCTTTGCATGTGAGAAACAGGGGAGAAATACGGGTTATTCTGGGTGTTTAAATTCCACTTGCAGCCTCCCACAATCAACTTTCCTGCCAGAAGTCACTGAATCTCATCTTCAGACATCTACAGAGCAGGGGGCATCATCTGAACTGGTTGTCTACATTCCCTTTAGAGTCACGGGAAAGAGTGAGTGGCTTCTTGGGAACGACTCATCTGATCCACTTTAGACATTGAATTTGGAATCACATGCACTTTTCTTAGGAACTTCAAGTAATTTTCATTCCTGGCAAATATAAAGACCAAGATTCCCTCTAGTCCAGCACCTGAGAGAGAAGTTGGTAACATGGATGAAAAAGAACATGTATTGGCAGACAATTCGAGACAAATGTCATCTCAATTTACCTTCACAAACTTCTCAGAAGGAGCAAAACATCCCACGCAGAGGGACATCAGGATCCAACCCCTGGCGTGGCTGCTTTTGGATGGGTTCTGGGTCAGCTGCTTGCAGATTTGACAATAGATCTCATCCCTGTAATAGTAATTAAAAAAATCACTACAGTTAACGAGGTGGTGTTTTTCAACATGAACAGAGATAGAGCCAGACCCTCTCTGCACGTGACTCATAGTTCAAGGTTCATTTTAGGATCGCAAGGATATTAGTTTAACTGCCCTAATGATGGCCACCCTGACCATTGCAGTGTCTCTAAAATGCCATCAATTACCAGCCCTGTAATGTCCGCTGAGTCTTCCCTGTGCTTCAGCTGATATTTCCCGCCGCTGACTGACACTACTTAGAGAAGGAGGGAAATAAAGTGGAGTCTCGAGGTTCAAGGAAGCTCAGTGTCACCTCTGGATCATGGAGTCTGCTCTGGCTTCTCACAAAGATTTACCAGTAATACCAAGAGAGTCTCCTAAACTAACTTTTGTAGAGGGCCATCAGCTGGGAGTCTTCATCTGCTGGCTGTTCTTCTTGAGACACATGAAATTACTTTGTGGAAGAGTTGGGAACTGTCAGCTCCAGCGGAGGTCAAGGTTTGTCCAGCTCTTAAGTCCAAACAGGCACGTACATTGACAGGCATCTCAATTTGGGATTTAATGACTTTTGACTTTAACCTTAGTTCTCTACATGCAAAATGAGGCATAACAGTACTTCCTCATCTACATGGGAAGCAACAAATGTGTTAGCCAGCCTGTTACACTGACAAACCCCACGGGAAAGCCCACAGGACACTACTAGGTCTGCCTTCACAGCAGAATTTGCACAGAAACATAAGGCTAAGGGTTTCATGGTGAACTTGGAGGATAAAATGAAAATTAGAGAAGCTGGTCATCAGATGAGCATGCCCACCCTGTTTCTGGAGGGAGCAGAGAGGTGTGAGTGAAAAGAGCATGAGAATGCCTAAACAAGGACTGTCATATAGCACACACACATAAACAGGCTAAATCAAAGATGTACAGTCGGCCTTACTTTGGCACTTTCTAATTTTTCAATGCTTAATTTAGGAACTGAAATGAGTTTGAGTTTTTCGTTAGTATCCTATTAAAAATATTCACACAAGCAAAAGAGTTGTAATGGTCAAACAGAAAACAAGGGTAGTGAATAAAAAGAGTGAGCATTAAAAAAAACTCCAGTAGCCACTAGCACTTTAAGAAGCATTTGAATCCCCCTGCACGATCTTTCCATCAGGCCTGATATGAAGAGTAAGAAACATGATCCAGCCCAGCCCATATTATGCAACAAAACGAGAAAAATGATATAACGAGAGCTTTGTAAAGCTGCACACAGTAGCGAAATCATTTGGACAAGGATAGCTCAAGGAGGAAGGAATGAAAAGAATGACATGCTTATGCCTTTGTCTTGATTTCTAACCTTAAGGCTGGCCTGAGGATGCCATTACCAATAATGAAATGGAGCTTCTCCAGGTTGGAGGTGGGTCGGTCTTCGAGCATGCTATTACCCTGGAGCGTAGACTCACCATCGTGAAGTCTCTTTGTCACCTGCCAACCGGACACATTGCTCTCTTTCAGTACAGCTAGTTATTAGGTACCCCCCACCCCCATCCCAAATGTGTGGTGCTCCCCCAGGAGGACTCCTCCATCAGCCAGGAGGGGTCTCAGAAGTTCTTCAGTGTAGCACTTTAGCAGCAATGGGAGGGTTTGGCTTTGTTGGCTTTAATCACATATGGGTGAAGCTGAAAATGGTCCTGTCTAGTCACACACCCACCTGCCTGGTCTTTGCCCAGGGTTTCTACAATGGAACTCTTTCATCCCAGCTCTGAGCTGGTCCTGCAGCTGGGAGAAGGCCACCACGGATCTTTGGAATAACCCCAGCTAATTGCCAAGGAGGACCTGTCCCTTTAACTCATATTAAAAAAATAATTAAAACACTGACAGAATGGAGCCAATCCCCACGCTAATGATGCAGCTGAAAGCGCATAAGCTTGGTTCTGTTTGTGAAAACAGGGATGGCATTTTTCTGCCTACCAGCTCTCTGTCTCAGCTAGTCAACCCAATCTCCATTTAGAGCCAATGGACAAAGATGGCCATTTCTAGGGTGTGTTCAGAGCCACATTAGGGTAAGCAGGACTGGGTCCCATTTCTCCCCACTGACCCTAAAGGGAAGGATGGTGACTATCTCTAAGAGCAATCTTCACGCTCTCAAGCAGCTATAGCCAGGTGAGATGGTGCCTGCTCTGGAAGTAGACATGGCAGTGTGTAAGAGAAAATGAATCCATGTCTTTGCACTGCTTTCATACCCCCCCAACCAAAAGATTTATTGCTACTCACTATTTTGAGTTAAGATTTTCAAAAGCTCTCAGCTTGGGCTAACTGCTCCCATGGGGTGTTTTGCCCCTGGGACTGGAGAGGAGCAGAGGATGGGTGAGCGCATTTGGAGACTCCACCTCTGCTACCTACGCTAAGGTGGAGGGCAGGAAACTAAAAGGAGGGATAACATTCAGACCATCAAAGAGTGGTGGGAGGTATCGGCAGCTGGATGGAGGGCTGTGAAAGAGGGAAGGGAAGGTGCTGGGTGGATGGAGAGCAGGAGCCGAGGGGAGGCCGGCGCGAGGTGCAGAATGACTCAAGGAGACACGGGAAGCCAACCTTTCCCCTTAAACACTCCTTAAATCTTTCAGGCAGAGAGACAGGTAGCGCCAAACCCAGAGGAGGGCTGGTTCTATGTTGTCTAGGGAAAAGCAGAAGAGAGTCAGAGAGGGCTGCAGACAATCCAATGGCACTTGTGCTGCCAGGCGGCCAAGCGTCTCCTCTCACCTCCTCCGTCAGTTTGGATTTCTTCTTGAGTGTTAAGGAGACCAGTTTGTGCCGCACACTGTTCTTCTTGTGCCCATCAATGTGAGTACTCTGCAAAGCAAGAGGCGTGGATGCAATGCAGTGAGACACCGAGCCCTGTCGAGTACGTGCTCTCCCTGCCTCCCCTGGACTCCTGCAAAAAAAACATTAATCCTGGGCACAGAGTGAGACATTTCAGAGGCTGGTGGGAACCGTAAGTGTGGACCCATATTCCCGTGTGCCCCGATAACCCAGGTTCAGCTCTGAGTGTTGTAGCTACTCTCTAATCAATGATCCTCCCTCAGATCAAAGTTACATATTGGGGATGTCTGAAAAAGATATGTTGAATACATAAAATCATCAAATCATAGAATGTTTTGGGTTGGAAGGGACCTTAAAGATCACCCAGTTCCAACCCCCCCACCATGGGCAGGGACACCTTCCACCAGACCAGGTTGCTCAAAGCCCCATCCAACTCGACCTTGAACACTGCCAGGGAGGGGGCAGTCACAGCTTCTCTGGGCAACCTGGGCCAGTGCCTCACCATCCTCATAGTGAAGAATGTTTTCCTTACATCCAATTTAAACCTACTTCTTTTTAGTTTATAGCCATTACCCCTTGTCCTGTCACTCCATGCCCTTGTAAAAAGTCCCTCTGACTCCTAGTCAGCCAAGGTCCACCCAGTTCTGCTGTATCCCATCATCAGGATCCCATCAATTCCTACTGAATAAGATTGCCAAATATGGGAGCATATCAGTGCTGTGGACAGCAATTTATCCAGAGCAATGTCTTCTATGGGAGGGGAACTAAGATGAAGTCCTTCAATGACGTCCCAAAATGTACTGAGGATGTAATAGGCATTTTTTTTTTAGATTTCCACAACTTAATCTCCTGGTAACTCTTCACTTCCTGCTCCAAGATTAAGGGCACATTGTTAATTTAGTCTCTTCTGACCCAGGGCAGATCAAAAAGAAATCCCCAAATGAGAGACCAGTGACACAGGACATTGCATTCACCCCACGTATTTCTGCCCTGCAAGGAGGAGCAGAGAGCTCAAAGCCACATTAGAGGTATCAGGCACTTCCCTTACTGTATTGCTAGGGGACGTTCAGTTACCCCTGTGAAGAAGAAGGGACAAGATCAACACCTGTCACACAGGCAATTCTCCCTGCATTGCAGAACCGGAAATAAAGTCGACAAATGGATTGCCTGCAGCAAACCCCAGAAGTCGTTTCTTCCAAACACATTTCAGTATCCAACACATAATACTGGCGTCTTTTTTACAGCCGCAGCAGTTACCTCTCCTTCTCCCTGCAGAGCTTGCAGTTCTTTCTTATAGGTCTTCTTCCCAAGAGTCTCATAGATTTTTGTCATCACTGGTATCTTCTCACCACCGTCACTCATGGCTGTATGATACTTCGGCTCAGGGAGGTCTCCCATGAAACGGAGGATAGTGATCCATACAGCTAGTGCTGCCTATTTGAAAGGAAAGTTAAACCCCATTAGCTTGCACCAGGGGTGTGGAGGGGAAGGTCAAGCCATGCTGAATCCATCAGGGTTGCCACTGTGGCCTCCCTGTACATCTGCAGGAGATACAACACTTCCCTGTGTCACACACAACAGTTCTGCCTGCAGCACACATCCCATCTGAGCAAGCCGGGCAGGCTGGTGGCTGGGACCACAAATTCAGGCTCTGTCTTCATGCCATCATGAGTCCTAGCAGCGGTTTGCTTTTTGGATAGGAGGTGCCACCCTTATAGAGAGGCAGCGAATGGCAGCTCCTAACCCACTGCAGAGGGGAAGGAGAACCACAGCGAAGGCAAGTTCATGGCCAATGTAACGTTCATTACAGCCATGCAGGTTCAACACTGTTCTGCTCTTGTACTGCTGGCTATAGGACAAGCATTTCTTGTCTGCTAGCTCTGCACTGGTGCACACAGCAAGGTAAGAAGAACCTTTTCCAGCTGCCGAGTAGCAGCTTTACAAGCAGTACTTGCTCAGCAATTTGCATTGTCCATGCCCTGAGCCCAGAGCACTTCATTAGTTACCTCAACACAAATGTCAAGGTACAGAGATGAACTCACCGCTATGTCCTGCTAATGCTTGTTGTCTCTTCAGTGCTCAACGCATGCTGGTGGGACAGTGGTTACTGACCTATGTGCAGCAGATGAGGGCTGTGCTCTCCACTGAACCACGAGCACACCAGTGTATCCCAAAGACAAAGTGCTGGTGCCCTTTGGGTGAAACGCTCCCTGGGCTTCGTCCAACCCACCCTGCCCTGCTCAAGGGTTTTCATCCCCTGCCTCACCAACTGATCTCCTTCATCTTCATGGTACAAGAGAGGCTGCTTGAGAGGCCGGCGGATGTAGGTGTGTGTCGTCGTGCCCTGGAAATACGTGGCGGCAAACTTGGCAAATTTGTACTCTGAGAGATCTTCCTCCTCCTCCTCAGGGAGAGGCAATGCTGCATCCAGGTCCTCTTCCTCCAGCTCCTTCTGGGCTCGCTCGAGATCCTGGTGGAGAAGGATATGTCAAGCGTGCAGCATGGCTTTTCCCCTTGGGCCTGACTTTTCTGCCCATTTGATTTCCGTCCCAAAATGAAAAGATGGCTGGAGTGAAAGCCACGAAATACAACTGTAGAGCCCAAGCAAAGACTGAATTTTGAAGAACATGTCTGTTCCTAGGAATGTCCCCAAAGCAACAGGAGAAGCTTCAAGCATGGCCCCCTCCTAGCACGGGGAAAGGATGTCCAAGAGCTAAATGCTGTAAGCCATGATGAATTGTAAGGGAGAGGATCTTAGAGGCCACAAGTCCTCAATGATGTTACAGCCACACTGCTCCCCTTCATGTGGTAGCCCCAGAGAAAGCCTGCAGACTGCCTGCCGGTCCCCAGCCACAGCATGGCAACTCTGTGGGGCCATGCAGAAGAGTCTAGTCTTAAGAAAGCCTTCAGAGACCCCCTTTTGGGTTGCCCCGCTTTCCCCTGATTCATTAACTTGTTGCTAAAGCCTTTCATGTGATAGCCAGGCTCGTGTATGTCTCCAGTACCTCGAAGCCATTGGGTGCCTGTCCCTCCTGGCCAGGCAGGGAGGAAGTTGTCCCCAGGAATCCAAACATTTTGTCCACCATTTCTGAGTCATTCACTGGCTCATTGCGAGCTTTCTCCATTTTTTCTAAGAGCTCTTTCTTCCGACGTGCTTCCTCCTTCTCCTTTACTTCTCTCTCTGCATCTTCCCGTGCCAGCTGGGCCAGGCGTACCTGCAAAAGGACAAGTACAATGACTGAACCGCGCTCCTTCCAGAGAGTCGGCACTAAATTCTTCAGGGCCTGGCTTTAGGAAGGCAGACTGCCCCGTGCTTGGGACACTATCCCAGCAACGTGACTTGGATCAAATCAGTAACGTTTCCGTGCCTCAGTTTCCCAACTGCAGAAGGACAAAACAATAGCCTTCTCTCCTTCATTAGTGCCTGTTTAGGGGGTTTGGTCCAAGCACAGAGACTTCCACCGACCTTACATGTTTCTTTTATACAAAAACTGTGTATGTGCACACAGTGTCTCAGTTCCCCCTTCAGCCTTTATACAATAGGAAAAGCAAGGGAATAATAACTGTGATCTCTGGCATTCCAGTGCAGCAGATCAGAAATTCTGGAGTGGCTTCAAAATAGTTAGAGCACAGAGTACTTTAGTGAATTAAATACCAATTACTCAAGCAGGGCAGAAATCCCTTAGATGTGTTTGGCATTCTCCCTCAAAGGAGCAAAACCAGTCCCTGGAAAATAGAGACAGAGCCCCAGAAAGAGATCAGTCCCCTCATACTTGGTGCTTCTTTTCTGCTTCCTCTTTGGCTTTCTTGGCACTCATCTCCTTTCGGAGCCGTTCCTCTTCTGCTAGTCGAAGTTTCTCTGCTTCCAGGCGTCGATGATACTGAGTGAATAAATACAAGAGCCCTTCTTAATAGGCACCTACTTAATTTTTAAATCCTTTTTTTGCTCTTTAAGAATCGATCCCATGAGCATGTGAAGCAGAAGCATGTTTATTTCCCCTCTCCCCACCTAAGTTTCCCAGGACTGACCTCTCCTCTGTGGTACTTACTTCCCCCCTGAGGCGCTTATACAGCCTTCGGGCAATCATGCCCCGGGCGTACGCCTGGACGGTGAGGACAGCCCAGAGGCGGTGGCGGAAAGCCCTACGGACCAGGTAGCCCCGACACCGTGCCTGAAACTCGATGATGCGCCGGCGGGCCATGTGGTACTGCTTGTGGAGCTTGCGGGATCGGTAGAGGGCCTGCAGTCTCAGGAAGCCGATCCGCATCTGCAAGAGGGAGCAGGATGAAATCGCCCCACCGCCCAGGGGCTCACCCATCCTAAGGAGATTTACATCGCTAATCTCCTTCTTGCGTGGCTGTAAATAAGAGATGCTGAAATCAGCTCCTACTGGGACAAGCCTTTGGGAGGGAAGTTCTCTAAGAGGGTGGAGAAATTAAGACTTCCAGATGCTGCACTGATTCAAAGCCCTGGAAAGACAAAGGCAGTTTCTTCTGTACCAAGTTCTACAGAGTTTCTGCCCTTGAGAGGCCTCAGGAGGCCTGGTTGGTCATCTCAAGGCAGCCACAAGCTATGAGGTCTGCTCCCATGGAGGTCCAGCATCTGCTGACCTTGCAGCCTGATAGCCAAGGTGCTGTTTCATGGCAGGAGGCAGCATCCTGACCAACCTGGAAGTGGCTGTTCCTATTAAGTTGTAGGCTTGGAGGGTAATATAGACACTTTAGACCCCAACACACTCGCCAGCTGGCCTGCAGTTGGGTCAGAGTCAGCTGGGACAGAGAGAGAAGAGGGCCATGGACTGGGCTGAGGAGAAACCCAGATACAATCCCACATGGAGATGGCGTCTGTTTTTCAGAGGAAGCTGCTCTTGAGTTTTCAGTCACCTGGAAACTCGGGGAAGACATTTAAGTCCCCAAATGACCAGCTGGTGCAATGGACATCTAGCTCATGGGGAAAAGGACAACTAGGAGGTGGCTGGGTGCTCTCTTCACTGAGAAGGCAAAGCAGCAGTAGCAAACTTCCATTCATCGCTCCGGATGATAAAAGCCAATCCCACCCCCTCCTACACTCAGTGGGGCATTTTGAGCCAGGAAACTCTTATGTATGTCCCAGCTGAGAGAGTTAGGAAGGCAGAGGTGTGAGGAAGCACCCCAGTACTTACAGCACCGTAGTTCTTCCTGCAGTTATGTCCACGCCAGTATCTCTGAATCATCAGGACTGAATTTCTCACTTTCAGGAAATTGGACCTGCAAAGGCATTTCAATGACTTGCCTCTGTGATTTTGCCACAAATTATCATCTCCTGGGCCTCATTCTTTGGAGATTTGAAACTGAACAGGTGCGTGGATTTTATTGCCTGGAATTGTCTCCTCCACAAGCTCTCATTGTTTTTGTAGAAACGTCTGTAGGGGCTCTCTCTGATAGGTCTCTGCAGGCTGATCTATCAGGTTATGGGAATGGGCAGAGGCAGAGGTGCTGGGAATGGTCTCCTCCTTCTCCCTTTTTCACCCTCTTCTCTCATCTGAAATATCCTCCCTACCTTCTCTCCTCTCTTCAATCACAGTCACCTGAGAATGGAATCAATTTTACCCAATGATCAAGAGCAAATTTCAGCAACACCGCCCTGCTGCTTCCCATTCTGCTCAGCCTGGCCTGATCCTGCACGTAGATACCTTGGGGACAATTGGGAGGACTTCGGGGTCTCACTAGGATTACTGTGGGAAGGATTACTGAGTTATTTGGCATGTGCTATTTCTGCAAAGCCTAAGGCACAACCTGAGTCACAGCCATGGCTCGGAGAGTCAAAGAGCACAAAGCACCAAGAACTGTTACTCCTGTATGGCTGAAGCTTGACCTCAGCTGTGGCTTCCCCTTGTCCTCTACAACTGTGCCATGAGCTCTCTGTGGACTGCCTGCCCTCCTCCCAAGTCTGGAAACTGGCTTACAAAAGGAAGAGTCCTGAACCCCTTGGGCTTTGGAAAGAGTAACGTTAGTCACAATGGACTACCCAATGGCCCCATAGCAGTCTTGTGGGGATCCACATAGACTGGAAGCTTAGAGTTGCCTTCAGCAGGCTCAGACTCCCACTGCTGCATTGCAGCAACAAATATCAGCTCCCCTGAAGACAGCAGTGAACAGGGACAGGTCCTATTCTGTCCATGTTTGAGGCAGATGATACAGTTTACCTCTTGCTTCCTCTACTGTTTTCCTCCAATACTTGCTTCACCTGAGTGTCAACACATCAGGGCTTCCCTTTCCCCAGCTGCAGCAGCACAGGTCAGATGGGCACCGAAGGAGTGATGCATCTCCCAGGAGTTGCTTGCCGGCTGAAGCATGCCACATAGCCCACCTCCCATCTGGAAGTGGGGCTTACACCTACCTGTCTTTAAAGCCACGGACCACCTTCTGAATGAGGATCACTTTGTCCGTGATGGCCTTGTCCCTCTCGATCTCCAGTAGCATGTCATGGTGGTCCTGAGGGAGGAAACAACACAGCACCCATGTCTCAAGCTCTCCATCTGCTTGAGATGTGGCAAGAAGGGGTGGTACAAGGTCCTCCCCCAGAGGAGATATCCAAAGCAAAATCTTGGGACATTTTACATTCCAAGTATCACCCCACCTAGTCACTGGGGAAACCCTAACATAAACACTTGTGAACTACTGCCTTCATTCTCAAATGAACCAGAGTCTTGAGAAGCTGCATATGCAATACTCTATAGTCTGAAAACAAGTAAATTATGTTTCCCTTCCACGCAGAGCTCCCTGTCAGTGCTGTCAGCTGTGGGAGCAATTCCTGGGAGCACTGGTTATGTCTGGGAACAAACTTGAGGCTGCTTGGGTCCCATTGCTCCCTCCAGCCAAGGCTGCAATGCCACCATACTCTAAGAACAAAACAGCTCCCTGAACCACTGACTTTCCTTGCCCTGAGGCTTTGAGATGCACCAGCCCCAGCTATCTATTGATTCCTCCCATGCCGTTTGTAACTCCTCTTTCTTTCCCGGCAGCGGCACGCTGAGCCCTGCCACGCAGGGTGCAGCAGAGGCAGCTCCACACGTTTCCTGCTTTGCTCGACCTCACGTGGCCCCTCGGGGCCTCCCGATTTCTCCGTTTCCTGCCCTGACAGCTGCGAGATCTTGATAACAGGCTCTGGAAAGAGCAACTAGTGGGAACAGCTTCCAGGGAAGAGATGGGGGTGTTCGTGGTGGCAGTGGGGTTGGGGGTGGATTTAGATAAAAGTGGTCAGGGTTTACTGCTGAGATTCTTGCTGGAGAGAAGCCTTTGCTTCCTGCCTGGTTTCTGACCAGCTCAGCCTCATCTCCCCAGAGCAATGCAGGAGCGGGTTTGTAAGGAGAGATGAGGGCAAACAGGCCTGAAGGTGACGTGCAACCTTGGGCTGCTCCATGTCAGCTGGACCCATGCAGAGAGGCAGGCTGTAGGCCAACACGTTGGGTTGTGCAAGAACATGCAGAAGGCAAAGCGAGCCCATTGTGCTCTTGGTCCCTCTCTCTGCAGAGCTTTGCATGGACATCCCTCCTGCTGCCATGCTTTTTGGGTGAAGGCAGGAGATGAGGTTGAGTGGCTCAGCCCAGGAGGAAAAATGTCATGTGCTGTATGTGACAATTTCTGCATCCGTATGGGTATGTGCCTGCATCAGTGCTGGCAGAGTGTCAGGACTTTCTCCTGCCCGCTGCTTCCTAAACCAGCCCCATATATCTTGCCTTGGCCCAGGTTCTACACACTGCTAGCCCAGAGACCGTGGGAAAGTGTCACATCTGCAATGAAAAGTGGATGGTAGGAGACTCCTTCACAGGCACAGGTCCCAGATGGAAGGGGGGATGTAGAGAACCACCTACCTTCAGGAATATCTTTGTCTTGCCAATCTGCCAGTCATCATCCTTCCCCAGAACCGCTTCGGCAATGCGCTGGCATGTCCCACGCAGGTCGCCCTGGTGGGAGAGGGTGTGGGATTCATCAGGACCAGCCTCACCCATTGCTCCTCCCAAGCCCAAGAGGGACCCTTTCTGGTCCAAATTCCAGCAGTTTTCTGCTAATGAGGTTCCCAGGGCTTTACTGTCACCATATCTAAGGTGAGTGAGAGGGACAGGCTGAATAGTGGCCCTTGGTGCTGAGCTCCCCATCTCTGCCAACCCCGTAACAATTTTTCCTTCGCTTGGAAAGCCCAGAGCACTGCTGTAACACCTGGGAATCAAATGTTTCATAATTGCTTTTGGAGAGGACGCCCACCCCATAAAAATCTCTGGAGACCCCAGCAGAGTGCAATCGTTACCTGTGGAAGAAAATCCTCACCTGCTTGTATGCTGGCTTTACCCCAGGCATGAGGACCCGGTACCGGTCCACAAACTCCACAAAAGTGTAGCGGATGGGGTAACCAGCCCGGCGGATCCGGATGGTCTCCATCATCCCCGAGTACCTCAGCTGACGGACGCACAGCTCCCGGTCAAACAGCTGGGGAGGTTACAAGACATAGTGGTTCGATTGCACATCTTGGCCTGGATTGGCCATAAGAGAGTGGGGAATCTGAAGATGTGTGGGGCAACCAAGTCAAGCATCCACCCAAATCCTGCACTTGGTGGATCCAAGGTCGTAGGACTCTTCTCTGTCATGGGTCTGATTCTATGAACTGCAGAGTGCGTTTGACTCACTCTATTTCTTTAATTTCTGCTTGCAAGGCTGGATACGTCCTACACATTACACAAAGGACTGAGAGAAGATCTGGAGCGTGTGATTCAACAGTGAACATCACCTTGGGAAAATGGGAAGTGATGGTCCATCTACAAGGGTCAAACCATACAGTCACCCTTGCAGTGACCACTCATGTTCATTAAGTTCTGACCACCACTCTGAGCTTCACTGGCATGATCACAGCACTCCTGTATGGGCAGGGCAGTACTGTTTTGCAGGCAGAGGAAGCAAAGAACCATATCAGCAAAGGCTCAGACATTTAAAAGTCTTAGAATGCCTACACCAATTGATCTTAGGGTAGGTGACATCTCAAAGTCATGTAAAGGAAGAGTGCAGCTTTGGAGATGCTGAGGCTCTGAGATAGACCTGTTATCATCAAACCAGCCTGCACCCAGGAGGACATCCAAGGAGCTTAAAATTAACAAGTCAGAACTGAGACCAGCTGAAGGTTTTAGGGAAAGGACAAATCTCAGACCGGTGTCCGTGGCTCCTCCTGACAAGCCACGTACAATTTCAAGGCCAGACAGCAGACTGAGGCAACCCAGTCCTTGCAGATGTCTGCTAATAAACCTGGCTGCTCTCCTTTGCTTTGGGAGCCTCTGGGTGGACAGTGAGTGGTGCTGCTAGATGGGCAGATCTGCCGAAGCAAAAGAAGGTTCAGGAAAATCCCTGCCATCAGCTTGGTACCGCAGTGCATTGAGGAGGATGCTGGAGCCCCTGAGAGCTCTCTCTCGCAGCCTGATATTGTCTGCTGGGAGCATCCAAGAAGTGTTCAGCCCAAGTGTAAAATTAAAGCAGATGTGCTGTGGTGCTGGCACACCACAGACAGTCGGAACAATAAAACCCAGCCTGGGCCAAAGAGTTACAGCCAGGGTGTTATTCATCTGCCCTCCCTTCAGGCGTATGAAATGTGAGCATCTGTGTGTGTACAGATATGAGCCTCTAAAATATGAGCCACCTAGCCTCTCCCCGAAGTGAGGGAGGAGAAATGGGTATGTTCCCATATCTCAGTTACCCCTGTATCTCAGATGCATCTCCTGGGACAGGCGGATCTGCCCTATGGATACATCTATCTCCCCATTGCTGGAAGGAGCTTTTTGAGTAGCTCATAGCAGCCATTTTACCACGAAAGGGCTGAAGTGAGATAGATCCTGATCGCAGGGCAAGACAATGCATGAGTGAGGAAAAGGCAGAAAGTAGCATCATCTAGATTTGGTCCCCAGCTGTCCTCATCTACAGTGGGTACTGGGGAGTGGCGACAGGAAGGGTGCAGAGGGAAGAGGGGTGTGTTGCTGTGTCTCTTTCCACCATGAAGCAGAAGGATTTGTGGGCAGCTGGGGGCCTGCTTGGTCATTGCACATATGGGCAACTGTGAGCTTCTTGGCATCAAGGTCTGATGTGGCACCCATGCTAGATAGATAGACTGATGGAGACAGTTTTGACTTCCTTTGCGTGGTTTGTTACCTAATTCATCCCATGCATTTCTCTAGGACTAACCAGAACAACAGAGCAACGCTCAGAAACAGCAGCACGGGATGATGTACGGACCCAGAGAACTCCAGCCATCATCCCAATGCTAACAATTTTTTTTTTCCCCCTAAAGCACATTTTAGAAGGAAGTAAAGTTTTAAAATAACATAAAGTAACAAACAGTCAGGACTTTCCACTGACCTTTCACTTCCCACTATCCCATTTCCTATCACTATCAGTAGACTTTCCTTCAAAGCCAGGGACAGAAAATGAACTCCCAGCAAATGTTCTGTTTTGCAGTCACCCTGCACAGCTCTGTGTACCATTATCTGAGATTTTTTTCCCCTTCGTATTATTAAACCAAGGCCAAAAATAATTTTAGCAAGAAAACATATTTCATTTCTCATAGCACTACAGTCTCTGATTCAATGTTAGCTCATCCACTCATTACTTTAATGGGGAGATTAATTTATCTTTGTTTGATTCTTTCAAACTTACAGCTTTTTTCATGTCCCACTGTTTGAAAATTTTGTAAATAAATGGGTTGGACGGAGACTTCTGGCTTAGAGCTTGCAAGAGCTGATCAAATACAGACTCGTTACGCAGGTGACAAAATGCCAGACCAAATCCCAGACTTCCAGGCATAAAAGCAGTTCAAAGTCAAAGCTTTGAGAATAATTAATTAAAAACAGTTCAGGATGTACATCGATTTCTCAGCATCACCCATATTCTTAAAGAAGGTCTTGTTTTGATCTCAGGCCAGAGGACAATCTCAGATGAGACACTTTGTTAAATATTAACCAAAAATATTCTATTAACATGTTATTAGGTGCCTTTTTTTGTTCACCAAAACCAGGATAAGTGCACAGTAAGCTGCTCTGAGAGAGGCACCAAACCTTTCATGCCGCATCATATTAGGTTCACTGAACAGCGAAAACAGGTTTCAAACAAACAATGCTTGTAGGTAAAAGCTCTGAAATTCAGTATTTTATGCTTTTTTGCACTCAGATGAGCTTTGTTAACAGACACTGACTTTAGATAAAGCTCCAGCTCTGGCTAGATTAGCCGCTAGTGAAGTGCAAAGGCATGGGCAAAACGATTCACAGAAATAAATAGCTGAAATTATTATTACATAAAGCTCTTCCTCCCCAAGCAGTATCACTATTAAGTGTGGTAAGCAACTAACAGTGGTTGTTAACAGCAGCGGGGTCCCATCCTCCAAGGTGCTGACAGCGGGATCAGGGCTTTCAATGCCTGCCTTTATCATCTCCCTTTTGCTGCAAAACTCAGAGTCCCCTCTGTGAGCAGTTTGTGGCCAGAGAGATTTTCAGCCACCTCCTTCCCTTTCATTTGCTCCTTAAAGTTTGTCCCCAGAGTGTTCGTTGCTTTTGAAGCAGCTCTCTGGGAATCAGAGCAAAATAATTCCTCTCATCTTTCCTCTGTGCTATCTTGCCTCTTTTCCCCCTGCTTTTAGAACTGTGCTTTCATAATTGATGCTAAAAAACAGTTGAAAGGATTTAACGGGGATGAAACAGAGTGAGATTCCTTGGAAGCAGATTTTGTAGAAAACACCCATGGGAAGGGGATAAATTTTAGGAAACACTGAACCCTGCAATAGGACCGGATCCTACAGGGTCCTACATCTCAGCCTAAGTCTCTGGCAGGGAGGTGCCCACTCCCTATGGAAATTCAGAGGCATTTCCTATAGGAGAAAGGGCTGCAGGGTGAATTCCTCGTGGTCCTAGGGAAGAAAGGCAGGGGCTGGAGCTCCTCTCTGCAAAAAGATTTGGGACGCTGTTGGATTGCAAAGAAAGTGACTGATTTCTCCCTTGCTTGCAGAAAGGGCTGTGGGTTGGTTTTCTAAGCACTCAGGGTCAACCCTAGCTCTGTCGACTCCCGAGTTTTGCCGTTGGCTCCGGGGCAGAGTGATCCTGCAAGCGTTCCTGTACAAAAAGCAACCAGGAGGGAAAAGCAGGACTTACCATGGGCTTCTTGTACTCATTAGGCTTGATGCAACGGACAAAAAAGGGCTGGCACACGCTGAGAGTCCTCATCAACAGCTCCAGGGACCGCTTGAACTGGCTGCTGAGCGTCGGCGAGCGCTTTCTCGTCTCCGCTCCCTGCAAAACCGCAGCGGAGCAGGCTCAGGAAATGAAAGGATAACAGCAGCTTTCCCCTCCGGCCACTTCCTCAGGAACCTCCCTCGATGGCTTGGGCCAGAGGAGGGAGTGGGAGGTGGTTGAGGGTTGCGGCAGGAGAGGGGCAGGGCAGAGCTGTCGAGCTTGCAATGGCCGGACTCTGGCAACCCGCTCCATACACCTCTGCCCAGAGATGAAAAGTGCCGTAATTTAATTTCTTCTGCTGAAACCTCCCTGTGTGACTGACAGTCCCAACTGCCCTCAAAAGTCTCTGCATTGCAGCTTGGGGCAATGCATTTGCCCAGCAATGCTCCCCAGGAACAGCTTGAGCTTCCCTGTCTCCATGCGTTGCAGCATGGTCATGCCAACCCTACCGACATGGTTCTTCATGTCAGGCTGAGCCTTTTCTGCTTCCCAGGGTATACAGCTAGAGACCCATGTAGGGTGAAAAACAAGCCAGGGGTACTTTCAGTCTGCAACAGCTCCAGAAACTGATGGTCTACATTCCCCAGCTTGTGCTACAGGGAAGACTGGAAAAGAATGTTAACTAGACCAAATGAGGTGGGTATTTAGGGTGAATCAGGTTGATTTTTACTATTTTGCTTGAGATCCCTTGGTCAAATTATTCTAGTTTGGGGCAAGTATTTCTAAAGCAGAATGGAGAGGTTTCCCTTATAGCCCCTTCTCCCTCCCCTGGGAGAACCTTCTTAATCCAGCTTCAAACTAAATGAAGACCCCAGCTCATTTTATGCATCAAGCACTATTACCTGAGCTTGTTACACATCAGCCACAGTGGTGCTATGAGTCTCGTAGGGTCTGGTGTTCAGGGAGCCTTTGTGGGGCAGTGAGTACTGCTGGTGGGTTGGAGGAAGAGCTGGGAACCAGGGCGCAACTCCCTCCAAATTGAAAACAGGGCAAACTGTGACATGACCTCATAGCCAGGCATTTGCCAAAGGGAGGATGCCAGCAGGATTTTAGTGCACATTTCCTCCAAACACCCTCCTCTTTGCAGGTGGTCAAGCCATGCATGGAGTCACAAAGTCCCCATTTGCACTGTCCTTGTCGCTATGTTGGGCAAGGTGGTGAGTTTTGTTTCTACTTCTGCTAAAATCTTTACATGTGCTTCATCATATGGCACTAAGAACCTGTCAGATAACATCCCCAGCCCCTGAGAAATTTCATAGAATCACAGAATAGTTTGGGTTGGAAGGGACATTAAATATCACTTAGTCCAACCCTTCTGCCATAAGCAGGGAATTTGCACAGCTCAGATTGAATGTGATGATGAGACAAACCCAATCAACACAAGCAGAAAGTCATTATGGAATTCCAACAAGAGAAAACCCAGCTCGTGCACACACCAGAAAAACCTGGCCTGCTTATCCAGGAGAGCTTGGCAGGTGTCTATCGATGATCTCTCCCAGCAAAATCCTCCCCAAAGGACAAACTGTTAACAAATCTAGAGTAATTAATGGATGCAGCTGCTACCTGCAGAGTACTGTAGAGTCTGGTGCTCTCATTCTGTCACAGATTTGATGAGGAATAGGCTGTTTCAGCAAGAATCCTGGTTCGGATAGCTTTGATTAATGTTTTCTTATCACTTTGCTAATTACATGCAAGGGGTCACCTCTGTGCAATGTGAAAGGATAGCCACAGGGGTTAGAAGCAGCAACAGATGCAGGAGCAGGGCTGGAAGTTGGAAGCAACTGCTTATTAGCCAGGTTTGTCAGTCTGGGCTTGGCTGGGAGAGGTCGTTTTTCAGCCGTAGTGGTAGGAAGGGTGCAAGACTTTGTGCAAGGGTCTACAAGGGAATGTGAGTGGTTTTCTCCCAGCCAGCCAGACCTGTCTCTGTAGGTTGCTGATGCCTTGTATTTCTCCCTTGCAATGCATCCAGCTCTGGTGAAAAGCATTGGTGCTGTCTCCATCCTTACACCTGAGAGCTTTTTACTGGGAGGGGCTGGAGGGAAGGGACAGCAGCGAGAAAGCAGCTCATCTTCCTACGCAATTGTCAGAGAAGTCTGAGCTCCTCCTGTCGAGATTGCACCATCCCATCCATTCACACGCTTCCTGGGCTTGACGTTTGTGCATGGACCCCTCTCGATGATGGACACTGGCTGCGTTCTCAGCTACACAACAAAACCTCGGGCGAGTGCTTTGCATCAGCTTCCTCCTTCAGGGTCACGTTGACACCACTGAAGTCATCGTGACTCCTCCCACCTCACCTCAACACCAGCATGGGGACAACCACACCTCTTCCTTCATTCCATCATGGCCCAAAAAATGCCAACACAGCCCAGCGAGGCACTGAAAATAGCTGTTTTACTGCAGACGAGGAACATTTTTTAGCTCAAAACAGACCCCGTCCCCATAGCCTGAAGAAGAAACAGCTGACTATTTTCTGCTTTTCTCCTGGCAAGACATGTCTTAGCTTTCAAACTGAGACTGTATCATCCTTGGGACACAGACTGTCTCTTCACTGGTGTCCATATAGAGTCTAGCACACGGGAGAACATGACCTGTGTGTCATGGGGAAGGATGAGCAGAATGAACAGGAACTGTAGCCCAAACTGGGGCACTGAGTAATCACTCAGCCTGTGGTGGCATCAAAGGGAAAGAAGCAGGAGAGAAAAATAAGAAAAAGAAGAGAACTACATAATTTACAGAGAAATACCATCTCAAAGAAGTTCAGAAGGATATGCAGACTAGCATGACATTCAGACATGCTTCAAGGCCACCTCTTGCTGGCACCTCAAGCCCAGTTTGGCTTTAGAGGTGCAGAGGCATGTGTGGCTGTTTGCGGTGACATAAAGACAAAAGTCAAGGCAGAATATCATTATCAGGACTCAAAGGGAAGTTCCACCACCATGGGGTGTCTGAGGTCCCCAGTGGCACAGCTGCAGCATCAGGACATTTCCCAGCATCTCTGTGAAGCTGAGAAGTCTCCAGGGACCTATCCAGACTCCTTCCTTTGGTGTCTTGGACACATTTAGGTACTTCTCATGTGTCCAGGGCTGAGAAAGCAATAACCAGTTCAGCCCACCTGCACCCTGTGGGTTCAGTGGGTTAAGATGGACACAAAGTTATGTTAAGTAGGATGGTCTTAACACAGACCCAGAGTTCCAATGGGGGCAACCACCAGGCTTTTTCCTTTGTAACATTCAAACCAAGTAAACAGAAGAAATAAGAAAGGCAGGTGCAAGGAGAAATGTCACTGAGCCAGAACTGGTAGGAGTTAATTTCTGCTGTCCCTCTGCACCTTCTCTTCCCACTTTACGGAGGAGGTTGCATGGTGCACCAGGATCGCTGTGCCCAGCACTAGGTCTGCCTGGGGAGATGGTGACTGGCTTCAGTGGAAATGCAGAAAGATGAATTACTTAAGGTGAATTTGGGAATGAGAGAGAAGCATGTACAGCCAGCAATACTTTGGGGAAAAGTTCTGGGCAAAGGACCATTCCCCCATCTCTTTAGGATTATAAGGTCACTAAACTGTGCCGTGCCAACAAGACTTGCTGTTTCTCAGCCTTTTTTTCAGAAGTCTGAGAAAAATGATGCTTGTTTCTTATTATTTTGCTATATAAGATGTCACTGGGGTGGCCTCCAGGCCACCACTGAAAGGTGAGGCCCCCTCACAGCAGGTTCTGCAGTGGCATAGAGTGAAGAGACAATCTGTCTCCTAAAGGTTGTGCAGTCTGGAAAGTGCCTTCAGGTGCAAAGTCGCATAGGCTACATAACAGTGCCAAGTATCACTACTTTGAACTAAACCCCCATTTTGAAAAAAATCTACTCATGTTGACATATTTGGAAAATCTTTTTTGGCTTGGCTGTTCCACACTTGCCTCAGTGCCTAACAAATATGTTCAATTATTATTCACTAGAAAACCTACAAAACACGAGGCTGTATTATGAGAACAACCATGACAACAACAAAACTCATAGAAATCATCAGTATTATGTCTCCCATTTCCCTGTATCTCCTGTTGTAGTCTTCAGACAAGAAGACTGGCCTGGGCATTTCTAACAGGTTTTGCACAACAATTGTCTCCTGGACTTAATGCTACCATATCCTAATTCCAGAAGGATTTTTTTTTTTTGGTGTGTGGCATTGCTGCAACTATAGAGCAGGGCCCAATGAAATGTTGCAATCCAAACAATTTGCAGTCATGATATGGAGGGGCAGGAGTCCAGCTCTGGAATGAATAAGTTTGGATCATTTTGGGTCAGATCCCCCTCATTGGAATTCCAAATCCAAACACCCTGAGACACTGCAGAGGTGAGAAGGTTGAAATTCAGCCCCATGCAAGGATCTGAATTTTAAAAGTCAGGTCCATCTCTAACATAATCCTCTGGCTATCAAAAGATTGTTGTGGAAATGTGAGCAGAGTCACAAAGCTAATGTCATAAAAGCTTTAGCACGCAGTATGCTACCCTATGGCCAAATAACTAGTAAGAAAGGTTTGCGAAGCCATCAGAACCAGTCAAGAGACGAGCTGCAACAGAAAAGATCTAAAAAAGGTGCCAAGAGCCTGTTTTGATGGTGATGGCAAAGTTCAATATTAACTGTGTCTTTGAAGGCTTGGATTTGAGCTCTCCCCTGAACAAGACCCAACGCCTCTCCCCACGATCCACCCCCCCCCCCC
>Ga0065711_1030792_pt1 | contig 31408 bp, 21 predicted proteins | sample Hoacrofraction12_FD_59098 | JGI IMG/M metagenome (GOLD analysis project Ga0065711, IMG submission 59098) | Hoatzin crop microbial communities from Cojedes, Venezuela - Epithelial fraction 12 v2 (version 2) | ecosystem: Host-associated > Birds > Digestive system > Esophagus > Crop | place... | reverse complement strand
TTTTTTTTTTTTTTTTTTGCCACCCCAGACAGGACCGGCCCATACAAATTGATTGCATGTTGGTTTGTGTTTGTTTTTTTGCAGGGAGGGGAGGTTGATAGTTTTGTTGCTTGTGGGTGCTCAAATGGCTCTGACCTTCTCCTCCTCCCCTCGTTGGTGTTGCACAGGTGGAGCAGGGCAGTCCCAGCTCTTTGGTGTCCAATCTCCTCCCATTCTCAGTGCCAGATTGCCATGCCGCTCACCCCCGCTCCATGGCAGCCCCTTTGCTGGTGGCTCTGCCTTGCCAGCAAAGGGGCCGTGGTCTGTGGGAGCACCAGCTGCTGAGTAAGTGCAGGTCAAATATATTTTTTTTCAGTTGAGATTTTTTGCAGCAAGGACGGAGAAGGGTGTTGTGTGGAGTGCTTCATTTGCTGTGTGTTTTTTGTGCTGGTCCAGCTTAGGCTTTCTTTGATTCTCAACATTTTTGTCATGTCTCTTCGCTCCTTTGATGTCCCTTACAAAAGGAGCGTGAGGCTACAAAGGGTGCATGAATTGAGCTGAAGAACATCATCTTCACAAGACTGTAAATATTTCTCTTGATATGTAACAAAGTATTGGATGTTTGACACTTTCAGAAGTCATTATTTCAAGGTGAAGACTTCTTCATATTGTGAAGCAATTTTCCAATGTTTGAAAAATTGGCCACATGAAAAAAGTTAGAAGTCCATATCCTGTAGAATGATTTACTCTTCTTTCAAGAATAATTAAGCCTACTGTATTGTAGTCATGTGGCATCACAAACTGATAGTGTTTTTCTGTGTCTGCTTTTACAGGTAATCTGTTCTTTAACCATTTCTAAGGTTTTCAATCTTAAACTTTCAAACTTCTGAGGTTTTTCTTTTTTAGTGGTTGTAATGTAGTTTATAACAGTATGATAGAATGCTTTGGGTTGGAAGGGACCTTTAAAGTTCATCTAGTCCAACCGCCTCCCCAGCAATGAGCAGGGACATCTCCAGCTAGATCAGGTTGCTCTGTGCCCCGTCCAACCTGACCTGGAGTGTTTCCAGGGATGGGACATCTACCGCCTCTCTGGGCAACCTGTACTGGAGTTTCACCACCCTCATTGGAAAGAATCTCTTCTTTATATCCAGTCTAAATCTACGCTCTTTTAGTTAAAAACCATTACCCCTTGTCCTACTGCAGTAGGCCCTGCTTAGAAGTTTGTCCCTGTCTTTCTTATCAGCCCCCTTTAAGTACTGGAAGGCTGCTATAAGGTCTCCCTGGAGCCTTCTCTTCTCCAGGCTGAACAGCCCCAACTCTCTCAGCCTTTCCTCACAGGAGGGGTGGCCCTCTGATTATTTTTGTGGCCCTCCTCTGGACCCGGTCCAACAGGTCCATGTCCTTCTTGTTCTGAGTGCTCCAGAGCTGGATGCAGGACTCCAGGTGGGGTCGGAGCAGAGGGGCAGAATCCCCTCCCTCGACCTGCTAGCCACGCTGCTTTTGATGCAGCCCAGGATATGATTGCCCTTCTGGCCTGCGAGCACACATTGGTGGCTCATGTCCAGCTTTTCATCCACTAATACCCCCAAGACCTTCTCAGCAGGTCTCATCCCCCAGCCTGTATTGATACTGGGGGTTGCCCTGACCCATGTGCAGGACCCTGCACTTCATGTTCAGTATTCAGATGATATCTGAAACAAATATGAGAATGTTTTGGGTTTTTTAACTTTGCTTTGAGTGATATCTTTTTTAATAGTGATTTACAACACCTTACAGCAAGCAGTCCCTTGGCAAGTTGCTCTCTTTAGTCATTTCAAATCACTGGAGTTGTCTATGACTTAAACATGCTGAAAAAAATTTAGAAAATTAATACTGCATTCTTACGTGGACATGAGACTATGTAAAAATTACATTGTTGGATTCTGATTTTGATGTCATGATGAATCCTATATAGAGAGAGCTTGGTTCACAGCTTTCTACACCTGCAAGACGCGCAAACGTAACTTCAGCTCTGGGAATCGGACTCTGAGTTTGCGCCTTGCCCATCACCAGTGGCAGGTTCTACAGGGCAGTTTATATCCCATTTGCCCCGCAGTGCTCTCTTCTTTTTTCAGGTTTTGTTAGTATTGCTTCTCTGCATGGAGATGGAATTTAGTTAACCAGGTGTATCACTTTTAATTCCATTGACTTCAGATTAATGAGTAAAAGGAATTTTGAGAGTTAGAAGAAAAAAAGTATTATTCCTATACACATGTAATTAGGTGTTTTGAGATTCTTACAGTGAAGCATCAGTGAGTACACTGGTATAGTTTTACTTTGTTTTCAGAGCAGCATCTAGCTATTAATGAAAAGATACCTGTTATGTGCTAGCTCCTGTATTACAAATATTTCATTTGAAAGTAAAAAGGAAACCTCAGTTTCAAATACTTTTTTTTTTTTATTTGGCTTTAAAGTTGTCACCTCAAACAAAAAGAAGGAGCAACAGAAAAATCAGCTTTGACTTGCCCCACTTGGATTAAACCCTTTGTCCATTATGCTGCTTCTCAAATACTTATTTGGTTTTTGTTCAGTCATAAAGTGCAATAGTTAGGTTATAAATGCCAAACATTGCTTCTTTCTGCTTAAGTTGTGGTTTTTTTCTGGTTGGGGGACAAGCTTGTTTGTGTTGGTTTTTTGTTTTGTCGCAAGCTGATGTGCTGTGCAGGGGCATACTGTGGTGCCACAGCTGCAGATTAATTGAGGATCATGCTGGTAAATCACACAGCATGGAGTTCTGGCTGTAGGACCTAATGTTTTCAGGGAAATTAAAAAGAAAAATTATTCCTACCATTGCATCTATACTAGTTTGGTAATGTTGTGATAATAGACCTGTATTCCTAACTGACATCCACTTGATAACATTGCTTTGGGAGAGAGAATTATAGGAAACAAGCAGGGAACAAATCTTCAGTACAAAGTAAATTGAGCACAAAATACCTTAGTGATCTGCATAGTGAATTACAAATCACCTCAAAGCAGTGCAAAGTCATAATCCTATTTAATTTGACAGATCCGAGATGTCTGGTATAGCCTTATCTGTGTTATATTCCTTTGTATATATTTTTAAGTGATTCTTTTTCCAGGCACAGTGGCATCTTCTCTGAGAGAATTTTTTTTTACTTTGATTTCCTTCCTATTAAAATTTTGGCAGAAGTGTGATAAAAGACATTGTTTTCAAATCCAGTGGTATCCGGTGGTCACTGTAAAGCTGCGGGCAGAGCAATGAGAGAGGGAGGGAAGTGGCAGGAGGTGAAAACCCTGCAAAACCACCTTTGTAATCTGTGAGCAATATCCCCCTTAGCTGGAGAAACGCTTCTCCACTGTAAGATATTCATGGCTTCAAAGTACTGAGCTCATGGCTGGGTTCCATAGAATTGTATCCAACTGAAGACAACTCAGATTTCACTGTTGCTCAGAATAGAAACCTTTTAAAATGGTCACTATCCACAGCCTCCTTCCTCTGTCCCGCAAACAGGATAACTCTAGAGGCTTGTGGTTTGTCCTATGTATTTTCCAATTCTTCTATTCTACTTTTTTAATAGAATGATGACTTAGAGTGTGTCTGAACGCTTTTCAGATGTCCCTTCACTTTTGCCACCTATTGAGGGAGAAGTGTGTTTATAAAATCTTGGTCAGGGAAGTACATACCCTGTAAATCTCATCTGCCACTAGTGAGAAAATACAGGGTCTGCTCTGTGCCAGAAACTGTCTCTGTCTGTCATCTATGTTCTGTACAGGTATAGTCTCAGGTGAAAACCTGGTCACATTACTTATATGCAGGACTATGTCCATTCTGTTTTATTTACTTCAATGTTCTGTAGAAATAGAAAGTAGTCATTCATGAAAGAAGAAGCAATTCAAACACCTTTCATAAATCTCCTTGTAAATCTTTGAACAAAAAAAGCCAATGCTATGCCGGAGGTAACTACCCAGTAGCGTCTTCAAGACGACTAATGCTTTTGTTAGAAGATCATTAATTCTGCAGCATTATGTTTAAAGTCACTCTTTTAAAAATCATTAGCCTATTATTTTTTTAACTCAAGCTGTAATCTTTTTTTATATATAAAACCGTCTACTTTTAGCAGTAGTGTCTTCTTCTATCATAATTTCAGCAGTTTGCATGTAGAGTTGGAGTTTTTATGAGTATATCAAGTATTCAGACATGTTAGTTTTTACTATAATGGGTCCAGCAACTTTCAAACTATCATTTGCAGAAATGAGGTTAATGTTTAAGGTGTACATATCGCATGGTCTGGCACTGGAATACAGTTGTGAAACCATGTAGTACTACAAAGAGGAGGAAAGTGATGTGTGTGTCTTGCGTAGTGCCATTGCAGAGGGTTGAATTTTATCTCCAGTGAGGAAACTGGCATGGTGAATTTTAGTATCTTGGATGCTGAACGGGCGGTTGATTTTAAGGGCCTTGGCAGTTGTTACTTTCTCTGTTTAAATGCTTGTGTAACAAATGAATTAAACTGCATATTCTCCCCAAATTGAGGGATGCAACTGAGAGAGACAAGAGACATTCTGATAAGAGATCTTGTCATAACACCTTTAGCAGCCAAAGTTGGCATCCAATTATCACATTACGTGGATGCACCACTTTTTTGTGAAGAGCAGCACCACTGAAGCATGCTAGAAGCTGAGTCTGAGAATGGAAGTTGCATATATTAGTGGAGATTAAAATCTGGCAGATACAAAGTGCAGTCAGTTCCTGGCGGTGGAAGGGCATATTATTTTTTTTTTTTAATACTGAAAACTTGAAAAACATGAATTCTGCCCTGTTTGGTTGTAAAGAAGGAAGGAAATGGCTCCTGCCTTGAGTCAGAGAGTTGGGAGTCTGAAATAGTTGAAAGCATGTAGTTGCTTGGGGAACCCTAATACCTGCATGAAGCCTTGGTGTCCCCTTGGACTGCGTGGATTCCAGAATGATGCCTTAGCTGTACGCGCTTTTAGAGATATAGGCTGTGTTACCGTGAGGGACACCCCGTAACTGTGGAACCTGATGGTGAAGGATGACTGAAGGGAAGGATGTAGGGTTTGAGAAGTTTGTGGGTGTGGGGATGTGAGGCTGGGCAGAGCAGTGAAGCCTTCTAACAGACCTGGCTGTGGCAGAGGCCGTGTTCAAGTTTTTACTTCAGGTTTCACTGAAGTTGCATCAAGCACAGCTGCAAATAAAGCTTGATTAGAACTCATTCATCTCAGGCACTATATCTATTGAACTGAAATACAAATTTCTAAGATACTCTCTCACCACTGCTGCTCCCTGAGTTATTTGTCTACCCATTTCTTCATTAAAATTTGCTTAAGAGATACAAAAATCGTATAGATTACTTCATTTGTAAGGTGTGTATTTTCTTCCATTGCTAACCCTGATGGAACTAGGTGATTTCAGATTGATACCAGCTAATCACATACTCAAACCCATAAATAAAGTAATTACTAGTCAAGAAATGCCAAGTGTAATTCAGTGATGAAGAAAATTATTTCCTATGTGCAGGGTTAGGCAGTGGCAGTTACATGTCTTCCCCAGTGGAACTGTTCAGTGAAAGGGATGTTTCAAACGAAAAATAAGCATGAAAAGGAAACTAAGACACAGGCAACGTGAGACTGCAAACTGAAGTGGAGCGATACAGACAAAAGGAACCCTCAAAGTGAGCAGATACCAGCTGCTCTGTAACCAGAGGAATAGCTCAGAAACCGAGGAAACAGTATTTTCTTTCCTGTATTCTTTCTGCATTATGGAAAAACACTGGTTTCTAAGCAAAGTAATATTTAGCCTTACTGTAACAATTAGTGTCAGATCTAAAGAACACTCTTAAAAAATCAAAATGAAAGGATACATCAGTGCAGTAGCAACTTCAGTTCTTCAGTCTTCAAAGACTGTCAGTTTTTGCATTGGAAGAGGATTTATTGAATGTGACAATATGCAGAGCACAAGTGATGTTCCGTTGATTTCTGTGAAGCAAGTTGTTCTCCCGCGTGTAAATACAGCGGTGGTCAGGAGATGATTTTAAGAGTTTTGAAAGAATCAAATAGCGAATGGGCCATACAGTCACTTTGAGTACGTTTATGATCTTCATTAGGCTTAGTACTCGGCAGCTGCCAGCGGTGGGAATGACCCTGTTAACAAATTCAGAGATGCACAGAGTGTTTCCTATGGAAATAACGGTGTAGCGGCTAAGCAGCTGCCTCTGGTTTTGAAGGCGGAATGGGAAAGTATGAACAACGCAAGTCTCCTGTGATGCCATCTGGAAGAGACATGGATGTTGCCCTGATGAAAAGGCTTTCTCCTTACCATGTCATGGAAACGTCTGATGATAAAAATATTACTGCATACATGCTTGCACCAGCATGTACGCACGCTAATTACAAGTAGGTGTGACAGCCAGGCATGACCAGTACCTGAGCAGATTGTGACTAGCATGCTTGTGGGTGGAAAAGAGACCCTTTTTGCTAACTGCTGTGCTGTTCACTACCTATTACTTTTGTTGGCTTGCATTTCTCCTGTATGGCGTGTTACGTTCCCGTAAAAAGACATACCTGGTGTGGCAGGGAGACCGGCTGTTTGCCATGCCCGGCTGGTAAAGGTGCCGAGCTGAGCATGGTGGAGCTGACTGGAAAGATGGAGGTTGTTTTTCCCCTGATACACACAAAATATGAGCATCTGGAGAAATGTAGAGCCAGCAGAAAGAATTAGGGGGAACGAGGCTAGCTGAGTCTTTGAAGCATAACTAGAAATCCCCAAGAGAGGGAAGGGATATGGAGGTAACGGAGGGAAAGAGGCTTTTCCAGTTGACTGTGTGGAGTTCGATGCTATCCTGGAAGTCCTAAAAAGCTGATGCGTGGAGAGCAAAGGCTGAACGGATGGAGAAAAGCTCATCCTGTGAGGATGCAAGGGAAGATTTCATTGTAGATTCTTTTTATTTCTCTCTGGCTGAGAGTTTGGAGACTGGAGTTTTAATTGCAAGATCAGGAACTCAGTAGGACAAATAACAAGAGTACGGAGAAGTGAGGGAGGAGAGAATGGAAAACAAGAGGGAATAGCAAGTTGCAGTGATTTTGACTTTTTTTCCTGTTTTGACAAGAAGTTACATAGCGAAGTTGCCAAGCTACGTAGGACTTCTATGATGTTGATATTTGCGTAAGGTTCTGAGTGTTTTAAATCTAAATTGGAGCCTTGTCTTGAAACCATTTAGTAGGGGGTTTTTTGTTCTGCTCTGCTTCATGTTTAAAGTATGAAATTCCTTGTGCATGTGTACTTTGAACAGAGGATATAATAGTGCCGCCTTAAAATCTTAGGTGCCTTATAGGTAGTTGTTGATATCAATTATGGTATTTCTTTTCTCTTTTGGTAAATATTTTCAGGTTCCCAAACGATATATTGCTCTAAGATCTTACACTTCCAATGTGAAAAAGTGCTGCTAAGAGTAACTGCTAAGCAAATGTATTATTATTATATATATATTACCATACGTTTTGAACAGTGTTAAACTTGACTGCTTGTGCTTGTTACTTTGTATTGCTGATTTGCTCCTCTCTTGATTATAATCTTATTTTGTTAAACTTCTTTTGCAAAAAAGCTGGTGCATGCTCTGAAAGACTCACTTGACATTTAGAGATAAAAAGTGTTTGTATCCCACAAACTTCATGATTTCCGTTTCCTAAATGACAGAGAATGCACTGTGTTATTTTTATGGTGTATTAGATAGGAAAAGTATCTGTTTTATAAATCTTCTTGTATATTTGCTACCAACAGAATGCACTGCATTTGTATCATTTATGAACTCATGGAGGGATGATGGGCAAATCTTGTACTGAAAGGACATCTTACTGGGATCCAATTTTCAACTTTCACATGAGAGTAAGAATCAACTGCAGGTGCAAATCAGTAAAGAAAAAAAGAAAGAATTGTGAAATCTGTATGAAAGGCACAAGGAGAAGGTTAACACAGGAACTGAATGTCTAATACAGCATAATAAGAGAAAAATTTTATAAGGTAGTATCCACAAATCAAACAGCAGCAGCAGCCAAGTAATTTTCAGCAAGACGGTGTAGCAAGACAAGTCTTATAAATTAATTTATCCTTTCTGAAGGTCTGATCCTATGTGTGCTAAGTGGGCAAAATGCCCTCTGACTTCTAGAAAGTGTGAACTATTTAGCAGTGCTTGTGTGAGTTTGGTCTCCATAAGATGCTTAGGTATGGTACAGTCGTACCCCTGCCTAAATCAACATGTTCTTGCTTTTTGTGTTTTGTTAGTTGTTTCTAGAGATCATAGTCATAGAATGATAGGTTGGAAAAGACCTGTAAGATCATCAAGTCCAACCATCCACCCAACACCACCATGCCTGCTAAACCATGACCTGAAGTGCCACATCTACATGTTTTTTGAACACCTCCAGGAATGGTGACTCAACCACCTCCCTGGGCAGCCTGTTCCAATGCCTGACCACTCTTTCAGTAAAGAAATGTTTCCTGACATCCAATCTAAACCTCCCCTGGCACAACTTGAGGCCATTGCCTCTCGTCCTATCGCTAGTTACTTGGGAGAAGAGACCAACACCTGCCTCACTACACCCTCCTTTCAGGTAGTTGTAGAGAGCAATAAGGTCTCCCCTCAGCCTCCTCTTCTCCAGACGTAACAATCCCAGTTCCTTCAGCCACTTTTCGTAAGACCTGTTCTCCAGACCCCTCACCAGCCTCGTTGCCCTTCTCTGGACACGCTCCAGCACCTCAGTGTCCTTCTTGTAGGGAGGGGCCCAAAACTGAACACAGTACTCCAGGTGCGGCCTCACCAGGGCCGAGTACAGGGGCACCATCACCTCCCTGCTCCTGCTGGCCACACTATTCCTGGTACAAAAGATTTAAAGTTTAGAAGTGAATTTCTAAGTTGAGTATCTCAGTGTGAGCCTGTAAGAGTATTTAGTGATACACCTAAATTTTCAGCATTCGTATGAAAGTTGCTGTATCTTTAGTAATACTATGCAAAAGCCGTAGAAAATTATGAAGGCTGGGTTTTCTCTATGCTATCTCTGCCATCAAGAGAACCATAATCAGGGCATACATCAGGTCTTTGGAGGGCTTTTGTTAAAATTAACAGGGGCTTTCTGTCTCTTTGGCAAAGATTTGTAAGAACATATTAAATGTCGATGTGGTACTCCACACACTCCGTTTTCTGGGGATGTGATTTTGATGCTGCAGTAGTGAAGGGCTGAGATGATAGTGTTTTTAAGGTATTATTAATACGCCAAATTAAAACAAGGTCTAAAATCTTTAGGTGACAAGCTGAAAGGCCTTCACTGAGACCATAGTTCTTGACTTCCACAGTGTGAAATGCTCACTTTGGAAATTCTCAATTAAACCCTTTTCTCAAGCCAAAACTAAAATTCTCCTCTTGAAGCACGGTCCTGATGTTGAAGTTTAAAATTTCATGAACATATGGAAACACACTGCTCCTGAGCATGTAACTTGCTGTGCCCAGTGCCCGCTAGCCGCAGCAGAGAGCGGGTGCTGCGACTCTGCCGTGGGTGCAAACCAGCCTCGGCGCGGCAGGCTGGGGTCTGTACGAGCCCCTCTGGTTCATGTGCTTGGATGGGGCAGCTGGACGCTGGTCGTCCTCTCCTTGCGCATCTGGAAGGACCGGGAGGGAGCCGCAGGCAGGCTGACCGGGGCAAAAGGAGAGCAGCAAAGCTTGAGAAACTTATTCATCTGACATCAGCTGCTGAATTTATATGTAAGTTTTTTAAGAGTTGGGGCAGCAGTCACTATTAAAAATGATGCTTTTGTGTGTGGTCACTTAGGTAAAGCGAGATACAAGATAAGTAAGTTTTTTGAGACCTTTTGTTTCTTTGATTTAGTCTTGATCTCCTTGTAAGTGTTGGGACTGTTGAAGACCAGAAGCAGGTCTAGTTTAGTGGACACCTTTACCTCCAAGCTTCTCAAATCAATGAGGTGTCAAGGTGTCCATAAAACCAGACTTACTTCTTCACAGTCTGGTTATGACTTTTGGTTTTACCTTTATGCAGAGGCAGAATATGGTCTGCCCTTGACCCAGGCCAGCAAAGTGACTTGGCCATGAGCCTGCTTCAACCAGGCCAGATCCCAGGAAGGCTGGGGGTGAGGTGGCTGAGACTGGGAGGGGGGAAAGCAGCCCATTTCCCCAGAAACAGGGCTTCTGTCACAACTCCTTCCCGCCCCTCTCTTCCCTTGCTGGGGCAAACACTTGATGCTTGTAAAGGTAGTATTGCTTCTTACCCAGGCTGAGCTGATTCTGGTCAAGGTGTAGCTGTCCTGGCTTTGAGAGGAGTCAAATGCAAAAGCTAGAGAAAGGGGTAAGTGTCTTCAATTTAAAAACACATGAAAAGGTTGCATGATCATCTGCAAATGTAGTTGGTACATGAATGCTTTCTGGCCCACTCCCAGTGTGTGCCTTCTGGATGGCCCTGTGCTCACTGAAGATTTACTGTTGCTGGTTAAGGCAAATGGACTTCTGAATTTATTTATTTTAATAGACAGAATCACTGTAGCTTTGCTGTTTAAATAGCCCAATAGGAGGGAGATCTCGACAGACAGAAAGTTTGCCACAGGCTGGAGACCCACACTTCAGTCAGTAAGTCTGGCTGCCAAAAGGGTTTGTTTAAGCAAGAGTACCGTATTGGTAGGAGATGGCTTTGCTTCAGTTTTACGTGAAATTATTAGTATTAAAATGTCTGCTAAAGCTTAACCCTTTTCCAGTCCATGAAGGTGGCTGTAATCAAGTTAGATGTAGAAGTTATTCTAAAGTGTTAGTTAAACATTCACAAACAAGCTCGTTTGGCAAACGTTACCCAGATCAATTAAAAGAAAAACAAAAAACCCAAACAACTAAGTCATAGGCTTGCCTCATTCTCATATTCTGACTATGGCACTTCTGTATTCACTGTGATAAAATTCTAAAGGAAGTAACAGTCTGCTAGGAAGATAATTGGAGAAATGAATCAGTGACTCCAAAAGCATGTAGGTGTTAGGGTGACAACTAGTTTCAGTTCATATAAACACCTATTTTTGATAACAAGACAAAGGAGAAAGTAGAAAGAAAAGTTTTCAAAGAATTTAAAAACAAACAAGATTTCTATTGAACTGTCTTGCAAAGGAGAGAACAGGAAATACAGTGGAATATTTTGCAAAGCAATCTACATTACAATGAAGCTCTTGTTTTCAGCAGTATTAGTGTTGTAGAGTTTTTTTGCAGTTCCCTATAAAATGTATCAAAAGCCAGCAGCATATTCGGTGGAGTGACAGTATGTAAGAATATGCTGTGTTAATATACAATAACACTTTTGCTTTTTCACTTGAAAATATTTCCAGTATTTTCTCTTAACTTGTTTTTTTTATTCTTTTTCTCGCAAGGCACCAAATTTTGGTTTTCAACTGTGTGTATTTTCTGTTAAAATGGGATGTTTTTCTTGTGTTGTCTTAACGCTGAATTTAGCATGATTTGTGCATGGGATGTTTCAGTATGCTAATACTGTTACTGCATTTTAACTGACGCAGTTTTGTGAAAAGGTCTGTATGTGTCATTACTCACTTCTTAAGGAAATCTATCCTAGCAATTAAACAAAAGCAATACTCCTAAAATGTTGCTGTATATGTAAGTTAACGCAATCAAAGAATCATAAAACTGGTTTGGGCTGGAAATGACGTTTAAAGATCACTTAGTCCAGCACCCCTGCCGTGGGCAGGGACGTCTTTCACTTGGTCAGGATGCTCAAAGCTCCATGACCTTCCAGTGGTGGGGCGGTAGGTAAGTGGGTGATCCCACTTATTTGTGTTTGTAATAATGTTATAAGATAATACTTGTTATTGTAAAATTATATACTTCAGAACCATAACAAAAAATTTAAGGCAAAGATTTTATACAGAATTTAAATTTTCAGGTGCTGTAACTTTAACAGGTCGTAGGTCAGACAAAACTGCTGTAATTGTATTTGAAGCTCACTGTATTTCATTTGCTGACACTTTGAGATAAAATGCTTAAAGTCTCTTTTATGGACCTAGAATAAGTATTTTCTCTAAAATGTGAATGTGCATGTTAATGAGAAATGATTGGGAAATCTGTTATGAAAACCTGTCTCTTGAATATGCGGTTTTTCCTACAGTTTAGCATATGAATTTGACCCAGCTAAAAATAGTCCTGGACCCAGGCCCACTCCTGTTGGCAAAATTATTCTTGTTGTCTTGAGACAGGGAAATGGGAGCCACCATGAGTTCACGTGCCACTTCAAGCAGTCGGAATTTCCTTCTGAGCAGGGCCAGCATTTAATCTGTGTTTGTTTCCAGGCCAAAGATCACGTGGATATTGGTCCTCTGGCCCTTACAGTGATAATCCATCTGCCGTTCACTGGGCTTTGGTTCAGAAATATTGCATGTTTAATAAGAATCATAAAGCAGACTGGATCTCCAGTACATGGTGCTGTAACAGAAAGATAATAGGCTACAAGAGAGATTAATAAGATTTTTGAGTCACAAAAGTGTTAAGTCAGTTTAAATCTATTGGTTAAGCCGCTCAAAACTGGTAGTGCAGTAATCTTGAGCTGCTGTGTGTGAGCACAGCCGTAGCTGGCGTGCATGAAGACATCTACGTGATGACCTTGTGCTTAGCTCTTTTTCAGACTGAGTTAGCAGTAGCAGTCCCCTAAGTCTTACCGAAGGTGAAATATGCAGAAGATGGGTTAGTGAAGCATACGCGACAACTCTCAGCAGTAGGTGTCTGGTTCTACCTGCTGTATGGATACCAGGACTACGAATTTGGGATGGCTGTGGCCGGCTGTTTCTTCTGACATAGAGCCATTGGTCTCAATTTGGACTCTTGAGCCTGGTTTGACCCTCCTTCTGCTTGTGGATCTGACTGACTTCCACCCCTGTAAGGACTGCAAAGGCCTCACTCGGTGGTGGTTGTGGATCTTAGTTTGACTATTCCCATGCTGCTTCTGCACTTTTTTCATTTTGGGTTAGTGCAGTTAAAACCCCAAGTGAAAAGCATTGGTATGGTCTGTTTAACTGGTGTAAAGGTCTTCTAGTCCAGAAGTGGCATGTCATTTAGAAACTCGTTTGGTGGAGATGTATTTCAATGGTTTTGAAAATGACAATGTTGTTTGTTTTTTCTCATTCTTTTTGAACCCCTGTTTTTGTATGTGTGTGGTTTTTGTTTTTTTTCCTCTGCCTAGACCTGGTTAACCATTTCTGTGAACAGGTCCTCAATTTTTTACTTTGTCCCTACTTTCCTGTCGTAGCCCCATCTTCCCCTGGTGTCGACTCCGTACCCTTACAGCGCACAGGCAGTCAACACGGCACACAGAACGCAGCAGCGACCTTCCAGAGGGCCAGCTATGCGGCCGGCCCAGCCTCCAATTACGCAGACCCCTACCGACAGCTGCAGTATTGTCCTTCTGTTGAATCACCATACAGCAAATCTGGGCCAGCCATCCCACCGGAAGGGACCTTGGCTAGGTCACCTTCCATTGATAGCATTCAGAAAGATCCCAGGTGGGTGAAACCTTCATTGTCTACTATTTCTTGCTCGCGCAGAGGTTTGTAATTGCAATTTGGTTTGTGTGTTTCTGCTGTTGAATATCAAAAAACACCAAAACTCTGTGATTATACATGAAGGATTTTGTTTGCATAAGAGTTGTGTCCTAGTGCTGTGCCTTGGAAGGCTCTCGTGAGCTCTTCTGTGGAACAAAACGATAGGTGTGGTCATGAATGCGTGTGTTTAGCCCGCTTTCAGTAGCGCCACCCCTCAAAAGCTTACAAACAGTAATTTTCTTTCGAAATGGGAGGAGTGGTGTGGCTGTTTTGACTCTGTAACCATTGTGAACTGAATTTTCAAGTTGCTCCCTGGACAGCTGTTGTTACAGGTCTTGGTTTGTCTGCAGTTCCTATTCCTTAAAGCTGCAGAAAAGGATATGCTGGTATTGGGCAATGAGAGCGAGCGGTGTGGAAGCAACAAGTAGTCAGGCTTATGCTTTGTGCTTCACCCTGTGTGTTGTGCAGGCTTCCAATGCCAGTCTGTGGTAACAGAATGTACGTATTGCAGCTTTGCAGAAATGGTTGTTACTGTGCATGATTTGTAAATACATAGCGCAGTTGTTAATGTTGCTGTGAGGCATGGCCATCCTCATACACCTAAGGAACGTGTAAGGAGGAAACTTTATAGCCATGCATACCCCAAGCTGGCAGCTGGCTTAGGGAGAGAGGGTTTTCTGGCAAATGGTTTGACTTCCAGGATAACAGCAATGGAAATGCTAACTGAAATCCTCAATGCACTTGGTGATTCTGTTCAGTGTTCTGATGGGAAAGAAAGCAAGTTTCTTTGGTAACTAAAGTTTAAACTTGTTGCAAGTGTTAATTTATGCAAAGCTTTTCTATAGCAGATGGTGTGATTTATTTATTTATTTTTGCTATGTGGCATTTAATGATAGGAGAGCCCAAAAATTTGCCCCCAACAAGAATGTTTAAAATGCTGGAGCTGTTTAAGCAACAATTTGAAAAGACTTCTTTATCAGCATTAAAACACGAATATTCACAACCTGATCTCTCTGCTTGTTTAGCATTATTAGTTCTCTCTGTCTCTCTAGCTGTGAGCACAACAGCAGCTAAATTTTACGGCACATCAGAACCATCACTGCTTGCAGCTACTTCTGCTATTGCAGAGTTTTACTTGTTGAGAAAATGTCTGTCTTCCACCTTCCCCCCCCCGTTTTTTTACCAGAAATTTGAAAAAATATAAATAGAATTCCTTCCCTTCTTCCCCCTGCCCCAGAATGAACAGTGGCAACCAGAGAAAAACAGTCTTTTTCTGAAACCTTGGTATTTTGATATATTTGTATTCCAGAATATAAAAGTCCATGGAGGAAAAAGAGCTTTGCTTTGTAAATGTCTCATTCAAACTTAAAGAAAATTACATTAGAAGTGCACTAAAGTGGTGGAGAAATGACTGTAATCTACATGAAATGTTCTTAGGAGAAGCATGACGGTATTGAAGGCACTATTCCCTGTAGATAGGAAGGACATATTTACAGTATCTCTAAAGGTCCTAGACATAATATCTTTTTAAGAAAAGGTCATGTATGTTTAGTTGCTCTGCTATCACTTTGCAACTGTTAGTCAGTTAATGTATAATATATGTGCTTGTAAAAGAAAATTTCCTCTTGCAGTTTTTTCATTTGCCCGCTTTTTGGTTCTTTCTCGTCTTGTGATACCATTTGTGCATTCATGAGTATTGATTTCTGTAGGTGAAGTAGGAGCAAGCAGGCATCCAGGTATAAATTGAACTTCATTAACCCTTCAAAGGGGATCATTAAATATTATTACTAATTACTATTAGACGGATTGGGATTTTGCACAAAACAACTTTTGTGAAAGAGGTTTGTCTTACTCTTGATCTCCTTTGTTTGATCCATGGACCGTGCATGATGTCTCTTACTTAGTATTGCTGCCCTTGTTGGTTTGAATAAGTCTTACGAAGAAGTGCAAGAAGCACACCTGATTGTGTTATGTCTTAGCCCCCAGAAGCTATGGTCAGACCTAGGCAGGCTGGCCTGTGAAGCTGTCTGTGGCCTACAGCAGTTGCTGATCGTTCAGCTATTCGAAAGACGTTGAAAAACTGGAAAGAGTTTGGAGAAAAGCAGCAAAAGCAATCAGGAGACTTTTAACATGTTGATTTCTATGGATAGATTACAAAAATGAGGATAAATGACAAGTGTGGAAAGGAGGGGACAGAAGACTTTCCACTGCTTGAAAAAATATGGATGGACAGAAATTATTTAGAGTAGCACGTGGGAGCTATAATTAGAAGTACTGGCTTGAATTAGGAAAACATGGCCCAAATACAAGACTTTCAGTGGCTGTGTGAAGTTGCATTGTGTTCCTCCACGGGTTACCATCTATACCATACACAACAAGAAGAAAATAAACATGTTGGTCAGCAAAAGGACTTCAGCAACTGGTAAGTTTTGAGTTTCCTGACAGACCTGTTGCTGCTTTTGTTGGCTGACTCGTTGGGGTTTTCTGTGACTGACACAAATCGTGGAGGGGAATGACTGGTGTCCTTGTTGGACACTGAGCCTACCTGTCCAGCCAGAGGACCACACAAAGGCTCACTGGCAGAGGAAAATCTGCAAGACAAAAGCATACTAATTGCAGGCTTTTTGCTGTATGTCAGTCAGCTCAAGATGAGACGTAGACACCCAGAAGAGAATGTACTCATCCTAATAAGCAATTAGAGTTCCTAAAACTGGACGTTATTTTCTGGAGTCTGCAGTTCAGGCAGAATTTCCATCTGAAATACCAAAAAAATGGTTGGCAGGCGCTGATACAGATTACAATTCTTTCCATTGTTTTCACTGTGTTGGGTGGATTACTAATGCTACAGTTCTACATACATGTTCTGAGCTGACATTTGGCAAGTGAAATTTTAGCTTAACATCTGTTCTGCATCATCCAGCTGTCATAAAATGTAGTTTAATGTTCATTAACTTAAAGTTTAGGACAAAAACTTTTTTTAAAAAAGCATCAAGATGTTTGTCAGGTTTGTGGTAGGGGATAATTTTTAATTTATTCAGGAAGACTGTTAGCTGATATGAGCTCATATAACACTTAGTAAAAACTATAACATCTACACTGGTGGAGAGTATGAGACATTGTTATTTAAAAAGGATATAAGCCCTTTATCACCTGTCAGAAATAAAACAAGTTCTGCATATGGAAAATGGAAAAGTTGAATATTAAAAATAATTTACAGATTGATTCTTCAGAGCATTCTTTTAGGTTTACTTCATGTCAAAAAAGGGAGAGAAACACAGGTAGGGCTATGATATAAACTGTTCTGTGCCATAATCTCTTGTATGAAAAAGTGGCATAGGGAGGGAGGGAAAGAATACAATTTTTATTTTCTAATTATTGTCTTGCTTTTCATCCCTACTGAACTATGAATGAGAAAGTCATGAGTATTTTAAAGTATCAGAAATATATGGTGATGTGATGTGTTCCAGCCTACTTTCATTTAAGAAAGGTTAATCTGTCTCTTGGCACCAACAAATTATTTAACATTTGTCTATTCGTAGACTTTAGGGCAACTTGGGACCCCTAGACATAGAAATACTGGTATCCAATTGTCAGTCTGTGCACCTTCCAATTTTTACTCCAAAATACAAACCTGAAAAATGTGTGTAAATTACTGAATTTTTCATTTTTTAACCTACTAAGAAACCACGTACCTGTACTGCTCCTGAGAGATCACACTTACTGCATAACAGATGAAAAATACAGAATTTTCACATTCTTCAGTTAAATACTTACCAATGAAGCTTTGCGATAACAGTGGTTTTGCTTGTTTATGGACTCACTGTGTCTGGTTTGATGGGTTGAGTCAACATGTTTCTTTTATCATTTTGTGACTTTTCTTCTCTTCTTACTTGTTTTTATTTATATGCTGGCATACACACATCTTCTCCTGCTGTAAAGAAGCTGGCAAGAAGCTGAGTTAATGGCAAGATGTATGTGGAATACACTCCATTAAGGCTACCAAAATGAATTTCAGAGTTCAAATGTCTATCTTCATATTTCATTGAATTATATTGATCTACACTTAGAATTTTCTTTATGGCATCCTCATTTCCAAGATATGTGTTTCAGAACCTTTAAAAGTATTTATTTAGAAGAAACGGGGTAATCTGGTGAATGAAGCTGTAAAAGGGCTCATTCTTCATTATAGAGCAGACTGCAATAGGAGTTGGGCTCTTGTTTAAAAACAAACAGACAAAAAACCCCCAAAACCACTAGCAGTAGAAAACTTTTAAGGCCAGCTATCTTGTACTCGTTCTCACCTTTAGAACTGTCTGGGTATAGGTCAGCATAGAGACAGAGTTTTCCAGGTATTGTGTGATTTAACTATAATACCCTGAGACGCTTCTGCTCTGTTCTGCGCTCTGAGTCAACTCTCCATTTCATTACCTCTGCTGGCCTTAATTTCCTCCTAAGCAGAAGATGACAGTGCTGTCTGTCTATCTTCAAAACTTTTAAATTGGCTTTCTTTCCACTTATGAAAGGAAATAAATTAGATCAGAACATTTAGTGTGAACTGTAAGTTTCAAAACTCGTCTTTTTCTTTTGTTTTTTTTTTTCCCTTTTTTCAAAATATGCTCTGTTTGTGAAATACAAGCTAGAGAGCTTTCTTTTTCTGTAGGAAAAAGTGATACAAGTAAAGTAAACTCTAGTTAAATTTCTGTGCTCCGGTAAAACTGCTTATGAGACTAGCACACAGTTTGGAACATGACCTGTTAAAAGATAAAGGTTTCCGCAGGAGTCTTCACCGTATATTTAATCTCACTTTGTTCCAAGGATTGTCTGTGCTAATAGTGTTAGTGTACTGTAAATCTGAATAGCAGCCAGGCACTCGAACGGTGTCACGAGGTAGGAAAATAGCAGTGTAAATGTGCATGTGTGGGAGGTTGGACAACGTGGTGGGACCACCTCTGGTAGTTTCTTTGGGAAGGGTTGTCACCTTCAGAAAGAAACTTCTCGTGGGGATGAAGGCCTTGCAGTGACTATGGTATAGCTGGTGGCAACACTGTGCAGCGCTGCTGCAGTCAGTCCTGAAATGTAGGCTTGGATTTTCAGAATCCTGAAGGGTGTTGGTGGGTCTCTGGCATAATTCTCTAACCCAAGAGGTAGGAGATTGAAGTTCTTACTCCTGGTCTGTATGAGACAGAACAGGGTTTGCAGATGTGCCTCCCTGCTTTTATATGACACAGTGTGTGATAGGCAGCTCTCCTTTTCACTCAGTAGTTTTCAGAGGTCCTTCTTACCCCTATCTGAAATTAAGAGTAAAGTAAAGTGTGAAGTAGTTCTCCAGAGGTGGTGGTGGTGGGGAAGTCATGGGAAACACACTTCTGGTGGGTCTGAGCATGTAAATATTGACAATGTAGTCTTACCTCCAAAAGTAGACGGTTGAACTTCCTGGGTCCTTCTAACACCCTGCTAAGAATTTTTAGCATCAGATTTGCCTGGGCCAGACCCCTTGTATTGGTAGAACCAAGTGGATGGTGTTGGAGAGTGCTCGTTTTGTAGTTCTGTGTTTAAGTATGTTGTTTCAGCAAGGAGATACCTGGTTTGTTTTCCCTAGATGTAAATTGTACAGTCTCTCAGGCTTTAATGTGTACTTCTCTGAGTATGAAAAAAACCTGACCTTAAAAGAAAATAAAATCAAAGAGTCTGAACAGCGCAAAAATACACCAAATGGAAGAACAGCAAATCTGGAGCAAATCGCAATTCCTCATACAGATCCTTTCTACATAGAAGGCATGAATTTTTATTTAGTGCACAAAATAGTTTTGAGAAAACGTAGCAGGTATGATAAAATAAACAGCAATCTGTTTCCCCTTCCTGCTGTAAGTACCTAAGGATGAAGCCTGCTTCCTTAAAATAGGTGAGGTGGGAATCCATAGACTATCCTCTAGTCTTACTTTGGGATTTCAGGAGACTTTCTTAGCTGGAAACCTTGGCTGGAAAAGACTTGCCTAGAGAATGCTTAGTTTCAGCTTGAGCATGGCAAAATAAACAAGGTGCTAACTGGTCCATGCAAGTGTCAAACTGTGATGAAGTAGAGGAGTGGCACTCACAACTCGGAAAACTTACTTCTGTGTATATTTGAGCACACTGCTGTATATGCTAACAGTTTCTGTCTTTCTGCTGTTTACATCCAGGTGGTTTATAAATTGCTGGGGAGGCACTGAACGTAGGTGGAGTCATTTCACAGGACATGTGATTCAGTATGCACAAAAGCATCCACCTCTATTTGCTATTTGTTTCACTCTAGAATTTGCCCCGATGTTGTTTAACAATTGCCTTTCTCTGGGAGAAATGCTTGAGGGGAAAAAAAAGACCTGAAACCGACCAACCAAAAAAAAACCTCACCCTGAAAACCAAACCTGAAGTGTATTCTGCAGCAATAAAGTGTCTGTGTGCTTTTGGCACATGAAGCATTAGTACCCGCTGTCTCTCCTCTATGACTAGTACGGTTTTATTGACGGTGCAGGAGGCCACTCCATTTTCTTGCCATCTTGTCTTTAAAGAAATCTGATCTTATCATTAATAAACCTGCCCTACTGTAATCACAGAACATCACAATTTCTGGGTATCTCAGTAACATGGGCAGCGCTGGACCATGTGTTTTGAATAATGAGTCTGTCCAGAAGTACTTACAGTTTCTAAACCATCAGCAGAGTAGATCAGGCTATATGTAACCATTTTATTTGTAAGTTATTTATGTAGTATACAGGGTATAATTTTGAGAGACATGGTGGCTCATCTTTTGATCTGAAATTTTAGCTCTTGTAATCCTTTCCCTCCACCAGAAGGTAATTCTTTTGTGCTGGAGGGAGAGAAGTGAAAGGCCACTTCCATACTTGTCAATGATACAGGGCATTTAGGAGGACAGTGGCAGGAGCTCCACATTGTGTTGGTAAGTGCACATCTGATAACTGGGAGGGAAACAAGACTGATGTCTCCTTTTTGGACAGTTTTATTATTTACCCCCCCCCGCTGGTCTGCCACTTGGAGAACAGCAGCAAAGCCCTTTCCACTATTTCTTAATTTGTTGTGTATTTTTATGGCTTCATTCATTCAGGAGAAAGCAGGTGGACAGTGTACCTCATCCTCTTACTGTCCATAGCTGATTTCTGGTTCTTGAATGCCAGAACTGAGCTGCTAATAGTTAATATACATCTCAATGCAGTTTCTGCCCTTGTTTGCCACACATTTTGCTTGGTATCCTGTGGCTCATTTGCAAACTTTGACAGATGCAAAATCTGCGTGGTGTCTTTCTACGATGACAGACTGTAAGAGCAAGAAAATGTTGTAAGTATATTTTCCAACCAGACATTAAAAACTTGAAGAACCATACTTCCAAGCTTTACTGGGCTCGTGTAAGCTGTTACGATCTCCTGGCAAGATAAACCACATAAGAAGCTTCTTGGTAGTAGCTCTTGGACATCTCATCATCCAAATGGATAATAATGATCTTACTGTTTACAGGGGTGTTGAGAGTAAGTTAAATTTGTAAAGTGCTTTGAAATTCAAAGGATAGTCTTGCTCTTACTTCCGTGGGAAACATGATGGGAGGGAGAGGAGGGAAATATGTTAGGTGGAGAAGATGAATGGGGAAAATTTTGAAAGAGCTTGCTAAAATCAGGGCACATAGTCTCAAATTCACTTATTAAAAACAGCAATTGAAAATAGCCCTCAACACTGAGACATAAATTGCTATGCAGAGGTTGTTAGCTTCTGAAGCTGGAACTCAGTGCGATGTTGCACAACGATTTTATAGGCAGGAGACAAAAGCCAGCTCTTTTTGTAGCCGTTACACAAAATGCGTCATTGAGAGTGCGGGAGATTTCTGTAAAAGGATAACACCAAGAGTTTGCTGAAGTAATTTTTCTAGTGTAGAATTGAGCTAACAATGATGAGGGAGAGAATGATCAACAACTTTTATTAGTTTCTAGCAGAACTTTATAGCTTTTATAAATTACGAGCCTGACTTGAAGAACTCTAGTTTATGTAGATTAAATATGTTAGATGGGAATAGACCAACCTCTGCCAGCTCACTCAAGATCAGAGCCTGATGCGAAGTCCAGGCCCTAGCCTTTGTCTCTCTGCTGCATCGCCGCTCCTCTGGCCATCTCCACCACCTTCGCTTAAATCTTTCTTGCTCACCCCGCTCCACTGCCCCACTCCAGGAGCTCGATGAGGAGTGATGTTCATCACAGTTCTTAGCATTAAGCAAGTGGTTTCCTAGGAAGCAAAAGCCACCACTGATCCCATAGAAATCCTACAGCCGTTGTTGCCAGGGAAACTCCTAGTCTCTAGACTTACTGTGAAATATCTGTTCTTTTTACTTGTTTGTTTGTTATAAGCCACCGCAGCAACAGTGGGATCACTCTTGCCACCCGCCACTAATAATTTGGTGGTCACACTTATCCTTTCAAAGCAGTGAGGTGGAGTGATCTGGATGCTGAAGAGCTGGGAAGAAACAGAAATGTTTTCTCAGCCCAGTGGAGGACAGAGTGAGATCTCCAGGTTTATGAATATATGAAAGGTAAAAATACAAAGGAGGAAGGCATATGTGGAAAAGGAGGAGCTGTTCAGACTCTGTCCCAAGGTAAAACAAGTAATTTACTTCAGGAAATGAGCAGAACCTACACAATGTAAAGAATAAAGTATTTGAATTTGGTTTTTTACTCTTTAAAAATCATTTGAAGTTAGCTTGATAACCCTTTTATTCCATACCAGGGCATGATGTATTTGGTTCATGTACTACATTTCAAAGGGGAGGCTGATTTTTGTTTTTATGCTGTTTGATGCTGTGTTTTTCCTTCCGCCTACCTGAATTTGAGCATCTGTAATATAAAAATTTAATTTTGAAGTTTGGCCGTGGTAGCTGATGAGGCTAATGAAAAGTGATTGCATGTGCGTGTGGTGGAAGTGGGAGGAATGAATACTGACTGTGCAGGTATAACACAGCTTCATGGTAAATGCAGCTCCCTTACCTGCCTTTTAGCGTCGTGTGACGTTTCTGTGTTGCGCTTCTTCAGAAGCTGTACTGATCGGTCAGCCTCGCTTGTTCCAGCTGTTGTTACTGGTATGAAAAGTGGTCCCTCTTCTTGGAAGGATTCCGAAACTAAATTTTCTGTAGCTGCTTTTTATGTAATGTCATTGTCCTTTAAATATTCAGGCTCGCTAACTTCTCTCAAACCACTGCAGACTAACACAGTGTTTACAGTTCCATAGTTCTGGCTATCTCTGTATGGAAACACCAGTATGATTTCTACCCGGGACTTCTCTATGCCTCCAAAAATCAGCAAGGTTATTTCCCCAAGAGTTCTGCAGTATGGCGTTCTCCTATTCTTGGTTTATAGATAGTGGAAATGTAGAATATTATGTGACCTTCACGTATCAAATGACTTCTTGCAAAGAACTGACCTTAAATCACCTGGGTGAGAACAATGGAGGGGGGGCGATTATTTTATTTCTTAACATGTCTCCAAAAAGCAGTAGGAAGGTGTTCAGGGGTGAGTTCCTCTGGCCTAAAGCCCAAGATGGTGTGTAAGATGTTAGGTATAATGTGCGTGACCTGGGATTTTCCCACAAGCAAGGCACTGGTGTGGGTGTAAAATTACCACGCCACTTTTCCTCAGCCACCAGGAGACCCAGGGACAGCCTGTGACCACAGTGCAGCAACTTGCAGCTTTTTGTGTTTCTGTGGAGTTGATGCTTTCCCATCGGCTCAGTTACTTCTGCTTCAGTACTTGTGTCTCCGAAACGTGAGTGCGTGGTTGGTTATCTGCTTGCAGAGAGTCAGGGTATCTGAGCCTACTCACAACGGAGGTTTTACTGTTAATGAAGTTTACTTTAGTTGAAGGCATATAATGGATAGAAGTGGCCTCTATTGTTCGGTGATGTGATCCTATAATTACAGAGGTGTTCATATCACCATACCTAAACTGATGGACTTCAGCAGCCTTAAAATGGATGGCATTTTTTTTTCCCACTCTGAGAGGCTGGCTTTTGTAAGGGGTTACCCTTTTCATGCCTTTTGAGTTTTCTGTATAGTTCTGTGATTCCTTCCAATAGCTTTTAATACGGAAGGCTTGACATTTTACTGCATCAGAGTAGTTGCCAGACGTCTTGTAAAGCTCTGGCTACACACGAATTGGCGCTCAGAGGATCCTTGAGATGTTTCGGTGTTAGATAGCTTTTTCAGGAAACGGTGGGAGAGCGGATTTTGATTTCTCTGGTGGCTTTACCATCCTAGCTGGTACCCTCTGTTCAGGCAAAGCTTTTCCTCTCCTGTATGTAGAAATTCTTTGAATTACATAAAATCTTCTCTAAGGGATGAAATCTTCTTTGCATAGCCTTCTCTAGTGGATGTTTTTTTCATTTGTCAACAGCTACTTTTTTAAATGAAATTTTATTCTAAACTGTAAAGGTTTTATCTGTAACCACTAAGGGATAACAGATCCTGTCAGCCACTGCATTTTTTGTGGCACAGCTCCAGCAACCATCTGTTACCTTTCTGCTTCTGCACAATTTACACACCAGAATCTCTCCTCCTAAAATCAAAAGCCAACAGAGAAGTGCTGCACAAAAGCTTCCTTCTGAAGTATGTAAGATTATACACGTTATTTCACTAAAAATGGGGGGCCAGTTCTTGGGTCTGATAAGAGACTTTAGAGCAGCTTGGTTATGCTGTATAGGAAGGAGGGGGCTGCCTTTCACAGGGGGAACTTCCTAAATGAAATTTCCTCATCAACAAATGTGGGGGACTTTCACAGAGAAATTCAAGAGTTGATGTCTCAAAATGCATGCTCAATGCCTCTTCACCTTCTCCTTTCCAGTTATGGGTTCTCGACGATTCATTTTTCAAGTCAGCTAGGTGGAAATACTTTCATTGAGGAGCCTGTTCATCACCCCCTGTATGCCTGTAATCATATCAGTTGTAGGCAGGGCTACAGTGAAACTGAGCCTAAACAGGTCCTAATCCACAGCAGGTTTATTACTAGGCCAGATTTGCCTCATAATAATAAAGGGAACAGCTTCTCAGAATAACTTGAAATGCGAATGCAGAAGCCTTATGCTTGTTCTGTTACATGTTCATTGACATAAAGCTGTCCGATACTGGATTTACATCTTCTTTCATTTTGTTATTTTAAAAGAAAATCAGAATTCGGCTTAGACGTTGCTTTTTAGTCATATTAAACATGACTTAGTTTCAGTCTGTTTCAGTGAAGTGTTTGTGTTGTGGGTTTTGCAGATTTTTTTGTTGGTGTTTTTTTTTTTTTTTAATTAGCAGTAAGAATAGGATAGGAGTCATCAACTTCTCGGATGTTTTTCAATAATCCATGATGAGGAAAAGTTTGCACTTCGTTGCTAAAAGGAAAAAGAAGTGTTTTGGAACGGTGAAGGGAAGAACTGATGTAGCTTTTTTTCCTTCAGATGAGTGTTTATGGGGATAAAAAAATCAGGAAAACAATCTATGCATCAGTCTCTCTAGAATTTATTTCAGAGCATTATTTATATTGCCTCTATACAATGAAGAATAAAATGAATGGCGGAGGAATGGTAGAGCTGGTAGGTGACAGCTGAGACATGCAGAATAGTGAAGGTCGCCTGTCACGCTTGTGTTGGTAATTTCAACGTAGCCTGAAGGATAATGAAATGCACAAAATAGTTTTCAGAAACATTTTAAAATAAACTATTCATGAGCTCACTCCTGTAACATTTTAAACCTCCTTTGGAAAATGGAATTCGCTGCACATGGTATTGATTTAGTTCCTTGGTATCCCAGGCTTCTTGGGAAAGTTAAGCTCATGGTGCTCCCACTTGTGCTGAATATAAGCAATGAAAGCTAAATCCTGCAGCCTTTTCAAGGAGGAAATTCCATTCACTTTGTAACATAACTTGAAATGGAGTAAACGCGAGAATGCAAAGAAACTTCTAAATGGAAATATGTCAGTGAGTCTTGATCAACAGTGTTGGGATGCAGATTTTTACTTTTTGGAGTCCCATTAGTTTTCATAAGAAAATTAAGAAGATAAAACTTTCATATGACATTTTATTAGATGAAGATGAAAATTAGTGAATTTCAGAAACTCAGTGATGGTAGTTTGAGGTTCAGCATTTGTTCTCAGTACAGGCGGAGACTGGCGTTCTACCAATGTATCTCTCTCAGCTTTGTGAAGCTGCGTACGTAGGGGGAAAAGATGTTTAAAAGCCACTGAAAGCGATCAGAAATATGCAGAGAAAACTTTCTGAACCCGTGTCCTCTAAAATACTCTTGTAGTTTCTGTTTATACCTCTGTTCAATGCAACAGCTGAGTCTCTCAGCGTGATCACAACATCTAGCAGAAGTTCAGGGGTTTTTTCCTACTTTCAGACAGATAGAACTGCTCAATTCAAACAAGGAAATAACATTTCTTGGATAATAACTGCCTATTAAAATAACTTCTCACTCAACTCTGAAGAAGTCAGTGTAATAAGAGAAGTATTTTCTACTGCCAACATCTCTGTAGAGTAAGGATTTTGCTTCTCTACAGGTTTAATTAAAATTTTAAAGCTGGATCCATGACATCCAGATTGAAACGTTTTAGATTTTTCTAGTAGGGCTGACATTTGAACTCATTTCTTCGTGGTAAAAAATAAAAGCAAATAAACTTTTAGTAGAGCAAGCATCAGTTTTCATATGCTGACGTTTGGTTTTGGTTAGTAACTTCAGAAAAATAATAATGTTCTTTTGAAATAAAAGCCAGAAAAAAGAATGGAAACGAAACAGAGTAAATATAGCTTTTCAGTTTTCTGGGAATTCAAAGACCAATTGAGTGCTTAGAAAGCTCAGAGGGAAGAGAGAAGGCTGCTTTCAGCTGAGAGTTGTAGCATTGTAGAAAATGTGATCTTTGACTTCGTTTCTGTTACCTCAGGGAAAAACCATTTTGGGAAAGAACACTTGCTTCCTCGTTCTCCCCAAACCCATGTAAAATTTAGGCTTTGTAATACCGAATTCTCTTAGGATCCCATTGAAAAGGAGACTGGTGTGAAGATCTGTGTATTTCTCTCAGTATATGCATGAGATGGTGATAATTATGCAGCTCCCGTGAGAAGGTGCAGCTTGGAATGGAGGCTATGAAAAATGCTTGGTGAATTATTGGCCTGCATTACTCTTTAATACGTATAACAAAGGTGAAAACGTGGATTTGTGCTGCTGTTCCTGCACATCTTCCTAGAATTTAAATGGTCCAGTGGTTTCATTTTGCTGTACGTGCTACGATTATGTAGAATTGCACGGCTTTGTTCCAGAGAGCTTGTGTTCAGTTTGGAGTGGAATGCAGAAGGATGGACTGGTGAAGACCGAGAGAAAGTAGAAAGGAAGGCAAGGTTAAAAACGAAAGCAGTTAAATTGTTTAATTATGTCAATAGATTTACTTCTCTGAATCAGTTAAAAGCTTTTATTCTTCACAACAAATAATTATTGGTATCCCCGGACTGCTTTTAATGTAGTCACGTTTCACTGTTATTCTGGTAAGTGTGTCTCAGTAGAAAACCCAAGGATTAAGGAAGAGGGTAGTTTCTTTCTAGATAGCTCAGCTGTGGAAACCTGTAGGAAGGAGGCCGTGTGAAAATAGCAAAAAATTTTTTGGAAGATGTAGACAAATACCTGCCTAGGGGTGGTGTTAAAAGAGCATTTCAACGAGTGCAGCAAAAGGCAGAACTCTGAAGGACCTTGGACATCTATGAAAACTATCTGGAAAATGTAGCCAGCTGTACCGGACAACGTCATGCTCTCATCTTGTAAAAATAAAAACTGCTGTGAAAGCTTGGTTGCTGGAATAACAAAAAACCATGTCTTTCACATAGGCGAACAATGTAAATGCTGAAGCGTGAAGTGTAGTTAACGAACTCAGGGTGGGGGGAATCTGTTTTCTTTACTGCTCCACGTTTAGCATTTGCTAAGCTTAGCTTGCTGTATTTATACAAATACGTGGAAATATGAAGTAGGGCTTTTGGGTTGAGCACGTGTTGCCCCCGGACATCTCGGAAAGCGGAAGCGCAGAGCACAGGATTTTCTGCAGTGACAGGACACTGGAAGGCCTCCTGCCTCTACCCAGCCTACAACCTTTACGCAGCCTGCAGGAACTTTCGTCTTTGTGTATATAGCATAAATATACATGTATACACAAAAACCAAGTGTGTGTGTATATATAGTATGTATACATTATACATCTATAGACTCCATAACCCGTGTATATGTAGCATGGAGCTGTATGCTGTCAGCGTGTGTGTGTAGGTGAGGATACAGGGCAGGGAGCAGGGTGTGATTTTTGTTCAGAGGCATGTCAGATTACTTTGTTTTATAAAAAACAGTGCGATAGGTACAGTGTGAGTGGAGTCTGCTTGCCGGTGCAGCTGGCTGCTGCTGAAATCTGTAGTGTAGAAAGTGATAAGCTCTTGGCCTGGTGTAGACCCCAGCTTCTCCAGTACTTCTCATGCAGGAGTCTCATGTTCAAGGGCCATGGTCCTTTCCAGTGTTGCCTTCAGCAAAGATACAGTTGTGATTTGTGTTCTCTACTTCAGGTAGAGCCATTGCCCGTATCCTCGTATGATCTTTGTACTGGTCAGTCCAGAGTATCTTCTCTGTCTGTTTTGAAATGATGAGCTCGGGAGCTGCAAATTGTACATACCCAAACTCAATTGCAGCAGTTAGTTTTATTGATGTAATTGGGATTTGCTTGTTCATAAAGTGGAAATTGCAGTATCACTTTAATTCAGTTGTATTTGTGGTGTCTTTTGCTGACAGCTCAATAAATAGACATGATCCTTTTCAGTATTTTAGTAACAGGCAAGTTACAGAGAATTTAATGGGTTTCCATGTTTCAAATACAGAGAAGGTATGGATGCTATGTTTAAAACAAATAAAAGTAAACTGAGTATTTTAAAAAGATAGCTTTATTGCCCTAGTTCCACATTATTAGTACTCTGTCCAGTTCTGGGCTCCCCACTTCAAGAAAGATGAGGAGCTACTGGAGAGACTCCAGTGGAGGGCTACGAGGATGAGGAGGGGACTGGAGCATCTCTCCTGTGAGGAGAGGCTGAGGGAGCTGGGCTGGTTTAGGCTGGAGAAGAGAAGGCTGAGAGGGGACCTTATAAATGCCTACAAATATCTGAAGGGTGGGTTTCCCGAGGACAGGGACAGACTCTTTTCAGTGGTGCCCAGCGACAGGACAAGGGGCAACGGGCACAAACTGAAGCAGAGGAAGTTCCGTCTGAACATGAGGGTGACGGAGCCCTGGAACAGGCTGCCCAGGGAGGTTGTGGAGTCTCCTTCTCTGGAGATATTCAAGACCCATCTGCACAAGGTCCTGTGCAGCCTGCTGTAGGTGACCCTGCTTTGGCAGGGGGGTTGGACTAAATGACCCCCAGAGGTCCCTTCCAACCCTGACCGTTCTGTGATTCTGTGATTATGGAGTTGTTGCAGCACAATACTTCAGCTTGGATGCTGCACACACTAATAAAATCTAGTTCAGTGATCAACCAGACTGACACATGCTGCACCAAATTACTTATGCAGGCATATTATATGAAGAACTGAAATCTGTGATAAGGGAAGTGACAGGGACTCTTCTGACTTGGTTTGTCAGCTGGTATGTCTTCAGAAAGCCTGGCATCTTACTAGGGATGTGATATTTGGAAGCTCTACCCCAGTAAAACCAATGTGTAAGATTGAAGTTCTCTGTCTTTGTTTCATGACTGAGTTTATGATATAAAAGAAAGTAGCTCTTCAGTTCAAAAGAGAAAGGGGAATAAATAGATTTTGGTTTAGTCCTAGCTAATTTGCTTGCTAGGAGATGTTGCTGCTCTTGGAAGACCTAAGAATGAGACCTGAACTTGCCTAGACTTGAAAGAGTATTAATGCTTTAAAGGCTAGTACTCTTTAATAAGAATACTCTTTGGATTAAAGATATATATTTATATATTATGTATGTATTACATATTTCACATATGTGACTGAATCCTCCCTTGTGAAAATAGCAGTTTGCCATATAGGACAACAAAGTTACTATTTTTCATACGAGATTTAATTGTTGGTTGATACGATCCTGTTTCATTTTGGCTTTGTTTGTCTGGTTCAATTGAGCAGAACTACTTTTTTTTTAAAAGACAATTATCCATGATTAGGGTTTTAATTTTATTTTTAGGTTTAAAATCCCTTTTGCTCAGGAGTCGTGGAATAATTTAAAATGATTGCATGTTGCATCAGATAAAAAGATGCTTCCTTCTTTTGAATAGGAAGCAGACTCCCAACATGCTTAATGGAGAATTATGTTTTATAGCCTGTTCAAGACTGCTGTCCATGGAAGTTGAGGAAAATAAGGGAAGTAATAAAAGCTATTTTTCCATTTTTACTGGATAATGCTGAAGAATCACAAAACCCTGCAATAATACAAACCTAGTAAGAGTCAAGTGAAGAATCCTCCTTGTGTGTTACCCCACCTGCAAACCGAAGACTTTAGTCTCTGAAGTCCTTAGAGTAGATGTTTTCTTCCTACTATGTTCTCTTTTTGACACTCCAACTAGATGTAGTTGAGTGATCTTTAACAAGTAACTAAAAATATGTAGGAGAGTGACACGTATAAAACTAGTATGAATTAAAATGGTCATAAAATTGACATGGAAATGTTTCTTCTAAATTTGTCAAAGGGAAAGGCAGAAAAACGCTGAAGACCTACAGTAAAATAGACTTGCATGTCAAGAGCAATATTCCTCATTGTAAATTGGCTTCCTGCTGCTCTCATCCTGAGAGGTATTTCTGGCTCCTAGGCTTCTGAACCCTTCAAATGTAAAGTACGACCTGCAGGACATGGAATTTTCTGTCTAACATTAGGGTGAACTGTAGCATGCGTGTATCCTGACAAATAACGCTTCCTTGGAACAGCAGTTGGTGCCTGCCTGTACTTCCCCTTCTAGAGCCTCTAATAGTGAGCTGCGGGCCAGGGTGCGCAGCCATCTCTTCAGCCGTGGTTTTTGACTCTAAAGCATTCTCTGCTTCAAGTGGGAATTCAGTCTGCTTCATGCAGATGCCTCTCCTCCTCCCCAAGCAGGATGCAGAATTACTTTTCTTGGGATAACTACTAACTTCTCTGATGAAATTCTGCTCTGAATTCCTCCTCTTTCATTATAGCTGTGTGAAGTGCTGTGAGCAGCTAGGAGAGTGGAGCTGAGCTCTTACTTGCTTATGTGCAAGGAAGGCTGGAAGAGGCACCGTGATGATAAGTTTGGCTGTGAAGTGTAAGGCTTTAACGCCTCATCATTTGGAATAACTCATAGGGCAAATTACAACTTCAATTTGGTAGTGGAAGAGAGACGCAAACTCACTGAGGGGCATATTCCTTGCTATGTCTACACACAGTACGCCTATGCTATATCAAACTTTGGTCCCTGACTTGTTTATTGTTTGAATTTTCCTTGCTGGCAGTTTTCTAGCTGGCAGAGCCTGAAGTTTTTAGGCACAGATCTAACAGGGACAGCCGTGTTGGAGCTGGTAGAAGAAGCTGTGAGTGTTGACAGTAAGCTGCTGCTGAGAAATCATTTATGGATTAGTTAACAGTAGAAGCCCTTTGTGTGTATCAGGCTTCTGCGAAACAACACTGGAACCGACGTCTGGATTTCCAGAGCCGAGGGCTGGAGCACCTCTCCTATGAGGACAGGCTGAGAGAGTTGGGCTTGTTCAGCCTGGAGAAGAGAAGGCTGCGGGGAGACCTGATTGCAGCCTTTCAGTACTTAAAGGGAACCTATAGGAAAGAT
>Ga0065711_1030791_pt1 | contig 31412 bp, 18 predicted proteins | sample Hoacrofraction12_FD_59098 | JGI IMG/M metagenome (GOLD analysis project Ga0065711, IMG submission 59098) | Hoatzin crop microbial communities from Cojedes, Venezuela - Epithelial fraction 12 v2 (version 2) | ecosystem: Host-associated > Birds > Digestive system > Esophagus > Crop | place... | reverse complement strand
GAGGCACACGGGAGGGCGCCTGCCCCGGCGGGGAGCACCGCGGCGGGCAGGACCGCACCGCTCCGCCCCGCACCTGCCCCGGCGGGGAGCACCGTCTGCGCCGGCCCTGCGGGGCAGCAGCTTCCCCGCCGACTTGGGGAAGATCCTCGGCTCCAATGGCGAGTCCACCCGGCAGCATCGGGCGCTTCACCGCCTGGGACTACGTGGTCTTCGCGGCTATGCTGCTCGTCTCGGCTGTCATCGGGGTCTACTATGCCTTCGCGGGAGGGGGGCAGAAGACCTCCAAGCAATTCCTCACGGGGGGCCGCAACATGAACGCCTTCCCCGTTGCGCTCTCCCTCACCGCCAGCTTCATGTCGGCTGTCACCTTGCTGGGCACCCCTGCTGAGATCTACCGCTACGGTGTCATCTACTGCATCTTCGCCATCACCTACAGCCTGGTGGTGCTGTGCAGTGCCGAGATCTTCCTGCCTGTCTTCTACAAGCTGGGCATTACCAGCACCTATGAGGTGAGGTGGAGTAGAAGGAGCCTTCCCATAGCCTTCAGGGAGCTGGGGGGCTTCTCATATCTCTCCCCTCGGTCTCTTCTCCCAAATCCCCCTTCCACTCTGTGCTGCCGTTTAACTCCACACTCCCCAGGGCAGGTTGCAACCTGCTCTGTCCCCAAGTCTGCCCACACTGTCTCCGCAGAGAGGAGATGCTCAGCCCTGCTGTCTTGGCTCAGGAGCTGCGCGTCATGCCCGGTCTGTTCCCTCACTCCAAATAGTTCAGCAGGTGGATTGATCTTCGTGCAGCTTGGATGGTGACATGTGGTTAGTGATGTGTAATTAATATACCAAGAGCAGAGTGCAAGAGCATCTAACATAGGAACCAGAGCTCTCAAATCATGCTCCTTCCAGACAGGTTTCTAAGCTCAGGTGCAGCCACAAAAGTCCCCCTCTTGCAGAGTATGTTTGTGCTGTTCCTAGAGATCTTTGGGAGACACCCTTTCCACCTGAGGCCGTTCACGCCAGTGAATGTCTTCTCCATGATGCTTATACAGGGAGGTCTGCAAGTGCTCTGTGTCTGTAAGAGTTTTCTTACTGAACTGAGCTGGTCTTCAGCTCGGCATGTAAGTTAAAGCTATAGCTAGCAGCGCAGAGACTTCTGGAGTAGTGGGACACAACACAGGTTGAGTCTGTTTTGGCATGAGGAAGCATCTGGTCGGGACTTCCTTCTGATTTAGAATGTCTGTGCAACCTGTTTATCCTCCTGCACGGAGATAGTTCCTAGCTGCAGATTTGGAGACAAATTGCTCTTTTGACAGAGGACATTGGAAAAGGGGCATCAGTGCAGGTGAAAGTCCTTGGCTAGCTACTTCGGTCTTTTGCATTTTATTACACTGAACAGGGGCGTTGCAGCACTGAAGGCTGAAAATGAGATTTCTGTTGGTAGGTTTAGATAAGAATTCACCAACAGAAATCTCTGGTGGCTTCCAGTGCATTTTAAACTACTAATCTTTGGACTGTCAGTTATGATGATACTTAAAATAGGGTTCTTTTGAATAAAGACTCACTATTATGACTGGAAGCTCACTGATAACCTTGGGGTTAAGCCAGCATAATGCACCTATAAAAGATATATCTTCTATTTGTGGACAGAGTTCAGAGATTAAACAACTTTTTGTATCTGTCCAGGGCTTCAGCACTGCTTCCTCCTGTAGACATGCTCACAGATCACATTTTAAATGCTCAATTCACAAGTGAGCACTTTGAGATAACTTCAATGTTTGTCTGCGTTGATTGGCAGGCAGACTGGCAGGCAAAGGAAATCCCTTTTGTGCAACCACACACCCTGGAGTGTTGTTAGGACAGATGGTGGGAACAAATCTGCCCTACAGCATGACAAACTCATTCAGAGGTTGTGCTGTCCCAGGCTAGACAGAAAAGTGAGGACTGCTGTTTGCAAAAGGCTAGATTTCTACTTACTGGTAGAAGATGGCAGCAGCTTGCTGTGCAGAAGGTGAGGTTACCATGGGAGGAAGCTGCTGACCACTGAAAACCTTCTGTCCTCGCTCACAGCAATTCAGATGGACACGCATAACGCCAGAGTTTCCGAATCAACGAAGGCTTAGGAATAGCCATGTTTTCTTTTTCTCTCTGATTTCACAATGCAAACAGGTTCTGTTGTTTGCTAGTACATCATTGTGAACTTTTAGGTTGCCCTGTGTGGACTCAAGAGTTGAAGTCGATGATCCTCATGGTTCCCTTCCAACTCAGTATATTCAGTGATTCTGTGATAACACATGCTGGTCTTTGCCCAGTCACGGAGCACAACGCCTTGTCTATTGACTGCCTTGAGGCAGCTGGGTAGCACCCGTTTCCATTCTGCAGACTCCATCATATACTGACTAGCTTATGTCTTCTTCACTTACTCATGTGTCATTACCCAGCAGTGAGGTCTGTAGAGAAATATCAAATCAAATTGAAAGAGATATCAATCAAGGTGACTAAGAGTTTCAGCTGTTCATGAAAATGTAACAATGTCACTACACCCTTTCTGTATTGCTCATCACTTCACTCTAGTCCTATCAATAATGCCAAGTTTCGAGATAAACATTTGTTTTTTCTTCTCTTTTGCAGTATTTAGAGCTTCGATTTAATAAATACCTGCGCCTCTGTGGAACAGTTCTCTTCATTATACAAACGGCAAGTAAACCTCAAAGCTGTTCTACGGTCCTCGTAGCCACCAGGATTCTTCAGCTTAGTGTAACTGGCTGTTTTCTCTGAACGGTTGATGAGGTTACCACAGTGTACAAGTGGCTGGGAGTGGGAGAAACAAAGCTCTTTCTGCTCCAAAGCAATGAGATGAGGAGCAGATGCTGGGCTACCTGCTCCTTTGGTCTCTATGTGCATTGTTCAGCACTCGGAGCAGTCACTTGGCATCAGTGCCATGCCAAAAGACGAGCAACCCTTCACTGCAGGGTAGCTGTGTGAAGAGCGGTCATTCGCCTGCCTGCTTGACAAACCCACACGGGTTCAAAATGTAAACACGCCCCACTTATCTACAGCAGCAGTTTTCGTCCTGTGGTCCATGGATGCTGGGAGTCTGACTAATTCTCGTGGGTCTGTGAAAGGTGACCAAACAAGCTGTCAGGAGCTGTCATTTAGTGTACAACGGTTTGTACCACCACCACTGGGAAATCCTGGGTGTCTGCAAACTGAGAAGTAGCAAATTACTGGCTTGGGGAATCACAGTTAAACGAAAGCAGTCCCTGCAATTATTGTTGGTGCAGTTTGCTGTGTCCAGCCCATTCGGTGAGTCAGTATGAGACCACAGCTTTTAAACGTACAGTAAGCATGTGCCAAATGCACCAGAAACAAAAATGTGTTCTTTTCACAATTTTGGAGTGGGCTTTTCAGGGAATTTAAAGCAAGAATGAACATACAATCAGAAAGCTTTTCAAGTTATGTGCTTGATTTTTCCCTGGCTTTGTATTTTTAAGACACACCAGGAGTTATAGGGCAATCAAACTTGCACCAATAAGATGGTGATCAATGCAGTGCTAATTACTTATTTGAACAGTGCTGCTTATCTGGCATTTATAGATACACAAGCCCATAGGAAAAGTAGAGTGCTAGCATGTGTGTATCCTGACACTGTTTCACCAGCAACTAGGAACACATCACAGTTGTGTAAGTTGGAATGAGCCGAGCATAATCTTTGCTTGAAAAGATCAGAAAAATAATTCTATACAGCTTAAATGTGTGCCCAAGGAAATTAACTAAAGATCTATAGGTGTCTTTCTGTGCCAAGCACTAACAACTTAACCTGAATAATCAAAAGAATATTGAGGAAAGGAAACCCCCACGATTTTAATGGGGTAATTTTAACTGTTCTGTGAATATTGGCATGTGTTTAAAAGAAGAAGAAAAAGACTGTGTAGTAATACAACCTGAAAAACCACTGAAGAAGTGGAAAGATTGTATCATCAGTCCTGTTTTAATTTACACAAAAATGTGATCATACTTGTGACAAATTTTAATTTCTGATGGTTCAAAGCTTCTGGCACTTGTTTGCTGCATACGAGAAAGCCACTTTCTCATGCTGAATCCCTGAATTAGCAGGATTGGAGAGATATGGGTTTGACTGATGGACTATTAGATGGATAAGAAATCATCTGGATGGTTGCATCCAAAGAGTTACAGCCAACAGCTAAATGTTCTAATGGAAACCGGTAATGAGTGGTGTCCTTCAAGGGTCTGTACTGGGACCAATACTATTTAATACCTTCATTAGTTACATAGATAGTGGGATTGAGTTCATCATCAGCAAGTATGTGGATGACACTAACCTGAGTGGTGCAGCTGACTTGCTAGGGTGAAGGGATGCCATCCAGAGAGACCAGGACAGGCTTGAGGAGTGGGCCAATGTGAAACTCATGAAGTTCAACAAGGCCAAGTGCAAGGTCCTGCACCTGGGTTGGGGCAATCCCCAATATCAGTACAGGCTGGGGGATGAACTGATTGTGAGCCACCCTGCAGAGGACTTGGGGATACTGGCGGATGAAAAATTGGACATGAGCCAACAGTGTGTGCTTGCAGCTCAGAAAGCCAATGCTATCCTGGGCTGCATAAAAAGAAGTGTGGCCAGCAGTTCAAGGGAGGTGATTATCGCCGTCTAATCGATTCTTGTGAGACCCCATCTGGAGTACTGCATCCAGCTCTGGAGCCCTCAGCACAGGAAAGACATGGAGCTGTTGGAGCGGGTCCAGAGGAGGGACATGAAAATGGCTGGAACACGTCTCCTATGAAGAAAGGCTGAGAGAATTGGGATTGTTCAACCTGGAGAATAGAAGGCTGTGAGGGCACCCCATTGCAGCCTTCCAGTATATAAAGGGGGCTTATGAGAAAGATGGAGAGAGACTTTTTAACAAGGCCTGTAGTGGCAGGACAAGGGGCAATAGTTTTAAACTGAAAGCTTTAGGCTGTATATAAGGAAGAATTTTTTTTGCAGCGAGGTGGTGGGACAATGGACCAGGTTGCCCAGAGAAGTTATGGATGCCCCATCCCTGGAAGTGTTCAAGGTCAGGTTGGATGGGGCTTTGAGCAACCTGATCCAGTTGAAGATGTCCCTGCCCATGGCAGGGGAGTTGGACTAGCTGGTCTTTAAAGGACCCTTCTCACTCAAACCATTCTATGATTCTATCATAGAATAGAATCTATGCCCACATGGACAATCACTGTGTGGACAGCAAGTCAAAAATTGATCAGGCTTGACAAGTGTCAGTTGTTGGCTGTGAAGTGATGCAGCTAGTTCTGAGGAGACGTTCCCCAGCAACTGGTTAGGACAGGCAGCTTTCTTGGAGTACAAGCTATGTATAAAGCCCTAGAGACGACTCATGGCACCGACAGAAACAAACGTGCGCACACACAGGCGGGGAGTTGTACACAGGTAGGAATAACTATTTCCCCAATGGCCCCACCATCCTTTCTGGCATGTGCTTGTAGCAGGTGTGCAGCAAGTGGCCAGGGCAATCTGGTCATGCTGGGTGAAACAGCCCCTCCATACTAGTTTCCTCCCACAGATGGATTACTGCTCACTCCAGTATCCTCTTGGCTCTCTCCCCAGCGTAGCCTCTGGCCACGTGGCAGAGCTCTGCCAGAGGACTGGATTTGACCTGCCCAAAAGCCATAGCAAGTGATCCACCAGTTAGCCATCCATCCTGCTCTGGTTTACCGCCTGTACCTGGGGCGGATTCCACACTCACGGGAAGCACAGAGGCTTGCTGGATGCCGGATGATGTCTGATTCTGCTACCTTTCGATGCCACCCTTGCAAATCAGGGAGTCAGAGGAATTCAGTCATGGAAAACTGATGCAAGTCAGCTCAGGACCTGGCTGTGATTTAGATCCACTGAGTCAAGACCACTGACCTTCACAGAAGTTGTCTGCATGTTGAAAACTGTATTCTCCTGAACCATGCCACAGCTGAACTTGTCCTAGTAGTACAAGGCAGTAATAACAGTGGTAAAAGGACAAACAGGATTCAAAAATGTGCACAAAAAATTATAGAGGATATCAGTGTATGAATCCCATTGTGCCCTTAAAAGTGGATGGAGCAGCTCCTTCATTTGTCTATATCTTTCCTGTATTGGGTGAGAATACAAATCTGCTGATAATCATGCATGGCTTCATTTTACAGGAGTGTAATCCCTTATAAAGCCCATCCATAATGACTAACTAATGCTGTATTTTCTGTCCTTACTCATGTGCGTTATAGTCACATACTGAGAGGCATATTGATCCCAAGACTGAGAAAATAAACTGTAATAGATTCCTTGGCAAAACATGTGTAAACCTTATCAACTTCCTTTTGCTCTTGTTTCTGCTATATGACTGCAGTTTTAAAGCAATAAAACAAGGTAATTATAAAAGTCAGGAAAAGCTGAATTGGGATTTGGTATCCAAGAGTCAGTGGTATTTGTTTTAAGAACACTAGGCTGTCAGACTGCAGTGCTGGTTAGTCTCAGACGTTCATTTTCTAAAGATTGGAAGTATTTCTTGACTGTTATGAATTTAGGAAATATAGACTGCATAAATGCTTGAAGAGAAACCATCTCAGAAAGCTATCACCTTTTTCCAGGAATTTACATTTCTTTTGATTTTATATCTTTTTTTCCCCTTCTAGACTTTATACACTGGTATTGTCATTTACTCTCCAGCTTTAGCACTAAATCAAGGTAAGCTGAGTATATTGCAATAATTTTTTTCTGCATATAGCACTGGTATACCTATTTTTTGGTAATGCACACCTAAAGAAATAGCTCAGGGACTGAGTGTCAAGTCTTCTAAGTTTTCTGTTGATCCTGCTGGGAACACTGACAGAAGGCCTCACAGTTGTAAACCTAGTCCTTTAATCCCTATCTGTAAGGAATTACAGAAGAGGCTTGAGCGAAAAATCTGCTCTCATTTACTCTACCTCTCATGCACTGTCCTTAGGTCATGGCTATATTCAGAAAAGTTAAGAAGACTTAAGTAAATTTTGAAGGCAATGGAGAGACTAAACACACATTAATTCCCTTGGTTAAGTGCTCTTCTTCAAGAGGAGAGTGAGGTAGAAGTTCTATAAATATGGTTTTGGGCTGCCTGAACTGTTTAACGCAGCCTATCATTTTTCCTGGAAAAACAAATCAACAGCAAAGAGATCTTGAACTTAAGATGTTTGTTATGATATTTAGAAAATGAAATATTTCCATTTTCTACTTCAAAATGACTCTTTGCTTTGAAAATGAGCCACATTTATTTTTAAAGGGGAAAAAAGCTTTTATGTGGAGCCAAATGAAACTTTTAATCTGACACAATTAATTTGTCCACTTGGCAAGAAAAGGCAATAACAAAATGCAAATAAAAAATGAATCATTTTGGCTAGAATGAAAATCACACTGGTTCTGTTTGTGAGGCGGTTTTTTTGGCTCGTTCATTGAACAAGGAAGAAAAAACCCAACACTGCCTGTATTGGTCTCCTCTATTATTTATCACACAGTTTTTATGTCCTTGATGTTTATATCTGCCGTGAAAATACATGCTAAACCAAGTTATGACCTAGCTGGTTCCCAACTAGAAGCAATGACTTTCATTAGTTTTCTTTCAGTGTTTCTAATTAGCCTGAGCTATCTGTTGGGGAGCCCCCAGTGCCCTGCCTGGCAGCCTGTATGCCAACCACAGCACAGCGTTGGCTGGCACAGGCGTACTATTGTGTTTCCCTAAAAGAAAGAAGGATGAAAGAAAGGCTTTTAGTCTGACACATTCCTTCCAGACCATGCTCGAACCACCTTGCCTCCGTGGAGCACTCCTGTTCTGTTTACTTGTTTAAATCCTTGCCTAAGGACTATGGGACTACCCAGGCTTTAAGGAAGGACGTGTATTTTAAAACCTTCCTGAGTTGGGGCTTGCAAACATATTGGATGTGTTGATTGGCAGTATTCACATTAAAGACAAATAGCTTCTTAGATCCTGAAATACATCTAACTTTTTAGCAGTTTCAAATGCCTGTAATCACTGTTTCATTTTTAGAACTGCTTAGGGAGAATCCCCTGGTTTAGACACACAAATCTTTTCATTGCCATTTTTTATCACCTCCTACTTTGGCATTTAACTTATTTTTAGATTTTTTTCAACAACCAAATTGGGGGTGAAAAATCAACCTTAATTTTTTTTGTCCCCAATGCCTCATTCACACTGGTGCTATTTCCCTCTTTTTCAGTCACTGGCTTCGACTTGTGGGGTGCAGTGGTGGCGACTGGTGTGGTCTGCACTTTCTACTGCACACTGGTAGGTGGGCCCTTCGGCTGAGAAAAATCTCTGTCCCTTTCACCATTCACATCAAATATGGAATTTATCGGAAAGTAGCCTAATAAGCGGGTTACCCCATGGCAGTACTTTTTACAGTGTAGCTGTAGCCACAGGGCCATACTCACCCAGGGACTTCTCTGGATGCAAAGGTAGCCACCATGTGACTCAAACTTTTTCTGTTTTGATACATTCAAACTTCTGTTGTTTCTGGAAGAACAGCAAAAAGATAGATTTCCCTTCCTAAAAATCCTCCTGTAATTTTTCTTCTAATCTAGTAGGGTTTAGCTATGTAATTTGTCAAGAACCTGTTACTCCAACTGTAATAGTCCTGGCTGTTATTGAAAAGAAAGAGCCACTAAAAATAGCAGGTGCCACATGAACAGATTGGTCTTTAGATTAGTCTTAATTGACCAAGTGTCTAGAAATTATTAAATGGAACCTCAGTGACAAATTTATTTGTATATGTTGGATTAAATCATGTTTATGTTTATTCACTTGAATGCTATGCCTTCTGGAGTTAGTGGTACTGTAGGTATGTAAGATAAGCACTGTCTGTCAATTTATCTTTTGATACAAACTTCTGAATGAAGTTATGTGATGGAAGAAATACTGGATTAAACTATGTGTATGGCCAAAGTAAATTGCAGTGCACTTTGAAAAAGGGCCAGGATGTCCTGAATAGGTTCCAGCATACAATTCCTAAACACTCCAGTGCAGAATTATTTCTATTAAAGGAGAAGATTAAATTAATCTATTATGCATAATAAGGATAGTAACATTTCTCTTAGTTGAATGTGAGTGCAAAGCAAGAGTGCTGCTGCCCTGTTGTACCTGATATGTGCTGTTCCTCATACAGGGTGGGCTGAAGGCAGTGGTGTGGACAGACGTTTTCCAGGCTGGAATCATGATTGCTGGATTTTCATCTGTAATTATACGAGCTGTGGTGGTTCAAGAGGGAATTGGACGCATTATAAATGATTCCTACTATGGAGGAAGATTAAACTTCTGGGAGTGAGTTTATACTTACAGATGATGTGCCTCTTTATTCCTACAAATAGAGCTCATGTGACTAACTGTGAAATTAAATTGCTACTGAAGGAGGAGGAAGGGAGGAGTTGTGATAAAATTTTTATATATTATTAAACAAGCTTACCTAGTTTGGGGCATATTTTTTAGGTTTTACACCATGAAAAATCCTGTAAAGAGCAAAACCTTTTTAATTTGTCAAGTGGGTGTTTTAAGGATACATTTTGGATTCCACTGAAAGCAAATGGTGAATAGGAGAGGGCAATCATATTTATACTTATAATTTGCAAGCAGCTGATTTGGCATTTCAGCTGCTGAACCAAAACAACTAGGAAAATAATAGTTTTTGTCTAGTCTGAAAAAGGGAAATGCTTTTCTTTTCCCTGAAAGAAAAATTAAAAGTAGTTTTAATAGTATTTTACCCTCCATTATTGTAACTAATCGTAGCCTAAAAATATCATTTTGCAAGGTCAAGAATATTCATTCTGACAGTGTTGAATCAAAACCACTTTAAGTTAAAAAAAAAAGTTATTGTACTTTTGATGAGAAACTTCACCCAGTACTATTAGTGAAAGTATATTGCGACAAGTATTACCTTTTATCCTTGTGTCTATCAGTTCACAATACGCATCAGCTTGTTCTGTAAAATTCTTCACCAAGTTCTTCAGTAAATAATTAATCTGTGGGTATTTTTTTTTCTTCTTGTGAACTGTCATTTTTTCAATCTGTTTGGCTGATTTGCTGTGGTTGTACTGCATTGCTTCTTCCCCCAACCATAGAGTTCACAGATGGGAAAAGCAAAGGAATAAAGGCATATAATAGATGATATAATATTACATTGTTACATTACATTATTACATGAAATAATATTACATTATTCACAAAGATGAGCATAATTTATTCCTATATTAAAGTGTGATTGTAAAAAAATGTATTTGTGGCCATTCAAAACCTGTTATTCACTTCGAGCTAAAGTAGCAAAATGTTTTACAGAGGCTCTGTCCATAAAGGCTGAGTGTGCAAACACATCTTTGTATTGGTGTCGGACTGATGTCCCTCCAGACACGTAGGCATAGTAGACTTTTTACTGGAGCATCATTTCATCACAACAGTCAGAGGCATCATACAGCTTCCCATAAGACTGTATAGACAAATAAGCTAGTTGAACTTCACCTTTGGACAGATCAGAGCGTTTCACTAGATCAGGATTTCAGCTCTGAGTTTTAAATTTGCTTCCGGGAGCTCAGATTTCACGTATTTGAACGTTCAAAATCTAGCCAAATTAAGAGAGTTAGTATTACAAGTATGAGGAAACTTTTGCTCCTAGCCATAAAGTTCTTCTCCTAACAAGAAGATTTTCATATTCTGATTTTTTTTCTCTTTTTCCTCTCTTTCTAGCTTTAATCCCAATCCTTTGCAAAGGCACACCTTCTGGACGATTATTATAGGTGGGACCTTCACATGGACTGGCATATATGGGATCAACCAGTCTCAAGTACAGAGATACATTGCATGCAAAAACAGGTTCCATGCAAAAATGTAAGTCTGCCTACAGTAACTCTTACTGTCTGAATTTAGCAGCGACTCTTCTTTATAAGGGAAATTTTTTTTAAAAGGGATTTTTTTTTGTGCATATAAAACCCATTTGTAAAGGGTAACAACTTCTGCTTTCTGTTTTGTGGACCAGACAATTTGGCACAATAAATACTAGCATTTGAATTACATATTGTTGCTGTAATATTGAACTTTGTGCCAGAATGTTTCACTGTGCCAATATTCTTGCGTACAAATAGTTGTATTAAGTTTATATGCAACCTAAAGACCAAATAATATAGTGCTTATGCTGAAGCCATATCAAGATAGCATCTTGAATTGCTACTCTACTAAACTTGAATCATTTTGTGGGAATTTTTGCGTAAGTAAAGACGAAAAGATTTTTCCATACTGATGAGTATATGCATGACAAAATGCAGAAATGTTTTAATCGGTGATAAAATTGCTGAGGAATCATATATTTTGTTTTCATAATAATCACGATTTTTTCTTTAAGAATTCACTATGGAAACTTGCAGAGTTTTCTGTTTTCCTTGAGTTTAAACATTTCTGATCAGCCTTTACTCTGAAATGGAGTATATTTACTAACTCTAACAATCTTGCCTTTATCTTTAGTATCATTCCACTAGTTCATAACTCAGGATTTAAGAATTATTAGCAAGCTCATTTTTATAAGAGTAATATATAAATGCACATCATGACTATTGTCCCTATAAATTCTATAATACAGTGACATGCAGAGAAGGAGTTTATGAAGGCTTTCACTTCATGAAGTCAGGAGAATACCCACAAAATCATGCATAGTTTAGAAGTGAAATATTTTGGTTATGGCAATAATGAAAAATCTACTTTTCAGTCATTTATGCTGCATGGAGGGATGAGCTGATGCTCATCATCAGCCACATCTCCAATGTACTGTGCCACATCTCCAGCACACGACATGGCTTCTCCACAATCTCTGGCATGTGGCTGAGTTCCAGGTTCTCGGCACTGCAGAGGCAGGAGGCGCATCCCACATCTGTAATGCTGCCTGGCATGATTGCATTTAGGAAAACAGCCGCATACGTTGTGCCAGTGAGACTGTTATTCCTGAGCACCTGCTCCACTTGGGCTGTGCTCCTCTTTTGCACCCTCCCTACTCTCTTTGTAAGGAGGGGCAACTCCAGGATATCCCAGAAGCAGAGCATGGCCAAGGGGAATCTGGCACCACGGCAGTTTCTGGGCAGATTTTCTGAGCTGTTGCAGCAGCTTTGACCAGGGATGGAGGCTATCTGGTTCTGGAGGAGTTTGGATGGGATTTATAGCTCATACTGTGTTAGTGGTGGCACAGCCTTTATCAGCAGCGTCCTCTCCTGCTGACATGGGTGGATGGACTTCATGGCATCTTGCTTGTGCCTCGCTTGTGCAGGGAATTTCCCCTGCATGGAGAAAGCATTTTGTATCATGGTTGCAGCTTGTCACAACTATAAACACTGCCATTCTGTGGTGACTATCTAGTTGATTCGCAAATGTAATTAGACACATCTGGCAAGTCACATTGGTGGCCTGCACCTCTTATTGCCATTTAACCTGTACATAGAAGTGTAAAATGTCATCAGCCAAAGTAATAGGGTTTTGTACACCTGTGGCATTTACTGTAAGGCTTTATAAGAGACAGCACAATAATAAATCAGAGCTGAGAAAATAATTCTTTCATAGATCCCAACTTGCAGGTTTTGGGAAGGCCTTTAACAGTTGCACAAGAGTAGGAATTTTCTCAGGCTTTGGGAAAGGCTTTCACCCCATTCAAGAAACATGCCAGTAGGTAGGAGCACATGCTGTCATCCTCAAACAGTAACTAGGTAAATTGAACATAACGCTCATATGTGAATGATAGCAGGCACTCACAGCAGGAAAGCTACGTTTTCAGAAAAATATGGGCTACTAACACATTTTTCTCTACTTTCAAGGGCATCATCTGGCATTTTTCAGTGCTAAAATCTTAGAACCAGCTTGAAACAAACAACTGAAAATGAGCCTTGTGCAGTCACCGTGCCTACTTCACCCAAACTCCACCCCATGTTACTCACCCAGAATTAATTGGAACACCTCCCACCAATAGTGCTACAATTATTGTACTCCAGTACTTAGTCATAGGGTGTACCATCAGCTGGGATGTAAATCAGAAGAAAAAAACACCAACTTTCTTTTCACTGTCAAACAGTGACACAGTTTAAAAACAAGAATTGCTGGAGTCAGATAAACAATTTCCTTTGCTTCAGTATGTTTCTCTTGACTTTCTAATCTTTGCTACAGGCTACTACTGCTATTGCAGCTGTTTGAAAGATTTGGATTGATTTAACTCATTGGTTAAATGTTGTGCTAAATCAGCTTATATCAAGGTAGATCATGCTAATGCAGGAAGATCTTCAGCTAAATGGGTGCAAGATGTCCAACCAATATGTAAGCAACTATAAGAAGAGGACTGCTTCAGTTTTACTAAATTAGTCTGGAGAGAAATTTAAAGAAACTGAAGGTCCTCCCAGCGGATGTCTTAGCAGTTGGTACAGGTTCAGGGTATATGAACTGTCAGGCAGTTAAATCACTGTTGCCCGATGGTACACAGATAACCTGGAGGCAACCGCTGGAAAGGAGCGCTGTTTTTCAAGGTCAAGCTGCTGATGGGTATGTTTGATTGAACTGACCACCCTAGGTGAGAAGAACTTTGTGACCCAGGAGCCACCAAGAGCTGAGAAACATTTGAGAAGACTGGATAGTTAGTTGGAAGGGAAAAGCCCTCACTGGACCAGGAGAACAATTTGGTTTTCACTGCCAGTAGAGGCTGCCTGTTGTGCATGGCAAAAGTAGCAGTAAAGCCTGATGGAAAAGCATTTCTGCTCTCAGTGTTAGCTGAAGCTCCGGTAGGGGTGTAGGGACGCAATGGGACCATACCAAGCTCCATGTTGTTTAGTTACTAAAGGGGAAGCCCTGGGGTTAGTGGCAACCCCCTGCTCTTTGGAAGTGGCAGCTGTAGGTGGCTCCAGACCAGGTCCCAGGTCACAATGCCTCGTTGCTGCCTCCACGCAGACTGTCCCGGGAGGAAATGGGGGATTTGTTGCTTTCCCAGGGTAACTCCAGCATTGTGTAAGTGCAGCACTGCATCTCCAGAGGCAAAGGAGTGCTGGTGCTGAGTAAAATGTACCCACACTTTGGTATGGGGCACCCTGCCTTACAAATCTGTCAGAGCTTTGTCTTTGCCAAGGGGTGTGGCAAGGGGGAAGAGTGTCTTCTTGCCAGCCACCTGCAACGTAAAACACACGCAACGTGATGAAATGTGGGGATCGCCATGTCACTCCCATCTTCTCCTGAGCAGACTTTGTCAGGGGATGGGCACTCAGACCATACCACCAAACCAGAAGTGTAATTCCTGTATTTAAAAACGCAGTCTCACACTGGGTGAAACACTGGGAGCTGTACTGTGACTCCCTTTCCGACAGGCAGCCACCGACCAGGGGGTCTCCTCAGTGCTGGCGTGGGCCCTTGCTCAACGTCAAGCTCTAACATGGTGTTTCCGTGCGTTTTGGTGCAGGTCCCTCTACATCAACCTGGTGGGCCTCTGGGCCATACTGGCCTGTGTGACGCTGTGTGGCCTGGCCCTCTACTCCATCTACAAAGACTGTGACCCATGGACGTCAAAGCAAGTGTCGGCGCTCGACCAGGTAGGGCCCTGCATTTCAGGGGAAGATGGAGAGGGGCATCCTTCCTCGGCAGCCATACCTACCAGACAGGCGGGTTCGAGAGACAGGGGGTTAGGAATAATGGCATGCCTGAGTCCCGTATCAGGTGAATCTGTAACACTGAGGGGTTAAGCTGAGACCATGGCAGTAGGAAATACCCTGGAGAATGCAACAGACCTGTCCTCGGCACTGGTCAGTCCCAGTGTCCCCCAGCTGTCCCGGGACTGCAGGTCTCTCAGTCAGGTGAGGAGGATGGCAGGGAGAGCAGCGACGTGGAGAGCGCTCAGTCCACCCATCTCTGCAGGTAATTGGGTTTTTCACCCAAAACGGGCCCGGGAGTGCCAGCATTGCGTGACAGCGCTTCAGAGAGAAGTGAGGGGAAGAGGCTGCAGCTGGGGACGGCTGGGACAGCGGTGCCTGTGTGAGTGACCACGGGCTCTAGCAAGCTGCTTTGTATCACCCAGCTACACTGCTCTGCCCCAGCGGAGGCAAAAGCATTTTCAGATTTGAAACATAATCATACCCAAAACACACGCCTGGAAGAAGCTGCCAGCAGGCAGTTCTTCGCTAGTGATGGTGCATCTTTCCCTCCTTTGGAGGACAGCTGGGCAATCCAACCATGTTGTACCATACTGTGGAGAAACTGCCTTGTAACTGAAGGTGGCCTCTCCCTCAACAGCCCCTGAGCAGCAGATATATCTGAGGAACAGGAGCTCTGGGAACCTGTAGACGGATCAGAGTCAAGGCCCAAGGAAATCATACAAGTCGTCTTTTTGTATGTTTATGCCTGGGATAATCGTAGGCTCTGGATAACTCCCCACAGACAATAGCTGGAAAGCCAGGAGAAGAGCACAGACAATGGAGTACCTGAGGCAGGCCCACCTGGTCTTTAAGGGTAGAATAAAATGAGATGCAGAAAGCCAAGGTGGAAACCCAAAGGAAATTAAGTTGTTCCTGTCAGTCAAATTCTTTTGGTGGAAACTGGAAGCCAAATACTAAAAAGACCAACTTGCCTGTGAAAAAAATGGTTCACAGGAAGAAAACCTTAAAATCTCTTTCCAGCACTCAGATCTTGCAAATGTCAACAAGTGACACACATTTCCCAATAAGGAAATTCGTCTCAGGCACACTGAGGTTATTGGACTGTATGTAAAAACCTTTTTGTGGAGTCCGCAGCAGAACATAAGCATCTACTATGGCATCCAAGCCCAACAGAGTGATGTGCAATACAGATTACCTGCAGCCCAGTGCTAGCTTCTGATACCATCATCACTGGAAACCAAGCCGGATGGCATGGCTACACGCTCATGTCTTCTAGGTTGTCTAAATAGACTTTGCCGTATCTCAAGTGGATGTTTTAGGATTGGTTTTCTCTGTAGAAAATCAATAGATAGTGCAAGGTGGGACATTCAAAATTAGAACAGCTGGGCAGAATGCCAATGAGAAGGCTATAAGAAAAATAACAGAATGACAAACAGAAAAATTAGGGCATGATAGTAATATTTCTTACTCTCTGATTTTTTCAGCTAATTCCATACCTAGTGCTGGATATTCTCCGTGATTTCCCAGGAGTGCCAGGGCTTTTTGTGGCTAGTGCCTACAGTGGGACATTAAGGTAACGTAAGAATTTGCAACCTGGTGTCTTTTTTTTTCTTCTTATTTTTTGTTAGAGCTAAAATTGCATTTATACTGAAACTTTTGCATTTCATTTCTTTGTCTAGCTAATTTTTGTTCTTTAAAAAAATCACTGTAAGATCTTTGATGATGCAGTTAAGAAATCCGTAGTTTCCAACAGTGGTGCTCTGAGGTCCTAGTGCTCAAAGCTGTTTGGAGCTCCCTACTAGTAGCATGAGGAAACAGCTAGCCACACGCGATGTACAGCACTAACAAATCCTCTTCTCTGTGCTTTTAAAGCCCCTCTGATATAAGAATTTTTAAGTATTATAAATGGGTAGTTACACAAAATCGCTACAGTTTGGGGGAATTTCCTACTGCTCATCTTTAATTTTGCAGTTTCAAACCTACGTAACTTTAAAGTCATCTCCATTTCCTCATCCCTGATCTTCAGAGTCTTGTTTACAGACTGTTCCTGGACTTCCAATTGTCATGAAAGAACCCCATGAAAACAACAATCACTATGTGTTTTCACTGGAGGAGATAAATCAGCCCCCTTCTATCCCATAGTGGGGAGTGTTTTGTTCAGCATTCCCAAGGAACATCTTTTAGAAAACACTGCCTCTCTCGAGGAAGGTTCTGAACAATAGTAAGCAAATAAAAATGAGGAAACTTAAGAATGTGATACCAGAATAATTTTTTGTTTTGAGTACTTGTAGCTACATAAATAGAGGGAACAGCCAGGATATTTGTTTTTCCTGCTCAGAGGAAAAGCTGGTGGCTTGCAAAAGCAAGGTATGCAGACACAAGGTCACCTGCCTGCCTTTGTGCCTTAGGAGTGCTGGTTTCAGCAACCATGCAGGGAGCCGGGAAAAATTCAGTTTGGACTTGATGCCTAATGTTTAGATGACTATAATTAGATTATATGAGTCCTCCTCCAAGAGTGCTTCGAAAGTAATCGGTGATCTTCATGCAGAAATTTTACCTACCCAGATGTACAGCGTGTAGATCATTTGTGAAGGTATCATGTATACCAGTAGTGTTTACAGCTTAGCCATATGTAGTAGATATTTTCATTGACTTCTCCAGGCCCATCTTTTCATCAAGATTTGCCTTGTCTTCAATAATAGCAATTATTTTAAACAAATTTTGAAGCAATTAATTGCATCACCTGGAGTAATAAGTTATTTCAGCCAGTACAGTAGTTACATTAGCTTTCTGACACTGTTCTAGACAGTGGCAGTTTCTCTCTGCCAGTAATCCATCTGTTATCTATGATTTTTAGCTTTTAAGGTAAAAAAATTGTGTAAATCTTGCCTTCTGTAGTACAGTGTCCTCCAGCATCAATGCTTTGGCTGCTGTGACTGTTGAAGACTTCATTAGGCCGCACTTCAAATCCCTCTCTGAAAAGAAGTTGTCGTGGATTTCCATGGGGATGAGTATGTCTGGAAAATACCTTTTCCACTTTTGCTTTACAAAGTGAGGGCTTGATTCAGATCTCGCTATGGCAGTCTTAGTTGGGAGTAAGCGCATTCACACCAAGAGGACTACATTGGTGCAATACTTTGGGGAGACGAGATCAGCTGTGTGGGTGTTACACAGAATGGGTGAAAAGCTATTTCAAGTGAGCATGAGGAAAAAAATAAACCATCTCGTCTGATCTTTAAGCAAGAAAGATGCACTGCATCTGTATTCAATATCGATTCGCAGTACTACAAAGCTAAATGTTTCAGACTGAAACACCTGTTATTTTTCTTTCGTCTGTCAAAAATGAGAAGCATAGGAAACAATTTTGTAAGAAACCTTTTGAACTGAGTGATACATGAGCAACAGCATTGTGTCCCAATAACATCCCAGAGAATGAGAATCTTCATGTCTTCTCTGATATGCTCTCAGACTCTCAGTCTGTTTAGCTCCTCTGTTTAATGTAGCTCAAAGCGGAGGGTCAGAACTAGCCTGAGCAGGTGGTTTAAGTCTCTGAAGTGCAATTGCCGTCTCAGCTAGTTGTACTGTCTGTGAGCAGCTGCAGGCGCAGCTGAAGACTGTTTGTAGGAAGCGTGGAAAAGTCACAGTCCCAACTTGTTGTCATAGCCCGTAGCAGTAAGCACAGCAGACTGGTGGCAGGTGACAAGTATTACATATTTTCACCTGAGATCAGTTTCTTAAACATTATTGCAAACAATGGTTATGCCAAAATTGTTGTTGGCCTTATCATGAGTTGCCTGACATGTCGTATTAAATAGTGAGATTAACCTATTGCTTGTGCAGTGAAACTCAACAGGGGTGGAGGTGGAAAAAACAAAGAAGCCAGTGTCATGGGTCCTGGAAAGAGACGCTACATCGTGGTGACCCGACACGTTCTTTGTCACGGTGCCAGCTCCCAGTAATCTGCCAGCATTTACTTTCTTGCTCCAGAGACTTTAGACTGAGAAGCAAAAATCATTGCCTCAAAATAAGGACTATGACACAGGAGATTAGCTGAGAAACATGAACAATACATGCGTTATTGCCACTATGGCTAATCCCTATGGCTGCCATTTAGTAACTAATCTTCAATAATACACAGGAAGAGGCTTTGGCTTTTGTCAAGTTTGCTTGATCTCTGAACATAAACAGAAACCCGACCTTTTGGCCAGTTCAGGCTTTCTTAGTAAAAACCCAGATGCTAGCGGGTGTGTTTTGGAGGTGTCAGGGGCCATGCTGGGTTAGACAGAAACATTTCCATTAGTGATTTTCAAACTTTGGCAGATATGTGCATCGTTCTGCCTTTCCCCACACAGGTGTGTTCTATGGCGGAGTCTGCATCGCTATGGCTGCACTGGCATCACTTCTGGAAGCCTTGTTGCAGGTAGGTGTAAAACAGCTTTTTCATGCCCATGTTGAATGACCCAGAATTAATTATGTAAGAGAGTAATTGCTGGATACCATTACAAGATTAGTTTTTATTCTTTGTTTGGTATTGGCTTCGAATAGACCATGTCTCAGCCTCTGCTTTAAGCACCCATGTAACTTCACCAGGTTCTGCCAGCTGAGTACGCACCAGTTAAAATCCCGCATAATTTCCTTCTCAACATCTCCTGTTCTTGCCATGTTGGAGACTTCAGCTTTCTTGGACGGCACCTGATAGCAGACTCTCTTCCTTCCTCAGGCAGCACTCAGCATTTTTGGCATGGTCAGTGGCCCGCTTTTAGGACTGTTTGCCTTGGGAATCCTCTGCTCCTTTGCAAATGGAATTGTGAGTAGAAGTGTAAAGCTCTATTCGTTCAAAATTCATCGATAATTTGGGGTATGTCCTTCCCTCTCCCCCCCAACAATTTTATGTTGGGCAGCAAGGGACATGTCTTTGATACTTTCCATGAGGGCATTTCCCCTTGCTCCCTCTGCTCCTTACTGCAAGGAAGTGATGAACCAGGCTGTACAGGAACTTGAATTTCCATCCCATGAAGAGACTTAAATGACCAGAGGGGGGGGGGAGAAGAATTGGAATAAAAAAGTGAAACTTTGGCAAGGATTTCTGGAAAACACAGTTTTAGAAGCAGAGAACAATGTGTCTCGAGATGTAGCTGAAAAACCAATAGACTCAGAGGATGCTAGGCTGTCTGAGCAAAAGGGGGTCAAGACTTGGAAGATGGGGCCCAAGCACCTGCAGACTGAATTGGGGTGTCCTCACAGTGCTTCAGTATCATGAAATTACAATTTCCAGAGGAAAAAGCTATTCCATCCAAAAAAATGGATTTGATGAACTTTGGGAATATGGTCCATGAGTTAGTGTGACAGGATTGGTATTTAGTAAGGGTCACTAATGACTAACATTTACCTCTTCAGTTGCAAATTTTATGTATGTACTGAAAAAAAAATCTCTAGCTGTTAGCCTGAAAAACCTCACCCTGCAGTAAGAGAGACTTTTGCAAAAGCAGATCACAGGAGAAAATGGAAAAATTGCTTCTGTATTTGTTCAAGAAGGGCCTTAAATAAAGCAGTATTCTCCCCACATACTGTGCAGCCCAAAGCTATCCTTTGATTGTAAAGACATAGTGGCAAAATAAAAAGAAGTATACTCAGGAGCTGTGAGTAAACACTGTATTTCCTAAAAGGGGAATGAAGTAAGCTCCCCAGCTCTCCCCAACTGTGTATTTAATTTTTGCGATGAAGCCTACAGTTTAGATTATCTTGACTGTTTCTTACTCATCTAGATGTTGTTTTTTTCCAAATATTCTTTTGCTTTTCATGTGAATCCAAGTTTAATTTTCTGTTTTGCAGGGTGCATTTGTGGGTCTTGTCAGTGGCTTTGTTATTTCCCTTTGGGTTGGAATCGGATCTCAGATTTATCCTCCACTCCCAGAGAGGACCAAGCCACTATATCTCTCAACTGCAGGCTGTAATATATCCTCAGCAAATTTGACATCAACAGAAACTCCATTAACAACAATCTTCAACGCACCAAGTTCAGAGAGGTATAGAAGTTCAACACGTGCAATCAACAAAGCATATATTTGTTTTAACATCTGCCTAGCATTTGGGTTACTCTAACTATCCCTCCCTGGTTTACCTACCAGGTTGTTTAAGATGAAGCAGTTTTCTCTAATTTTTTTCCTCCCCTGTCAGAATGAAGTTTGTCCAAGTTATCCTAGAACAGAAGTCAAAGTGAACCTTCCTATTGATCTGAAAAGCTTCAGTTTGATATTTGAGTCTAAAGCCTTGGATATGCCTTACCAGGAGCCATGATGTTAAAGAAACCATAACATTTATGGTTATTGGATTAACTTCCACAGTCTGTCACATGGATCAAAGTAGTAGGCTGTTAAAGGACAGTGTGTCAGTTTAACAGCTCCACCTACAACAGCTTGTCTGTGCAGAAATAGTTCTATTCAGGAAATTCAGAAGAGGGCATAATCTATATAATGGGCAAAATATAAGGGAATTTCTTCCCTCTGCAATTACCATATGTCTTTGGACAATCAAAATTAGGTGTAACAGTTATGAATGACAATATAGGGAACAGCAGGAAAAAGAAAGAAGCTGAACAAACACATTTCTATGGATTCCCAATCCTTACACCTCAGACTGTTGTACCATCAACAGATACCCTGGTACACACATGGGTGCCCAACATCCAGTTTCATATACTACACCTCTCACAGGAGGCCTCCAGCATTGCTTACAGCTGCAGGGAAGCAACCATTGCAACAGAGCACATCCTCCAGGAGAAGAAAAGAAGCTGTAACCTGAGGTGTGACAGTTGCCCTATTGTTTCTGGCTGCTTGGAGCTGCACATGGGTGACTTCCTACCTTCCCCTCCTTTAAATGTCCGCCCTTCTAAAGATGTTATCCCTTCATCTGCATATCTAGGGTGCTCCACTCTGTACTAGATTCCCAGCAGAGACAGGACGGTCCTGTTTTACTCTGTGTCCCACATGTTGCCTCACTGTGCTGACCAGTTTCCTCCCCTACAAAGGAACTTTTGTAAATTTTAAAACAGATTTTCAATGCACATTTTATTGTATGGAGGTAGTTCAAGAGTACCAGGTCATTTGGTTCCAAAGTAACTATGTATGTATACTCTGTCTGGAAACAGACAACATTTTCAAGTTGCTTGAAACAGTAAAGTGAAGATTAACACTTTTTCCTGCTCTTTTTCAGGCCTGCCCTGGCAGACAACTGGTATTCCTTGTCTTATCTCTACTTCAGCACACTTGGAACACTTACCACACTGGTTGTGGGAATAATTATCAGCCTCCTAACAGGTACTAGCTCCAGAGCTGTGACTGAATGCATCTTAGATCTCTTTCAAGTTAAGATGACCAAAGAGAGCTGTCATTGCCACTGGAAGTACTGGTGACCCTACTCCACCTGTTGTATAAAGGTTACCATCCTAACTCTCCTTTCTTCCACTCAGCCCTTCTGCATCCCATTCCTGGTCTCTGCTCACAGCAAAGGTTACTTCATATTTCTAAGGAGAAAGATGTTTCAGCAGTTTTTTTAACCTGAGCGGCGAAAAAAAAAAAAAGTCATCTGTCTTTCCTGTTTTATTAGATGCCAGCAGGGGCTGAGGTTTAAGGGTTGTCCCTGAACGTGGCAACAACTCCAAGCAAGGAAATACACCCATGCTTCTAGAGGAAAAATGCAGTTTTACTTTGAGTGAGTTCAGAGCACTCAAGGGTTATTTTCTGCACCTGTACAGTGCATGCTTTTCACCACATTCCCCAAGCACGTACCTAAGAGCTGCAGACCCTGTGCATGGCTATGTTACCTTCTGTCTCAGTTTCCCTGGACTGTTTGTGCAAGGGGCAAAAAGCAGCACCCTAGAGGTAAGAGCAGGGACTTCAGCTCCAGCCCGTGGCCTCACTACATTTACATCTAGGCGAGATGCAAAGTGCACTTGTCATCTTCTTCATGCATGGCAGAAATAGCACAAAAGCAGCTGCTCTCACAGCTTTCCCCAGGACGCCCAGCCAGATTCCTATGACAGCCCATTTATTTAAGGCTGTTAGATTTCAGACCTATTAGTCTGACCTATAACCACTCCAGGACTGTGAAGCTCCAAACCTAGCAGACAAATTCACTTCCATTAGCTTCCCTGTGCCTTGCAACTAAAAAGCACAAGTTACACTTCTACCATTTCCTTTTCCTTGTGAGTTTCTAGAGGATTTGCTCCCCGCTTTCTTCCCATTGCTATCATAATGCTTGTAGACAAATTCTGCCTCTTACCAGGCTAAGATCAGTTTATCCATGAGCAGCAAAACAAAGCATGAAAACTGGCCAACTCAGTAAATCCAGATGAGAAATCCTAGCCCAAGAAACAGAAACCCCCAAAAACCCAACCACAATATCACCTTGCTTTTTGCAGAGCAAGACCCTATTTAAGCCTCAGGTGGCAATCAGAGCTAATACCTAGCATCTGCTTCTCCTTTCTTTCCTACACACATTCCCACACGAGAAAGGTTAATCTTCCATGCCTTAAAAATGCCCAAACATCCCATTAACCCTCATCCCCCCACCCTGGGGCTGCCCTTCAATAACTCACTATAAAAATTGCAGGTGGCTCTGGAGGCAGGAGTCCTGCTAACAGGGAGCAGAGGACTGAGGCTCAGACCCTAGGGCAGCGCTTGGTACCACAGCTCCTGGACCGGCAGGGTGGTCCCAGATATCATTTTCTGGGATTCATCCTTCTCTGGTTGTTGTCTCCATGTTTTTTACACAATAAGAAATCTGAGGAGGATCTAGGAAACTCTGGAAAATGGCTAAGGCATTTCAAATAGACCTTGAGTGATCATTTTATGTTTTGAGAGTGCAGGGTGTACATCGTTGTAAAGAAAAGATCCCTAAGGCCTGTGGCTGCTTGATGGCTTTTGCTGCATGACCGTCCTGCTTACCTGGCCTGGTGCCCATAGCTGGGCTCTGACATATCATTTACATGTGGAAACCTGGCTGATTGAAACCCGCCTATTTTGCAGGAGGGCTAAAGCAGAACACAGATCGTAAATTCCTGCTGACCAAGGAAGATTTCCTGTCCAACTTCTCATGTTCTAAATCTGAGACGGTAAGTGTAATTATGCATCTCTAATTTAAATCAATCTTTGCTCCTGGGGACAAAGGCAAACAGTCCTTGGCTTATTTTTCCACACTAGGATGAATAGAACCTGATGCTGCCTGATATGACTGTATGCTTTAAGGCAGTAGCAGAGCACAAGGCAGGTAGGAGTAAAGCAGCTGGTATAGGCAGGGAAGCTATGCTTGGCCACAGCTTGACTTCAGTGAACAACAGAGCAGCAGCTGAGACAAGGGACAGTTGTTCTCCAGGTTTCTGCCAAAATACTCCCTCACTAGTCTCTTGGAAGCTGGCCCAAGGCACGCTTTGGATTCAGCAAAGCTTCCTTTGTTTGTAAACATGTGTTCTCTAAAGTCTGGATTTTCTTGCAACTTTGGCTACTGTTCAAGAGAAAGCATTGCTAGTCAATGTATGTTTCCTGTCTCCCTCCCTCAGATGTAAGAAAAGGGGAGACAGTATTGGGTAGTAACATCCCTTAAAAGGGAGAATGTAGGGGAAATTTGTTTATTTTGTTTTGTTTTTTTAAATAAACTACAGCTGACTTTTCAATCAGTATCATCAGGATGCTGAATGTTCAAGCTCTGCTTTGTTCAGTGCTTTTTGAGTGCTGCAGTACGGGCAATGATCATATCTTTGAGATGGTCCAGTTTGCAAAATGTTTCTCCTCCATGATGAGAACTCCTTTTGGTATGATCTTGTGTATTTCAGCTTCTGGATATGAACACCAGGGAGAGAAATGGATTTTTACAATACTATTGTAATGCTGTTTGCCTGTGTCAGGACTGGACGCCAGCTATCCAGTTATTGTCATTCACTGTCTTTAATGAGCCAACGTCTGTTTTCACTATCTGGGAATTTAATCGCTGAAGTGTTTCGAAAAAAACCACCCACATGGAAACTAATGTCCACAGCCATACCATTTTATGCCTGGAGTCAGAAAGCAGTGTCTGCCTGGTTGTACAGCTAGGAGCTGGATAACAAGCGATTGGCATCACAAATAATGCAGAAAGTTGTTGAGAAAAAGATCAGGGTTAAGAGAGCAACTTCCTGCACATGAAGAACTCAACATCTCCCTGTGTTTAACAGAGGTGGAACATCAAAGCAATGATGCATGTTAATACGCTCTTCATGTCAAAGATGGGGCAAGGATCAAGGGTTGGGAGTCAATAGCTCAGGGACCTGATGGTGACAGATCGCTAGACATGAAAACAGCAATTAGAACTTCACACACCCAAAAAATATCAGACACTTTGCAGGACAAGAACATTTTGTATGACAAGAACATTGTACATAACCAGTACCTTATGCAATAAGAAATTTTCCATGCCCCAAGAAAAATACCACCTACTGTAATGAGCAAGATTTTATGCTCTGTCAGCAGCCAACGTGTGTTTTCCTGCAAGGCATCTTGTATGTCAGGCCTGACTCTGCTTGTGTGCAGGTCAAAGAGACGAAGACTGTTTCTTCCACTTCACAGCATGGCTTTTGTCTTTTGTTTTTTAGCCAGAGAAAGTGGAAGTGTTGAACTGCAAACCACTTACCGTGGCAGCCGAAGGAACTGACAACCCTGCTTTCAGCCACATTGAAATGGATGTTGCAAGCAATAAGAACGAAGTCAATGGCCTTCCTATATGACATGGGGTCATGTCAGCCCGCGAGGACAGTTTTGTTGATGTAAAGCATCGTTGACATTCCTGTGCTGAGTCAGTTACCAGCTCTGGTGGGGTCATGGGTAGGCATCTGCTGAGCTTCGTGGCACTGTCACCCTTGAATGACCTTGTCATTAGTTAAGAAAGGAATCAGGTCTTTCTTGCACTTCATCACTGTCTCGCTCTCACTCTAGACCTTGGTGGCAGGGTTTAAGGCAATGTTTCCATGTGAAATACTTGCCTGATATTCTTGAGCCTCCTGGAAAATACCTGCTTTTAATCTCAGTTCGTTCTCAGAGTAAATTTTTTATTTGGTAAGAGCACTGTTCCTCCAGACATGGCTGTTTTTCTGGTTTATTTTTTTTCTTTTTTCTTTTAAGGCATTGAATGTATGAAGGGATTAGGGCTGTGGGACCTTACCAGATTGCAAGAAGCAATGGGTCTTTTTTTAGTACGGGTGGTGTGTTTAGTGCCATCTGGTTCCTTTGTAGAACAGATCCTGAGAGTATATTTGTTTTGCTGTTTTTGACATGTATCTTTGTTTTTATTAAGCCACTTGTTTCCAGATTACCTGCATCTCTTCCTCTCTGCTCACTGGTGGAAGCTACAGAAGTGTCTTTGGTGATGGGTAAAGGCAAGAGTCAGTAATAGCCTTGCCTTCATGCCCCGTTTCCCTCTTCTGCCCTTCTTGCCCTTACAGAGCTGGTCCTCATGAAGGAAATAAGCTATTTGGGCTTTTTATTCAATGCCAAGTAGCAGACCCACCACAGTGTTCTACTTAATGCCCAGGGTGCTGTCCTAGGACCACTCTTGCACTGGGCTGGGCATAGCACGGCAGAGATGGCAATGCAAGGAGGTGGCCCTCTTTGCTGTACTGGACAAGAGGAAAGGCTGCATCTGCAGTAGCCACTGCTGTTATCTGCGGAGCTGTGAGCTAAAACATCAAGTAGCCATTTGTGTTCATGCAGCCGTGTTGTCACTCTGTGGATTCGTGTTCAAGGTTGTTCCGAATCAGGCAAGAGCATGTCGTGTGTTTTGGCAGGCAGGCAGAGTCCACTGCACAATCCCCCAGGATGGGGAAGGGTTCACAGAGGCTCACTGTCATTTGGGGAAGGCTTCTCCAGGGCTGCAGGGCATGGGATGGCCTGTCTGCTGGTTTGGCTGCTAAGAGAAGCTGAACAGCACATCCACTCCAGCCGGAGCACTGTACTTGTGGTTTGGGAGGGTGAAAACCCCCGTTGCTTCCTTATCCTGGCTGCTTTCTGGGGCAGCAGGGAACAGACGTTGACCCACTGGGTTGTTTTTGTACTGAAGACTTTTTGCTATGGCTATACACAGGTGTTTAAAACTCTTCTACAGCAGCAGAATCAAGCTGGAAAATAAAAGCCATTGAAGGAACATCGAGCTGTGAAGTTTATAAAGCAGTCATGCTTGAGAATCAAATGAAACACTGCTTGTCTTAAATGCTTTCGAAAAGTTATGCTGCGTTTGTGCCAGGTGCTGAGCTGCTGTAACTTGGAATATGGCACAGTGCTAGTTTATCTACCTTGACTGGTGCCCTTTAGTATCTAAATCAATTGATTTCGTGCCCCTGTGACAGAGAGCACTTGATGATCTACTGCATAAAATGAACTGACAGGATCAGAAATCATTAGGAAGAAAAAATGGGCTCTGAGGAGCAGACCTCTACTAGAGGAGTGCAGGCCAGACAGACACGACATGAGTTGCCACCATGGGCATGTCTCCGTCTGTTGGCGTGGATTACGGAAATGTTGTAACGATGTCACCCCAATATGAGTATGATCGTTCACTTTTATTAGTCAGCAAAACAAGGTTTATATAGCAAAACTATTACAGCATCTGATTAGTCAACCCCCCGATCCATATATAGGCAAAACTACTGCAACTCGTTGTGATTGGTGCAGAGCTGCATCTCAATGTGAAAACAGTGCTGTGGCAGGAAACAACAGCGTGGTAGGAAGGAAGTGACAGTGTGGCAGGAAAAGGTGATGTTCCCCCTGCTCCAGTGTCCCGAGCTCGTCGCTCTACCTTCCCAGCAGGGTTCCGTGTCCGCTGGTCCCAAGGCTCACCTCCGGATCAGAACCTGGGTTGCTCAACGCACCAAGTTATGTCCCCTCTCGTCCAGCCAGGACTCCACATCCATCAGCTAACCCAGCACCAAAATACATGGTGGAAGCAGGTTTCCCCTTTGACTCCTGGAGCGCTGGTTTGCATGTTCCAGTGCAGAGTTTAAGGCCAGCCCCTTGTCCCCCATTCCTCTGCTGCAGCTCTGTGACCAGGCCAGTGCCTAGAGTCGCTGTGTGGGAGGGCTCTGAGCAAGCGGGACAGAGCCCGTGAGTTATGTCTTGTGTCCATATATCTAAGATCTGAGACAAAAAATAGCAGCCTAAATAAAGTTTTCTGGGACTGAGGACAGGGATGTCTGTTCTGGGACTATCCTAGTCATTCCAACACAACTAGTCCACTGAGTGAATGAGCTGGCTGTGCTTCCGATGCCTCAGATGAGAAGTGCAGCTCATCCAGCCTTGTGCCTTGTCTTCATGACACGGAAATAGATATTGCATTTTTGTGCTACAGAATAGTTCTTGAGCCTTAGAGTATAATAATTGGTACTTACCAGATACTTTCAGCCCACAGAACTGAAAAGTGCAGGTGTCTCTACTCTGCTGCAGTGTGCTGAAATGGGCTGGTGTTCCTCTGCGTCCCTGTGCTTGGAAAGCTGCGGACAGAGAGAGCAGAAGCCTGTAGCCGGCCCTTGACCCATGTGCCTGCTGGTATGGCCACAGCCCTCCCAACACACATGCCGAGCGCTCAGCTGAATGTTGCTTCTCGGGAGCGCGACTGATGACTGCTGTGCTGAAGAGCCCCAGCGTGGCCTCCGTTGCACTGCTCTGTGCTGCGATCACTGTTTGCGCTGTACCTGATGCTGCCTTAAATGGCCCTGCATGATCTCTGACTTCTGCCTGTTTTGGTCGTGGGGTGAAGACTAGTTTTCCCGGTTACCATAGTTAAGAAAAAATGTAGCAGCACAGAGTTTTTTTCACAGTGCTTTGAATTCACATAGTTGTTTCAAACAGAGAAAACACGTAGATGACCATCTTCACCTACTACTTGAAGTCACCATTTGAGGACGGAGCAGTTATTTAACTTTGGTATGAAGTGAACATTTGGGCCAAGTGACATCTATTGGTCCACAATCACAACCTCAAGATGAGTTTTCACTGGGTAGAGTGTCTTGCTGTAAGAGGTTTAGCGACAAACATTGTTAAACTTTGCAGGTGGGCCCCACAATTGCCCCATTTCTTGCTAACTAACCTCCCATGATTGCTGCAGAGCTACAAAGTGACTCTTTCTGCTTTACTTGTTTCGATATGGTTCTTGTTTTAATCGGCATCACTAATTGAAGCAGTTAATTAATTTTGAATAATATTTTCTCTGGGATCGTATACTGTCCTCTGCTAGTTGGACTCTAAACCAGGGCCTTGTCTCTGTAAAAGCAGCAAGATAATTCTTGGTGTCTCCATCACACTCCTGCACCCTGATCCTCCATCTCTCCCAGGTAAAAGCTCACCCAACAAAGAAATTCAGGATGCTCAAAGCCAATTAATTCCATGGGTGTGGGAACACTCCACACTGTCCAAATTACATGCAGCATCTGGCAGGGTCAAGAGACAAAACAAGTAGGAACAGTAAAAAAAGAACTAAAAACACAACAGGAACAATATTTGGCTATGTGAATACGCAAGAAATCCACAGAGAAAGTCACGATGGATTTTGGCCCATTTCAGTCTGCATTTAGATTTGCCTCCACCTGACTGGCCTGTTTGCTTTCTGAACAAATAAGGTAAACACAGAATAACTCATGAATGCCAAACAGCAAATATTTCATATGCATAATTTATTTTAAAGTTTATTGCATCACATTATACAAGCATTAAACATGGCTTTATGTTGATGATTTTTTTTAAAGTGTGAAAACTTGACATTCTTCTCCATAGGATTTTTCTATTTACAAATAAACAATCTCTCTATATACTTTATATATATATTATATATATATGGTAAATAACATAAGTCCCCTCAGAAAGATTTTAAATAAAAAAGAACTGATTTGTAAACAGGGTTTCTGTTGTAGTATTTGGTGGCTTGAACGCAGATGATGTTCTATACCTAGGATTTTTCTTTCTCAGCGTATCCAGGTTGTCCATTTACATTTTTTATTCTGAGAGCTGTAAAACCAACATGGGACAGAATGCAAAAAACATAGCAAACAGGCTGAAAAATAGTCCCAATAAACAGTTTTTTCCTTGGTTTTAAAAACTGGCGTATAACTGCTCATGAAGTACATGCTTGCTGTCAAGGGTAGTCTATGGTGATCAGTCCTATGCTGACTGCAAGATGATTTCACAGTAAATCCTTTGATGCGTGCTGTCCTGCTTGCTATGTAAAATGTCTGTGGCATGCACTGAGGTTGCATTTTTTCTCATTCCCTTGAAGGTAGTGCTCTTGTGGAGCTGCAATAAGTAAACAACATATAGGACGGTTACCTGGAGGTTTAAACAAAACCCATCATCAGCTCAGAAAGAAGGAAATGGCATAAGTTTGCTATCTAGAGACCACTAAAACTCCATTTATTATTATTAGCCTGTTACTTGTATTATATTTTCCCAATTAATAAATAAAAAGAGGTCATCTTTCCTGAGTGTTCTGCTATATAGCTCTGAAGGACTAAATGGCAATCTTTTCTGCAGCCCAGCAGCACAGAAACCTCTGTGGGTTGGCTGGTCAACACTGAGAGACAGAAATGTACTCAGGATCTGCCCGGGAGGTCAGAGCCTCTTGCAGCATCATACTCAGCACAAGCTTGGTAAGCAGCCAACTCATGTTCTCGTTTAGAGCAGAATGGGACACAACTTCTAGCAATGTATTGCCATGAAAATTCATCATAATATAGCGATGTTGAAAGCTAGTCTCAAAAGCAATTATTATCTGTTGTATTTCTGCTGTATTTTATTTGTTTTGGCACATTGTATTGCAGTGGTTCCTCTGGAGTGGAAGTCAGTTTATGTTCTGCTAGGTTTCAGTTCAGTTCTGGGAAGTTACTGAGATCTATATTGACAAAGCTGTATCTTACTGCAGAAGTTTGCAAAAGTTCACACTCCTATGGGCGAGACTGGTGACTCATGCCTCACTTTACTACTTAGCAAACAGCTTCTACGCTCTTGTCATCTGTTATTTTAGATGTTGAACAGAGGGTATGCAAACTAACCCAACTGCTCGTGTGAATTTGGTCTGAATGTGATTTTGCACAGCGATCCTGCCTGAGAGTCCTCAGACTGCAAGTGCCGTAGACACCCATAGGTGGCAGATGGTAAACACTGACCCATCTGGCATTTGTCTATTGGAGGATGACATTGCCTAATCCTCACCCCCTATTTACAGAGACAGAAATACCCCCATTTCTCCACTGCCCACGTGGGATGTGTCCACAGCTGCTGCAAGCTGAAGCAAAGATGAGCAAGTTCGTTACCTCATTAGGCAGGAATACACCCCACAACCATCAGTTGTGTTCCCCACTCATTTTGGCACTGAGTCAACAAAGAACAGATTAATCCTGAAATTTCTTCAGCACTTATGTTGCCTCATGGGACCTTCAGGCTTGGGCCAGAAGCACCTGATAAATGGGAGCTGCTGTGCCATTTATCTTCTTCATATAGAATGATGCGTCACTACTGGAGGAGGTTCCTCGCTGCGAGGAAGCAAAGTGTAGGCAGGCAGTGGCTACAGAGACCACAGTATTGCAGAATCACACAATGGTCGGGGTTGGAAGGGACCTCCGGGGATCATCTAGTCCAACCCCCCTGCCGAAGCAGGGTCACCTACAGCAGGCTGCACAGGACCTCGTCCAGGTGGGTCTTGAATATCTCCAGAGAAGGAGACTCCACAACCCC
>Ga0065711_1002822_pt1 | contig 31417 bp, 16 predicted proteins | sample Hoacrofraction12_FD_59098 | JGI IMG/M metagenome (GOLD analysis project Ga0065711, IMG submission 59098) | Hoatzin crop microbial communities from Cojedes, Venezuela - Epithelial fraction 12 v2 (version 2) | ecosystem: Host-associated > Birds > Digestive system > Esophagus > Crop | place... | reverse complement strand
TTGTCATCCACCAGCACACCCAGGTCCCTCTCCACAGAGCTGCTCTCCAGCAGGTCCGCCCCAAGCCTGTACTGGTGCATGGGGTTGTTCCTCCCCAGGTGCAGGACCCTGCATTTGCCCTCGTTGAACTTCATCAGGTTCATCTGTGCCCAACTCTTCAGCCTGTCCAGGTCACGCTGAATGGCAGCACAGCCTGCTAGTGTATCCACCACTCCTCTCAGCTTTGTGTCATCAGCAAACTTGCTGAGGGTACTTTCTAACTCTTTATCCAGGTCATTGATTCTCTTCTAAGGAGATCCTTGCATTTGTGCCACTGTTGCATACATCATTACAACACACTTCCTTCATTGAAGACTTACAACCAGTAAATACCAGTCCGCTTTGCACAATGCCAGACTGGATCCATATTCTCAGCCAGGCTGCTGACCCTCAGGGTGGCTTCTCTGAACTCAGTTTCCCGATATACAAAATGACATTAATAATACTTCCTTCTCAAGATGCTGCAAACCTTTGTTTTTGTTTCAAAGGTGCTCTGGGACCTTTAGACGAAATTCACAGTTCAGCTACAATATCCTTCTTCGAGTTATTATGTCATTCTATTTTATATTATTATGATACTTGCAGTTCTCTGTACTGCAAGATATTTCCTTGGGCCCTACTGAAGAATAGGTGCATCTGTGATAAAAGAATTTTCACTGGTTATTTATCTGACCCTCTGAATTTTCATGGTTTATGTATGGGTGGGGATTTTTTCTCAGCTTTATTTTGCTCTGGGCTCCAAAGATAGGAACTGTCTATTTTCCAAGGCTTTGCCAAGAATTACTCTGAAGTCTGATTTCAGTCCTGGAGGTAGGGCATAGCAGGTTACTGCAATATGGAATTTTTATGAATAGTTTACAAAAAAAGAGCACGCAGCTTTATTTCACACTTCAACTAAGAATTTCACTAAAGAAATGAAAAAAGTCTTAAAAATGGTCTGAGGTTCACAAGACTGCAAGGGATCTCCCACGTCATTGGGTCAGACATGGTATTTCATAAACCTGTTTGTCCATCTATCAAATGCCACTAAATATGCGTATGTTGAGAGGGCATTTTTTTGGTGTAATTAGTGGCTTCTCTGTGTGTGAGGTACACTCATTTTTTAACCCTTTTCACTACTTTAGGAGGCTGCCTGGTAAGAGAGAATTGGGTCCAAGACCTGAGAAGTGTTTCCCGTTCCACAGCCAGCACCACTCCAGTTCTGCACCGCGTATGTGCTCAGTGGGGAAGAGAGGTGTGAAACAGGAGCAGCACCTTCTCTTCTTGGACCTCTTTAGCAAAGCAGCACAAATTTATACTAATAATGGTGGTGGTTTAAATCTCATGCAATTTGTAAATGTACATTTCCATGGTAACAAGTAGGTAGTGGAGCAATCCTCAATTCATCATCTTCCATGAAATCCCAGCAACTATTCCTAAATGCTCATCCTTTTCTAATCCCAGAGCTGTTGCCATGGAAATGATCAGATAAGATACAGGCCTTTAGGCAGATGGGTCTGTAAAGGATGCTAAATCTTGGCCCATTGAAATCTACAGAACTATTTAGTATTTCTTATTTAAATGCAACATAGCTGGCAATGATTTTTATTTTAATTGTTTGAAGATTAATTACATTAACTCCGCTTTACAAAAGGCTTCTTTCTGAGTGACCACTGGGAACTGAAAGTGTCTGCGGTCACGGATGTGTCACTCGGGTCTCTCCTCTCCCGGTGAGCTCTTGTGCAGCGGCAGGGGCTTCTGCTGCGGCTGTTCACCGACCCTGTGTTTCTGCTCCTCTCTCCACATGTGCATAACTCAAATTCTCACCGGCATCGTGTGCTGTCCAGGTTTCAGGCCTGCTTTTCAGATATCTTGCTCTGCAAAGGAGTCTTGTTTTTATTTTTTACCATTCATCAGAGCAAAGGACAGCAACCAGGAGATTACATTCAACACCCAGAGGGTCGCTGCTTTCCAGTACATCAAATTCTCAATTCTAAAAGCTGTGCAGGATGAGAGGTTTACATGTGCAGAGGCACCTTCCGAACACTTTTCCAAGCTGGGCCTGGAGGTGTGTAGATGACTCTTAAAGCGGGATTTGGTTTTGAAGTCTTTGAGTGTTCCTAAGTCACACAGGTACATTGAAAGCTGTATGTCTTCTGTTTTCACCGAGAAACTTCTGTGCAGGAGAAGCCGTTCATTTTTGCCTCCTGAAATCAAAAGGAGAGCATTTCAAAGACACGAATCACTCTTTAGGCACCAGTTTTGCTGACAGTTAATAAGGACTGGGGATCTAATTCCCATATATACCTTAGGCGTTTTTCTGGAATGTTTATCTCTCTGCACACACACAAAAAAATACTGTAAATTAATCTGAAGAGTGAACATCTGAATGCAAAGTCTTTTTTTGTGTGTGTTTAGTTTTTGGGGACAAGAGTCTGATGGTAAGACACTTGGACAACTGCTATGGAAATAACAGTGGTGGTTAAAGAGCCCCCTCCCCAACAGCCTGCTTGTTATCAGTTTTTTGGTGGAAGTTATCATGCTGTGAAAGGTTGGGAGCTGAAACGGTGAAAGGCTACCTGGTGTAATGCATGCGCTGGTAGAGAAGTACGAGTGTTCCTCATCTGTTCCAGTGCAAAGTCCATCAGTGTAGGTATGCTTGTTAAGGAAGGTCAAGTGGATGTTGTCTGTCCTGAAGGACTAATAGAAGTGGAGCTGTATATACAGAGTGAGAAAGTGGATGGCTGCAAGCATCATGCCAATGGGGATGGTTTAACGTGAGGACAGGAAGAAAGTAAGAAGGAGAGAGTGCTGGGACTGGGAAGCAGGCAGGAGAGGAGGAAGGGCTCTGCCAGAAACTGTTCAGCATATGAAACTCCAGGGAGAAGGGTAGAAAATATTGCCAGCATCCATCAGTGTCTACACAGTCTGTTTCTGCATCCCCTCCGTGGGCTTCACTCTCTGCTCTTCCCAGCATGGTGGCTGTTTTGTTCTCATTATGGGGTGGAAATTACAGAAATTGTACCCAGGGAGACAATGCCTTGTCCCTACCAATGCTGCTGCAGTGGCAGAAGACAGCACCAGTCCCCGAAAGAGACTCTGCAAATCAAAAGTTTTGCTGTTTGTTTCTTGCAGAGTGGTATGTGGAAGATTCCCCACAGATGACCTGGGTTGTCCTAGCAATGCCCATTAAAAAAACTCTATGCAATTCTTTACAGAACTTAAATCAATATCGGCAGCTCTGCCTGCATTTTAATCACTCACTGGCATTTTTTATTGCCTAATAATAATACTGCACGGATTGCAGCTCTTGCACCAAGCATACTACAGCCTGGGAGGGAAAAGGGGGAAAATAAATTCCGTAAAATCTTGCATGAGAATAGCAGGTGTGATAGCCAAGAAGGGCAGCCAATGGCCTCCACCAGAAAATCTGCCCAGTCCAACTTCTCCTCACAGAAGAGGCTAATGGCAATAATACCCTGAGTTTATATGGTACCCTGAATCGAAGGGGGACACAGCCCCTATTTTTTTTTTTTTCCAGCTTTAGCTGATAAATGGGGAAGGAGTATCAGGAACAGGCTGAGTCACAAAAGTTCACGAACACTGGTGGGAATGAGACCCAGGTGTTGTGGGCTCTGGTCTGCAGATGTAATTTGGTATATAATATTTATCTAGAGACAACCAAGAGAGTTTCAGAAGGGGAGGTTGTTGAAGACAGAGTGGGGGCAGCAAGCATGGAAAAGCTTGGGAAAGGGAATGATGAGCATGGTGGGAAGGAGAGAGAAAGAGGCAGCAGAGGAGTGCACAAAATTGGAAGGAAAATTTCTGTTGTGTTCAAGTTAGCAGGAGTCAGAGGAAGAAAAAGAGCTTGGACTACTAGGGGAAGAGAAACGGCTTAAAAGATGGAGAAGTATTGAGATGGTGCTTAGCAATGGTGCTATATAGCAGATGCAGCAAAGATTTCATACTGCGGTAGGAAACGGAGAGCTACAGTCCCTGTATCTCTATATCTGCTCCTGGAGCTCACTGAGGTGTGAGCTGGGCACCATCAGAGCCTCCCACGTTGCTGCAGGAACACTGAACCTTCTGCAGGGAAGGGAAACCATCCATCTCCAGGGAGACAGCCTGGCTAATGCCTCAGACAACATCTCAGTCTCTGTCATTGTACTTTAAGTAGCAAACTGCTGTGATTTCAGCAAGACTTAATAAGTTCCCTAAAATACCCCCTTGACTAGGCCTGGCCATAATTGCCTCGATTTGCAGATGTGCACAAAACAGATGAAAAGACAAGTGTGAAACAGGTGCTTTCATGCAAATGAAAGGATGGGAAAGCAGTGAAGTTTTTTTCTGGCTTCTCTCCCTCCTTTCCCTTGAAAGATGCTTATCTGTTCACAGCAGTCCTGCCCAAATGCCACTTGGTGCACTGCTAGGACTTTTAAAGTGGATTTTTCAGCGCAGACTGAAATATGCTTTTGTCCCTGCAGCACCTGACCCTCTTTTTTTCCTCAGGGTTTGGAGAAAAGGGCAACTTTTCTGACTCTCATCTTGCTCTAACCTGCAGGCACTGAAGTTTATCATCAGCTTTCAGATAGGTTTGTGGCTTTGCCTCTGACTGTTGCTAGCAAGCATCTGTTGCCCTCTCCCTTCTCCTCTGTGTGTTTCGGGGACAACAGGGAAGAGCTGCTGCTCCCTTAATGCCTTCAACACAGAGACCGAGGTGTCACATCATGTTGAATTAGGGTTTGAGAGAAGCAGCACTTCTCCCCTCAAGGTGAAAAGCGTTGACCCATAAATGCCACCACTGCCCGCGGACTGGCAGGTACTTGTCTCACACCTGACACTGAGACATTTGGTTCTTCCACCATACACTCAATGTCAAATTTGATTCAAAAGTGAGGATCCTCAGTCAGATAAACGTTAATAACCAGGGCTGATAATTCCCCACGAACCATGAGGATTCCCTGAAGGGTCCTGATTTCCATCCTAACCCATGAGATGGAGATGTTGCAAGTGCAACCATTCCCATGGAAAACAAAGAAGCTCATCGCTACTGACTCCGTTCCTGCTGGGAAGACATTGAAGCAGTTCTGATTTTGCCGTTCTGTTTTGTCAGAGCTTGGTGCTATTGAGAGCAATGAAGAAATCTCTGGAAATTTAGTCCTACTTGTAGCAGAAGCATAGCTGTCTCATAGGTGCTGCTTGGTTGGGGGTGATGGCTGCTTCACCTCTCAACCTTCTTCCTACACGAGACCTCATCCTGATATAGAAGTACCGGCGCTGGGAGGGAGGGGGATGTCTCCCTCCCTCCCCTGTTACACCAGTGCTATTGGCAAAGACCAGCAGTGCTTTGCAGGGCGTTTTTCCCTTGGAAACTTCCAGGTCACTTGGTTTGAGGGACACAGGTTCCCTCACAGAGTCAAAGACAGAAAAGGACGTTTTTACAGAAGTGTGTTTGTGAAGTATTTCGCAGCTATTTTATTTTCCCCTCATCATTCAAAAGTAGGCTGTGTTAAAGAGTCTGGTGCTCTTGGTGGCACAAAGGCTGGTTGGGAATACAGCAGCGAGTGGCATCACCGGCAGGGTCAGAGCCTGGAGCCTTTGGCACTGTCTCTCCTGCCTGAGCTAAGGGAACAGCTTCTCATCTGATAACTGCTGGAAATTCTTATATTTTACATTATTATTTTTTAAATATTTAAATAAAAATTCCCACTTTCTCTAGAAGTAAAACACTTCGAGAGTTTGATAACAGAGGCTCATCACATTATCTCTGTTTTAAAGCAGATGCATCTGTGTGTGCTCACAGTCAAGTATCCAATGAGCTGCCTGGAGTATTTTACAAGCTGGGTCTGTGAGCTGAAAACTCTGGAACAAGTAGCTTATCACTTAAGCTGCTTCGAGGATTTAGGGTGGTTTAAATCACTTAAAGTGCTCCAGGGACCCGATCCTGCACCCATTGGAAGCACTGGTGATTCTGTTGGAGTCTTACAAGGGACCAGGATTTGGCACTAAAGGCTTAGAGAGCTGAGTGGATAAAACCCCTACGGCCCTTTAGAGATGCTTAAACCTTTCCAAAGCCTGAGACCCGTTTACAGCCCACAGAGGTTGGCTGGTGATGGAAACAACTTAGGAGTATGCCAAATGTCTCGCTTCTGTTTACGTCAAGCATCTCTTCCAGCCCCTGTAATTGCAGCAACTCATCTCTTTTTCATTTCATATTGACAGCAGTGGTCCAGTCCTGCTCACAGCAGAGTCAGCAGCAGAACTGGACTACTGAAGTCAGTGACACAAAGAGAAATGAGGTGACTTGTACAGAATACTTGCGGAATCACCTTCTGGGAGTTTGGCTGGTGATAACTAGGCAGGAGCAGAACTGGGCCCCAAGCTGGCAGTTCAAGTGTTTCCTCCTTTTAGTTTCTGCATAAGGACTCTTCTTCAGTCATTTTGACAGATTATATGAAAGCACTGTCATTTCCTAAGTTCCTGTCTTCCTTCCACATACCTCTTTGATTATTTAAAACCATATTTGATACTGATCTTTCCCTTCTCATCTAAGAATGTACCAGCATGAATCCTGGCTTCTAAGTTATTAATTAAAGTACCAGACATTTTTTTTCTGTGAGGTCTCATATGTGGTGAAAAATAATTCTGAGACCCTTAACTTTTCAGACAAAAAAAAAAAAAATATGAAAAGGGAGTATTTATACCCAATGCAAACCTTGGAGGAATATTGCTCTCCAGAGATTCAACCTTCCATTTGTGCACAGGTCTGTTCTGCTTTTCATGCACAAGTGGAATATTATCCTAACTACAGTGACAGGCAGCAGCGTGTTAAGGGACCTCAGGCAATGTCGGCATGGCCTTGCAGGCATGGGAGAATTATCATCTGCTGAAGACATGTGAGGCTGAGGGGCTGAGCCAGACCTCCTCTATGTCAGCACACACAGCACCCAGGGAGCCTCAGCAGTTCTCAAAAAATATGGTATCCAAAAAGAGGTTTTTCCCTGCCTTTCTAGTGTTCTCCCACATCCCATCCTCGTAGGCAATAAAAGAAGAAAAACCATAATTCTTAAGAGAAATTCAGCTATCCACAATATAAGATAGTAGGGGATGGATCCCCGAGTTATCCCTGTTTGTACAAGACGTACAAGTTTCTGGTGCTGTGGATAACAGCATGAAGATAAGAAAGTTTTAATAACCTGGATTCAGTGGCCATTGCTGGCTAAGCTATTCCTCATTTTCTAGACGCCCTCACCACCTCAGCATTCCTTGTGATTTGGACTCTCACCTCAAAAATACGAGAAGAGCTGCAGCAAAGCCAGAAGAGGAGGATTCTTTTTTCAGGGGACTTCAGCAAATTTTTTTCCAGCAATTTCCAGAATACACTCAAATCCTGTCAGTGGACTAAAAGCCAAAAGGGATGGAAAGAAGCCTCCCAGAACCATCATATCAATAGAAATACTCTTGTGATATTGAAAAGGAAGTGTAGTTTAAACATTTTTATGCTCAGTAGAAGTCCCGTCGTAGAACACAGTAATCTAGACAGAGTGACTAGAAATGAAAGTCAAAGAGACTAATCTATTTTCAGATAAATATGCAAACCTAGATATATATATATTTTAGATTTATAGTGGATAGCTCAACAGTGTCCCCTGAAGGATGTACTGTAAATCAGAGAGGTTAAGAAAGAGGTAAAAGATGATGAAAAACAAGAAGATAAGAAAAAGGAATAGGGAGAAATTCTTTGAAAATCCTTGGGAGAAATACTTCTTTTTCTTGTAATGATGACAAATTTCTGCAGTTTTACAGGGGATGAATTAGTAGCTGCAGTCACATCCAATTAGCTGGACTTCATGTTGGACTTCAGCTGGTTGTGCCCAAGAAACCTCTCTGCGTTTCCAGACGGCACCACTATAACAGAAAGACGAGTCTAGTGCAACTCCCTCTTCAGCTGATCAGGGAAACAGCCTTTTTATTGTGGAGGGATACCAAAAACCACCATCCCCACTGTGCACAAAGGATGCACTCAGTGACTACCCAGCAGACACCAGGCTGTCGAAAGTTTTGCCAGACTGGCAGTTGCTGAAGTGATCCAGGCAGACCAAAACAGGCCAGGCACCGAGAGCTGCGCCAGCCTCCCTAGCGATGTCCCTCGGTGCCACCAAGCACATCTCGGTCTGTGGGCTCATTCGGGAACAGATGTTTCTGCAGCATGCTCCCTCGAGCACCAAGACGTCTATGCAGAGCTGGGACTGCTCTTGTGCAGCCGTGTTCAGCTCAAGGCCATGATCCTGCAGCGAACTCTCTGTGCACACTGCGAATTCGTTGTGGGAGTGCAGCTATCAACAACAGCCACAGCAGGATGAGGAAGTTCCTTCTATTCATCTAATGTCATTGTGGTTTTTTAAACAGCAGCATCAATGGGGTTTTCATTTTTTTCACAAACAAGAAATAATCTGACCACGATGAGTTCAGCTCTGGTAGAGTTTTCTGTAGCGAATCTATTTGCTGAGCCACTGAGTCCACTGGTGCTTTGCAGTAACGCCAGCGCTTGGTAAATATTGGCCAATGTGCCTCTAAGTACTATTAATGAAGTTAATTATCAACAAAAGTTTTCAAATGTGAAAAAGCTACAGGCATAGCCATGGTTCATTAAGCTTCTCAGAAGCTTCAAACAAATCTTAATTGCATTTCCCAGGGAAAAGAAAATCCAACTTTTTCCAAATAGTCAAAAGATTTTAGCAGCTCTGCTCTACTTCATGAAAACAGCATTTAAGAATATTGGCATTCTCTCTGCAGGAAAACTTCACTGAAGGAGAGCAGAAAGAATGAAAACAGAAAAAGAAAAATGTGCTTGTCCAGCATTGTGTGTTGCACTGGAGGCTGGTTTCCTTCTCTAGGAAGTCTTTCCAACATCTAGGAGGATCCAGAGATGCCAGAAACAGTTTTGGATAATCCCTGGGGTCCAGCAGGGACCTTTACCCTCTCTGGTCAGCTCTGGGACTGGGGTGCTTGCAAACCTCTATGGGGTCAAATCACCTCCTGGGAGCCTTCAGTAGCTGACAGAGACACCAGCACTACTGAACACGGGCAAACACAGCTGTTTCTCTTGAACACCAAACCTTTACAGGCTCAGCAGGCTCCCAGAAGTTTTCTTGCTCTGCTGCAGGCAGAAATCCAACACCAGCTTCCATGGATGAGATAATACGCGGTCAAGGTGAGGTTGCCACTTGGGACCACTGATGCTTTTTCTCTCAACCGCCTGTCTGCTGGCTGGTATGAGCAGAATTGCCCACAGCCCTGGGAAGCTCCTTTATGCCAGTGTTTCTTACCTCTGGCTTTGATACCCTTCATATGTCCATCATAAAGTAAAAGGATTTACTGCTGGAGACCCATCAGCAAAAGATAAAACAAAACCAGATGTTTGGGACTGTTAGCATGGCATCTCCTGACCCTCACCTTCTCTTGCAAAATCCAGCAGAGCGGTTACCTGCTCCTCACCTTAACAAATAGGTGCAATTTAAGAATATAAAGCATTGCTTGGTGGAAAGGGAATGCCTTTTGCTTTGCAACACTTGTGCGTATAAGGAAGATTGGTGCTGCTGCCCTGGCATGGGCAGCAGTAGAGGAAAGCATGAAGGTTGTCCTGGGGGAATGCTCACCTGGAGGTAACCTCAATGATGTCCTCTCTTTCCATTCAGATGGAGCTGATGGAGCATTTAAGAGGTATTTAGGAAGGAAAAGAAAAGAGCATAACCTTTTTAATAAGCAACTTGCCTATGACAGTGCTGGTCAGTCCAGCATATCCCTCTCACGTAATTAATCAAGACCAAGCACTAGATTTGCTGTCATTCTATTAAATAGCACTACGGCAATCCAAGATTTAAGTCAGTGCTTTAATGTCCCTGCCTGGTTTAATACCATTACCGCATTATAGATTTAAGGTAGCACTTAGGTGGTAAATTTTCAAAGCAATGCCTGGGATTTAACATCAACGGAAGCTCCACCGCTAAATCTTCTGCCTTTCTTTGAAAATGTTACTCTTCGCCTCTCACCTGCTGCTTAACACCTCAGCTAAATGGGATATTTTTAGGGTGCTCCTTGTGTCAACTTAGTCGCTGGTGAATCATAGACAGATTTCACCCTGATGGAGACTTTCTCATGGTGCAGATCTGGGGTGAAACCTGATAAGCAAAGATGTTATGCTCACCTCTTAAAGCTTTGTTTTAATTTGAACTGAACAGCTTTTATCTTGACCAGCAGAGAACAGGGTTTGTGGCAGACTGTAGGAAATGGGGGAGAGGGAAGTACCACATACCTCCTCTCCCCTTCCCCATCCAGGAGATGCAGGTTTGTGCAGAACTGGCGCTCTTGCTGCTTCTTCATGCCAATGTTTGAAGTCATTCTGATTCAGGTAGTGAGATTGCACCAACAGCCACAGAACGACATGTCTTCTGCTTGCTGCTTCCCAATTAAAACCGAAATGAGATTTCCTTTGCTGTACCCTGTGAGTCTGGTTTTCTCGATTTTTAAGTCTAATCTGGATATAGCAATTATTCCATTAAAATCATGGGTCATTGTACCACTGGCAGCTGTTTAGTTGAAATGTCCCCTCAGCTGATAAGCTCATATCACAGTCTCTAACTAGGAGTGAGACTTGATTTCCCAAAGAATATCCCTCCTTGAATACATTTGATTAGGTTTCTATTTAACATCCTCATTGGTTGCCAGAGCCTATTTTCCAATAATCCGTCTTTCTGTGCCGGGGTATTAAGTCCAGTAAGTTGAAAAAAGAAATTTTGTAGGAAATTAAAATTAGTTCATTGTGGCAGCCGTGACTTTTAGCTCTGCCGGCTGCATCACTCCCTGCTGCTGTGAAAATGACTTCGGAAGTAAAATTCTATCATTGCACCTTGGTATTTCCCCAACAGTTCCCTGAAATATCTGAGAGTTCAGAGCTGTGACATGCATGGTAGGGTCAAACCAAAGGCACCCAGGAGAAGTTAATATGAGGAGAAGCTATGCCTTTTCATGGTCTATGCCCCTGGAGCACTACATATGCATTGAGCCTTCCAGCAAGTAGAGTTTGACACAGCTGGAAATATTTGTACCTGAAAGTCAAAAATTATATATTATTCTCAGCCAATCAGGAGACAAAACCAGTATCGTGTTGCCTACGTATCTGGTAAGATTTAACCCCTGCTACCTCCTTGCAGATGAAACATATAGTTTTCTCACATATAACAAGAACACGAATCCTTCACCAGAATTGTTTACAAATTACCTTCCATGACCAGTCATCACAGGAGAAAGCAAAGTGGTAATGAATTGAGAAAGAGGTGATGGGAAGCTAACAAACTATTCACATGGTTTTATTCCTTTGGGCGAAGTCCTTATTCCACCAAAATCAATGAGAATAGAATAGGATGAGTTATGATTTATTGCTACAGTCAGATCTCATTGAGGTGCATCAAAGAGGTCGTGATGATTACAGGTTCTCTCTCAGAGTGCTACAAACACAGCGACATATTTAGAAAGCATCAGGTGTCAAATACCAAGCTGTTTCCAAGGGAACTTATAAAATGTGGCATCAAAAAATGAATCAAAATAGTGTCTTTCCCAGCTTTTATCTTGGTTCCTTTTGGCAAGCACTAATTTCTCATCACACGCTAACCTAAATTCTTCCTTGATGTAGAGCCATCGTAGTCAGTTCTGAGGACAATGTAGTCGCGCTAGCCTGAATTTGGCAGAGTATGTTGCATCTGGAGCATAAATCAATTTGGCTTTGCTTGTTTCCTTCCCTGATCATGCACCAGATAATCAGTGATGACTCAGAATTACTCAAGAGTAGATACTGCTAGTTCACTTTGTTATCCTCAATGTTGTCTTGTCCGTGTTTGCACTAATCGTGCTCCAGGGTAGCTGGATTTAATGATGGTGTCATCAGAAAGTGGTAGTATCTGTTTTGAATTCTTTGTGACAATATAAACCAGCTGATGTATTGTTCGTGATATTTTTCTGCTTATACCCTTAGCACGGATAGCACAAAGATGAAAGTAACATTGCCAAGCTTTTTTGACTATAGCTAAAATTCCTATTTGCTATCAGAAGAGATTATGTTAAACTAGCCATACTTGGGCCGGAGGTACCTTAAAGACATACTGCAACGACAAAAAGCATTACCAGCAGGAAGATGGAATTGCTTTTCATGGGAGCTTAGCTTCCAGGTGTGACTGATTGTTTTAGGGCAGCAGCACTGACAGGCTGGGCCAATTTTATCAGTTGAAAATTTCCCTCTATTTTTATTTGATTTATTTTATTGGAAAATGTTCTCAAAATGCTGGTGTAGGGGTTTTGTATATTAAGCATTTTTCTTTGCTAGAAGGGACGTGTCAGGACATCGAAGTCCATCTGATCGTAAGAACTAGGCAGTGACTTTCACAGGGAGAAGGAAGGTTGCGGCTCGGGGGACCTGAGCGCTGCTGTCATCAGTTTTTCCTTGTCATCAGGAAGTGAGTGAGTCTGCAGGGTGCTCACCCTGAGTGAGATCAGCCTCTCTCAGGCTGGGAAGCTCGAACCCTCACTGCTGCAGACCACCCGCGGCATCTGCAGGGACCCAGGCTGGTCCCTCAGAGCTGCCTCCAGAGCACTTCAGCTCAGACCAGTAACTGCTGTCCATCGATGCTCTGGTAACTCTGGAGAAGAAATCTGACCACAATGGCAGCGGAAACAGAAAACAGTCAGGGCTGATGACTAGCAGAAGTACTGGGTGCTGGCAGAGAGTGCGGTGTAAGAGCAGTTATGGTTTGTGAATGCTTTGGTGCAGCTGGGAGGGGCTTTCCAACAGCGGTAGAAATGTGCCTCCTGTCAGACAAGAACTGGCGATGCTTGAAAAGATTCTGTGAGGCAAAATAAGTGCATAAACTTGTATAAAGGTTCGACCTGAAATAGATTAACGAACAATTTTATTCTCTTAAGCAGCTATTCTATTAGAAAAGCTGAGTTCACGTCTTTTTTTTCTTTTTTTTCCTGTAAACTGTTTTCAGGGTCTTCTCAAGCATCTTCATTATCTGAAACTCACCCAGCAATATCCAAGGAAGATCCTTGGTGCGTATATGGCTGGTGGGGAGCACGATACAAGGACCTTGCAGAGCGATGGGCTGCTAGTGGGTTGGCAGTAGACATGGGGAGCTTCCCTCAGCTGCTCTCTTCAGAATCTGCTGCAAATCATTGGGCAAAATTTATGTGGTGCCTTGTAAGGAAATGAGGGTTTAAGTACCTCTTGGCAGAGAGATGTACCCAAAGCCCACAGGCGCACTGGTCTGCTCACTAGTGCTCTGGAGAAAGGCTGAGGGTGGAATATTTCTCCTCTTCCCTAGGAAATACTTCCAGCTCTGGGCTGGGATCCCACGCGGACTGGACGCAGTCCTGAGGATGCCATCCCAGCAATGTTCATAGCCACTTGCTGGGACTGAGGCTACTTCCCTGTGGATTCACCATCTTTCAAATTAAGGCAGCATCTGTTCCTAGGGTTGAAAGAGGGCTGCTGAACAGAGAAGTAGCTAGGTTGTGTTTTATGACCATGGGACTGTCTCCCTGACGTTACAGGCAAGTGTTCAGGCTGTGTTTTTCAAAGTAAGAGCAAATCTGTACCTGATGCACAAGACATGGGATCCCTGGCTGTCCTCTTCAGATCAATAGTTTGACCCTTTGACCCACTTATGCAGTGTCTCCTGTATATGGCTAAGAATTTTCCACCACTGTTATGGAATATCTACTGGCATTTTGAAGGACAAATGCGATTTCTGGAAGAGACCAAATATTAAGTTGACTTCACTTCATGCTTCTTAAGGGAAGAAAATAGCTAATCCTTGAACAACACAATGCAAGAAAAGTTCAAAGATCTGCAGTTGCATAAGGAAAGAATAGAGGCTGAGTGAGAAGAATTTTACTCATGCATTTAATTATGTGAGTCAGCCTAAATAAAATGGTCATCCTAGAAGACAGCTGGGATCCAGGATCACAACCATCTTCAGAGGTCCAAGAGCAAACATTTATCATCTCCTAATTAGTGCTATTCTGCTGACGTAGAGCATCTCGTCCTGAAAGGGGCCCTCCCTGGAGATATAGTGAAATATTGAATAGAGGGTTATAGATGATAGAACAAGAAACATATTCTGATACAGGAATAACACTGTATGTCTATGCAGTAATAATAGCTCATACCTAATGCTTCACAAAGGTGTGCCACAGCATTTTTTCTGGAGAACAATGATACTGTCATTACAGGCAGAATTAGAGGTGAAGTTCGTAGCGAAGCTGCTGAATGCTTTTCCTCATAAGACCCCCTTCAGCTCAGATCCTGTAGTGGGAAAAAAAGCATTCTTATCCAAAATTTGCATGTTTAAAGGGATTGAATTAAGATAGATTAGGCAAAGAAAATTCAGGGCATATCTTACAAATGGAGCACTTGACTGTACAACCTTAACATCCTCTTAATGCCCTTTTTTTGGAGACAGTTTTACAGATGAATGAAGAGTTGTGTTCATAGAAGAACGCAGAACAAGTCAGCACCAGGTAGAAAGCAAAGGAGACCGCCAGAGGCAAACTTTCTCAGTGAGAGAAGTCTCAGGTTAAAGCTTGACGTGGCTCAGGTGCAAAAGGTATGCCCCGCTGTACTTTCATCTGGGAAAAGAGGTTAAACTTTTATGAAAAATGAGATGTTTCTACTCTGTATTGAGCTTTATCTATTAAATGCATTGCCAAGTTGAGGTCAGACTATGGAGAAATACCCTCTGATCCTTTAAAAAAATCCCCTGTGTTTTAGAGAGATTAATTGTGAGAAGCAAAAGAAAGACACTGGCACAATATTTTAAGGAAAGAGATGGAGTTTGAGTTTCCCGAAAGCAGCGTCTTCCCAAGTCCTTCCTTTTTCCATTAACAATCAAGAAGGCTGATGATTACCTGTGGTTTGTAGCTCTCAAACACCAGACAGCAATGAAAGATTGACTTTGCTGGAAGATGATAGTTCCGAGACTTGGTTACATGTCAGTGAATTATAGATTTTATTCTAAATTAAATGAACCATTACTTGTTCAATATTGTGCACTTAGAGAGCTGTAAAACTCTGAAATAAAATTAACAATAAAAAAGAGAAATTATCTAATGCATATGGGAGTGCAACAGGGGTGCACAACTTCCCTGTCCTTGCTGGTTTATTTCATGAGTAATTGCTTTCTTCTTCCTTCTACCGTACTTAGTTATCTTAGGCTCTGATAACTGTGATTGCCACATTACAGCCTTCAGCAAACCCATGCAGGGTCCCGTGTAAGAATTCAGATGATGATAGGCAGCTGAATTTCCTGCTGCTACCATTATAATCAGCTAAACAGCAACTACTGGGGGGTGTTGGCTCCTACTGGGCTGTCATATAGACACAGTGTCTGTGCAAGGTATCTTCCACTGGTGAGATGTTTTGGATCAACGTGATGTCAAAACCCTTCTTTGCAATTAGAGATCAAATACAGAAGTATAGCTCAAGATTAACGCTGGCTTCCTACAGACTTCTGGATAGAGATCGGTGTTTTGGCTTACTCCGATTAGCACCAGACTAACCACAAATAAAGACTTGCCAGTGGCCAGTGTACTAATCCATGGCTTGGTGGTCAAAGATCTCCGTGGTTATGTGTGTGTGTGTGTGCAGGTATATGTGCACACGTGTGATATGCCTAGGAGTGTATCCTTTAATTTCTCTGTATCTTAGGTCTCCATCACTAGGAGATGGAGTGATGGAGATGAGTTAATATTCGCTTTGGTACTCTGATAGAAATGACATTCATTTTTAGGCAGACATCCTGAAGGCACCCATACCTTAACTTCAGAATAACCTGTGTCTAAAGGCAGCATTAAATTCCCATGTTCTGTCTACACTTCTTGCAAGCTCTTCTGCAGAGAAAAGCTTTTAAGAAAAAAATGTCATTCAGCTTGTCTCTTTTTGTCTTTTTTTACAGACACTTCCAACAATGGAAAGTTTCGCAAGAGGTACACCCACAAGAGAGCAAGAAGGAGGGAGAGTGCTCTAAATACATCTTTTGCCAGCAAAAAAAGAGAACGAATTAAGTATATCTTAAAAAACTTGTGATACAAGTTTGCTTCTTAATCACAGTGTAAAAATCGTATTCATTTCAATGGAATTACCCAAGTTGTAACTTCAAGGAGAATTTGGCTTACGTGGGATCAGAGCAGGAGGCTCTGGAGTAGAGGCTGGCAGGATGCCAGAGGTGTTTCACTCCCTGTGGCTCCTTTTTCTGGGAAGCAGGCTGAACGGGAGGAAACCCCACAGCATATGTACTCAAAACATTTCAGCAAACAGATCACTCATCCAAGCCACAGTCAAATAATCTGTTCTCCAGCTCCTCTGACAAAACACACAGAGCTCTGACCTAACGGATACTCTCTGCATTGGAGCTTTGGGGCATCACTTTATGGGGTACAAAATTAAGTCTAGTAGACGGAGACAAGAAGTGGCATTTTAAGGAGGGGGATTTCTGTCTGAATATTGGGGGTCACTGTGCTGCCTGATGAGACACAAAGCATCAAACCAGTTTTGCTCTCTAGCTCCCAGTGCAAACCACAGCCTGAGCTCTGGAACCAGCTCTCCTGGTTTATTGACTGCAATAAATGCCTGATCTCTGTACTGTATATCAACCAGTGGATTAAATATTCACCACCAGTACTTAATCTATAGCTAGAAGTTATCACAGCTTGGTTACACATCTGGTTGACTAAACCTCTCAGGTGGTTTTGTTCAAAATCCCCACTGACACCAGCCAGACACAGTCCGGGTGGGGGTCATCTGAATCCCCCTGGGGCTGAAAGATTATAGCAACCCAAAGGATTAAAGCTAAACCAGCCATGCTTACAGCACTGGCTCCGTGGAAAGATTTATGAAGGTTTGGCAATTGCAGCCTGCCAGTGAAAATACATGTTTTAACAGTACAGTGACTAAAACTAATGTTGTATTTCTGCTAGCTGCTGCCCGTGCATTTGCTGATGTATATAGTTTCGAGGTTCAGGGCTAGAAGACCTTACTCATCCCAGCTCTTAATGCTCCCATCCTCCTGCAAAGCCTGGCACCTGACTTGATGAATAGTTACTGGTATTAATCACCGGAGGGGACCAGTTTCTTCTTTGTACATTTGTCTGAAAAATTGCTCTCTTTGTGAAAGCTTTTAATGGATTTCTCAAGTCTTTCTCAACCGTGACACATAATGCCTGAAATTCAATGGCAGCGACAAACGAAAGGGACAGAAACCGAGATGGGAGCGTAATTACCATGTTTCAAAATATAGTGCTTTGGTAACTGAAGCTCACAGGAGATGTAGCAATAGTTTAACATTGCCAGGCACTGGGGTTGACAGTCCGCTTCCTGGCAGCCACCCACGCTACCACCCTGCTCTCTATTCCCCAAATTTAATTGTCTTGCTATTAATTGTTAGGAAAAAAGCTGTAATCATAGAATCATGGAATGGTTTGGGTTGGAAGGGACTTTAAAGATCATCTAGTTACAACCCCCCCACCATGGGCAGGGACACCTTCCACCACACCAGGTTGCTCAAAGCCCCGTCCAACCTGGCCTTGACTACAGCTTCTCTGGGCAACCTGTTGCAGTGTCTCACCACCCTCATCGTAAAGAATTTCTTTCTTTAATCTAAATCTCCCCTCTTTCAGTTTAAAGCTATTACCCCTTGTCCTATCCTTACATGCCCTTGTAAAAAGTCCCTCTCCAGCTTTCTTGTAGGCCCCTTCAGGCACTGAAAGGCTGCTGTAAGGTCTCCCCAGAGCCTTCTCTTCTCCGGGCTGAACAGCCCCAACTCCCTCAGCCTTTCCTCAGAGGAGAGGTTCTGCAGCCTTCAGATCATTTTTGTGGCCTCCTCTGGCCCCACTCCAACAGGTCCATGTCTTTCCTGTGCTGAGGGCTCCAGAGCTGGATGCAGGACTTCAGGTGGGGTCTCACCGGAGCAGAGCAGAGGGGCAGAATCCCCTCCTTCGCCCTGCTGGCCACACTGCTGGGGATGCAGCCCAGGGTAGGTTTGGCTTTCTGGGCTGCAAGCGCACATTGCCGGATCATGCTGAGTTTCTCATCCACCAGCACCCCCAAGTCCTTCTCCTCAGAGCTGCTCTCAATCCATTCTCTGCCCAGCCTGTATTTGTGCTTGGGATTGCTGTGACCCACGTGCAGCACCTTGCACTTGGCCTTGTTGACTTCATGAAATTCACACAGGTCCACCTCTCAAGTCTGTCCAGGTCCCTCTGGATGCCATCTATTCCTTCCAGCATGTTGACCTCACCACACAGCTTGGTGTCATCAGCAAACTTGCTGAGGGTGCACTCAATCCCACTGTCAATGTTGCCAACAAAGATGTTAAACAGCATTGGTCCCAGTACTGACCCCTGAGGAACACCACTCAGCACTAGTCTCCACTTTGACATTGAGCCATTGACTGCAACTCTTTGTGTGTGACCATCCAGCCAATTCCTTATCAACTGAGTTGTCCATCCATCAAATGCATCTCTCCAATTTAGAGATAAGGATGTCTTGCAGGACAGTATCAAATACTTTGCTTGTGTCCAGGTCGATGGTATCAGTTGTTCTTCCCTTATCCACCAATGCAGTAAACCCGTTGTAGAAAGCCACCAAATTTGTCAAGCATGATTTGCCCTTAGTGAAGCCATGTTGGCTGTCGCCACATCACTAGAGATTAATTGCATCTCTCTGAAACGCTTATCCCTGGAACTGACAGGGAGAATGGTCTCAGTGTTTCTGTCCGTAGCATCCTTTAACAATAAAAACACAGTGAATTTTTTCTGAAATGTCAGGGAGACATTGCTAGCTCTACTGTCGGGCTTGGATGGCTGTTGGAGCACCGTGAGCACTTTGCTATTTCCATTACAATGGCGCACAAATAATCTGATTTTCACAGGCAACAATGTGAAACCATCTCTGGGCCTCCAAGAGATACTGTATTGCATACAGCCCCTGTGGAGAAGCAGGAGCAGGTCTTATCTTGCTAGCAGCAACAGAGGGGAGAACTGATGCAGAACATTGACCTGGTGTGGGACTCCTGCCTTTTCTTGAGAAGGCTGGGATGGCATCTCACTGAACCTGTCTTAGAACTTCTTCCTTCTGGCTTTTATACACTGGACTCCACTGAAACCCACGTGCCCTCTCGATCACAATTGACAGATCCACCCTTCTGTTCAAAACCTGCTTTGGTCCAAACTAAGATTTCAGGCTCTCTCTGACCTCCCTCCTGAATAACAGGTTGTCATCACCAGCTCAGTTCGGCAGGAGAAAAGCTTTGAGTCTTTCCCAGCCACCTTTTCAAACACAATAGACAACACCACTATTTTGTGTGTCATCCAGAAATATGGGGGACAGATTTCCTTTCAGGTCATCATTATCCAGGTTATTTCTAATTCCAGCGTAGAGGAGCAGACCATATCTCTTTTCTGAATTTCCACACCCACTCAATACAACATATATTTTCATTTCACACCTTACAAGCCCTTCTGTCTTGCTGTATGCAGAGCACTATCCAGCATATTGTCAGCTATAATCAAGCAATTAGTATTACAACAAATGATGCAGGCAAATCATATGCCTGATTCTGAAATCTCCAAGTGATTGTAGAAAATCTTCATAAACAATTTTACCAACCACACGTACAAGGATAACATTACGGGATTTATGGAAACACAGCCACCACACCAGTGCGGTACCATAATTTAGAGGCTGAAATTCTCATTCTGGTGTATGTGCCATAATTTTTAATAAAAACAATTCTGAAATGAAGCTGCTGCCAAGCAAAGCACTACCAGGGCTGCCATAAGGCTTTCTGAGGTGCCAGCCCAGCAGAACACCAGGCAGGGTTTAAACATGTCTGGTAAGGAAGGTTTCTTCAGATAGCTGGTGAACTTGCACAGGAATTACAGCAGATTGAGGTGTTTCTCTTGCATTGAATTGGCAAATTTCTGATGGGGAAAAATGTCCATCTGAAAATTTCCAGCTTGCACTACTATGTTTTACGTAGCAGCTGAGAAGAACTTTTCCAGACATTTTGAGGTAGGCAAGAAAAAGCACATTTGCCATAAGACACTGGAAAGATCACAGAGCCAGATGATAGTGATGAACCTGGTTTGGGGACAGGACTCGGCAATGACACATGGAAATCAGGGCTTTTCCCACAGCTCTTTCTTGTTTCTGTTCTAATAGCGTCTCACTGTCACTCCTGAGATGGGTAAACATTTCCCACAGGAGCCTCTTGTACTAGAAGATATCCAGACAATTAAAAACAGACTACTACAGCATGTAAGATATATAAGTATTTTTAAAAAATGCAACAAGTTCCCTGTAAAGTGCTTAAATACTGTAGTGTTTGGTCACAACAAGTTCACAAGTAATGGCAACTGGATACCGAACTGACCAAAGCAAAGTCTTGCCAAAAAATCATTTGTCTGGTACACTTGCTGCTTGTATTAAACATAAAGCCTCTTCTGGACAAGGTCAAGCAGAGTTGGTGGCAACAAATCCTAGCACCAGCTTCTGAGATATTAGTGGCTTCGCTGATTGCCTAGTGCGCTGGCTATTTTATCTCCCTGGCCAGAGCACCGCTGAAGCTGTGTTGTTAACTGACTGATCGAGTCCAAGACCTGTACGTGATAAGCTACTACGCCCCTCTTCCGTCTTGAAAGTTTATGTTACATGGCATAATTTTTCTTTCTGCTCTGCATCTTGAAACGGAAGATCAATGTTGTGGAGGATTTTAAATTGGCTTACACTGCAAAGTAGATTTCATTACCTACAGATCAGTCCTCGAGGTACATAGTAATTCTCTGCCTTACATTACTGGAATTTTTTGTATCTTTTCTAGGAACTAGGTATTGATCCCTGGAAAATGAACAACAATTAAAATAAAATATAGACAATTGCAATTCCAGTGGTCCCATTAAAGGATGAAATGCTTCATTAACACCTCATAAGAACATTTGGAACATGAATGGAGGGCAACTTTCCTCCTTCGTCACTGGTGCATGGTATTCAGAAAGGAATGGCTTTTAAAACTTCCCAGGATTAGCCTACGGACAAATTACTCTAGTGTAACTAAGCCAGCTGTAGGCTGAAGTGCTCTTTCCCATCACCTCAAGACACCTTTTCTACTTTGAAATTGTTTTATCGTATTCCAGCCTAAATCTGTTGCTTAGCAATTTAATCTTAAATGAAGTAAAGGAAATGTAAACCGTCACAGAAACCATAATTAGTTTGTTAAAACTAGGTCAAACTGTAAATTAAGCCAACACAACTTCATACATCCACATGCCCTTAAACTTCTTGACTGTGAAGAACCCATATCAAATTGTTGGACTTGATCTTCCTCAAAACTTTAGCTTTGAGGTTTTGACTGGGAAAAAGCTCTTCAGTCTAGCAGAGGTAGCAAATCTGTATGGCATTTGAACACCGCAGAAATGCTGAGTCTCTAGCCATGACTATATAGTTTTCTTAAATTTATTTGAGAAATTATGGGAAGAGAAAACTGAGCAATACGCTGTGTTCATGCTGACTTCTACGGGGCAAAGCTACCTCTGAAAATTAAGCCCCCAAGTGTTATGCAAGTCATAGCTTGCACATTAAGTTGCACCTGCAGGGAGTGACTGGAAACACAAACCAAGTTAACATAATTCAGGAAAGTGTAATTGGTTGCCAGCGAGGAACCTAAGAGAATAACCCTGCAATACTATTCTAGTTGCAAAATAAACTGTAATCAAGCCCAAGAGGTAACCATTCAGTAGGGAAACAGGATCTAACTAAGCTAGAGTCTCCCACGTTGTCTCCTATGACTGTGAGAGGTTGCAGAGGCTGTCCTAACTCCTCCTTACCCACGCACACAGGGTGTAAATAATGTTTGGATCCCATCTGTCCTCCTGAATGAGAGAATGATCCCCTCGAAAACTCTGTCTCAGCCCAGAGAGACAGAAAATGGATCCAGCTATGGATTTGGCTTCCTAATGCCCAGAAAAATCTTATTCTGCATGTTCTGCCAATTTCTTATTGACTGTATTTCATCCAGCTAGAGACTGATGACACCTGAGACATCAATGATGTTATGTAAATATCTATCCTATAGAATCAGGTTTATCCACCTAAGGCTTCTGAAGTTTCTAGTTTACTTCTGAGAGGTTCATGAAGAGTAACTCTGACTAATGCTCCTTGTCAGCTGGCTTAAATTCCTCAGCTGGGAAATGCTTAGGGAGCTGCAAATCCAAAAAGGTTGAAAACCGAGGCAGTCAATAGACAGATAATGTCAGTCAGTCAGATACCGTTAGTGTCTGACAGAGGAAATATCAATAGCTGGCATGACTGATAGTGAATGAAGGAAATATCACCCATAAACAAAAAAGTAAATAAGCAGGATTTGAAAGCTCCATGTTGCATTCATTTTGAGACTTCTTATTTTCCCCTTTTTTAAGCTGATGTGATTTCACTCCTCGGTGTAATCCTCTGATCCAGGTATTCTTTATAATGAACACCATGTGGGCCTTACAGCAGCACCATTAACAAGGGTGCCGTGTCAGTCACTGTGCCCACCTGAAGGGAGCTGCTGTGAACCACTACAGAGGGGAATGGAGGTACACCTGCCTATACTGAGAGACCTCTGTGTATGCAAGGGCGCGTTCCTTAATGCTTTGTAACCACGTAAGGAAAAAATAAAGAAAGGAAAAGCTGAATTTATTTTTTTTTAAACTGGAGCACAGAAGGAAATGATGGGTAATTTAATGTGTTTTTTTACCAGAAAAAAAAGAAAGTCCTTTTTGTACATGTTCATCTCCTGGTGTTTGAGATTCTGAAGTGTTAAGTCACTTGAAATGACAGAAAACTCAGAGTTTTTGGCTGGAATCTGGGTCTTTGACTTCTGCCAGGCTATAAATAAACATAGATTGATTTACATATTTATTACATTTTTTTTTTTTACTAGGTTACAAACATTTCAGGTCTTTCACATACTGTGGTCAAAATGCCAGCAAGGTCATTCTAAGAAATACAGAAATTCACAAAGGTGTTTCGCAGTGACAGAAAGGCATCAGTTTAGGAGCAAAGGAAAAAAAAAAAGAGAGACGGCAGCACTGGGGTCTGTTGTGAGCACAAGTGGGGAGGATTTGAAGGAACTTTGTGGATGCGTTCTGCCATTAACAGGCAAGATACTGGTGGACACCTCTCAGTTGCTGTTATTGGAACAATGCGACCCAGATTAGCTTCTGGAATAGCAGATCAGATGATATTAAAGAGTATGCTTGCTGCCTCAAGGAAGCATAAAGAAAGTCAAGGTGGAGAAGGAAAGAAAAAAAAAGGCATGTGAGTCCAAACATGCACAACTGTTGTTTAAAATGTGCCCCTTCCAGGCATCTTTGGGAAAATAAACCCACCGGAACCATGAGCTCAGCTCTTGGAGGCAGCTACACATTTGTTGCACAAAACAGCATTTCAGCAGGAGGTTTTAAGCAGGAACTCCGGGTGCTATTTCCAAAGACAATGAAGTGCAAAGAGGCACCTCATGGCTTTTTTCCAAGGCCCCATGTTTCTCTTCATGTGGAATGAAGTGTTCTGATTTTTCCAAAACACCAACTAGAGACTACATGCACCTTTAGCTGCCTTCCATCCAACAAGGATTTCCAGGACTGTAAGACACATCCATGGCAGCTAGGGCTTCAGCTTACATTTGAGCAGGTCCTCAGTATTATCCACATTACCTCCTTTGTCTGTCTCAAGGCTGGAGCAAACTAGCTGGCCTGCTGAGTGGAGACATTTGGGTATCGTGAGAGGAGAAAAAGACTGGCTTACCCTTGGCAGCACAGCAGTGAGCAGATTGTGCCATGTGGTGTGACAAACTCAAGTGCATGCTGGCATGTTTAACAAGGACAATATCAACAGTGCCAACACGAGTTATGTTGGGAACGAGTGATGCAACTTTTTGTTGCTGCTTTTCTTTCACACCTTCAAGCCTTTTGACCAAGCTGCGCCACAAAAATGTGAGAAACATGTCATTTGCTGGAGGGGTGAGGAAATACTGCTATTCTGAGCAGGAAAGAACAAAGTCAGTCACCAAGCCAATATGTAGATCGCTGAAGAGTTTATATATTGTCATCAAGTAAGGATGCCAGAATCTGATGTCTTTGATGGTACATCAGCAGCCTGATTAGCAACACGAAGCCATCTCAGAATGGAAATTATTTGTCACACTCTAGAAGACTGACACTCGACATCTGGTTTGACAGGTTATCAGGCATCATGAAAACACCCTCAGAAAGGAGGAAATTCAGTTCATCCATCAGAGTCTACAAATGACCCCGTTGTGATCCCAGAGACGCTGGGATTCCCAGGAACACCTGAGGACTCTGCAGCGAAGGCGAGTTTGGGCAGCCATCGTCCAAGGCCATCCAGTATACTACCACCCCAACCTTCACATCAGGAAACAGACTTCCTAATTTCTTCTCATCTCACACCTCTCAGAAGACTCTGAATCCAAAGCATCAACAGGCATGAGGAGATAGAAAGTCGACCGAAACGTACTGTGAGTAAACTACCAAACACAATGGTAATGTGATGGTAATGTGTCCCTACCGTGGGACATAAATCAGTCAGTCATTAGTATACCATTCACTGCTTTTAAATACCAACCCTGTAGAAGCAAATGCCCTTTCAGTACCAGTCCTGGTGTGACCCTCAGTTTTGCAGGGATGTAGGGACTGAGACATAGTTTAGTATCTGGTGCTACTGAGAAATACAATAATATGCAAAGCAACAAAGCACTTTATAACAGTTATAAAAAGATAAGGTACTTTGCTTAGCAGCTATAACAGAGCAATAAGGTCATGCCAGCAAGCACCAGTACACCCTAATTGAATTATCTTTTCCTTTGAAAGAATAAAGCACTCATCATACTCTCCTGGTTTTGTGTGCAAGCGGTTTCACAGCACTGCAGTATACAGAAAAGGCTCCATTCTCAAGGTCACTGCTGATTTTGTGCCCAGAGATGCTCAGGAGAGTTTTTATGGGACAAAGACCTCAGAATTTTGCCTCAAATTGATTGTCCTGAGAAGAACTGGCACAAATGGCTGCATGGGATGAGAGCAGAGTTCTGTCTAATTCTGTGTCCCCTTCCTCATCACAGCCAAAATCAAAAGATATGCTGGACTCCACCTGACAGCCTTCCTGAAGCAGAGTCAAACTCCAGTACATTTGCTTTGCACTTGTGCATCAACAGACTCAGATTCCAGCAAAATAGCAGGAGGCATATATTAAAAGCTGGGGGCTTTCCAGTAATAACTCCCATAAACCAATCACACCCACTGAAATCAACCAGGCATGCCATTTATTTGGTGTTTTGATAAATTACAGCTCTGGGGTGCACTGAGGACCAGACTTTTAAAGCTGTTCAGTTGTTTAGCTCTCATTGATTTCAGCATAATTGATTTCAGTGGGAGTTAGGTGCCTGTATTGCTTCACACTTTGGGCCAGTCCCTTCTATGGTAACTGTACCAATTAGGCAGGAGAGCTATTTATCAAGACCCCATTAAATAGAATCAGTGGTGCCCAATTACATCTAAATTACCAGTTCAGCCACCTTGATGGCTGAACGGGAGGGGCGGCAGTTGCCGTACCACAGGCACCACCATTGACAAGGAGAATTTCTTCCATTGTATCCCACTTAGAGTAACGCTTATCCAGGAAAAACATCCTGCTTCCTCCATTATCCCATGGGTTTTTTTCACCCTCCCACCAGGTCACTCTGACATCGCAGAAGACTAATGGTGTAATTGATACGAGGAAGAAAAGCAGGCTGAATCCAAACCTAAATGAGGGGGGCTTACATAATTAGAGGGTGAGAGGAAAAGAAAGTAGAATCAGAGACACGGTCTTTTCAAGGTTTCCAAGGCAGCAAGTGGCTGCTTCACACACAGCGTGCACCACAATTGTGTGTTGAATTCTACAGCATCAGTTTCCCCTACGATGAGGAGGAAAAAAATCCCCACTGTTTTGAAATGTGAGTGCTTTTGAAATAATAGAGAGAAGGTCTGGGACGTTATGCTCCACATGAGTAGTTGTGGTGATATCTTCATTTATTTCATATCATCTTCTGACATTTCGTTCCATTTGCAGGCGAGTCATTTGTAATGTTACGTACAAAGGATTCTGGTGTCGTGATCTTTAACTTTTGCCCTGCATCTAATACTGAAGATCACTCAACCATGATGAAACCAGCTGGAGCAAATCCCTCTCCTGCAAGACATGAAGGCCAATGACGGTATGAAAGATGTGGGGCTGCTTTGTCATTTATTGCTCCATATGCCATATGTTTGCCTGATTGGTGTAGGGAAAGGCCCATTTATTAATGGAATGGTTCATGTGAATTGCAGGCAGCTGAAAGAAGAAAAAAAAAGAAAGAAAAAATACAGCCAGGAAGGCAATGCAATGACTGAGCAGGACAGCCTTAAGGGAACTCTTAGGATGCTGCTGAAAGCCACATGAGGATGGTAAGTTCGGACAGCTAAGCCTTCCCTAGCACCACGCTTCGGGCAAGAATCTTGGGAGAATGGGGTTCCAGCAAGGGGGGAAAAAAAAAGGAGACTCTTTCAGCAAAAAGAGACAATTTCTGCAAAGCTGTCGGAACACCTAGCGGGAAAGCAGGTGAAGAAGCTGCCTCTAGGAAGTATAGGAATCTTTCCCTAGACAGATGGATCTTTCTATATAGGTCAAACTTTATTTTTCTGCCAGCCTTCTTTCTCACTCCTAGGATGACACCAGCTGCACCACACTGTACTGCTGGTTCCTCGATCCTGAGAGAAATTTTTTCCAGGTGCCAAATCCAATCAGAACAATGTAGGTAGCTCAGGTGATGACAGGGAACCAGAGCCAATGTGCTGGGTGGAGTAAAATGCACAGACAGCTACAGGAATCTGCACCACCAGGACACAGATCTCCCGGCCTGCCCATACCACCAGGTTTCCCAGGACATCTTTCCCAGCTCAAGCAATCTTCAGGTCTTCCAAGGACTTCCTGAAAAAGGTAAATGCTGACTAAAACTGCTTCCTTTTGAGATCAGCCTTTAATGAAAGCTCCTTGTCACCCACAACCTTGCTTCAGTATGAATGAGCCAGTTAACGCACATAATGTATATCAGTGCATCACTGTATTACAGTTCAGTATTTCATGATTACCACTGTTAGGGGAAAAGATATGAATAACTCATTTAGCAAGATTTCATTTCCTTACTCACTGCAAGGTCTACAAATTAATTCCTCGGTGGGCTTTTTTTCCAGCACTTAACTGATCTTTTCAGCTGTACCAGTGATCATTTCCCAGTTCTTGCCCCATTCTGCAAGAAAATAGCTCCACAATACCCTGCCTTTTGTGATCTGTTCTTGGTAGAGCTCTCACATAGCTGCGCCAGATAGGTCAGAAAACAATTTCACAGATTTGGATGGAATTTGTAATACCACAGTGGTTGGTTTTTATCAAAAAAAAAAAAATCCTTGCTCTTCACAGAACCAAGAGCAAGCATCACCATTATGGGGTTTACATCAGCAGACATCCAAGCACTCACCTAGCTTCAGTTAAGGCCAGGGAAAATAATAAATGTGACTCTTTTATGTTAAGAGAAAGAGAGAAAACAAAGAAACTATTATTTTTCTTTCTTCTACCCCAATCCATTTTTTCTCTGTTCTTTACCCAGATAGATTGTTCATTCACTGTTGAGTGCAACTAACCCTATTTCTAATGCGCTGGTCTTGATAGGTGTGGGAAGGAGGGCATGGAGACTAATGAATTAATTACTCCCAGCCTGTTACTTGTAGAATCTGGCACTTAGGAAAAGCTTCAATGGTATTTTTTCTTGTAATGAGGAAAAAAGAAAAAAAAAAAATGGTGCTGCTTGGCCTAAAGCTTAGTGACTGAGGAAATCGTCTCCAAACATCCATACCTCAGGGTGAAAGCTGGCTTTCTCCTTCCCGATTAGCTAATGTTTTTACACGTTAGGCTGTAAAATTGCTAAGTGGAGTATTAGGGCTTCTTGTTTCTCACTGTGAATGACACATAAGGGCACCTTCTTGCCATGGTAACAAGCAAAAGACGCAGTGTTATAGCTAGAAAACGTGCAAAAGTAAAGTTACAGCAGAAACACTAAAGGTGGATAGGAAATGGTTTGATCATCAGGGAGCGTTATTGAGGTACTGGGTAGGGGGAATGGGGAAAAAAAGACAGTCATCAATATTGCCTGTTCTCCTTGAAGTGAAACATGTCAGGATCTGGTGCTTCCGTAGATGTTGGAGTAGAAGCGAAACAAGGCTGGGATTGCCAGTGTGCTGTGTCTTGCCATCGAGGTTTGTCTCAGCCAGCAATCTTGCAGTCTTCTTCCTTCACACATTTTTTTAACATATTGTCTTTTACATTTGTAAAACCTCCTGCCTGTTATCCTTCCTTCCTTACTGAATTTCTCTATTTCTCACGCAGTTGCTTCTACCCCATTCTCCTTAAGGTAACGCTCTCTTGAGCCACAAATATCCCTGTTTAGTTCTTTCTGATATCAAATTCCTATTGCACTTAATGAACACTTGGCCCAAAACAGGAACGACACCAGGTCCAGGAGATCCGTGAGCAAGACTTCAGCCCAGGTTAGCGCTTTTATTTTTACTATTAAGTATGACTGATCTCCAGTGCCTCCAATGGAGAAGCGGGTGTCCTAGCCAAGAGTTTTAATTCTTCCCAAAGGCATTTTGCAGTTGATCCAGGCTGGCTAATAAGCATATAGCTCATGTGCAAGCTTTTAAACATCTGCTCTAAGTGCACCATTTTAGCCCTTTGAGTTTGGCCTTACACGTGCTATTTTTGGCTTGCGCTAGTGACTGACATGTTGTCCTGCTGACTGTGTTATTTCACATCCTGGAAACACTGCGGGCTGTGAGCTACAGGACTCTCGGTTTGGGCAAAACACAACGTTTCTTCTGTGAAAGTCTGTAGTCTGAGTGTGTCCTAGCAAGAGTCACCTAGCAATGACAAGAGGGGAGAGAAATGAGATGGGTACTGAAAAGCATTAATACATAATAAACAAAACAGTGGCATAACAGACAGAATTTGATCAGCTGGAATCTCAAATATTGGTGTAGAAGAGGAATATTTATAGATATGGGCTGCTTCAGCCCTGTTTAAAAATACTGGCAGAAGTTAGAGAGAGAACTCACATTACTGTGTTGAGTGGAAATGGCCAACCTATGGTGTAACATTTGCAATTCTCTGGAAATCTTTGGGATTTCAAGCAGCCTGGGGCAAGTTATACTTCACACACGTGGTGCCTGCCACGTGTTCAGCCCTCTCTACTCAGGAGACCAACTGCCAGGATTTGTGTAGCGCGTGTGAGTACGTGTTTGGATAAAGCATTACTGGGAAGGGAACTTATGCAAACTTCTCTTTGCGGAGGTCACCTGAAAAATTTCCACCCACAGCTCTAGGACTGTAGTTGTTTTATAACTCAAGCCCAGACAATGCCATTATAGAATTTTTAACCTTTGTGACTGTTCCTTCATTTCCAGAGAGGGAGGTTTTTTCTCTGTACTTTACCAGCTCAAAATTTATGCATCAACAAGTACAAATAGCTATTGCATCTATGCCAGGTTCCCATGTAGATGTCTCCAACTTAGAGCATACAATACCTGCAGCAATGGTGTATAGGTTGTGCCTCTGTATTTATTACTAAATAGTTCCCATTTCCTCAGACACATGCAGCAATAAAGCACTCGGAATATTGGAAGGACAGTTAAGTTTGACACAGGTTTCATTGATTCAGCGGATAACAATCCTTCCTCTGGCAAAGCGAATAGTCTTGGCAGTGCCCAAAATGTCTCTGTGAGTGCTGAGGAGGTGCCAGCTGCTGACATGATGGGAGATTGAATTCAGCCTGGGGAAGGGGGAAGGATCAGTTGTGGTTGTCGCTGCAAAACAATAAGGGGTGAAAGGAGAAGCGCAGGAACATCCATCCAGTTATGTGGGTTTTCCCCGAGATGACCCCTAGAGATACATTTATTCTGATTTCTCTGAATTTAGTTTTTTTTTGCTGGCATTTTTTTTCACTGTTTCCTTGTTGCTGAGCTTCTGAAGGTTCATGAGACCATTCTGTCTGCGTATCTGTACATCTACATATCTGCCTTTAACCTGCCCCCAAACTATTGAACCTGTGGGACAAATTCTGCCGGCTTTCAGCTGAAGAAAAGGCTGATTCATGGCCTTAATCCTTATTCGACCACTAGACAATTCGCTCAGAAGAGGGACACCAATAGTTCGACCAGGGTTCAAACCTCTCAAAATACCACAAAATCCAACCGCTAAGCACACCGTAGGTGTAGGAAACCAACCTTCACTAGTGCTTGGTTTTATTAAAAATGCAAATGGCTGCACCCACTGTCCATCTGACCTGCCAGTGACAATGAATTTGAGGATGCACAGCAGGCAGCACACAACAGTGCTTTCGTTATATGTCGTTCTATTTATGCTTCGGCAGAAAACTTCAAAGTGAAGCCTGAAGATGTTATGTATCAATGAGCACTGATTTTGCCTTTCACTGAAGTTGCAGAAGAAGCTATAAACACTTCTGTAAACTCAGAGGAGAGTCCTTGCACAGTTCTGTTTGCAGACACCGTCTCCCAAGATGATTAACGAACGGCAATAATGGTTCTGTATTTCAGCACAACACTGCTGGAGTTAATATCCAGATCCTTCCCTGTCTGGGAAAGCATTTTATAGGTGTTTGAAAATGGGCTGGTTAATCATCAAAACTGGAGTTATTCAAGCGAGAGGTACTTCAGGGATGAGCCAGCAGAATGAAAAAAGGCTGCTCTGTTTCCTAAAGTTGACAGATCTGACAACACTTTGTTTCTTCTGGAAGACAGAGATGCTTCATACACACAGAGATGCTTTGGGGAGGAACAACCCCATCCACCAGTACAGGCTTGGGGCGGACCTGCTGGAGAGTAGCTCTGCGGAGAGAGACCTGGGTGTCTTGATGGATGACAAGTTGACCATGAGCCAGTAGTCTGCCCTGGTTGCCAAGAAAGCCAATGGGATCCTGGGGTGCATTGAGTGTAGCCAGCAGGTCGAGGGAGGTTCTCCTTCCCCTCTACTCTGCCCTAGTGAGGCCCCATCTGCAGTACTCTGTCCAGTTCTGGGCTCCCCACTTCAAGAAAGATGAAGAGCTACTGGAGAGAGTCCAGCGGAGGGCTACAAGGATGGTGAGGGGACTGGAGCATCTCTCCTATGAGGAGAGGCTGAGGGAGCTGGGCTTGTTCAGCCTGGAGAAGA
>Ga0065711_1030790_pt1 | contig 31419 bp, 17 predicted proteins | sample Hoacrofraction12_FD_59098 | JGI IMG/M metagenome (GOLD analysis project Ga0065711, IMG submission 59098) | Hoatzin crop microbial communities from Cojedes, Venezuela - Epithelial fraction 12 v2 (version 2) | ecosystem: Host-associated > Birds > Digestive system > Esophagus > Crop | place... | reverse complement strand
CAGCCTCCAACTAGACTCAGCGCCGCTGATGACAGCCCTCTGAGTTCTGCCATTCAGCCAGTTCTCTATCCACTTCACCGACCACTCATCCAGCCCACACTTCCTGAGCTCTTCTGCTGGAACCACCTGGAGGATGTGCTTTTAAAGTCTGGAGTCCGTTGCAGCTATTTTAAGATGTCTCTGACCCCAGCTGCCTGCCCTGTCTCTGCTGGAGTTCACTGTCTCTGGAGCAGGGGTGACAGGGGATGCATACGTAGTTTCTCAGCTGTCGGGGTCCAGTCCAGGCTAGTAAGTTTTTTTTTCTCACTGTAGAACTGTGGCGAGGGTTGTGAATTGGCTCGTGGTGTGGGTGCTGAAGTGCCTGTGGTTCCGCTGGCTGGGCCATAGCTTCCAGCGGAGCTCGGGGATGGCAAGGGTGAGATCTTAAGCCTGAAGCATGTAGGAGCAGCCAGAGCTTTTGATTTAAGCCCCAAATCTGGTTTAGGTTTGTGTGAACTTGGTTGCTATTGTGTTGGTTCCAGAGCAAACATACGTATATACATATGTGTATGTAGCTATTCACTTCCATTTGCCCTGAAAAGCAAACAAGTTGTATGTTAGAAGTACTGCAAATAATATAAAGTGTAGCATATCTTCAACCTGTAGTTTTTCTGACTTAGTGGGTTGGATATATATGACTGCAATTGTTTCAGTATTAGTAATACTGTTCACTCAAATGTTGCAGGGATAGATAGGGATTAAATTCAATAAACACTTGTTAAATTTTCTAGGTATGTCTTGAGTCTGTTTTCAGAGAGGCAAATGGTGATACTGAACAAACTGGAAAACTGCCTGAGCTTAATAGACCTCTCAAATGTCTGTTATTGTGTCATGTATCATCCAGCAGAAAATTTAGTGTAATAGTTAGCTATATAGTAAGTATGCAGCAATTCTTTCAGCAAGATCAATTGTGAAGAGATGCAAATCCTAGTTAAGAAACAATCCCATCTTTTACAAAGTTCAGATTTTTTTTCCACTAGTAATGTCTTATGAATTTTTGTAAGCGTAATCGGCTTAAACAGACAAACAGAAACTCTTAAACAGAAAAAAATGGTAAATTTCTTCCTTCAGCTGGGTATTTTTTTAAGTCTCTGAGTATTGACGAGAAAGCTAATGTCTCTTGTGTGGATCTGAGCAACATTCAAGCCGGTTTAATCAGCCACAGGATTTTCATGCTACTGCATAAGCGTGACCCAGGTGATGGGTGGCTCTTACACAAGTCCTTCTGTGACCAAGGAGAAAGGGGCATGGTGTTCTTGGGTTTCAGACAGCTTGGCCTTCAAAAGCTGATGCTCCCTAGCAATGCACAAGTCAACTGGAGCATTGCTTCAGATGGAGTGTGCAAAAGTAATTTAGCTTTGGGCCTTGAAATGTCCGTCACTGCAGACTTCACCGTTTTGATATGCTTTGTTTCTGCCATCTTTAGCTCATATGTGTTCTCGCTTACCCGAGAACTGATGAAATAGTGAACTTTAAAGCAATTTGGTGTTTTTCCCAAGAATTTGCCTCCTCAGTAATGCAAAAACCAAAGCTGATTTCTTGAATAACAAATACTGATATAGTATTATCTATAATACATTTATGTATTACTTCTAATGTGTAATACTATGTAACACTTTGTTCACTGATGATCATTTAATGAGAGGAAATGAAATCAGTATCTCTGTAGCTGGAGCGTGTTTACTTTGAATGGGTTTTTGGAAACTGATTTTATTGAACGGATGGCTGGCTTTAGATTTTTTTTTTAAAACCCAAAGTTTTGGCTGTACAAGTAGACAAAGTGTATTTGGTTTCTGAATTATGGATTTACTAGGAATAAAAAGTTGGAGGAACAGGGTGTTATTTGCCAGTTAACCTTCAGAAGGTGATCTTTTATTTCAGCCAGCGATGAAATATCAATATTTCTAAAGGAAAAAAAAAGTTAATTCATAACAGCTTTGTGTTTCTTGAAACGTTCAGCCCTGTTCAGGAAAAGACTGTCACCATTCAAATGGAATATGCAGTACATCTGTGTGGGATTTGTTGATATGCTCATTTATTAGGCTTTCCTTAGACTGCTGAATGATATTAGTAGTGGTCACTTGCAGATAGTAAGTTACTCTAACTTTTACATTAGCTGTCAAATGGTTGAAGTAGTTTGTTGGTTAGAGATGTTTGATGTTTCGGGCAGGACAGGCTCCATAGCCTCCTCCTGGGGCATTGTGGAGGCTCTGTGCTGTTGTGGTTTAGAGGTGCGCCATGACATTCCTGTTAAATGTTGCTTTGTTGCTCCGTTTCTGGACAGGACTCAAGAATAAGCCCACGCTGTGCCAGACTCGCTTGTGTTCAGTTACATCATGTGATGTATCTTCCATCAATGTGGAAGTCCTGTGATGTCTCCCTGCACGGCTGTCCATACTTTGGCACGCTTTGGTCCTGGAAGGTCTAGGCCTGGGAAGAAGGGATATCAGGGGGAAGAGGATCAGCAGGAACTGATCATCCAGCTCACAGCGCGCTTTCCTTCTCGCTCTTGAGGGAGCAGGGCAGGGTCACTGATTTGCTCGGTGAACTGATCTGTGGGTGAGGTTCTGGCAGGCTTGATTTGACTTTCGGGGTGTGTTGGATACCCTGCAGAAGGCAGTTTGCTTAGCTGTTCTTGCCAGTAGTTTGTTAACTGTAATACCTTATTGAAATACAAAGATAAAACATTGCTATAGTCACTGGTTAACATGCACACCTGCTTGTGTGCACCTGTTATGCTATTATTAGTCTGAAAGAACCATTAGGATAGAGTTGTTATACCAAGCTTCTGCTCTTAGATGTGAGAGCTGGCAAAAGATCATTAGGACAGTTCTTCATATGGGTTCATGAAGTGTTTTGTAGGTTTATGATTGGGGTAGTATCAAATTCTGCTTTGTGGGTTCGTATGCATGTAGTACTTTCTTAATGAGCTAGCCATTTTCTCAGTGAAAAAGTTACTGACATGATTCCAGCTGTAGATGGATGTAGGAGACTGGGAAAGTGTTCTAGCTCTAAGAGGTTGAAAAAGTAAGTTTGTTTAGAATAATGTTGACAAATACTCAGTTTCTGGGAAGGGCAATGGGACAATATGTGTGTCTGAAATTGGTGTTATAGAGAGGTATGAAGTAGTTTTGACTCTTTAAGACCTTTTCTTACAAGCTAGGAAAATGGAGAGCTGATACAGCTTTTGATGAAATTCGGTGTAAATGTTTTATGGAGGGTAGCCCATGCTTTGTTTACACTCTTTGTGCAGGTAATTAGTGATAATCAACTTCAGATGGCTTGAAGCTTAACACAAGTATTTGTTTGACTAGGAGAGTACTTCAGCTGATTCCTAAATAAAATGCGTTTTGAGAAATCCCTTTTTTTCATGTTATCTCTACCTACTTGCCCACTACTGCACTGCAAGTAGTACTCAGCTCGGTGAAGATTTATCAGACTGGTCTGTTTGGCAGAGTGATTAGCAGGTGAAACCAGTACCTTCACTAAGAGACCAGTAGAAGAAGTGGTAAGCCCCTGACGTTTGGAGACTGGGAGTACAGGTTAAGTGAAATACCTTTGAGTTTTTCTTTCCTCTTTTGAAGTAAGACAATGAAAGCAAACTCTCAGAGAGTAAAATCATTGCTGACTGCTGCACCACATTCAGTGTGGGTATATCACTTCTTTTAAAAATAAACAACACCCACAACCAAAGGTACTTGATGCTTTAAAAATGCATCTCTAATTTCCATTTTGAAAGCCGGAAACTTTTCGCCCTCATCCATTAAAACTTGTTTTTCTGTTCCCAGTTCATGTTTCCTTTGGTGGTCAGAGACTTCTGCCTGGCAAAGTGGCCGCACAGACTGGTTTGTTAAGCCGTGTCCAGACAGGCACGGCATTGCCTGAAAACTCTGGGAGGGATTGCCTGATAATGTCCTGCTACCTCTGATGCTTTGTTCATGATTGCCTGCAGAGGAATAAATGCAGGTTCTGGCATGAAAATTGTCCCTCTAAGTTGTTTCATCCTGCAGATAACAGGCCTGTCTTCCTGCACTTCATTGATTTAATTCCACCCAGTCATTCTCTGACTGTTTTTGTGAACTGCAGCTCAGTCTGTTCCCACCCATTTGATCTAATAGGCTGCGGTGAGGGTTTGGTACTTGAAAAACCTTTTGGCGGTGCTGATGACAGTGGCTAATCAATGATTCATAAACACTTTCTTCGAAGTAGTATTTAGTCTTCTCCCCAGGCAGAGTACAGTGCGTGGAACAAAGGGTGAGCGTGTAGGTGCGCCTTGCTTCTCACCTTCAGTCTGCCCGTGCGAGGTCTGCTCTGCCCTGGTGACTGTCGGTGGCCCATGAAGCGGGTAAGGCAGGTGGTGGCCCGCTGGGTCTGGGTGTCAGCCTCGGGACTGAAAAAATCCTTCCTTCTCCGGACACCTCTACGCTTCAGGATAGCATTTTTGAAGCTTATGTTCTGCTTTGCTTCAGAGTTTTGGTAAATTTCCCCACGCCCCCACCCAGATCCTGATTAGTGGATTGATTAGTGGATTAAATAAAGCGAGGGGCAGATCAGCAATGCTGCTAAACAGTTCCCTGTGGTTCTCTGGCAGTCTTTCGGTATGTCTTAACAGAGCATCTGATGTGCTGTTTACTTGTTCTCTGTTGTTCAGTTTGCTGTTGGTTGGTTTCTTACTTTTTTAAAAAAATACGCATCCAGGCATATTAATAAAAAAGGCTGCTCCTCAGTACAGGCTCTCAGTATGATATCAAGTATTTAAAGGTATTGCTTTCTCCCCATTTTCTCAGTCTAAAAATTTCATTGACTTAGTAAATTCATGCAAAACAAAAAAAAAAGTGTGGTATAAATCTGTTCCTCGAAGACATCTTAGGAGCTCATGAAAATCAGTTGTCTGGTCCTAGTGCTGTAATGGGAAATTTTACAAAAAGCTGAAGCTATTCAGAAGGACCTGAAAAGTGTACTTATGTAAAATCATGGCTTCTGTCAGAACCTGAAATAAATAATAAATGCCACGCAGCAGGTAGAAGCAGCCTCTGAATTACAGATGCCCTGGGTAGAATGGGTACAGAGACAAGGCAGCAGATGGACCTGAAGATAATTGAAAATAACCGGACCTGAAGATAATTGAAAATAACCGCCTTTGCTTAGAGTTAAATTCTCAGTGAATCAAGCTGATTTACCTGTGAGGCAGGAAGGGGCAGGTAACCACTGGTAGCTGGCATAGGTCGCTGGACGCTTTCTGAGGAGGATACTATACAGCAGTTATTGTCAGCCTTTTTTAATTTAGACACCCCTTCAGAGCAAACTTGGCTCACATCTGCTGCTCCTTCATGGTTGTTAGGAGCTGACTGGTCTAATGGACTGAAAGAACTGAGGAACAGATTAGAGATGAGACAGTCCTGTGCATCTCATGCGAATGACAGAATAAGGAATGGGCTGTATTTCTTCTTGGTTTAAGCTTCGGAGACTTGAAGAAGAGCAACCAGGTTCAGTAAGGCTGAGGTACTCTGTTCTAACACTTTCAGGATATGGTTCTGTATAAAATCCGTCATCTATTTGGGTAACAGCTTCAGTTGTTACTACTGAATAGAATGAGGTTCCAGAAATAATGATAATATACGTACTAATATTTGTTTTATGAAAGAGGGATGCTTACAAGTATTATTCCCAGGAAGTTTGCTCTGGGTGGTTCTGTACAGAGAATCAAAACAAATCATAAGCATGTGAACAAAATCTCTGTGAAAACAGCTTCCACAATACACGCGATTCCTGCTTAAAAAAATATGGAGCAAACAAGTTCCATTAACTTAAATTTAGGGTGACTCTTCGTTCCTAGTTTTCATTTACGGAAAGTACTAATGAAGTATTGAAGATTGCCATAAATAAGTGCAAGTTTTATTTGGGGAAAAAAAAGTCACTTATGAGAGACAGATGAATTGTGTATGTGCTTGCACTTCAATGTCTCAATGATCCGTGTCTTCCAGGAGATCTAATCAGTATTTTTCTTTTTCATCTTCTTACAGTAGATCTGTTAAGGGATCTCTACTATAGTGCATCTGCTTAATGATCCTTAAGGATCCCTTAAGGGATCTCTGCTATATTGCATCTGCTTTCTTATCTGATAAAAACTGAGAATTAGTTTTGTTTTCAGGTTTTTATACATTCATGACTCAGGTGATTCCCATGTCAGCATGCTTTAATGTGGAAGGGCTAATTCAGTACCAGAAAGGCAGGAGGGAAAGCATCCACTGAGGATCATAGCGATTCACAGAGAATTCTTCTTCCTGTAGGAATAATAAAACTTGTTCACATTGTGACTGAATTGCATATGGTTTTGCAGTGTCTGCTTACCAATGATTACATAAAACCTTGTTTCTAAGTGTATTGCCCAGCCCTGAAGGAAGAGTTCCAACATGAGTGATGCACAATCACATCTTTTGAGTAAGACAGTTAATGCTGTTCTTTCACAAGTAAAAAGACCTAAAAGGTCGTCCTGTCCCACTCGGTAAGGGGAAGTGATCTTTTTCCATTCTCTGCGCAGTAACCAGGAGTCATGACAGTGACCCAAGAGCTACAAAGCTTTATGTGGAATTCAGCGGAATTACAAAAGATGGTAACTTTGCGACTTTATAACGACATTGCTTTGAATGCACTGGGATTAGAATGGATATTGACTTGGCAAAACTTAAAACAAACTGCAAAATATAGCGGATGGACGAACTTACAAGAACATTGCCCTTATGTGCCTAGGAAGTCAGAGAGAGAAAGAGAGGAAAACAAAAAGAAAGATAAGAGATATCAGCACCCATGGATCCAGTGGCAAATTCTGGTGATTGGGGTCCTCCGGTGGTGGGTGCATACACCTGCTTGCAATTGCATCAGGTATTTATACACACAAGTTACAAGAAGCTCCCCCTAACTAATACAGTTATTCCACCTATCTAATGCATATTCATTATGTTGCACAAGTAGGGTCGTCTGCGCCTGCCCAGGGATTGTGCCGAGCCAGCAAAGTCATCTGCACCTGCACAGGGGTCTCGGAGGGTCTCTGGTGGTTGGTTGGGGAGGAAGACCCCTCACTCATTTTGTCATTTGATGGTCATGTGACATCTGAGGACACCAGAGTCCTTGTTGCTCTTGCCAACTCCTTGTTTCACAGTCTCACAGCAGATGTATGTCCTTGGTCGAGCAAGTTTGTAACCATGAGATGTTCCTTGCCGTGGAACACTGGCTGCTATTCAACAACAGTTCAGAGATTGTCTTCAATACATAGTTTCTCCTTGGAGGAGGGATGTTGTTGTGCTTAGTTGGTGTGTTGGGGTGGGGGGGGTGTCTTGGTGGTCTCATGCTCCACCCCTGCCTACGTGACACCTTGGGAGAGAGGTGGGTTTTGTGAGCTGGCACCCTGCTTCTGCAGGCTTCCACTTGTCTGCCCTGGTCCCTCACCAAAATGAGGGATTTTCCAAAGCACAATGCCTGATTCAGGAGTTTGCTTAATTCAAGTGTTTCTGTTTCTCCGGGGGGATGTTTGAGACAGTTGTTCACTTTGATCTGGGGCTCTACGAAGGTGAAGCACTCGCATGTTGCATGGAAGCACTCACATGTTGCAGGAAGACTGTACTCTTCTGATGTTGCTTTAGTGTTAGCAGGATATGTGTAAAGAAATTTTCTGTACTAGGAGAAAATGTTTTGTGGGAGAAACAATTGTCTCTCATCTGGTTTGATCAGGGTTCATTTAATTCCTTTTTAGCAGCTTAATGGAGCTGCTTAAGTGAGAAGCTGTGCTTCTGGCAGGAACCTGTCTAAAGATGAGAACAAACCCTACTTAAAGGCGAGTCAGCCCGGTAACCCAGAGCTACCCTCTGACATGCCCACCTTCTTTCACTAGCTGTGTACAAAGGCTAGTGCAGGTGGGCTGACTCATTACCTGTCTGTAGCTGGATGTGGTGAACCTGGGCATGTGGCTCAGTGTCTGATGGGCAGGAAAAATTGTAGTGCTCTGTCAGGTGATAATCTGTAACAGGATCGCTTTATTTGCTGTTAGAAAGTTCTTCAGAGTTGGTGGGCTGCCCTAAACTGTTTTTCAGCTTTGTACTTTGGTAGGGAATGAGCATGTGGTTGTGGCAATTCTAGTTCTTCGGTTGAATCTGTTGGTATTAAAGATACAAGGCAACCATGAAAGATCTGTGAAGGAAATGCTGCTTTAAATGCAAGTTTAATTTCTTACCCTTCTTTGAGAAATCCCAGGATCGTTTGAACCTGTTCTACTCCCAGGTGGCTGGGTGCTCTTTCAGGCCTGAATTATGCCAGTGTGGACAATTAGCGCATTGGTACTAATAACCAAGTGCTTACAAGGCCCTAGTTACTCTCCAAATCAAAGGAGAAGATCCTGAAGAAAGTTATAACATGACTGGGGTGATCAAGGTGGTAATTTGCAAAGGTGATGTTGAAATAATGTCATTAGTGGTATTGTATGATGCATAGGCACTCACTGTATAAAGTACTGCGTGAGGATTCAGCCTGCAGATTCTGGGTACAAGTGGTCATTAATGTGTGACACCTGGCTTGCCCAAATACCAAAGCCATTGTCTTTTAAAGTCTAGTTTTCAGGTGCATTGTTTAGTAAACACAGTAATACGGATATCAAAATATGGATTTTTTTTTCTTCCACACTTAAAAAGGATGAACAAAATATATGAATTACTTTTTTTAGGAGAATTACTGAAGTTTGGATTGCTATCTTGATACTATAAACCTGCAATAAGTGGCAATGTCAAGGGTTCCCACCCCACCTCCTCCTGGGGAGATGTCCAGTGGACCTGTGGCTGAAAGCTGGTGTTACACACAGGTAATCTGCATAAATTTCAGTGGCTTTATTTTTTAGTCATAATAATTTAAAATAAAAAAAAACTCTACAAATATTGAGTTGTGCTAGCAGTCTAGCTAGTTCTTATAGCTAATGCTTGATATGTAAGTTAAATTTTAATGACATTTTCTACATCTTTTGTGCAGGTTAAAGTAGTAAAATTTTCCTACATGTGGACCATTAATAACTTCAGTTTTTGCCGAGAAGAAATGGGTGAAGTTTTAAAGAGTTCTACTTTTTCATCAGGGCCAAATGACAAAATGAAGTGGTAAGGTCTTTATTCTAGCAACTGCTTTGTTTTTTGGTTTGTTTTTTCTTTTCCACTCGCAAAAGTTGCAAAGTTAAATTGCAAATAACTATTAAATCTCGGACACTTATTAAAGTTTTACTATAGGTATGGATTGGTTCTAATTTCAACGTTTCAACAGTTCTAATTTCAGTGTTTCAAGGGAAACATTTATTTCAGTAGCATGTGTCATAGTATCTTATAAAAATATTCTTGAATGTATTCTGGGTATGATTTGAAAATGTGCAATTTCTGCATTTCTTTCAGGTGCCTGAGAGTGAATCCAAAAGGATTAGATGATGAAAGCAAAGACTACCTTTCATTATATTTGCTTTTAGTCAGTTGTCCAAAAAGTGAGGTCAGAGCGAAATTCAAATTTTCCCTGCTGAATGCTAAAAGAGAAGAAACAAAAGCAATGGGTAAGGGAGTCTTGGTGTACTGCATGTTGATTTGTAAGAACATCCCAAAGAAAATGGGCATTGTAATTTTTTTGTTGAGAATAGAATTTAATATTGAGATAAATTTTACAGTATCTTCTTTAAAATATCTTTTTTAATATTCTTTTAGAAACTAATTAAAAATCTTGTTCATGTTTCACACACTTGTGATCACTGAGCTATGTTAACTCTGTCCCGAGCAGTATAAATTACAGCACATTACTAACTGCTCTCACTCCAGATTCTTGTCACTTAGCTTTCCTAGCACATCTTCCTTGCTTCCCGTTAGCAGGGGTGTATTTGCTTGTTTCTAGCTACAGTGGAAGTGTTTGATTTCCATAGTTAATTAGGGTAAACACACATGGTTGGGTTTTTTTTTTTGGCACTCCTTTACAGTGTTTTGGTCTATTTCGTCTGATTTACACTGTAATCAGGTTAAAAACATGAACCATGTACCCAAGGAATGAGAAGACTTTGAAATAATTGGTGATTTGATTGCCTTCTTGATATGAAAAACGTATGACTCGGTTTTAAACTTAGAAGCACAACCTTCACTGGAAATACTTTTTGGGAAAGCTGGAATTCTCATGAAACTGTAATTCAATGCTGGTCTGCACTGAGTTTGTGCTGTTGCTAGTCCTGTATATGAAGAATCTGTCTACTTTTCATTCCCCCTCCTACTCCAGGACTTAAGAGATCTTGCAGGGTCTGTTCTGTTGCGAGTTCTGAATTTCTTGGAAAAAATCTCTAGTTCTCCAGTGCTCTTACTCAAAGTTCATGCTGCTTTCTCCTTGTGTAACTAGGCCCGCTTGTAATCTTTAAAGTAAATCCACAAAACTGACTTCAAATCTAAATGTTAAATGGTTGGACTTTTTGCAAGGAAAGTAAATGTGTATGTTTCACTCTGTTTATCCTTCTCCGCTGATGGAGTTGGTTGCTTCAATCCCTGCAAGCCTCCTGGTTCTGGAGCTTATATGAACAAGGCTACGCTTTTATACCTTTGGTGGATCTTGGCTTTTGGCTTGAGACAGTCTTCCGGTCCGGCAGAGGATTCGTGTATGTAATTAAATAAAACTGCACTGTGTGCATCAAAAATTATTTTGAGATAATCATAAAGTCACAGAATTGCTGAGGTTGCAAGGGACCTCTGGAGCTTGTCTAGTCCAAACCCTCTGCCAAGAGCAGGGTCAGCTTGCACAGTTTGCTTGAGACCTATCATGCTTTGAATATCTCCAAGGATGGAGACTCCACAGCTTATCCAGGCAACCTGTTCTAGTGTTTAACTGGATGCTGCTGGTCCTTTTTTGCCTTAGGGGTTCATTGCTGGCTCTGGTTCACACCAGGACCCCAGTTGCTGGTCACTTATTTCTTCCCAATCGGTAGGTCTGTAGCAGACACTGAGCACAACGCTGCTCACATTTGCCTGTCCTCTAATCCTGACCCATAAACTCTGAGCTGGCTCATCATCCATCACAAGACAGAGTTCCGTGTGTCCCGGCGGCTCTTATGGAAAGGGCAGCTCCCCTGCCTCGCCTTCCTGGCCTGGCATCCCTCAAGAGCCTGTACCCGTCCACCGCAGCACTCTGGTCGCAAGAGGTGTCCCACCACGTCTGCTTGAGGCCAGGGAGACTGTAGACCTGCAACCGTGCCCGGAACTCCTACTTCCTTCTCTTTCTTTGCCATGCTGTGTGCATGACTTCATGGGCACTTCAGAAAGGCACTCAGTTGTGCTCATTTCCCAGAAAATGTATCAGAGCTTTCTTCGTAATGCTGTCCTAAGTAAGGAACATGCAGTGTAGGACGGAAGGATTTTGAGAATCTGAAGATTATGTGCCAAGTGGTACTTTAAATGCTAAAAATCACAAGGTGCTAAAACCCAAGAAATCGATGAGTAGATGTGTCTTCAGTTTTTGCAATAGTAGCTATTCTGTATTTGGCACTACAAGAATTATGAACATCTTTCAATTTTGGAAAATGACCAACAAAAATCTTACTTCTTGGACTTTCCAGCCATTTACCATCTGCTTCTGGAGATGCTCTGTTTTTATTATATGATATTATATTATATTTTACATATGATATTATGAGGCCTGACTGTAGATGTCTTTTGTAAATTGATAATTCATGCATAGACTGCTGCTTCAAGTGATGAAGCTGGGTATAAATAGGTAATGAATTAACATTTTAACTTTATTAGAAAGAAGAAAAATACTTTTATGCTGCTTTATTTTTGTAGTTTTATATACTTCAATTGCTACTGTTCGTTCAGTTTCTGAGGGTTAATAGTGATTCTGATAACAGTAAAAGCTACTGAGTTAACTGTAGTGTAGAGAAGTCACTTTCCTGACATCTTTATTTTGATTGTTGTAGAAGAATGCTGTCTATATGTATAATTACCAAACCTGATTGATTAAAAAAAAACAACCAAACTCTCATAGCTATGGCTAAAAGTTTGTGACTTAAAAGCTTTTATTTCTGTTTTGCTTTTTTAATGCTTTTAGTGTATTTCAAAATAATTTCAACCTGTGAAACAAGATTTTTTCATTTCAGGAAGAAGTCAAAACAGATTGTTATGAGAACTGTATAAGTGTTGTCAGAAGGCATTTATGATGACTAATTCAATGTAATGGTACTTCCCTGTGAACAGTTTCTGTTTTGACACATTGGCGTTCTTAAACATTAGCTGGAAAAACTCCTCTCTTGCTGGATGGTGCCTAAAATAACGTCTAAGAAGATGACATGGTTTGAACTGCAAATTGTGCTCTACTAAGTTCTATGAAGTGTTTGAAATAACACCAACATAAAAAAAAAATTTTAATCAGTTGTAGGTTTCCTAAAAATGTGACATATGATCCAAATGTGTTGAATTGATTCATTTTTGGATTAACACTTAGCCTTAATATAGAATTTTTAGGTGATATGATTTGTTAATATTTTTATTTAACTTGCTTTATTTGTACCTAACTTTTTTATCAGAAAGCCAAAGAGCATATCGATTTGTGCAAGGCAAGGACTGGGGTTTTAAGAAATTTATCCGAAGAGATTTTTTACTGGATGAAGCTAATGGTCTTCTACCAGATGACAAGCTTACATTATTTTGTGAAGTGAGTATAGTTTTTTAAGTGGTAAGCTTTTAAATATTTTCTGCTCTAGTAAACAGATGTTTATGTTGATTTAAACAGTAATATGCTATAAAAATTGTCTTCAGTAAACCATATATGTGGTAAGATACACGGTTACTTGCTTTGTCTGCATTGTAATTTTTTTGGTACACGTATGTTGAAGTGTAGAATAAGTCTGAATTGATCACCTGTAAACTGTTGGTCGTTTCCATGAATCTGCCAGGATGACATTAGAATTGACTATAGAATCGTTTATGCAAAAGGTGGCTGATACGTGCTGTCTGTAGTAGTAGTATTTTACTGAGGTCACTTTCATTTAAAGAAGCTGTATTTAGAATTACAGGATTGTTTTTCAGTGGATAAGCAAAAGGAAATGTCTGCATGCTAGTTCGCATTATAAAAATAAAAAAATTGTCAGAATCTATATTCCTGTAATATCATAAATGTCTTTAATCAATGAACACGCCTTTCAAGTAAATGAAAAACTGTGTTTTTATAGTAATGGTTACTTTTTTTCCTGAACAAGTACTAGTATCCTGTAGAAGGACTACTTAATACTAAGAATTAATATTGAGAGCTGTGGTGTAAGTTTAACTTCATGGTGTATTATGGGTCACTTTTATAATATCAGTTATATTGGTAACCTAAACCGTCATATTGAAATTTAGTAAAACATTTAGTGTTAAAAATGGAAACTGGAGCAAGTTGCAGTGTAAGTATAGTGTGTGTTAAGTATACATTGGCCAGTTATCTTTGCTGCCATAAAGTGATTAGTGGCTTAGGAGGATGATAGACACTCTAACTGCTAATAAGTTTGCTTTGATCTGTGTATTTACAGGAAATGTGTAAAATTGTCTTGGCAAGATTACAATTTAATTATATGTCCTTATGCTCTGTAGGAAGAATAATTGAAACGTGGCCCCTGAGACTAGATATTGCAAATATAGTGCATCTTATTTTCACTTAGACAAGTTAAATTAGCTGCATGATAAATTTGTTATGAATACAATTATTTGGGTGATAAAAGCAGATGTAACAAGTGTTTTAGGCTTCTGTAAAGATACTTTTGAATATTTTTTCATTTTAAGTTTTCTTGACAATGAATACTTCATGTAAATGAACAGCTCTTTAAAATTAGGTAGTGACCTATTTTTAAGATAGTTTGTTTAAAAAATAAATTGAATAAATACTGAATTTTCCAGAGAGAAATATTGTTATTTAAATCTTGATGCTAATCCTTAAATATAACTGTTTCCCCTGCAAAACTTCATGATGTTTTAATGTGAGTGGCTTTTGTGTAGTGTTTGACCTATCCTGATTATAAATGCTGAAGGAAGCACAACATTGAGTTGTGCACAGTTAGCATGCTAAAATAACTTCTGGCTTGTCTCAGGCTAAAGCAAAAAAAATGGAAATTCAAATATTTTTAAACTTGTTTATTCAGATGTGCCTTTCAGGCTCTTCAGCTGACATTAGAAATTGTTTGTGTTGTTTGAAGGACCTGTTCCTGTAGACATGTCTGAAGGTTTTGTGCTTTTAAAACTTAACTGTAAGTTCTAATTTCTGTGTTAGCCTTCCTACTTGTATCCTAATTCAAAAACTGACTTATCCATTGCTTAAAACTATTTGGCACTAGGCTTGATAAAACTTACCAGTTATAGCAGGTATTTAGTAAAGGTCATTGAGTATCAGCTGTGCTGGCTAGCTGTTCTTTTCTCCTTGTTGGGTTGTGGAAGGATTGTTTGGTCTTCCTTGGCAGCAGAGATACTCCTCCTGCGTTCCTGAATGTTCTTAAGATCAGTTGGATGTGTCCTTGAATTGGAAACTGAAGGGCTGTGAAATTTAATACTTTGCAAAGTCTGGTGTTGCCCCCTACAAGTGGGCTATTGATTAAATACAACTTTGTAATTTTATTTTTTTTTGAGCAAACTGGTCTCTGTTTCACTCAGTTCTCACTTTCCATATAATCTGGAATTACTTAAGACTTGCAAGTATTTTGATTTGCTAACAGAATAGGAAGTTCTCTGCAGGGATGTTTTTCCTAGTGAGTTCTTTCACGGGTCTCTTACCTAGCTTAGGTTGAGAGAGAGTAGTCTAGGGTTTCACTTACATCATCTTTACTATTAAATCATGACCGATTCAAAATCAAGAAAATTATACACATTATCCATGGTAACTGTCACCACACAGAGAACTTGTTCAAGTCCTGGTTAATACATATTTATATACCCTTACACATGAGGGTATGCAATGCAGGCAGGACCCATGCCCCTGCAAGAAGTACAGTCAGTCAGACCTTGTGCAGTACCTGGAAGTCCTGGCTAGATTGCTACTACTCTTTCAGATAGGTTGTTTGCTGTTAGTTCTAGCATCTCGTTGTCGTCCTGCAGTTTAGTGAAGAAATACCTTCACTCTTGCGAGTTATTTTTGTAAACGCAACTGCAAGGTGCCTCAAGTAAGTGTTTGGTAGCAGGTGTTGAGACAATCATAGACCAGGCACTTTTGAAAACTCGTCTTGGGCTAATAGTTATGTGGGATTGACTTGATTGGATTTCAGCTTGATTAAAAAAAACAAAGAGAATGCATTTGATTTTAAGCATACCGTCTGGACAAGTGAGATATTTCATATCAGACCCCTGTAAGTGTTTGTATTTCGGGTCTTTAAAAGTTCTTATGATCTATAGACAATACATGCCAGGCCATTCAGATGTGGAAGACTTGAATTAAAATTTTGCTTGAGTTATATCTTAAAAGGAGGAGTTGTGGCAAATTGTGTTGCGCAACTGTCAATATTGGAAACTGTTCTGAAATAGTGGGAGCTTGGAACATCAGTTTAAGTACACATGCAGAACGTGTAGGTGACCTTCCTGGGGACATGCTATAGCTAACAAGAGGATGCTGCACGGACAGCTCGGATTGTGAACTATGAATGAAGTCTCTGGAGAAGCAGAACTCTCCTTTGGCAATGCAAGACGCGCTTTGCTAAGCTACAACTCTGTCTGTGTGTATGTATATCTCCTGAAATCACTCTGTGTGTATGAAAACTGTGAAATGGAGTGCACAGTAGCTCTATACATTTTTTTCAGTATTATAAATGTATAGTCTTACTGTGAAAGTGAAATTTCGCAGTGCTTTGGGGTATTTTGTTTTCCTTTAAAAGGTGGAAAAATATGAAGGAATTGCTTATAAACTCAGAGGGTATGGGATGCAACAGGGAATTGGGCTATGATTCAAATCCCCAAGCAGCTGTCTTAATTGGATCATCCTCCTCGTCTGATCTGGAGTTTGGTTTGCAGTGCTCCAACTTTCTGTGAAGCTTAGCTGTGCTATTTTTGCTTTATGCCAGATTTATTCCAGATGCTGTGCCTGTGGAATCAAGCAAAGCACTGATCTCAACAGTATCAGCATTTTTGTCTTAATATTTAATCATAATTTTATGTATTTGGGAGATGCAGTGATGAAGATTTTGTAGTATGGCTCTTCTTTATGAGGGTTTTATTCTCAGGCGTGTGCTCTCAGACAATAGAAGTAAAACCTGCTGAGCTCTGCTCTTTTCCCGACATACTGATTAAAAGGACTTACTATGTAAAGATGTCTGAAAAAAGGCAAGTAAGAATGCTGCTGTTCTGTTTTCTACTTTTGTAAAAGATTTAAACGTGGGGAATAATGGCAATATATTCATTTCAGATGCACATATTTCAGTTTTCTTAACTATTCTGTACAAAAATTACATCCTGGGAGGATGCATTTCATTTTTGCAGTTACTTATCTGCTACATCTTCTGTTTCATTGAGTTACATTTCTAAAATAATGGCTTTTAATCTTGTTTCAAAGACGATCACTCGTGATTCCTGCTTCAGTTGGACACAGTAAAATGAAATAATGAAGGAGCTGTTGCTTGCACTTAGTTTGCATTATCACATTGCAGGTTAAATATGAACTTACTGTAATCAAAATTAGGACTCATACTATTCAACATTTGTATGGATTATTCTTATGCAACTTTTCTGTGACCTTGTGATCCTGATGATCTGTTTAGAATTTTATGTTGTATATATTTTACTTAAATGTGTGAAGAGTGTTAAACTGTTAATTTATCTCTGAAATAGCGTTAGCTTTTTTTGATCGCACTGGTACACCAAGAACCATATCTGTCCTTGACTCATTTACTTTAACATTTTTCAGGTGCCATGTGGTATTGTGCTCTGTCTTTTTGTTGGCTTGGATAAATACACAATATTAGAGTCTCTAAGTAAAGCCGTATTTGTTTTATGTTACTTAAACCAATGCTTTACAATTTACTTTTATGGTTCTGGCCTAATGCCAGAAACATTTTTGTTTGGTTTTTGGTTGTTTGTTTGCTTTAGAATTGCTGAAGTTCTAGCAATAGGTACTGTCATTTAATTATTATTGGCATTCAGTTATGAAGGTGTTGTCTTGCTGTGATTTTCTGTTAGGTAAGCGTGGTCCAAGACTCAGTAAATATATCAGGACAGTCTAATACAAATACTTTGAAGGTACCTGAATGTCGACTAGCAGAAGATTTAGGGAATCTCTGGGAAACAACAAGATTTACAGATTGCAGTTTTTATGTAGGAGGACAAGAATTCAAAGCTCATAAATCTGTCCTTGCAGGTACTTTCTACTTTTGTATTGCTATTCTTTTTGTAATTAAAATTGCTACAAGTTTAAAAACTGATTATATTTAATATTTACTTTTCTTGATACAGCACGATCTCCAGTTTTTAATGCAATGTTTGAACATGAAATGGAGGAAAGCAAAAAGGTAAGCCTTACTGAAAAATTTACGTGTAAATATGGGTACCTTGTGAAAAAGGGGTAAGTTGCAGAAAACTCGAAGTGTTGCAAATTGAGGAAAAGGAGTACTGTGTGATGATGCATGAGTGGAGGAGGTACTACTGAATGCTTTCCTGGTGAGTTCTGTGGGAGCTTCTTTGTGTAGAAAGAGCAGATAAGGCTGAATGTGGAGAGGTTCTGGCTCTTTAAAGTACTTGTATGAGCCCTAGATCAGTTTTGTTTTGGGTTTGGTTTTTTCACATTAGCTACTGATGTAACTGACCTAGTAATCTCTGCCTTGTTTTGCTTTAGTTTATACCTTCATGTAAGCTGATTGAGTTAACTAAGGTTTTGCTGTAGTGTATTAAAACACTTTATATGGTAGCCAGGACAGGAAGAAACAACAGGTGAATTACGACTCGAATTAAGCCCTGAGGCAGCGAAGCACTCCATTCACAGTTTCTGCAGCCACTTGACCTGCAGAAGTGTTTTGGATGGATAGTTACTTAATCAGCACAGAGAGCTGCCTCTGCTTTTATGCACTTGAAATCTCCCACAGCGAGGAGTTGTTCGTGTCTTTCATGAAGAGAAATGTCTAAAATGAGTTGGTTAGAGGCAGAATCCCTGAAAAGGCAAGGAGCTGATCATCTCGCTAAAGGGTTGTGATAGGTGATCATCACTTAGTCTTGGAGGCTGCAGTGATGCCACTTGTGTGAACAAACACATCCGATGAAGATGCCGCTGTAGTACAACTGAGTTTCATGAACATGGCATTTTGCTTCCCTGCACTTCTCAACTCTGGAAACTTTGACAGGTAGAATTGGAATATTGGAAGCATTTTATTGGGATTTCTGGACTGAAAGGAACCCAGACATGTCCCAGCTTCAGTGATGTGCCATACTGGGGACCTTTGCCTTCACATTAGCAGTGTATCTCCAGTGCAGCCCTACTTCTAAGTACTGTGTGTGAGTCGGTGGACAGTAAACATGTACATGAACATGTACATCTCGTGTGCTGATAACCTGTGATTGTTGTACCCCATTCAAAAGTCTGGTGCTTGCTTCTACGTCTTTGATATAGTTGCCTGCTTTGTTAGTTGCTTGTAGGGGATAGTATTAGAGGATGTAGTCAAGCATGCAATACCACAGACTTATTAGGAAGGCCTTTAACTACATGATGTCAGTTATATTTGCTTCGTTTGCTTTCTGAATTCTGAGAACAGAACATAGGCTGTGTTGACTCAATTTAACTCAATCCCAAAGTGGCTCACTCCATTCTGTCTGTGGCTCTGACTTCTAATATTCCAAGCACATCATTGTAGGGCTGGAAACTCAGCAGCACTTGTAAGTATTCCTGAAAATGTGCCTTTATTTTTATGTACAGCCTGTGCAATAGAGTCTAGAGTTAGACATTTCTAGAAAAAAGTTGCAATTACTTTTTATTACCGAAGCTTTTCCAACTGATTTCTACCTGACTTTAAGAGCTACCAGTTTTGATTATGTTCTGCTTAATACCGTGGAATGTTAACTGAAATTTGTAAGGATTTTGTACGATGGATAACAAATGAAAACTTGTAGCGTACATGAAGATGATATTTCATATATTCACTTTAAAGTTGTAGCTGAATTCCAGAGGTTTTTACTGATTCTTCTTCTTTACCAGAATCGTGTAGAAATAAATGATGTAGACCCTGAAGTTTTTAAAGAAATGATGAGATTCATTTACACGGGAAAAGCACCGAACCTTGAAAAAATGGCCGACAATTTGTTGGCAGCTGCAGACAAAGTAAGTAATTGACTCCTGAGCTCTCAAACCTCATGCTTCTGGAAGGTTCTTCAAAAAAAAAAAAAATCTTTTTTTTAGATTGATACATGTTTTGATTTTATTTTATAAATATGAGAAACGGATCTCATCAGAAATGGAGAAAGATGGGAAAGAATAGACTTTTTTTTTAGCAGTAGAAGGCTGATAAATCTTTCTTGACCAGAAGTGTTTTAGATATTAATTAAACTTACTATCCGAATTTTTTTATAAATTGGGGACCATTAATATGATTTGGAAAATTGGCCTTAAATAAAATGTATCCTAGATCTTTGTATTCTTGAAGAGGATTTATACAAGTGTTTGACTTGGCTGTGCTCTCTGGAGTAGTGTTACTTCAGAACTTTAATTTTTTTGTCTTCCCTACAAACATAGTAGTTCTAATCATTCATCTCTTCTGTATTGGGACCTTACAGTCTTTTTAAATTGTTGCTGTGGAAAATACTTTTTCTACTATGATTTTGGAGATGAGTGGACTTAGCACAGCAATTAAGGTGAGATTATTCCTCTTCGTATCATAACTTAGTTTTCTAACTTTTTAAGAACTTGACCCAATACCTTCTTTTTTCTTCACTGCTTTGCAGCTGGAGTTGAAATTTTAGTTAGCTATCTTCAGAGGACACACAGTTTTCTTTCACTGAGGAGGCATAAGTAGTTCAGAATCCAGAAAATACTCGCTTTTGTGTAATCTGAAACTTTTTGACTCTCAGCTGAGAGTGTGGCAGTTCCCTAAAGTACCTTTGCAATTTCTGAATTGGTTGTGCGGTCATATCCATGAAACATTAGTGGTGAAGACTTGTCTGTTCTCATAATCCTAATATAAGTCATTCAAGTTAAGAAAAGTCATCCCAGTAGCTAATTTCAAGAAACAATTATAATTTTTTTTTTTTTTTTTTCTGGCAAATTTGTTCTAATTCTTCAAGATCTCTTGACCTGGCACTGCCCTGGCTTTGGTGACCTACAGCTCTTATTCTTTTCATCTCTTGTTGCCAGCATGTCATCTTCCGAAACTGATTGTGTTTTGTCAAGTTTCAGTACACCCAAGCGGGATGGTGCAATGCTGGCTTTTGTTTAGAGCATAATTGGTAAATGTAGAGAGTATTATAAGGTCCAGTTGTATGATTGTCTGCAATAACAAGAAATAAAAATGGTGAGGTAGGACGTCCCTATAGCTTTTTGTAACAGTTAAAAACTGCTAGAAACTTTCTGCTATGTTTTCTGAATGTGAAATAATCTAAAAATGAGTGTTCTGCACGTTATCAAAGACATTACACTGCTGTATTACCTGGTAGGTACAGATTTGTTATAATCGATATTTATTTACTGTAAACAGAGGTATCCTGAGGAGTAGTATAGTAATAAAATGGAAGTAAAAATGCATAGGTCTAGAAATACAGAAGTTAGCCCAGTAATTTGGCTTTGCTTCAGTGGCATTTCTTCCTTTCATAGAACAGTTGCTAATACGAACGTATGAGTGGCAACTTGAATATATGCCACTTATGTCTAAAATTCTTTTCAGACTTAAACTGTATCTGAAGGGTACTAAACTAAGCGGCATGGTTAAGATCTCAGTAGAAGTGTATACAGCTGAATTAAACCTGTTTCAGACTGTGGCATCCTTCAAAATAGCAGCACTGTTTATTCATGCGAAGTATAATGTGGGAATGTAATTATTTTACATCAATTTTCTGGTAGACTGTGTCAAAGGTATGGAAGAAATTAAGAAATTCAGAGTTGGGGATGGGAGTAAACTTGGAACAAGCAAGTTTGAAACAGGCTAATGTATTTTCCCCTGGACAGTTTCATTAAACTTTCCATTGTATAATTTCTTGCCCCTCACTTTGGGATATAAACCCGTCTGCTGATGATTTTGATAAAGAGCCCATGTCTGTTCCTTGCTCTTCCTCCCTTAACCAAACTGAAGGAAAATGAAAACTTCTAAATGAGTTATTTTATTAAAAGTTCTCCCGGTAAAGCATTTGATCAGTTTGTGTCAAACCCAATGCATGTCTTGCCATTTGAGGACTTCGGTGCAGCATAATGAATTTTGAATTACCTGTTTGGAAGCGGTTTGATCTTAAGCTTGGGAGGCACCAAGCATTTTCGTGACTGGAACTGGCTTAAAAACTGTAGAGATAGCGGTAGAAGGAATGAGTTTGAAGAATGATCAGTGTAGTTTTTTTCTCCTGTCAGTATGCACTGGAACGGCTGAAGGTCATGTGTGAAGAAGCACTCTGTAGTAACCTCTCGGTAGAAAATGTTGCTGACATTCTTATCCTCGCAGATTTGCACAGCGCTGAACAGTTAAAAGCACAAGCAATAGACTTTATTAACAGGCAAGTAATATTTATGAGACTTTGAATATATTTGTGTTTATGCTTTGTGTACCTTTTCAATATTAGCGTAGTTCTCTCTTACAGGTGCAGTGTTCTTAGACAACTTGGGTGTAAAGATGGGAAAAACTGGAATAGCAAGTAAGTTTCCCTGCCTCACGATGTTCTGTACAAACACTGCTAAATAGACTGCAGAGCTTAAGAACTGTTGCTTCATTTCCACACTGCTGAGGCCAGTCACTGACTGTAAGTAAAGTAGGATTCAGCAGATGCTACCCAGTTATGACCGACTTTCCCTTCAAATGATAGGGAGAGTTATCCGCCCTCCAGTGCGAGATCGTAACAGTAGCTGGTTTTTGTTCCTCTCCGAGGGACATATCAGTGCTGTGAGATGGTGGCAGCAGCCACCACAAGAGGAAAGAAACCATTCTCTTGACTAACCAGGTTTCTGCCTGGAGGAGTGGCAATCCTGCTGTGGTTTCAAGACTTGCTTAAGTCAATCTGAGCCTGCAGTATTTCCAAAGAAGGGAGGGCAGTTGCTCTTTTTGCCTTTGGCAACGTGTTTGTGCGCCTTCCTGCATGCCAGCACTAGCACTCTTGAGGCCACACAACTAGTCAGTCAGGTCCCTTTGATCTGGCTGACTCTGTAAGTGCTCATGCCTACAGTGGAAACTGGTTGAGAATATGTGGCACTGATTGCAGCATATGCTTAGAACAGCTCAGGTGAATCATGGAGTAGAAGACAGTCGGCTGCAGAATAGCCAGTGGTAGGCTGAAACAGTAAAAGGACAGCAGAGCGTGTATGTATTACTGTCAGAATCTCCGGAGAAGTTAAAAGCTGTATTGCACCAGTTACTTTTAAAATTAGAGTGTTTCTCCTTAAAAAGAAAAGTCATCACAGGCCTAATGATTGGGCATGATGTGGAAAAGGAAGGGGGTGGTAGAAGGGAAATAGTAAAATACCAGTAGAAAATCTAATAAAGAGAAGTCAGAATACATAACAATGTAAACTAGTTGTGTTCCTTCTCAAGTGATTTGGAACTTACTGAGCTGACTGCTGCCTTGGATAATTGCTAGTAAAAATGCTGGTCATCTTTGCATCAACTGAAACATCCACAATAAATCAGGGAAATAATGTGAGGGGGCGTGGCTTAATGTACTGACTCTGGGCACCAGGGGGTCTGAACTTTGGTGTTGTTCCCCAAGGCATTTACCTCTGCTGACTTGCAGCACGTGATTAAAGGTTTGCATTAGAAATCTGCAGATGTTTTTTTGAGATCGTATAGTGTAGAGGTCAGCTGCTAACTTTATGCTTGACAGCGTTCTTCAGACAGTACGAGGGTGTTCATGAAAGGCTGTTGAAAACACAGGGCAATGGAAACTTGGGAGTGATGCATAACCTGTTGGTTCCAAATTACAGATTTATCCTGTGTCAGTGTGGCATGCATCCCAACCAGTGTAATAGTCTTCATGTGCAGAGTGAATTTTTTTCTTCTGTTTTCTATTATTTCACAAAAAAGTAAATGTATACATTGAGCAAAGACATTGTTTTTAATCTCCTGGATGTCAGTGTGATACTTGCTGAAATCTGTTGTTGCTTCTGTGTTAGTTAAAAATCAACAGTGGCCACTGAAAGCCATTCTGAATGTAGTTTATGGTCTCGTACTGAAAGAGTGAATATTCTCAAGTATGCTCCACTGGTATTCAAGCTGTGAGCTGCCAGTGAATGGTTCTGTAGTCAGCCATCTAATCTGTCTTCGTGGCTTTTTCTCGTATATGGTCTACATCATTTTTGCTGCAGTTTCGGCTGATTCATCTTGTCATCCTTCTCTCTCCCCAAACTGAGCATGCCCTTCTGTGTAATGAGATTATCATGTCTTCCCTTGCTTTGCTTTTCTACACGAGACCTCATTTTCTTCTTGTTTTCCTTTTATTTTTATTGTTTTTCCTGAGCAATTTCAAGGTGATTACCTTCACGGTGCCCAGTACTGGACGCAGTTCTCTAGCTGAGGTCTTGCTGGTGCTGAGTACAGCAGAAAAAGTACCCTGTCCTACATGTGATGATACTACTATACCCAAATTGCAATTTGCTACTTTCTGATGGCATCCTTACTTGTGTTCGTAAAGTCTGTTGGTTCATAATGCTCAGCTGTGCTTCTGCAGTAGTTCTGCCTTGCCTGCTCTTCTCCACTGTGCGTTTGTGCATTTGGTTTGTAAAATTATGTGACTGTTCTTAATGCTTCTGTTTTCAGCCAAGCAACAGACATAATGGAAACAGCAGGCTGGAAGTCCATGATCCACTCCCACCCTCACTTAGTAGCAGAGGCCTTTCGCGCACTAGCATCTGCACAGTGTCCACAGTTTGGCATTCCACGCAAACGGCTAAAACAGTCATGAAATCTTCCATGAACTTGAGAAAAATTGAATTGACTCTGCTCCTCCATGTCCAGAGGTGTTTTCACAAACCATAACAAGAGTTTTTGTTATCCTTGTCCACAGAACAGAAGCTGAAAAAGCCTATTGTTTGCTTTTCAGATGGATAATTTATGGTTTAATCCTCAGCTTTAAATTAGACTGATTACTCTAGTTCACTGAAAGGCCTTAAATTATCTTCAATGACTCTCTAGTCCATATAGTGTAATGTATCTTGATTTTTTTATTATTATTTTTTAATGTGCCTTGTCTTTTTGACTAGGCTCTGCAGGATTGCACTAGCTCCATAATGCAGTAAAGTTGATAACTGAAGATTAATTTTTGAAAGGGATCTTCCATTATTTTCAGAAGAAAAAAAAGATTATAGTTTGGTCCTGTGCTAACTGGAAGGTTTTAACTGGCCTCTCATTAGAAGCGCTTGAAACTGAGGCATGTGATGTACCTTAGACAAGTGCTAAACATGGGGAGAGCCTGTTTACCTTCAGCAAATGCCTACAGGCTATTTATGGCAATATACTGCTTTGAACATAATTTATTTTTCATTGTGGGGGCAAATATGCAATGGTTTGGCCCAAAAATGTATTTTCATTACGGTTTGTAAAGCTTATTGTGTGTGTGTCAAAGCTGTCCAAATGGTAGAAAGAAACACAGAATAAACCTCTTGCTTGTGTTTCTTCACGGTCCATCATTAGTTTACATCTAATGCAGAACTGAACGAGAGGTAAAAGCTTCAATGTGAAAACAGAGTAGTATTGTATATGGAGAAAATACATCCCACATGTATGGTTACATAGAAAAGTAAAGGATGCGTAGAATGACCAAATGTAAATTGAAGAAATGGGCCAAATGGATTCTGAATATGCACTTTTAATGTGTAACTTTTGTATGTTGTGTGGTACATATATATTTTGCTTTTGATGAATTAATGAGGTACAGGTAATTGTGGCTTAACTTTTTAGATACATTTTAAGATGCCCACAGCCACATGGGATTTAGTTTTGTTAGAAAAGAAAGGCATGTCTTTTTAAGACTCAATCGAAAGTGGCTATTGCAAGCTTTCATATTTAACAGAATTATTTTTTGCTTATCTGAAAAAGGCATGTGAATGGTAAAATTTTTCAAGGGATTGTTCCCATCTTGACGTGCGTGCGCAGCTTCCGTTAACACCTAAGGAGGTTATGTACACATCAAGAGGAATCTTTCCCTGAAATGTCAGATGTTATTTGCAAGCAGAGACTTGCTCAGTCTTGCATTTCAGTTATTGTACTAGCATTGTGGATGGTATTGAAATTCTGCGTAATGTGAAAAGGATGAAACGTGTAAACTGCTTGTCATGGGCCAGTTCTTCATTATATGAACCTTAGCTTTAATACCAACATCCTCAGTGTTTGATAGCTTTGTTTACAATTGGGAGGAAAAGTCTGCCGTAGTGCACACTCTAAATGTTTCCTGAGTTATTGCATTAAGTTTACTGTAGTAGTGATAATATGCTATATTTCTGGTTTTTGGGAAGACTGGGGTTTAGCAGTGGGGAACGGGAGGAGATCTCACCTAACTTATAAACGTGTTTGCATAAGGGATTTAGTTTGCCTATTAAAAAAAAATATGCAGGGAGGAGAGGAAGAATTTCAGATTGTTTGCTGTCTTAGAATCTGTCTCCATCCTCACTTCATTAAGATTCATCTGAATTGCTCTGAACAAAATTTTTAGACGAAAGAGTATATAGTTTTATACTTTGGCATCTAGTAAACCACTAGCAGAGGTAGATTGGAAAAAATGCCCAGTCCAATTTTGAAGAATAAAATAACCTCCAAACATGCATTTTCTTCTTACCTTCTGACTAAATCTTTATGATAGATAAAGTGTCAAATCAGAAACTTTAATAGTACATAAGGCATCAAATTATATATTTACAGAGATTTATCCTTTTATCAATTTAAAAATATTTATCTAAAATATGGTCTCATATGCATTCTTCACAATAAGATGTAAAGATAATTGTTCCCTCCAAAATAGTGATGTTTTTGCTGCACTGTGTAATGTGTTAGGACTATATATGCTCATACTCATCACTGGTAAAACTTGCGGCCCTAACATAAAAAGTGACTTGAATATTTAATGCTGTAATGAGTGTCCAATTCAGCTTGTTCTAAAGTAACAACATACAGTAATCTAATGGAAAGCTTAGGGACTTTTGTGAAGACTTTTTTTTTTTTAGAAGCTTAATAGCACACTTTGTACCAAAAAATGTCAGACACTGTGCTGTAATAGTATCTACGTCGTAGAGTGTCCACTTCTCGAGTCGGGCAGTGTATACCATACATTACACTAACAGGAAAAAAGAACCCCATGATAATTGATCGGTTCAGATTTGAGTTTATTTATTGTGTGTATTTTTAAGTTTTGTCAGCTCTTAAGAAAAAGGTAAACCAGTTGCTGTGTTCTTAAGTGAGTGCACTAATTATTCACCTCTTCTTTATTTAACTACATGCAGTGTTCTCACTGGAACAGGATAGCTGGTAATTAGAACCTTCTCCTTCAGCTTCAGGAGCTTCTTGGTTTTATTGGCCACATCTCAAGAGCTTGCCCTTCAAAACCTCAGTTGTCAGTTCTAAGTGCAGCAGATATAAAACTATCTAATAGAATGGACAGTTTTTTTCAGGCTGAAATCTTAGGGGTTTTTCTTAGTTTTATATACAGGTTAAGAATATAACGTATGAAGGTGCCATGTTTTGGCTTGCCAACACTACTCCCTCAGATAGATGTGAACCACCGCTTCCGTACCTTTCTGGGGAGAACCCTGCATGTGTCCTGTGTGTGCGTGCGCGTGTGTGTATGACTGTGCGGTGTTTTTTGTCAGGAATGACTTTCTAAAAATGAGGACTCAATTTGCTGTTAAAATGCTGTTATGTATTATATATTTTTCTCCCCTTTGAACCTCTCCTAAGGAGATGCTTTGGGTGGAAGATGCTTCAGTAAATAATCCTTATTTCCTAGTCCATTTACTGCATGCAGAAGTTATGAACACATTGTGCCTTTTTTTAGGGAACTGTTGTAATGAAGGGAAGATTTAACAGGATACAAGATCTTTGTAAAAGGTGTTTTTAAAGGTGGAGGAGAATGCTCTTTGATACAGGATTGAGGCTGAAAAGTTACAAATTGCCCATTTGAGCTCTGCATGTTGATTCTTGCTTCCACAAAAAGTGGAGTATTACAGGTACAAGTTGAGTAATGGTATATTTTTGTGAAAATGTAAAAAATATTTGCTGTTACAAACTAAGTGTATGTCACAGTGATAAGCATGGACACAAAGTTAGTTTCACAAGTTACTCTGTTTTTCTAAACATGGAGTATTTAGTATAAAATTCACCTTTGCACAGAAGGTTGGTGGAAGACCTACATGGAGATTGTTCCTTTTAAATCCTCATGGAAGGGTTTCTCCCTTGGGAGAATAAAATGTGCAGTATTTGAAACTGTGTTTCATAGAAGACAGTGAATTGCAAATGTGAGGTACTGCTACCTGAAATATTGTTGAATTTTGCAGTTGGTTAAAATTCCTAAGCTTAATCGATTTATTTTTTTGACAAATGGAATGTTAACTGTCCTCTTTGTCTGGTGTTGTTAACGCATTTAGTGCAGAGCTTAGCTCCTTAGCTAGCAAGACACTGACAGTCTCACAACTTGGCTTCTGCTTGCAGTAAATGGACTACGTTTGTAAAGGGAATTCACTATGTCAAGTGTTTTGCAAGGAACTTCACTGTATTTGTAACCTGGTTTTTGAAGGCTTAAGATCAATGAGTCCTATTTCAGAAATGAAACCAGTGAAATGACTTAGGCCTGTTTTGGGGTGGAAGTTATTAAGAGAATTCAGATATATAAACAGTTGTATCAAACCATCCAGCCTTTTTTATCAGCTGATGTTAATGGTGAAATACTTTTTGTACCTTGTTGCTGAAAATATTTTTGTGTTTCAGCACATCAAGTTACAATAAAGTTGTTACTTATACAGAATGTGTCGGTGTGGCTTGTATTTGTTTGGTTTTTTCCCTGTGTATATTCATAGCAGCTACCTTTGCCTCTCTCCTTGTGGAAGGGTATTTTACCAGCACTGTCAATCAGTCTAGTGTAAATATACTGCTGTCCATTTGGAAACATTTTTGGGGAGGATTATTTTGCAGTCTTGCTCTGATCTCCACTAACTTAGTTATTTTTCCATTTTGACACTTGCAAATAATTTGGAGCTCCGAATAGCTTACAACTTGCCTCCCTGAGCAATGACTGCCTTTACGCAGGCTCTGCCAGAACCAATACTCGGTGGGAAGGAAAGTTGATCCTGTGGTAATGAAGATGGGCTTCATGGTTTCTAAGAGGTTTGGCTTCTTTTTCCACCTGCCATCGAAAACTGTCTTTTTTTTTTTCTTTTCCTGTCAAGGAATACAGGCTTATGACTACACAAAACAGGAACCTTGCTTGCATTTGCTACGGGAGAAATGCTATGTAAGAATAACCTGTGGGTAGTTCATTGGGTTTAATATGTCTGAGATATTTGGCAAAGATATGTAGGACTGATTTGCTTGCTTTATGTGTTTGACTTCGGATGCCCTGAACTCCAGAAAATGGTGATATCGAGGTAAGTTCCTTTATAAAGAGTGACGCCGGCCATTTGAACAGACACGATTACCTGCCTCGTGTTATCTAGGCTACGGCGAGGATGTGGCACTGCCAGCCGTGGCAGTTCTTCCTCAGGTGACTGGGGTAACAAATAAGGAATACAGGGCTGCCTTGGGTGTCTCAGCATAACGTGTCGCTGTTTGGTGTGCAGGTATGTGTAAAATCCTCCATGCTTGCTTAAAACGTGCATCCCTTAAGTTACCCCCAGTGATTCACTTGAGGTTCCTCACAGGCAGCTGCAGTAACCTCCAAGGTAAATGTGACCAGTTACCACTGTGAATGGTAATGAGACTCACTTGTGCAAGTCCAGATTTTTGAACTGAGCTTCAATTTTTAGGTAAAGAATATTAAGCTTCACTATTTTTTTTTTAGAAGGCTCTATTTTTATCCTTAGCCTTTCTGAAGTAATTTTTCTTCTGAGATGTTTACCTTGTCATCAGACAAAAGTTTTCTTTGTTATGCGGCTGAACAGATTCAGTTAGCGTTGATTAAAAAAAGCACCTATCTTCCTTCTAAAATAAATTCTAATAGTCTTTTCTGTGGAAAGAAATAAAGCTCTTCCTCCTTTCAGCTGAATGCTTCTGTTAAAAAAAAATTAGGGTCAGTCTATCTAAATCTTGGTTTAACTAAAATATGACTAGTAACTTTTTTCTCTAGCAGCTTTTTGAGAATCCTCATTTGAAGTCCAACGTATGTCCCTCTCTTTCTTTGAGAGGGGAGGGCTCCAGTAATGAATCTCGCTTGGTAAGATGTGCTATTAGTCTAAAACTGGTCCCTGGCTGTACAGCACTGCCAGCCCTGCCGCAGGCTGAAGGCAGAGGTCGATGCCCTGCTTAGTGCCTGGTTAAGCAGTCCCTGTTACTGCCACGAAGAGAAGCATTTCAAAGTGCAGCCTGAGCAGCAGCAGGTGAGCAATGCTGATTAAATTGTTTTTGTGCCACTTCTTCCAACTTTGTAGATGTTACTGACGAATCGTGACAGCTTGCATCTTCACTTCACCATGAGAAATTCGGATTTAGTCTAGGATCTTACCTAACTTGCTGAATTCTTTATTACATAAAACAGTAAGTTTAGCTATGTTCTGTATGAAGAATATAACCTTTTAATGGCTTTCTGTGTTTTAGAGGACTTCTGTCACAATTATTTAGAGTATTGCCCATTCCACTATAAATTTTACTTGCCATGTTTATGAAGTAAATTATATTAATGATCAAGCTAGTTCCGTAGTACCCAAATACCTTTGCGCTTAACATTGTGATAGTATGGTAATAGAGGAAATGCTGTTAGTTGCTGTTAATATTAGAGTAGTTTTGAACAGTTTGTCTTTCTGCAAACTTCTTGGTAATTTTCTAGTAGAGGAACATGTTTTTATTGTCGTCAGTTTTGAAGATTCCTTCTTTGTTCTCTCGGAGAAAGCCGGAAGAAATACAAGTGCAGAAGTCGATCGAAGCTTTTCAGATGTGTGATGCAAAGGACTTGCTTGTTCCACTACAAGCACTGCATCGAGGCGAGAAAAAAAAAAAAGAAAATTCATGAGTGCTTTGAAATAGAGATGGCATTCTAGTGGTTGTCAAATAAGTTGTATTTTAAACAGTATTTGAAGTTGATGCTTTAAGTGTAAAATCGGGTTTCTCATAAGTCAAGTATAAATAACAGAAATGAGCTTGTGATTCGAGACTCGGGAGGGAAAAATTAATTTTGCAGCGTTTGCTTGGCCTTGGCTTACAGAGAAACTACCAAGAGTGTTTTGAGTTGTCGGTTAAAGTACGCTGAAGGAGACCTAGAGCTGTAGTAATATGTGGTGATCATCCTGTAAAGCAGAGAGCGGGTTCGACTTCCCTTGAAAACATTACCTGACGCTAACATTTTTGTCTTGCGTTCGTAGTAGTTTGGAGCGTGGCGATATTTCTGTGCAGGTGCTGTATTTCAATCAAGGGTATGTATATAGTGAGTGAAAATCTGTGCTTTGCCAGACTTATGCATGTTTCATGTGTTGGTGGTGATAGTCATGGAGAAAATGAATTGCGCGATGTCAGACCTGGCGCTGCTGATCAGAACGGAGACGATTTGTGCTGCATTTTAAGCAGTTACGGATTTTGACTGCCCACATTTCTCACTGCATAGTTGACTGAGCCGTTTCCGTTAATAAAGGTAAATTTTGAAGCGTATGCGAAAAAAATCTAATAAGGTGACTTCTTAAAGCATAGAAGCTTTAACTGCACTGCAGGGTAACTTCCTATTTTAACCTTAATTGCCAAGTAAACTAAAGTTGGTAGCTTTCTGTAAGCTTTAAAGTTAATTTTGTCTATTATGTACACAATTTTCTAACCCAGCTGTGTTAAGTTTATAAAGTCTTGATATTTTAAAACAAACCACCTACTTGCTACTGAAGTGTGCGGCTAAAACGTTGACTTACTGTGGTCAGCAAAGGCTAAATCTGGCTAGGGTAGTTGTGCCGTCTCCAGATAGAGCTGTGACGTTCTCCATAAAGCCCACACAGAATCACAGAATAGTAGGGGTTGGAAGGGACCTCTGTGGGTCATCTAGTCCAACCCCCCTGCCGAAGCAGGGTCACCTACAGTAGGCTGCACAGGATGTTGTCCAGGCGGGTCTT